>Ga0180223_1001766_pt1 | contig 15154 bp, 17 predicted proteins | sample eDN5th30CKraftOP_FD_151337 | JGI IMG/M metagenome (GOLD analysis project Ga0180223, IMG submission 151337) | Enriched Organic Plus compost microbial communities from Emeryville, California, USA - eDNA 5th pass 30_C Kraft OP (version 2) (version 2) ...
GTTCCACGCTGAAAATCCTCGCGCCCTCCCTGCTGTCGCAGAAAGGGAAAGGGTGGACGACTTTTACGCCGCCCGCAGCAGCTCCATGCCGCCGCTTCCGTGGACTAGTTTCTCACCGCCGTTCTCACCCCGGCTTGTTTGGACAATCGGCAACGCTAGATGAGATTATCCGCAGGCTTGATCAAGCTCCGGATGATCACCCATACAAAGCGGCACTTGAGGATTTGCGAGAGATCAACGCGTACTCCCGCACCGATAACCACGCGGCCATCGAAGGCGACCCGAATGCCGAGACGAACAAGGAAGAACTCTTAGCTTACTGCCGACTAGTCTTGGATTTGACCCATGGCCTTTAGATATAGGCCTTAGCCACTACTCCCAGATCGGCTCGCTTTGCCAGTTTGCGGGAAATCCCGCATCCCTAATGTCACATACTTACTGGGGAAATCCATAAGGTGTGTTCGCAAGCGCGAACACCAAGCACTGTTTGGATTGATGGTTCGCAGCAAGTACCGCGTGATCAGTAAAGCAGCGATCGCGTCTGCGCGCGCCTGGCTGCCGGCAATATCATCGAGCTCATGAACAGACCCGACCGCAGGCCACGCCGGATGGTTGACGAGCGGCTTGTTCCAGAACCGTGAATGGTGTGCGCATATGTTCCGCACGTCGTTGAGTGTTCTGAGCCACGTTTCGAATATCGCGCCGTCAGCAATACAGTAACGGTTCGCGCGCGATTTTACGAACGCGCTTCCCTACCGATTCTCGATTGAAGAATGGTCGCAATTGGTGCGATGAGTGGTATGGTGGCTTACTGATTTTTCGGCCAGAACCGGACTGTCTGAAGACGGCCCCGATGCCGCCGTTGAAGCAATGAACAGGAGCGTTGTTGGTGTGATGGCCGGCATCCGGTGGATTTCGGCCCGTCCGCTTGTTGCTTGCGTACCGGCAACACGGTCGCTTTCTGAAAGTCAGGTGCCTTCAGCCTGGTTTGTCGGAAAGCACTCGACTTCGTCAAACAAGACAGTGGTGATCGGGGGAGGCAGCAAGACTTCGAGCTCGGATGCATCGGCCAATTGCGTGAAACCGTACGGGCTCGCGACCAGGAGCCCGTTCTCGTTCGTCCGACGATCATCCTGCATAACGTGGTGCTCGATCTGTTTCATCAGGCCGGCAAATCCGGCAGCGTCCAGTGGCACTACGTGTGGCTCGTAGCCAGCCGCTTCGATCCCATTGATTGTAATTTCGTCGTCTCTATTTCCGTTCCGCGGGAACACGGCCAGCACTTTACCTCCGAGACGACTGGTGATCTCCACCTGCCGGAGATAAGCCGGTGGGGTGACTGGCCCGGGCGATGAGCCACTTATCGAAAACGTTCTCTTCACCGGATCCGCGTGTATCGTCCATGGCATCGGAAAATTCCCGCTGAACTTGCCCACGATCTCTTTCGGCGGATTGTAAAAGCCCATCGCGGTCGTGTTATGGTCTTGCAGAATGTCGAAGAACGCGATCCCGCGTACTACCGCCGACAAAACGTCCTCATGTGGTATGGCATAAACATTGCCGCCGTTGCGGCGGCGAAGGCGCAGTCCGTCCGACCAGATCACGTAGTCCGCATGGGCGATACCGTTCCGTATATCATCGCGAAAAGCATCGGCCAACAACTTCCCCAAGCGCGGCATGCCGATAGCTTTGGCTGTGTTAGCAAGGTCACGGAATGTCTTGTTAGCGTTCGGACCAATGATCGCGGCGGGTTGTTTCCTGACGCGGACCAGGTCCTTGAAAGGCCATAGGTTGTACGGGACTGTCGTAATAACCCCCATCACGTTCTTAATCGACTCGTACACACCGCCGGCTTCGGCAAGCTGGCAGTAAAGCAGGAGCGTGATGCGATACTCGGCGGTCGTCAGCGGGCTATCTTTGGTCAGGTAGGTGCCGAGTTCCTGGCGAACGTCTGCGGCCGTAATTTGGGTGGACCAGCCCGCGTCCTGCATGCCGCGAAACTCGCCGCCGAGGGAGGCCGCAAAGTCCATCTCGTTCATCTGACGAGCGAAACCGTATAGCCGCGACATCTCCGTGGCGAGTTCGGTCAGGTATTGTCTTTCAGATGGAGACATTGGGACTGCGGGCCTACTCACGCTATAGATTCTCGATTCGATCTTGTCGCCAAGCTCTCATAGAAATCAAGAAGCCTGGCCAAGTCCGCGATCTAGATGCTTGAAGGAGTGTTCTGTTCGCCTCCATCCTTCCCGATCATGTCAGAAGCCAGTCACTTCACGAACGGCAGCTTTGGGGGAACTGCAATAGGTCCTTAAACGTCCAACATGGGGGCGGAAGCTGCCGGATCAGCCTCTCCCGGCGAATGGCGAAACGGAATGGCTGGGTCGGGGGTTGTTTCCTGCCCGTCCGCTTCCGGGTGCAAAAGTTGAAAAAGCCGTCCTTCAGCTGTTGCACCAGAACTTCGAATGGCAACAGCAAGGCCCGCCCCACTTGCATATAGCCCGGCATCGGCTTCGCTGTCGCTACACCGAATTTGGTCTCTGGACGTCGCGCCGCGAGCGCAAGCGGCGGATTTTCCAGCTCGCGGCCGACGCGACTGCCGCCGCTTTTTCAGAAGCGCTCTTCGTTCTCGCGTGCCAGGGTTGTCAAAGCGTTCGAATCCGGCATGTAGCGTTGGGCGGCGGTATCCCAGCGATAGGTTACGGTGATCGCACGACTTCCCGGCTCGGGAAGCGTCCCGTCGTCCTGGTCCACGGCCGTGAGCTCCGTCGTTTCAGTTACGCTGACCGCTATGTCCGCGAAGGGCTCGCCTGCGCGTTGTTCGATGGTCAACTCCTGGGTGCGTTCGAAGCCATACGCTCTGTCGCCGAGCAAGGAGATCGTATCGACCAATTCGAACTGGTCATTGCGAACCAGGATCAGGGATGCGGACAGGAAGCTCTGGCTAGAATTGTGGTGCCTGCTTTGGGTTACCAGGAGATCGTCGTCAGCGCCGACCGGCAGATGAACGGGGTCCACCGATCCAACGCGACATCGGCGGCGTCGAGCAGCCGGGCGTCACCTTCAATGTCAAAAAGCGCCAGGATGGCATAGCCGACGCTGTATTCGGTCATTCCGAAGTCTACCAGCAGCACCAGCCGTTGCCTGCCGCCAGAGCGCAACGGCACGGCTTGAAGCCCAAGAGTACCAGTAGGTGCCAACCCGATATCGCCGTCAATCCAGCCTCCGAGATGCCTGATGCCGGTTGGCTGGTGGGCGTCGGAATAGGCGCTGCCACTGACGGCGATTCCTGGCATGACGAGCCGGATGAGGTCGAGATATGTCCTTCCGTTGCCCTCGGGCAGCGCGTCGGTCGCCTCCGGGGAAAAGGACGGCTGTGCCGTTGCACTGCCGGCCATGCCCATAAGGAGCACGAGCAGGATTGGAAATAAGCGCAGGTGTGCAACGGAAAGCTTTGTGCCGTAATGTGGGCGATATGCGCTAGCCATACACATAGAACACGATTTTCACGTCTGAATCGGGCACGAAGTCCCTGGCTGTCCAACTCCGGTCATCACCGGCCGGCTCCAGGCCTTCGGGAACGCAGAACGCAAACAGGACCCCAAGGTCGTCGCCGACCTTCAGCCGGAAGTCACCGATCGGGCCGTTCCAGTATCTCGCCGTCTGCAGGATGTAGCCGACTGTGAACGCCTCCGGTTGACCGCCTCTCGTCATGAACTCCCTCTTGGTCGCTTCGTCCATGCAATAGTGCGAAGCGCCTTCGCCATCCGGATAGTAACTGTGGTAATCGACGTCGGCACCGAACAGCGGCCGGTAGGAGATTTCGACCACGGTCTCGCCGGGCGAGAAAGTCTGAGTCCATTCATAGACGGATTGATATTCCCATTTCGGGGCGATCCAGCCGGCGCCCGGCGGCACCTCGTCCCACACCAGATCGTGCCGTCTCAGCTCCTCAAGTGTCGCGTCCGGCAGTTGCGCCAGCCTGACGTATGAATCCATGTCGGTCGAAAGGAGCGGTATATCGAGATCGAGAAGTCTTCGAGTAACATCGGTTTCCCCGGACCATGCGTATTCGTGAAGCTTCGGCGTCAGCGGCGTGCCATTCACGAAGACCCTGAAAGCCATGTAGTTGCGCGGATCGTCCACGCCTTCGTCCTGGCTCCAGCTCCTGTTCTCGATATTGTCTGGTCCGTCTTCCAGCGAAACCTTTGCCAAGGGGAAGCCGATCGTCCTTACGAGCGGCTCGGTTGCGGACGAGACAAAGACGTAGCGGACATTGATCCGGTCCCATCCGATCTCAAGGTCCTCGCGCGCGATCGAAATGCTCTCCTCGGACTTGAAGACGAGGCCGCCTGCCGGGAATTCGGATATCGCGCCGTTTGCCTGCGCCGCGGACACCGTGCTGAGGATCGTTGCGCAGGTGATAGCGAGACTGGAACGACATTTCATCTGAGCCTCCCGCAACAGATTCAGGTGTTGGACATCTTCCTCCCGATGACGATGCTTACTCCGACCGCGTCACCAGTTCCACGATCTCGACGCGCCGGTTCCTGGCACGGCCTTCCTCGGTGCGATTGGTCGCAACCGGCGCGACCATGCCGGCGCCGGCCGGCGTCACGCGGCCTGAGGCGATGCCATGGTTTGTCACCAGAGCATCGACCACGGCCTGGGCTCGTCGCTGCGAGAGCGACAAATTGTAGTCGAATGCGCCCTGGCCGTCCGTATGGCCGACGATCAATACACTGAGTTGCGGATTGTCCTTGAGCAAACCGGCAAGCTGGGTGATCTGCGGCTCCGATTCCGGCTTGAGCTCGGCATCGTCGAAGTCGAAATAGATGCCATAGATCGCGATGCGGCCATCCTTTGCCAAGGCCTGCTGCAATTCGTTCGCCTCGATGACACTGATGCGGTCCGTCTCCATGGGCTGGCTTTTGACGATGGTCATGGCGACATGCGGGGTCAGAGGCTGACCGCTTCGCGCTGCGGTTTCCACGCCGAGCATGCCGACCGTCAGCTTGCCCTCGACATCATCGCGCTCGGCAAGCAGATAGACGGTCGTGTCCCATGTGGTGGGCATGCCGATCCCGCCGCGTGCGGCGTCCCAGAAGCTTGAGATGGCACGGGCGGGTGAGCACTCCTGCTCGTTGCGGCAGAAGAAGCGGATCTCGAAGCTCTCTGCTTGCAAGGCGGCCTCGTAGTTGCGCATCACCTCCAGGATCGAACGGTCGCCCGGCCCCTCGTAGCGAATGGAGGTGAGTTCCCCGGCAAGCTCCGTCTGCCATGCGGAAGGGTCATTCTGATCGCCGGGATCAAGGGCCTTGAAGGGCAGGCTGAGCTCTTCATAGGCTTTGGTCTCGTAAAAGCCGATCCTCGCCCCTTCGTAGCGGCCGACCGCCGGATGATCGGACGATCCGGGAACGTCGTCGACTTGGGCAAAGATTGAGGGCGCTTCACACAGAACGGCAAAGCACAGCGAAAATATTGCGATGATCAAACGCCGCATGGCAATCCTCCAATTTGCGCCTCCGGAGCGAACAAAATTCATAATCGGCAAGAGTCGACCGGCAACCCAGTTTCAGAAATTTACCTCTTACATCTCTTGATGAGATGCAACGCGGCCGCGCGCGCGCCGTCCAGTGGATATTCCTCTGACCCGTCCTCCACAAAGACCATGAGTGTCTCGCCGGAGGTCAAAAGATCGACCAGCCTGTCATCAAGGTGGGTTCTTCCCTGAAGAAGGGACTCCTCATCAAGTTCGAGCCGAAACCCGAAGGTCGTGATTGGCACTGCAATATCCGCAGCTTCAAGCAGGACTTCAACTTTGATGCCCTCACGGGGCTGGTTCGGTTCGTGGGCATAGGTGAAAGTCACTCCCTTACCGTCATTTGTGCAACTGAAGGAAAGCGGTGCGTAATCGGAATTGGGAATGCCATAGGAGAGCGAGGCTCTGCCTCCCTCTGCACGTCCATGCCAGATCAGATTCTCCTGCGCTCGCGCCGGCGAAAGCCATGGGGACACGCCCGACGCGAGGAAAAGCATTCCCATGCTGGTGAAAAGCCTCATCGCCGATGCCCGTCTCGACCGGGTGCCGCTCCGAATCCTGGCGTCTTCCATTCAGCACGCCCCCTTGCGGAGACAACCCGTCAAAATCTCCAGATCGCGTTCGGTTGGCCCTCTCAAAACCGTACGGTTGCAAGGGAAGGTCTCAAGCAGGTAGCCATTGTCGACCACCTTCAGGAAGACAACCGCAGGAGCGCCTGTCGGCACCGCGCCGCACCACGGACCAAGACAGTTTTCCATAACATTCAGGGCGAAGCGCGCCGGAAGGTCAAAGCCGCTCGGCCGGGCAAGATGGCCGCTGAACGTGGCTCTGTAGGGTCCAGGAGGCCTATATTCGAGCGTATCAGAATTGAACTGCGGGCGTTGGCTAGCAAGCGTGATGGCGCCGAAAGCCATGACGTAACTTTCCGGCAGTTCCTGATGCGTCATGAATAGCAGCTCCGCGGTCTGTTCCGGGCAGGTTAGCGAGGGTGCCGGTCCCGCCATGAAGGGAAGGAACGCCAACGCCTTCAGCCATGTCACTGGGCGACGTAACATCATACCGCCGCTTCCCTCTCCTGAGGCGCAGCAGACTGGCGAGACCAGTCGCGAGCCCGCTTGGCGAGCATTCTGAACCGACCAGAGAGTTGAGCCAGCCTCGCCTGCCATTCAGGATCGGGCTCCTGTCCCGCGGTGGTCCTGAAGAAAACCTGCATCATGCACGCAATCGCCAGCGGTTCGAGAACGGCCGCCTTGACTGCCCAAGCAAAGAGCAGGGCAAACGCGAAGCCCCCGGTGCTCCATGCGCCGGGAAACAGATGGATCAACGCCGAGGCTGGGGCGAGAGCAAGCAGGAACGTGACAAAGGCGAAAACGTAGATGAACACGGCCAGCCAGGCAGCGTTCCTGATCATCAACTTATAGTTCTGACAGTAGAGAATCAGGGCTTCCTCTGCCGCTTGCCATGGATTACGCGCCTGAATGTGGATCGCATAGGCGAGGATGACTTCATCGATGAGGCCTACGGCAATCTTGAGAAAGAGCCGCAACATCCGCGCGAGCGTGTCTAGGCCAGGGATCGGCAAGAACGCAGCGGTACCTGCCATAAGGCTGGTGACCGCGTTGACGACTGCCTTGACCACCTGATCGATGCCAAACAGGACGCTTGCCTCAACGAAGTGTTCGCGCACAATCCTCGTGCCGCGGGCGATCTGGCCGGCATTACCTGAGTCTTCGCGGCCGTCCATAAGATCGACCAGAACAGCGATATGGCCGGCTTTGACGAGATAGAGAATGTATTCGCGGGCAAGATAGATGAGACCCGCCGAGAGTCCGAAACCCGCTGCCCCACCCCAGAGGCCGGAGGCTGTGCGGAAATCTTCACCGCCGAGACTGCCAATGCCGTAGCCGATCATGGCGCTGGCGCCTGTAACAATGACAATGGCACCCGCGATGCCGAAATAGACGGCCAAGCGCAGCGCGACATAGGGCGCGGTCCGCGCCATCAGCCCCAAAGCCCTCGTAAACTGAAAGTCCCACATATTCCTCAGAATCGGCGTCTACGCCTTGTCCCACCACTCGCTGCACAACGGCATCGATCCAAGTTGGAAGCAGCCCTTGCCATCGCAACAGGCTGCCCAGTTATCCTCCCTCAGAATTTGTAGCTAATGCTTGCCGAAATCAGGTGAAGACCCGGCTCGACAAATGTCGGTCCGATCTCGTCATTCTCGAAATTGTGGCTGCCGAAATCGGAATAGGCGTAATCGACGCCGAGAACCCAGTTGTTGTCGACCGCGTAGTCGACGCCCGCTCCGACGGTCCAGCCGACATAACTGCGATCCAACGGTCGTGACGAAGGGAAAATAGAACTTTCATAGCGAAGGTCCTTCAGGTGAAGGAAGGAAACGCCACCCTTCAAATAGGGCAGGAAACGTCCTGAGGCATAGCCGATGCGGCCAACCATGGCGCCCTGCCAATCGGCGTTGACGTGCCAGTCTTCGTTGCCGAAAGTGGAATGGCCTTCATTGAACAGGGCGAACATCGACGCTTCTATGCCCAGCACGATGTCATTGGCGAAGTGGTGGTTGTAGCCCGCCTTCGCGCCAATGGCTCCGGACGTGCTGTCCGCGTGGAAAGCGTCGCGCGAATAGGCTGGAATGCGCGTGGTGCCGTCGAGAGCGCTAATACCGCCGACAATACCGATCGAAGCTCCGGTCCAATCGACGGCGGATGTGTCCGGTTGGGATGATCCGGGCTCAGCAGCATTGGCAATGACACTGGTGCATATGACGTAAACGGCTGCTGCCGAAAGCAAAAAGACAGTCGTAATCCTCATTTGGGCGCCGTTCTTTCTGGTAGGATTGAAAGGACAACGTTACATTGACTGTCAAACAAAAGCGTCAACCGTTCGGTCGATAGGAGGGGGCGATGGACGAAGCGCTGCTTGATCTGATCGATTGCATTTACGCTGCTTCGCTGGAAAAACCGCTGTGGCCCGATGCAATGAACCGCATGGCTGACCTGATGGGAGGCGCCGAAGCCACTCTCCATTTCAGCGATACCGGGACCGGACAGCGGATCGTTGTCGCGCCTAGATCGGATCCGGACTATCTGGTGAGCTATCGTGAGCACTGGGTGCGTCTCAATCCCCTGATGCAGCACGTCGGCAAGGTTCGAGCGGGTCAACTCATTCGCTTCGCGACGATCGTGCCGCCGGATGAATTTGAACGCACAGCCTTCTTCAACGAGTGGTGGGCTCCACAAGGGTTGGGCACCGGGGGCATGGGCATCACGTTGATGTCGGGCGCGCAAGCGTGGGCGGGGTGCGCGGTTCACCCGGACATCAGGCGTCCGCTCAATGGAAAAGCCGAGGCGCTGTTCGCGGCTTTGCGCCCGCATCTGGTGCGAGCCTTCGAAATCCAGTCGCGGCTCGGTTCCCTGCAAGTCGGAGATGGACATGCGGAGAGCATTGACGATCAGATAGACAGCCTTCGCCATCGGTTCGGCCTCACGCGAGCCGAGGCCATTCTCGCATTGGAGATCTGCAAGGGCGACGGACGCGAGGCTGCCGCGCAGCGATGCGGGATTTCGGTTTCGACGGCACATACTCATCTGAACCGGATATTCAGCAAGACAGGAACACGCCGGCAGGCCGAGCTTGTGCATTTGTTGCTCACGTCACATTGACGGGCGCAGGTCGATCCCCAGTCTGGAAATCTGGTTTTTTCTGCGCATGCTCGGCGATCTGATAGAGCGTCCACATCGGCCTCAACAATAGTGGTTCCCCTTCCGCTCCTGCCAATCGCTCGTGCATCAAACCGGGCGGGCTATGGACCCTATGCCCGCCGTTTCCCCCGATGCAGGGAGTAAGTTGCATAGCTGATTTCGACGCAGCTTACTTTCGGGAGGAGAGTCATGCGACACATGGGCCACTTAGAGATGCGACACTCGCCTCTCTGACGGTGGTCAAGATCAACGTTGGAAGGAAGACTGGCTCGGCTCGAGATCGAGCACGAAGGGACCACCCTTACCCTGCAGAACCTTTGATCCGCTCCGCTCAGTCAATCGATCCGAGATTGTCAGCAACAAGCGTTTGGACGTTGTTCTCGCCGTGGTGGCTGACATGCAGGCTGGACGCGAGCTTAAGCGCAGCCAGAAAGCCCCACGGCGCTCAGGGCAGACGAACCATATGTTCGTATCCCCAATGGGAATGTGAGCAACGGCTATCAAAAACGCAAGCGTCGCAAGGGGGGTTCGGTAGACGCCTAACGATGCTATTTTGCATTGTCCGCCTCTAAATGGCGATGGCTTGAAGGGGGTGGTTTGCTGCCTGTCGGCTTTCGTGCAGGATGAGAGTTCAGCGGACACGGGCTGCCAACATGCAACATCATTCGGAACCGCCATATGATCGACTGGACTACACTGATTACCTATAACGCAATCGTACTTGGCTTCGTTTTCATTCCTGGCCCTGCAACACTTTTAACTGTCGCGCGAGCGACCAGCTCGGGCACAAAGGTCGGTATCGCAACCGGCGTAGGTATCGCGGCCGGTGACGCTGTTCACACGTTCATGGCCATCATCGGAATCTCTGCTGTGATCGCCGCATCGGCTACTCTGTTCAGCATCGTGAAATATCTTGGCGCAGCCCATCTTGTCTATCTCGGCATACAGGCGATCCTGGCGAAAACTCCCTCGGACCCGACCGCCGCCAGAGCACTTCCGATCACCGCGCAGAAAGCTTTTAGGCAGGCCATTTTGGCGGAAGTGCTCAACCCGAAGACTGCGCTATTCTTCCTGGCGTTCCTGCCTCGATTCGTCCGTCCAGAGAATGGTTCCGTTGCACTTCAACTGATGGTGCTAGGCATCGTCTTTGTGCTTCTGGGCTTGCTCAGCACGGTGGTCTTCGCCGTGTCGGCCGCAAGTCTTGGCAACTTTCTCCGCCGCAACCCGGTCGTGCTGAAATGGCAGGGTAAGGTGGTCGGTGGAATCTACTGCGCTTTAGGTGTCCGATTGGCGTTGCAAGAACGCTGAACTTCGCTAGTCGCCTGAGTTGCTCGCACGATGCGTAACAGCATGCGCGTAAATTTGGGCGATCTCCAACGGCTATTTTGATGAATATCGGAGAAGACAAGCTGATTGGCCATCAGGAGGCGCTTGAGCGCGCGCGCACGCTCATGCAGGCTCACCCCCGTATCGTCTTCATGATGTGCGGGATCGCAGGATCAGGGAAGACCACATTCGCCCAAGCGCTTGAGAAGATGGGCTGCCAACGGCTATCCATAGATGAGGAGATCTGGCGCACAAGCGGTCGATTTGGCGTGGACTATTCAGAGCACGATTATCCCGACCTACAAGCGTCAGTAGAGAAGAGCCTGCGTCGGCAGCTTGTCAAAATGCTGCGGCGCGGAACCAAGGCGGTAATCGACTTTAGCTTCTGGAACGCCAAAGCACGGGCCGATTACCGTGAGCTTGTGCAGCGCAACGATCATCACTGCCAGCTCGTGTATATGAACGTTCCAGAGAAGGTCTTGCGCGAGCGGTTGATCGCGAGGGCTTCCCGCCAAGATGCTAACGCGGCCTTTCCAATTACAGAGGAGCGTTTGCGGCGCTACATCCGGGGCTTCGAACCACCATCTGGCAAAGAAGCGTGGACGGTGGAATAGGGACCAGAGCGCTCATAAGTCATGCTGGTGTCAAAGAATCTCAGGGAGTAGCCGGAGAATTGGAGAGAATCGGAAAAGTACGACGCCTTTGTCGATATCCGTTGAAATCAGCCCTTGGTGAAGAGCTTCAGCACGCGGTGCTGACAAAGACAGGTGTATATGGCGACCGGGCATTTGCCGTGTTGGATAAAGAAAGCGGGAAAATCGCCAGTGCGAAAAGGCCAATGCTCTGGCGGTCCCTTCTATCGCTCACAGCTCAGCTTTTGGAAGACACTGGCACATTGAAAATCTCTCTGCCCAATGGCCACACCATTCATTCGAACTCGGCAAATATCGATCCAGCTCTGTCCAACCTCCTTGGACGCCACGTCTCGCTGGTATCCGAGCGCCGGCCGGGAATGCAGTTTGAACGCTCACGACCGGAAGAAGTGCTGGCTCATGGTCTTGATGCCGATGTTGCCTTGGATGTGGGAGAAATTGGTGCAGCCGCCCCGGAAGGAGGTTTTTACGACTTTGCGCCCGTGCATCTCGTCACTGTCGCTTCCTTGGAAGAAATTTCGCGCAAGGCAAACCTCGATGGGCTGGAGGCGGAAAGATATCGGCCCAACATCGTGATCGATAGTTCCGACACCACTCCCTTCATCGAAAACAGTTGGTTAGGCCAGAAATTGCAGATCGGCAGCGCGGTGCTGGAAATCATGGTGCCTACGCCTAGATGTGCCGTGCCGACTTTGGCTCACGGCCTCGGGCTTGAGCCGAAACCAGATGTATTACGAGCAATCCATGCGCAGAACCGCGTGGACATACCAGATGTCGGGGCATTTCCATGCCTTGGAGTTTACGCAAAGGTTCTTCACTCAGGGGACGCAGTGCCGGGAAATTCAGTGCTCATCGCTTAGGATGAGGACTCATTCATATCCAGGTGCTGATTGCGGCGACGAGAGCGAGCGCGGATAGGTAGTTGGCTGCGAGGCGGTCGTATCTTGTTGCGATGCGCCGCCAGTTCTTGAGCTTGCAAAAGAGTCGCTCGATGACGTTTCGTCTTTTGTATGCCTTCCGGTCGAGCGGATAGGGAGTTCTTCGCGCTGCCGAGGATGGGATGACGGCCTTGATCTTCGCTCCTGCTAGCCATTGTCGCAAGCTGTCCGCGTCGTAGGCCTTGTCGGCGATCAGCCGTTTGGTGGGGCGGGCTACTTCCAGCATCGGGATCGCCATCCTGATGTCGGCGATGTTGCCAGGTGTCAGGGCGAAGGCGACCGGTCGGCCGCGATCATCGGCCAGACAATGGATTTTGCTTGTTCTTCCGCCACGCGACGTGCCAATCGCTTGCGCCCACGCCCCCCTTTTGAGCCTTGGGCGGAGCGGTGCGCCTTGACGTGGGTGCTGTCGATGGAAAGCTCTTCCGGCACAGGGCCGGCTGCCGCCATCTTCTGGAAGATGCGATGCCAGATGCGGCGCTGGGACCAGCGGTGGTAGCGGTTATAGACGGTCTTTGCGGGGCCGTATTCAGGAGGAACGTCCCGCCAGCGGCAGCCAACCTTCAGCACATGGAGAATGCCGGATATGACCCTACGGTCATCAACGCGGGGCTTGCCGGGCTGTCCGTGTGGGAGATGAGGCTCAAGCGCAGACCATGCCTCATCCGACAGCCAAAACAAGGACTGCTTTGCCATTCTCGCCTCCGATCCTCAAATCACAGACGAAGAATCTAATAATTTCAATGAAATGTATAGGTTCCCATCCTAGTCCGTCTGCACCATTCCCATGGTCGGCAGCTAACGTATTTCAAATTCAGAAGACAACTGTAGCGCGCAGAAGAGAAGTGGAGTGAGGCTCAGCAATCACGCCGAGCACAGCGTCGCAGAAGGGCGGTTTCCTGCCTTTCTGCTACCAGCTACCATTCGCTAGAAGCGGACTGACGGAACACGTGCAGGTTATACTAGGAGGGGCGGCAACTTGGGAGCGAGAGCGCCGACGATGAGTGAAGGCAGACAAGTGCAATACGGTCACTTCCTGGCAGCACTACTCTCAGCCCTTGCCATTTTGGCGATAATCCCGCTTTCGGGTGGGAAAACCATGGCCAACTACAGTGCCGGACAGATTTTTACGACCACGCGTGACGAGGCGCCCGGCTACTCGCGGCAGCGGATCGATTTCAGCGATCCCCACTTTACTTTCACCACGCTCGTTCCCGAGGCCATGACCGTCTGGACCGGGAATGGAACCGGGGGATCTGACGATCCCGTCGCGCTGATCTACGAGCCGGAAGAACGCGACAGGTTCATCATCGAGGTGCGGCGGATCGAATTTCCGGCCTTCGCAGAGGCGCAGGTGGCGGGCTACGGTTTTCTCGGGAAGCTGGGATACAACCGTATCCTTCAGGACAAAGAGAACAGCAATGCCGCCTTTGGTCATCTGGCCGGGGCGGTGGCAGAGGGGAACGGGAATTACAGCCGCATGGCGCGGCTCGCCACCGTTACACGCGGCAATGCAGTGCTCTTCATCTACGCGGCGTTCGACTATGCCGACTATCCCGAATTCGAGGACGTGCTCGCGCGTTTCATGGGCGCAATAGAGATGGAGGAGCCGGGCACGCCGATGGAAGCGTTGCGCGAGTTTCGGGCTGCCGGCGGCGAGCGCGTCCTTGTTCCTGCTGATTGGGCCTTGCATGAAGAGGAGGTCAGTGACGCAGGACGGACCGACTTCGACCTCTCACTCGGCGATCAAGAATATCCCAACCTGACCGCAACAATCCGTCCGATCTCGCTTGAGGAAGGCCGTAAGCTCGGTGTCGGGATGATTGAGCAGTTTACAAAGCAGGTCGAGGAGAATCCCAAGGTCGCTTTCGCCGGTGAGGCCGAAATGCAGATCTATAAGTCTGAGAGCGGTGAGCCAACCGGATATTCCTATGCGCGCGGCTGGGATGCCGACACCGGCGCCCATCTTGTCAGCGAGTTCATGATCCAGGAAAACGCCGATGCGGATTCGATCTCGATCGTCGGGCTCAATAGCTTCGACGTGCGCCGCAGTATCGAGACCTTCGATGATGAGGCAAAGGATATCATTTTCAAGAGCTGGGTGACGGGCGTTTCGGCCAATGCTGTGTTGCGGATTTCGCTGGGCCTGGGCAACGAGTACCTCAAGAATGAACTTGATATCAGGACGCTTGGACACTGAGCCGAACAGGATAGGAGAACAATGACATGAGCGGAACCGAAGACACCGCAGGACCCAGCGAAAAGGTGGCTACCTGGCGCATCATCCTTGCCGCCATCCTCGATTTCCTGACGGCGTTCTTTGTGCTGGGCTTCCTTGTGTCCATCATCTTCGGCGGGCGCACTGAAAGCGGTTTTTTGCTGGAGGGCGCATCAGCTCTGCTCCTCTTCGCGCTCATCGCAGCCTATTTCGTTGCCTTCAATCGCTTTCTGGGCGGCACGATCTGGAAACGCATCCTCAAGACTGTCCGGTAAGGAGTCCTCGATACATGAACCGGGGACCTAACCGCGGAGCCTCGCCTGGCATGGCAATTTCTCCGTTCCCGACCATCAGGACGATGTCATGGAATTGAACGAACTGGTTGCCTCGATGGCGATACTTGAGGAACGCGGGCAACTCGAGGAACTGGACGAGGCCGCCTATCCGTCGACCGGCTCTATCCGTTGGCTGTTCGGCCTGACGGCCGGGCTCTACTTCGCCAAGGGGGAGACCCGACGGACGCGGGAGGCCATGCTGAACCTCGCGCTGCGCTATTACGACCTCGCTGACGGCAACACCAACCTGCTCGCATACGGCGAGCGGACGCGCCGCATCTCCTCGAAGGAGGAGGTTGATCCTCCCCCAGTGAAGTGGTCCGCCGTTATGATTAGGAAACGGAGGATCGAGAATGGCCAACAAGCGACCGAAGCCGGAAGAGATTGTCTCGAAGTTGCGGCAGGTTGAGGTTCTGATGGGGC
>Ga0180223_1001767_pt1 | contig 15152 bp, 16 predicted proteins | sample eDN5th30CKraftOP_FD_151337 | JGI IMG/M metagenome (GOLD analysis project Ga0180223, IMG submission 151337) | Enriched Organic Plus compost microbial communities from Emeryville, California, USA - eDNA 5th pass 30_C Kraft OP (version 2) (version 2) ...
GAGGGGCCGCCGATATTGGCGTAGTTGACGGTGAGCTTGATGCCCATCTTCTCGGCTTCTTTTTCGACGAGCTGAAACTTCTTCATTACGTGCAGCGGCAGGAAGCCGAAGCCGCCGGCGCCGAGCGGCACGCGGAGCTCGGTCACTTCGGCGCGTGCCGAGGTCGTCGTCATCGCCGTTGTCAGCGCCATGGCGCCGATCGCGAGGCAGGCGATTGTCTTTTTCATCGTGCGTCTCCTTCGTTTCTAGGCATTATTACTATGATACCACAGCTCACTAAATTCTCATGAAAATCAGCGCTAAACTGCTGCGGATCTCGGTTTGGGATCGGCATCGAGCCGCGCAGCCCAGCCTTCCATGTTGGGGCGCGCGGCCGGATAGATGTCCAGTACGATTGGATCGTGTCCTGGCACGACATGCGCCTTCGAGGTCGCCAGCGCCTCGACCTTGTCGTAACCCGCGAGCACGTCGGCGACGTTGTAGGTGATGGGGAAGACGCGCCGCTGGTCGAGATGTGCGTAGAAGTGCGCGACGTCGGAGGCAAGCACGACCCAGCCGCGCCGCGTCTTGACGCGGGTGGCCTGCAGGCCCTTGGAATGGCCGCCGATGTGATGCACCGACAGGCCGGGCGCAATCTCCGCGGCGCCGTCGTGGAATACAACGCGGTCGGCGAACACCTTGTTGACCATCGCGGTGACGTCGGCGGCCTCGAACGGCAGGCGCATCATGGCGTGGCACATGCAGCGGCCGGTGGCGTAGGCCATCTCGCATTCCTGTAGATGGTAGCGGGCGTTGGGGAACAGGTCGTGATTGCCGGCGTGGTCGTAATGCATGTGCGAGATGATCACGTCCTTCACGGAGGCCGGATCGACGCCGAGCGCGCGCAGGCCGTCGCCGACCGGCTTGGAGATCTGGCGCTTGCGCGCATCCGCCCGCATCTGGTCGAAGCCGGTGTCGAGGATGACGGTGCGTTCCTTGCCGACGATGGCCCAGACGAAATAGTCGAGCGGCATCGGCACGTCATGGGTGTCGCCGCCAATGAAATTGTCCGGCGAGTTGCGCTCATGCCGGCCGTATTTGACGGCATAGATCTCGTAGGTGTCGTCGCTCATGCTGTGCTCCCGCCGCTGTCCGATGTCACTTCTTGCCGTCGATCTCGTTGAAGACCTCGCGCGCGATGCGGAATGAGTCAACCGCCACCGGCACGCCGGCATAGATCGCGATCTGCATGAACACTTCGCGGATTTCCTCGCGCGTCATGCCGTTCCTGAGCGCGCCCTTGATATGCGTCTTCAGCTCATGTGGGCGGTTCATCACCGACAGCATGGCGAGATTGATCATGCTGCGGGATTTCAGCGGCAATCCGTCGCGGCCCCACACATAGCCCCAGCAATACTCGGTCAGAAGTTCCTGCAGCGGCATGCTGAAGTCGTCGGCGTTCTTGAAGGCGTTATCGACGAACTCGGCGCCGATGACCGACTTGCGGATTTCGAGGCCGCGATCGAAGGTTTCCTTGCTCATGATCTGATCTCCGTTGTTTCTGTCGTGCTGTTACGCCGCGACGTGGTCTAGTGCGTCAATGAGGTAGGGACGGAAATCGGGATAGTTCTCGATCATGGGGAAGTGGCCCATGCCTTTCATCATGGTATAGCGCGAGCCCTTGATCGCCGCTGCGACCTGTTCGCTCATCGCCGGCGTACAGGAGTAGTCGAACTCGCCGGTCAGCAGTGCCACCTTGCAGCGCGACGTATCGATCGTCTTGATGTCCTCGCGAGCATCCCAGTCCAGGCTGTAGAAATGCACGTCGCCCTGGTACACGCCGGGGCCGGACTGGCTGTAGTACCACCAGTTCTCGCGGCGGTTCTGCTCGGGGCTGGTGGGTGCGTTGAGGCCGTAGGTGTAGCTCGCGCACAGTTCGCCGCCGTGGATGGCGGGGTGATGCAGGAATTCGTTGTAGCGGCCCGGCGCATAGGCCGAGCTTTCCAGCCCGACGATGCCGCGGATCTCGTTCTGATAGTCGGCGGCGACCTTGAGCACGATGGCGCCGCCCATCGAGCAGCCCATTACGATCGGGCGGTCGAGGCCGAGGGCGGTCCACACGGCGCGGATGATCTGCATGTAGAGCTTGGTGGTCAGTCGCGGCTTCTTCAGCCACCACTTGTCCGGCGGCGTCGAGCGGCCGTGATAGGGCATGTCGAATCCGATGACGCGGAAGCGGTCGGTCACGTCCTTGTCGTTCATCACATGGCGATACTGCCGGGTGTCGTTGCCGGCGGTGTGCAGACAGAGCAGGGGGATGCCTTTGCCCGCTTCCTCGACGAACAGCCGGTGCTTCTCGCCGGCGATGTCGACGGTGATGTAGCGGCCGACGATGGGCTCGAAATCAGGCATTGGGTGCTCCCGTCTCGCGCATGACGTTCATCATGCGGTGAAGCGCGCGCGCGTTCTGCATGGCGATCAGGCTGTCGCCTTCGATGACGAATTCCGGCACGCGCATCAGCATGGCGAAGAAATCGTGATAGAGCGGCGGCGGGTTGGGGCTGAGGAACTTGCGCCAGACATCGACCGGCGCACGGAAACCGAACGGCGCGCGCACGTCGAAGCGCGGCGCGGCGATGATATTGACGATCTTGCCCTTGTCGACGACGAGGGCGTGTCGGGCGTCGCCGAATGTCAGCGTGAAGGTTGTGCTCAGCCAGTCGCCGATCACGCCCATCTCGGGGTCGGCATTGACGCGCGCACGGTAGCGCTCGAGCCAGGATGCTCCGGGAAATTCACTCATCGGCAGTCCATTTTTCGTCCATATCGGTCTCGAAACGAGACCCGCTTTAAATGGGTTATCCGGCGGCGGCCCTTGCGGGCTGCCGCCGGATGTCTTCATCGCCGGCCGTTACTTCTTCGGCCAGTTCGCCTTGGCCACCGCCAGTTCCGGCGGGTAGATCGTGACCGGCACCGCGTTCTGCCACTGGATGATGGTGAGGCCCGCGCCTTCACGCCGTCCATCCGGACCGAACTTGATCTTGCCGGACGGATAGAACTTCGACGGGCCGCCATCCATGGTGCGCAGGGCTTCGGCAACCGCTTCGCGATCGGCCTTGCCGGCCTTCTCGAGCGCATCGCGCATCACGAGAATGTCGGCATAGGTGGAGATCGCGTTCTGGGTCATCCACGGCTCGTTGTACTTCTTCTTGAGCTCCGCGATGATCGCTTCATGACCCTTCGAGCCCCACGAGCCGACGGCGCCGATCATGCCGTCGAGCAGTTCGGGCGACATGGTCTTGAGCATGTCGGGCTCGAACATCGCGATGCCGAAGGCGATGGTCGGCACGCGGCCTTTGCCAAGGCCCATCTCGTTCATCTTCTCGAGCACCAGCTTGGCGTCGGAGATGACGGTCGGCAGGAAGAAGAACAGGTCGGGGCGTGTGGTGCGGATCTTCTGCACCAGCGGGGTCGCATCGGCTAGCGGCGGCGTGAAGGTCTCGTCGACCACGAGCTCGAGGCCGTGTTCCTTCAGCAGCTTCTCGCGCATCGGCTTCACCGAGGAGATCGAGGCCGCGGTGTTGTCGGTGACGATGGCGACCGTCTTCGGGTTGGCACCCGCGGCCTTGGCGGTCGCGAGGATGACCGGCAGCGACTGGATGGCCTGCGAGCCGGAGGTCGCCGAGGTCTGGAAGATGTACTTGAAGCCGCGTTCGGTGATCATGTCCGAGTAGGACAGCGTGAGCACCGGCAGCTTGGCGCGCTCTGTCACTTCGGTCACGGCGAGCGTGAACGACGACAGGTAGGCGCCGGTCGCGGCGACGAGATCGGGCTCATCCGCCACCATGCGCTGGGCGGCGTTCTTGGCCTTCTCGGTGCTGTCGCCGCTGTCGAGCACGACCAGCTTGAGCTTGGCGCCGCCGAGCGACTTGATGCCGCCTTCGGCGTTGACCTTCTCGACCGCCATCTCGGCGCCCATGCGCATCACCGCGCCGGGACGCGCATAGAGTCCCGAGAGTGGCGCGATGAGGCCGACCTTCACTTCCTTGGGCTGCTGCGCCTGCGCCATGCCAACCGGCAGGGCGAACGCCGTGACGGCCGCTGCCGTGAGCAACAGCCGGCCTAATCCGAAACTCTCTCCTAGTCCGCTTCGCATGTTCGTTCTCCTCCGCGTTATCCGCATTGTTGCGGGTTATTTGCCTCGATCACATGCCGAGGTAGGCAGCGCGGACACGATCGTCCGCGCGTAACGTCGTATTGGTGCCTTCGAGCACGACCCGGCCGGCTTCGAGCACGTAGCCGTGGTCGGCCGACTCGAGCGCTTCGGCGACGCGCTGCTCGACCAGAAGAATGGTGAGCTTGGTCTGCTCCCGGATCTCGATCAGCTTGTCGAAGATGAAATCGGCAATCGCCGGAGCCAGGCCCATCGACGGCTCGTCCAGCATCAGAAGCTTGGGTGAGGAGGCCAGTCCGCGACCGATGGCCAGCATCTGCTGCTCGCCGCCGGACAACGTGCCGGCAAGCTGATCGCTGCGCTCCTTGAGCACAGGAAACAGGGTGTAGATCTGCTCGATATTGTCCTTCCAGCGGGCCCGGCCGGCCGGCGTGAACGAGCCCATTTCGAGGTTCTCGAACACGCTCAGGGACGGGAACACCTGACGCCCCTCCGGCACGTGAGCGATGCCGAGATGGGGCCGCTTGGCGGCCGGGACCGCCAGCAAATCGGTGTCTTCGAAAGTGATCTTGCCGGACATCGGCGTTACGACGCCGGAGATGGTCTTGAACAAGGTCGACTTGCCGGCGCCGTTCGGTCCGACAACCGAGACGAATTCGCCGTGGCCGACATGAACCGAGACGCGGTCGAGAACCGGGACCGACGAGTAGCCCGCGATGATGCTATCGATTTTCAGCATGCGGCTTGTCCGTGACTGGCGCTCCACTTGGCGCCGAGATAGGCCTCAATGACCTGCGGATCGCGCGTCACCGTTTCCGGTTCGCCCTCGGTGAGGACGGCGCCGTGGTCGAGCACGACGAAGCGATCGACCAGCTTCACCATCGCTTTCATCGTGTGCTCGATGATGACGATGGTGACGCCTTCGGCGGCGAGCTTGCGCACGACGTCGACAACCTGATCGGCTTCGCCGGCGCCGAGGCCGGCCAGGGTTTCGTCGAGCAGGAGCAGGCGCGGCTGCCCGGCGAGCGCGCGGGCAAGCTCCATCAGCCGCAGCTCCTTTGTGGTGAGCTGGGAGGCGACGCGGTCGGCTACGTCCTCGAGGCCAACGCGGACGATGGCGTCATGGGCGAGGTGGCGCGCCTCGTCGTCGGTCTTGGCGCGGACATAAGCGCCGACCACGACATTGTCGGCGACCGACAGTCGCGCAAAGGGCCGCATAATCTGGAAGGTTCGGCCGACGCCGATCTCGCAGATCTGGTGCGGCGTCCAGCCGACGACGTTCCGGCCGTCGACCAGCACCTCGCCGCTGTCGGGACGGAGGAAGCCGTTGAGCAGGTTGAAAGCGGTGGTCTTGCCGGCGCCGTTCGGGCCGATGATGCCGAGGATCGAGCCGCGCCTGACGTCGAAGCTGACGTTCTGCACGGCCTTGAGGCCGCCGAAGCTCTTGGAGATGCCGCGCACCGACAGGATGATGTCGCCCGACGCCGCGGTGCGTTCAGGCAGCGGTTTTGTGGCGGCGGGCGTTGCGGTAGCGGCCGCGCGTGCCGCGACGATTTCGCTGTGCCGACTGCGCGCGAACAGCTGCGGCCAGCGGCGCTGAATGAACTCGCGCGCCTTCCAGTAGATGCCTTCCGGCGCGACGAGAATGACGATGACGATGGCAAGGCCGAAGATCACGCCCTGAATGCCGGGGAAGCGCGCGCCGAGTTGCGCGTGCAGAATTTCCGAGAGCGGGATCAGGATCGCCGAGCCGATGACCGGGCCCCAGACCGTGCCAATGCCGCCGAACATGGTGACGGTCAGGGCTTGCGCCGAGACCAGCATGCCGAACACCGACTGCGGCGTTACGACCAGCAACACCACGGCGTAGAACGCGCCGACCGCGCCGGCGATGGCGCCGCTGATGGCGATGGCGCGCAGCTTCCACAGCAGCGTGTTGATGCCGGCGGCTTCGGCCGCGGCCTCGTTCTGCTTGATCGCGAGCAGAGCCATGCCGAAGCGCGAGCGCTCGATGACACGGGAGATCAGCACGATTGCGATGACCATGCCGAGCGCGAGCCACGTATAAATGCGCGGGTCATGGAACTGCATAAATGCAGCTGCGTTCTCGCGCTTAATCGGCAGCGTCACCTCCTGATAACCGAGCCATTCGAACACGTAGAGAATGGCGAGCGGGTAGGCGAGCATCGACAGCGCGAAATAGTGGCTGCGCAGGCGGAAGGTCGGCAGGCCGATCACCACGCCCGATATGCCGCCGATTACCGACGCGATCGGGATCAGGAGCCACGGCGACAGGTCGAAATGCATGGCGCCGAGCGCCGTCGTATAGGCGCCGAGGCCGAAGAACGAGGCGTGGCCGAACGAGACCAGGCCGGTGTAGCCGCTGAGGATGTTCCACGACAGGCCGAAGCTCGCCCAGACCAGCACGAGCGTCAGCATGAGCTGGTAGTACGAGTTGGTGACGAAGAACGACAGCACCGCATAAGCCGCGGCGAAGGCGATGATCGCGAGATAGGGCCGGATCGCATTCATCGCTTCAGGTCCTCTCCGAGACGCGGCCGAAGAAGCCTTGCGGACGCAGGAATACGATGAGCAGGAAGGCGACGAAGATCGCGGTGTTCTGGAGTTGCGTCGGCAGGACCAGCGTCGAAAGTTGCTGCACCAGGCCGATGGTCATGCCGCCCCAGAAGGCGCCGATAATGCTGCCGAGACCGCCGAGCACGACGCCGGCATACATGACGATGACGAATTCCAGGCCGACATGCGGCTGGAACGGATAGTTGGTGGCGAGCAGACCGCCGGCGACGGCGGTGATGGCGGTGCCGAGCGCGAAGGCGATGCGGTGAGCAAAATCGACGTCGATGCCCATATAAGTCGCCGCGGTTGGATTGTCAGCGGCAGCGCGCAGCGACTTGCCGAGGCGCGTGCGTCCAATCAGCACCGCGAGAGCGATAATCACCGCTCCGGAAAGCAGGGCGGCAATGGCGCGCGCCTTGTTGACGAAGATCTCGACGAAATCGCCCCACAGCGGCCCGATGATCCAGGCGCTGCTCGACAAGGGCGTGCGCACCGAGACCTGGATTGAGCCGAAGACGATCTGGCTGGCGTTCTGCAGGATGAGCGCGATGCCGAGCGTCAGGATGAGTTGGGCGTAGTGGCCTTCGCCTTCGAGCTGCGCGGTCTTGGAGCCGGAGACCCGCGAGATCAGCGTCTGGTGGATGAAGTAGCCGACGACGAACAGCACCGGCGCGGCGATAGTGACGGCGATGTAGGGGCCGAAGAAGCTGCCGAACAAAGTCTGAATGCCGAAGGCGACGAACAGGTAGTACGTCGCGTACATGCCGAGCATCATGAAATCGCCTTGGGCGAAGTTGATGACGCGCATGACGCCGAAGATCATGGCTAGGCCGACGCACATCAGCCCGTAGATGGCGCCGAGCAGGATGCCGGCCATCAGCGATTGCAGGAAGTTTTCAGCCAGGATGGGGAATGTCATGGGACGGTCAGCTCCGCCGGCGCCGGCTGGAGGATCGGCCGTCCGCATATGAGGACCGGCAAAGGCAAACGTCAGTTCGCCTGTAGGCGGTGTCCCGGCGGCTCATCGTGATCCTCCCCGTCGTTGACTTTTGTCGTTGTCGCTGGCCCTGCGGGCCGGTCAGGCTTGGTCGAGCGCGGTCAGTTTTTCTTGCTGCGGATTTCGACGCCGGCCCATTCCTCGATCACCTTGGCGATCGAGGTGAAATCGGAGTCGGGTCCGTATTTGGCGTTGGTGACGGCCAGCATCTGGCGGATGACCGCGCCGGCGACCATCGGCACGCCGAGCGCTTCGGCCTCGTCCACGCACAGCCGCACGTCCTTGTAGGAGAGGGCGGTGGCGAAGCCGTAGTCGAAGGTGCCGGTGAGGATGGACTTCGGGAATTTGTCCTGCGTCGCGCTATTGCGGCCGCTGCCGGCATTGATGATATCGACCATCACCTTGGGATCGAGACCGGCCTTGACACCCATCGCCAGCGCTTCCGACGACAGCACGATCGCGGCGGCGGCCAGCAGGTTATTGCCGAGCTTGGCGACCTGGGCGAGGCCGGGTTTGTCGCCTGTATAGAATGTCTTGCCGAATACCTTCAGGATCGGGTCGACGGCGTCGGCGACGGCCTTGGGGCCCGACACCATGACGGCCAGCGTGCCCTTTTCGGCGCCTGGCACGCCGCCGGAGACCGGCGCATCGATCCAGGTGATCTGGCGCTCACCCAGCGCCTTGGCGATCGTGGTGGCGGCGCTCGGACCGGAGGTCGACAGGTCGACCACGGTTTTCACCGCGTTGCCCTGGCTGACGCCGTTGGGGCCGAGCACGACCGACGTCACGATCGGCGGCGTCGGCAGGCTGAGAAAGACGATATCGGAGGCGGATGCCACCTCGGCCGGGGACTTGGCGAGCTTGGCGCCGCGGGCCACCAGCGGCTTGGTCGCTTCCGGATTGGCGTCGTAGACGCACAGCCGGTATCCGGCGTCGAGCAGCCGTCCCGACATGGGGGCGCCCATGCGGCCGACACCGATGAATCCGAGAATCTGACCCTCGGTCATGAATCACACCTCCCCAGGGCCGGGACCCGATTCGCCCGCCCGCCGCGGCCGACGGACCAAGGGTCCGGAGCGGCCGATTTTGTATTATTATATTATTGTAACGCCAAGTCGGCGGCGAAAGCGACATGCAAGTTCCGCATATCAGAATTTCACTTTTCCCGATCAGCCGCGCGTGGCCGCAAATGCGCCGGTGCTCTAAGCAAAGGCCAACAACAGGCCCGGCGCGTCGCGCAGGCCGAGCGAAAATGTCGCATGCGCCCGCATGACGGCGTCACTTAAGGAACGTCCGATGCCCGCGCTGCCCGAATTCGAACTCTATGCCATCCGCTACGCCACGCGCGGCGCACAGCGCCGCGATCACTTCATCGGCGGCGATCCGCATGACGGCCCGATGCCGATGGACTACTTCCTCTGGGCCGCCGTTTCGCCAGGCAAAACCTACGTCATCGATTGCGGTTTCACCGCCGAGATCGCCGCGAAGCGTCAGCGCACCTTCCTGCGCGATCCGATCGACGGCCTCAAACTGATCGGCATCGACGCCGACGCCGTCGCCGACGTCATCCTCACGCATCTGCATTACGACCACGTCGGCAACTTCCACCGCTTCCCGAAAGCGCGCTTCCATCTGCAGGAGCCGGAGATCCACTACGCCACCGGCCACTACATGGCGCATCCGCGGCTGTCGCATTCCTTCGAGGTCGAGGATGTCTGCGGCATCGTGCGGCTGAACTTCGCGCAGCGTGTCGCCTGGCACTTCGGCTCGAAGGAACTGACGCCCGGCCTATCGCTGCATGTCGTCGGCGGCCATTCGGCCGGCCTGCAGTTCGTGCGGGTGCACACCAAACGCGGCTGGGTCGTGCTCGCCTCCGACGTCTCACACTTCTACGAGAACTTCGAGAGCCGCCGGCCGTATACGACCTCGTTCCATGTCGGCGAGATGCTGGACGGCTTCGACGCGCTGTACGCGGAAGCGCCGACACCGGCGCATATCGTGCCCGGTCACGATCCTTTGGTGATGCAGCGCTATCCGGCGCCGAGCCCGGCGCTCGACGGCATCGTGGTGCGGCTCGACGTGATGCCGAAGGAGGCGGACTAAACCAGCTCCCGCGTCACGTCGTCGAACAATTCATCGACCGACAGCATGCGCGGGATGATCTGCTGCTCATATGAATAGCGGATGATGGTCTCGAGCGCCTTGCGGTTATTCTCGACGCCGAACGGCACCGAGTCGATGCCTCCGGCCGTAACACCTTGCGCCTTGCTTTCTTTCAGCACGCGGAAAATCTCGCGCACCACGTCGGGCCGCGTTTGCGCCAGTTCGCTGCGCACGACGAACAAATGGTTGATCGGCACCATGCCGTTCTTCCTCGACCATTCTTCGGCCGCCTTGTGCGGATCGGGAAACAGCGGCTTGACGCGCGGCTCGTCGGGCAGGTCGCCGCCGAGAATGGCGCCGTCGAGTTCGCCGTTCACCAGCATGGTCTCGACATTCGATCCGGCCGGCAGCCGCACGCAGTTGGCCGGGTCCTTGTATTCGGCGAGATGGCCGTCGTCGGTGGTGCACCACGTCACCTTGCCCGAGTCGACGCCGTACTCGTCCTTGAGGATGCCGCGCACCCAGACGCCGGTGGTCACGGAGTAGGAGCGGGTGCCGAAGCGCTTGCCCTCGATGTCCTGCGGCGCCAGCTTCCCGCGCGCGACATTATAATGAATGGTGTGGTGCTGGCCGCGCGCCATCACCACGGCGGGCAGCAGCGTCAGCGGCTTGCCGTAGATCTTGGCCTGCAGGAAGGTGACGATGGCGAGTTCGCCGGCGTCGAATTGGCCGTCGCGCACCATCGGCTTGAAGCCCTGGTTGGCCACCTTCGGCCCGGTGAAATTGAAGTTCACCAGACCGGACGTCACCGCGCCGCTCTTAAGCGCGCGCGTCACCGGATAATCGGCGAGGTTGGTGTCTAGGGTGACGGGGCCTGAGGCGGGGTAGGGCATAATGTTGTCGATCCGGGCAGGTGTCGTCGTCTTACGCTCTAGTCGCGCTTGGCGTCAAACTTGCATACAATTGCGCCAGTGCTCCGCAGCCGAAGGTTCGCCATGGCCGACAAACTCGACGACTTCATCGACGCCGCAGCAGCGGCGCTCAACCTGCCGCTCGAGCCGGGCTGGAAAGGCGCCGTGAAGGCCAATCTCGAGGTCAGTCTGCGCCACGCCGCGACCTATGCCGACTTCCCGCTGCCGGACGAAGCCGAGCCGGCGCCGATCTTCAAGGCGTGAGCGGGGAGCCTCCGACATGAGCGATGTGACATGGTCGTCGGCCGCCGAGATCGCGGCGGCGGTGCAATCCGGAAAAGTGAGCGCGCTGGACGTGACCGAGCAGATGCTCGCCGTCATCGACAGACGCAACCCCGTGCTCAACGCTTTCACGGCTGTGAGCGCCGAGCGCGCGCGCAAGAAAGCGAAGGCGGTCGATGCCTCGCCCGACAAGGCAAAGCTGCCGCTCGCCGGCGTGCCTTTCGCGGTGAAGAACCTGTTCGACATCGACGGGCTGCCGACGCTCGCCGGCTCGAAGATCAACCGCAAGCGTGAAGCCGCCAAGCGCGATGCCGTGCTGATCGAGCGGCTGGAAGCCGCCGGCGCGGTGCTCACCGGCGCGCTCAACATGGGCGAATACGCCTACGACTTCACCGGCGAGAATGTGCATGACGGCCCCTCGCGCAATCCGCACGACCCCGAGCGCATGACCGGCGGCTCGTCCGGCGGCTCCGGCGGCGCGGTCGGCGGCGGCATGGTGCCGCTGGCGCTCGGCTCCGACACCAACGGTTCGATCCGCGTGCCGTCGTCACTGTGCGGCATTTTCGGATTGAAGCCGACCTATGGAAGGCTGACGCGGGCGGGCTCGTTTCCCTTCGTCGCTTCGCTCGATCATCTCGGGCCGTTCGCGCGCACGGTGCGCGATCTCGCGCTGAGCTATGACGCGATGCAGGGCTTCGACACCGGGGACGCGGCCTGCGTCGATCGCCCGCGCGAGTCGACGACGCCGTTTCTGGAGCAGGGGCTGGATGGCCTGCGTGTCGCGGTGGCCGGCGGCTATTTCCGCAAGGGTGCGTCGCCCGAGGCCTTGAGCGCGCTCGACACGGTAGCCAAGGCGGTGGGCGCGCGCACGGTGGAAATCCCTGAAGCCAATCGCGCCCGATCGGCGGCTTATGTCATCACCACCACCGAAGGCGCGGCCTTGCATCTCGAGCGCCTGCGCACACAGGCGAACGATTTCGACCCGGCGGTGCGCGACCGCCTGATCGCCGGCGCCATGATCCCATCCACGCTCGTCGTGAAGGCGCAGAATTTCCGCCGCTGGTATCGCGACGCGGTGCTCAATCTGTTCAAGGACTGCGATGCCATTCTCGCGCCGGCAACGCCGGTGACCGCGCCGAAGATCGGCCAGGTCAACTTCACCCTCGACGGCGTCGAGATGCCGGTGCGCGCCAATATGGGTCTCTATACGCAGCCGATCTCGTTCATCGGACTGCCGGTGGTGGCCGTGCCGGTGCCACTCAAGCCGCTGCCGATCGGCGTGCAGATCATCGCCGCACCGTGGCGCGAGGATGTCGCCCTGCGCATCGCGCATGCGCTGGAGACGATGGGCGTGGTGGCGGCGCCGAGGCCTAATCTTTGAACCTAACCACGTCATGCCGGCTTTATGCCGGGCATCCACGTCTTTACAGAGAGCAAGACGTGGATGGCCGGGACATAAGGGCGTTCACGCCCGTCTTCGACGGGCTATGCCCGGCCATGACAATCGAAGACAATGTGCAAGGACCTAAAATGATCGAAGTCGATATCCCCGAAGTCGTTGCCGAGGTGCGCAAGGCTTTCGAAGAGTACGAGAAGGCGCTGGTGAACAACGACGTCGAAAAGCTCGACGAACTGTTCCGCGACGATCCGCGCACCATCCGCTACGGCGCCGGCGAAATTCTCTATGGCTATGCCGAGATCAAGGCGTTCCGCGCCGCGCGCTCGCCGGTCGGACTCGGCCGTACCTTGTCGAAGACGTCGATCACGACCTATGGCCGCGACTTCGCCACGGCCGCGACGCTCTACGAGCGGCCGTCGGCGCCGGGCAAGATCGGCCGGCAGATGCAGACCTGGGTGCGCTTTCCGGAAGGCTGGCGCGTCGTGGCAGCCCATGTCAGCCTGATCGACGCGCCGAAATAGGCAGACTTGTGGAGAGTCATTTACATTGGCCCTGATTATCGTTGCGATCCGCTACATTCGGAAATGAAAGGGACAAAGAACAGTAAAACGCCGAATTCCAATGGCCGCACCATTTGTCTGTTTATGGTCGAGTTGCTAGCGAGAAGGAAAGTCCTCAGTCACTCGCAATACCTGCACGCCTCGTTCGCCATGGCCTAGCCAGAAAACATCGTGCGACTCTTGTCGAAGGGCATCGAGCCTTCCAAGGACTATAGTAAGCACCGTCTGTTGGTTCGGAGACGTGTCTGATGAAATGTCGCAATAGATAGGATACGCCCTCGGGTTCAGGAGGCGTTTGTCGAGAACCATCTCACTCGGCGCCCGAATTGCGTATTGGAATTCTTTCGGGAAATCCAATTTCACGCCGATCGGCACGAAAAACGATTCGCCTGGATTGAGATCTTCCAAGGTCAAGCTCAATTGCTTCATTGCGTCATTCGGCGAATTCCAAGTTCTCTTTTCCTCTTTTTTGTACTGTGCTGTCACGACGATGTTTAGGTAGTGGGAAATATAAAGCTTCACGTTTTTTGCGGATCTGCCCCCGGTATTCTGAATCTTCATCTGGATTGGAATATTCTCAGTCTGATCGCTCTCTGTGTTGGTGGATGGAAAAAGCCTTAGAGTATTGGAAGCGCTTTCAAAAAAAGAAATACTCAGGCGCGGAGGGCTCGGCGCCACGACTTTTTCGTACAGTGTGAACGCTGAAACGACAATTCCGCATACTGCTCCGATCCAAAGCACAGCCCTTTCGGCGCGCGACTTGCCCTCGGTCACTGGCGATTTGCGTTTTGCCATGAAGCTCCCGTTCACAGCTAGAAGGCTCAGCTCAAGATAGTCAGATTCACCCGAGACAACCTCTTATATGGCTCATTTTATTGATGTCGATGGTTTGTTCAACGGGCACATGTCACAGCGGCTCTACAAAAAGGCCGTCGGCGCCCGGCAAGATCGGCCGACAGATGCAGACCTGGGTGCGCTTTCCGGAAGGCTGGCGCGTCGTGGCAGCCCATGTCAGCCTGATCGACGCGCCGCAAAACTGACGCTTTTTCGCTCTCAGAAACCAATGCGTTCACGGCCACGAAACGCGAAGCGGCTTGTTCGCATGGCCCAATACCGGGCTCTCCGCTAGAATACCCGGCAGGGTTTCGATGCCGGAAAGGAAGACGCCGATGCCGATCGATCTGGCCGAGGTGAACTGGCTCTATGTGATCATCCTGGCTTTCATGGTGTTCATCGCCAGCCTGATCGGCGGCGTGTTGTCGTGGCAAAGCCGGACCACCGCGGCAGGCATGGCGGCGCTGCTGTTTGCCGTATTTTTCATCGCCTGGAGCTACTATCCGCACGGCCTGCCGCTGCCGACGCGGCTGGGAGCCACCGTGACACCGGTCGCGGCTCCGCCGCCCGCTGCTGCGCCCCCGGCGCCGGCAACGCCGGTACGGCCCGCCAACCCGGTCCGCGACATCACCCCGCCGCGCAATCCGGTCACCGATGTGACGCCGCCGCGCAACCCGGTCACCGACGTCACCCCGCAACGCTAGGCCCGCGTCGCGGCCTTTCGCTCCTGCGAAAGTCCGGCTAGAAACGCCCAGCCACAAGAGCTGGAACCCCGGGTGAAACGGCAGGGAACTGATGAGAAAAGTCTATCCTGATGCGAAGTCGGCGCTCGCCGGCATCGTCAAAGACGGCATGATGGTCATGGCCGGCGGCTTCGGCCTCTGCGGCATGCCGACCGACCTGATCCTGGCGCTGCGCGACAGCGGCGCGAAGAACCTGACCTGTGTGTCGAACAATGCCGGCATCGACGGCGCGGGCCTCGGCCTGCTGCTCGAGACGCGGCAGATCAAGAAGATGATCGCGTCCTATGTCGGCGAGAACAAGCTGTTCGCGCAGCAGTATCTCGCGGGCGATCTGGAGATCGAATTCAACCCGCAGGGCACGCTTGCCGAGCGCATGCGCGCCGGCGGCGCCGGCATCGCCGGCTTCTACACCAAGACCGGCGTCGGCACCGAGATCGCCAAGGGCAAGGAAGAGAAGGTGTTCAACGGCGAGCGTTACATCCTCGAGACCGGCCTCGTCGCCGACATATCGCTGGTTCATGCCTGGAAGGGCGACACCGAGGGCAACCTCGTCTACCGCAAGACCGCGCGCAACTTTAACCCGATGATGGCGA
>Ga0180223_1001770_pt1 | contig 15137 bp, 16 predicted proteins | sample eDN5th30CKraftOP_FD_151337 | JGI IMG/M metagenome (GOLD analysis project Ga0180223, IMG submission 151337) | Enriched Organic Plus compost microbial communities from Emeryville, California, USA - eDNA 5th pass 30_C Kraft OP (version 2) (version 2) ...
AATGGGTGGTCAAGCAGCAGAACACCTCGCCGGAGAAGCTCGACCCGATGGCCTCGGTCGACCTTCAGATCGCCAAGGGCATGTAACTGGGCCGCATGTGAGCATGGTGAGCGGGTCAGTCGTTGCGGCGGATCGCGGGGCCATCGGGCCTCGCGATCACGATTTCCTCCGCCAGGCTTTCCAGATGGCCGAGCTTGCGGTTGCCACAGGCGAGCGGCCGTTCGGCGCCGTGATTGTCGGTGCCGATGGCACGATCATCTCCGAAGCGCACGGTCATTCCATCGCGCAGAAGGACCTCACCTCGCATGCGGAGGTGACGGCGATCCGCAACCTGCATGGGCGATACGACCGCGCCTTTCTGGCCGGCTGTACGCTGTATTCCAGCGCGGAGCCCTGCGCGATGTGCGCCGGCGCGATCTACTGGGCGAATATCCAGCGTGTGGTGTTTGGTCTCAGCGAGGAGCGTCTGCGCATGTTGCGGGATGTCTCGGAGCACACATCGGCGTTGCAGATGAAATGCGAGGCCGTGCTGGCGACCGGCGGCCATCCGACCGTGGTGATCGGCTCGGTGCTGGAAGACGAAGCCATCGTGCCGCATCTGGGGTTCTGGGCGACGGCCGTATGAATTTGGGAAAATTGCGATGACGATCCGTATCGGCCATGTGAATCTGTTCACGCCGGATCCCGAGCGGCTGTGCCGCTTCTATGCCGACGTGCTCGGCTTTCCCGAGATCGAGGTGGCGCGCTCGCCGATCTTCCGCGCCCTCGACGGCGGCGGCATCCAGTTCGGCTTCAATGCCGTGGCGGCCTATGAACTGCTGAACCTCTCCGACCGGCAGAAATCCGATGGCGGCGTGAACTGCTATTTCACGATCGAGGTCTCCGACGCGGAGACGGTGGCGGCGCTGGCGGAGAAGGCTGCGGCGCTTGGGGGGCAAATCATCAAGCCGCCTTACGACAGCTATTACAACGCGCGGCAATGCGTGCTGGCCGACCCCGAGAACAACGTCTTCCGCGTCAGCCACCAGCGGCCGGGCCGTGCCCCGTATAACGGCGAGCTGGAAGGGATGAACGTCGCGCTTTGACCTGCGTGGGCGACAAGACCTCAAACAGACCGATCTATCCGGCATTCCCGAACGTCAGGGAGACCAGCGCTGGCGGCTCGTCCTGAGCGCCGAGAAACGGCGAGGACGCGTAGATAAAAGATCGGAAGCTATCAAGCTGCGAGGGGGCCTCACACCACCGTTCGCCCACTCCGATCATGTGAAGTCTTTCGGTCGGTTTGAAACGGAAGGTGAGATGAAACTGGTAGATGCCGTCGTCATCCGGGGGCTCTTCGGTAATGAACTGCCGGGTGATGTCGAGTTCAAAATGCTCGCCATCTCCCCAATCGAAACACCCCCATTGGAACAGAAGCATGTCGCCCTGATGCTGGAGCGAGCATCCATCAACTCGCTCATCCCGATAAAAATCCAACATCAGATCGACCCCCTCGGCCAGCGGGAGCGTCTCAAGTTGGTGGCCTGTCGAGGTCAGGATCGCCTGGAATCGCGTCCGAGCTGATGAAATTTCCATTCATGCCCCCATTGGGAGGGCGTCTACCGGGTTTTATTCATTCGCGGCAAGGGTTCCGCGGAATTTGGTGGAGCCAGGCGGGATCGAACCGCCGACCTCTTGCATGCCATGCAAGCGCTCTCCCAGCTGAGCTATGGCCCCAATCGGGTCGCGGACTGTGGGAAGGCCGCGCCGTCGAATCTCCGGACGTTCTTTAGACAGATTGCCCGCCCGGGCTCAAGTCTCTTCCTCGTCATTCACATCACCAATGATGTCGGTGACGTCGTCGTCGCCTTCTTCCTCTTCCTCGATGAAGGTGTCGTCGTCGTCGCCACCGTCGTCATCGATCTCGATATCGTCGGCATCCTCGGTGCCGTCGCCCAGAACAGCCTTCTTGCCGCTCGCCTCCGCATCGGCCTCCTCGAGGGAGACCAGCTCGACATCCTGGGTTTCCGGCAGCTCGGCCGCTTCTTCCTTCGGCGCCGCACCACGGGATCGCGGGATCGGAGCGATCGGAACCACCTCGCCGGTATAGGGCGAGATCACCGGTGACTTGTTCAGGTCGTAGAACTTGCGACCCGTCGTCGGACAAATGCGTTTGGTGCCGAGCTCAGATTTTGCCACGGTCCAGTTCCTTGGAGGCCGGTCGGAAAAATGAGCGCTTCACTTGGCGAGCCAGAACGCGGCTGTCAATAGCGCATTTCTGTTCTTTCGGCTGAGAATCGGCAGCCAGCCATGACGGAGGCGTTGGCGCGTGATAGACGGCCATCCACAATGACATGAGGCCGCCGTGACCGAGACCGCTCCATCCCCCTTCGCTGCGCACCGTTCCGGCCGCCTCAGTGGCAAGGTCCGGGTGCCCGGCGACAAGTCGATTTCCCATCGCGCCCTGATTCTCGGCGGCATGACGGTCGGCACGACACGGATCTCCGGCCTGCTGGAAGGCGAGGACGTGCTGAACACCGCCAAGGCCATGGGCGCGCTCGGGGCGCAGGTGGAGCGGCTGGGCGAGGGCGAGTGGGAGATCCGGGGTGTCGGCGTCGGCGGGCTGGCCGAGCCGGCTGACACGCTGGATTTCGGCAATTCCGGCACCGGCTGCCGGCTGGTGATGGGGGCGGTGGCCGGCTGCCCGATCACGGCGGTGTTTGACGGTGACGCCAGCCTGCGCAAGCGGCCGATGAACCGGATTCTCGATCCGCTCGGGCTGGTGGGCGCGCGCACCCTCGAAATGGCCGCAGGCGGCCGCCTGCCGGTGCGGCTGCAGGGCGCGCGCGATCCGCTGCCGGTGGAATACCGCACCCCGGTCCCCTCCGCCCAGATCAAGTCCGCGGTGCTGCTGGCGGGGCTCGCCGCGCCCGGTGCGACGACGGTCATCGAATACGAGGCGAGCCGGGATCACACCGAGAAGCTGCTGGCGCATTTCGGCGCCGAGGTGGTGGTGGCGCCGGACGGCCCTCATGGCCGCCGGATCACCCTGACCGGCCAACCGGAGCTGGCCGCCGCGCCGGTGGTGGTGCCGGCCGATCCCTCGTCCGCCGCCTTTGCGATGGTGGCGGCCCTGCTGGTGCCGGGCTCCGAGGTTCTGCTCACCGATGTGATGACCAATCCGCTGCGGACGGGCCTTTTCACCACCCTGCGGGAGATGGGGGCGGATATCGAGACCCTGAACCTGCGCAGCGACGTGGGGGAGGAGATGGCGGACTTCCGGGTCCGGTCGTCGTCCCTGCATGGCGTCGAAGTGCCGGCCGAGCGGGCCCCTGCAATGATCGACGAATATCTGATCCTCGCCGTGGCCGCGGCCTTCGCCGAAGGGACGACGCGGATGCGCGGGCTGAAGGAATTGCGGGTGAAGGAATCCGACCGTCTTGCCGCCACCGCCGACATGCTGCGGGTCAATGGGGTGGAGGTCGGGATCGAGGGCGATGACCTGATCGTGCATGGCAAGGGCCGCGCGCCGGGCGGCGGCCTGGTCGCGACCCATATGGATCACCGGCTGGCGATGTCGGCGCTGGTGATGGGGCTGGCGAGCGACAAGCCCGTCGCGGTGGACGACGTCGCCTTCATCGCGACGAGCTTCCCCAATTTCGTGCCGATGATGCGGGAGCTTGGTGGGGAACTGGGCTGAGCAGCAAAGTGTTGCTGCATTTTGAGACTGATCCAGTGATGGAGTGCGGCGCGGCCACGGTCTCAGCCTAACCTCTCCCGCATAGCCCGTTGAAGACGGGCGTGAACGCCCTTTTGCTGGGGGAGGTCGGCGCGCGAAGCGCGGCGGGAGGGGGCTTTTCTCTGCTGATGTATCCGTAGCTTGCCCCTCCCCAACCCTCCCCCGCAAGCGGGAGAGGGAGCGCGCCGCTGTTGTGGTGAACGCTTCGATTCCCAATCGGAGCGTCGTAGAGAGTCATTCGCTTCAGGCGCTGGGAAGGTCTGTTACTCCGCAGCCACCGAGAGTTCGCTGACCGCCTCGGCCGCAGCGCCGGCTTCGAGCGCCACCGCGAACGACTGGATGATCGAGCCGAAGCGCACCGCGGTCTGCACGGTGTCTTCGGTGACGCCAGCGTCGCGCAGCACCTTCTCATGGGCGTCGATGCACTTGCCGCAGCCGTTGATGGCGGAGACCGCCAGCGACCACAGCTCGAACTCCGCCTTGTCGACACCGGGGTTGCCGATGACGTTCATCCGCAGCCGGGCCGGCTTGGTCTCGTACGCCTTGTTCGAGGACAGGTGCACGAAGCGATAATAGACGTTGTTCATCGCCATGATGGCCGCGGCGGCGCGGGCGGCCTCCTGGGCGGCCGGCGACAGATTGGCGCGGGCCTCGAGCTCGAAGGCGCGGATCACGTCCTGGTTCCGGGTGGCGATCGCGCAGGCCAGGAACAGGCCGTAACGCTGCTCTTTCGGCAGCGACTCATCCGACAGCATGGATGACAGGTTGAGCTTCACATCCTTGGCAAAGCCCGGGATGCGATTCTTGAGGTCGTCGAGCGACATGGCAGACTCCTGCTGAGTGATCCGGGGCGAAAAAAGGCGCGGGCAGGCGGGGAGGAGACGCCCGCCCGCGCAAGCCGCGTTACGCGGCCTTCAGGACATCGCCGCCGATTTCACGGTTGCAGGGGCAGAGTTCGTCGGTCTGCAGGGCGTCGAGGACGCGCAGGGTGTCCTTCGGATTGCGGCCGACATTGAGGTTGGTCGCGTAGACGTGCTGGATCACGTTGTCCGGATCGACGACATAGGTGTAGCGGAACGCCACGCCTTCCGGCGAGCGGACGCCGAGGCCGTCCACCAGCGCGCCGGTGGTGTCGGCGAACTGCCAGATCGGCAGCTTGGCGAGATCCTTGTGGTCGCGCCGCCAGGCGAGCTTCACGAACTCGTTGTCGGTCGAACCGCCGAGCACCACCGCGTCGCGGTCGGCGAACTCGGAGCCGAGGCGGGCGAATTCAGCGATTTCGGTCGGGCAGACGAAGGTGAAGTCCTTCGGATAGAAGAAGATGATCTTCCACTTGCCGGGGAAGCTGGTCTCGGTGAGTGTTTCGAACGCCGACTGGCCGTTCTCTTCGTGGTTCTGGAAGCCCGGCTTCACGCCGGTGATGGTGAATGACGGGAGTTTATCGCCGATACCAAGCATAGTGGCTCCAAAGGGTTGTTGCGTGAGGGTTGTTGGGGTGAATCCCGGCCGATGTGTCCGGCAAAATGAATGCCGCAGTGCGACATATGTGGCGTTGCAATACGATCAGGTCCAATCTTTTCTTCTTTGCCGCGCGATAAGGGAAACTGATGTCTGGATTTCCACCGCTGGATCGGTTGCCGCCGTCGCCTGATCCCATCGACCTGTCGTAGAGAGGCCGCATGATCATTGCCATCGACGGCCCCGCCGCATCGGGGAAAGGCACGCTGGGCAAGCAGCTTGCCGCCCATTACGGATTTCGGCATCTCGACACCGGCCTCCTCTATCGTGCGGTCGCCAAGACCGTTCTGGATCTTGGGCAGCGACCCGATAGCGAAGATTCTGCGACCGCCGCGGCGCGGAACCTTGATCTATCGCAAATGGACGAAGGCGCCCTCAAGGCGCACACCATCGGCGAGGCCGCCTCGCTCGTCTCGGCGTTCCCCGGCGTGCGCGCGGCGCTGTTCGATTTCCAGCGGGCCTATGCCGCCGAGCCGCCCGGCGCGGTGCTCGACGGGCGGGACATCGGCACGGTGATCTGCCCGGAGGCCGAGGTGAAGATCTTCGTCACGGCGACGCCGGAAGCGCGGGCCAAGCGCCGCTTCCTCGAGACCCGGAGCCAGGGCCAGCCGGTGTCCGAGCAGGACGTGCTGGCGGACATTCTGCGCCGCGACGAGCGCGACCGCTCCCGAACCTTGGCGCCGTTGCGGCCCGCGGAGGATGCGCGCTTGCTCGACACCACCTATTTGGATATAGACGCAGCCGTCCGGGCCGCCATCGAGATTGTCGAAGCCGCCCGAGCAGGCCGGATGCGTGGTTGACCACGCGCCGTTCGTGGAGGAACAGCCTGCTCCAGCCGCTTCTTCGGCCGACCGGACCTGCACCATCGTTTTGATCGCCCGGTATTGCGCCGGGCCGCTGGCATGAGGCGACAAGCGTCGCGCTGAAACTCATGCACTGGCGGTCGCCGAATGATCGCGGACCTTTCGGGCCGTGTGATCGAAACGCCATTCATCCCGCTGGCGCGGACCCGCATCTGGAGATTTCATGGCTACTGCTGCTGCAGCTCAATCATCGCGCGAAGATTTCGCCGCACTGCTCGAAGAGTCCTTCACCCAGGGCAATCTGTCCGAAGGCTCGGTCATCAAGGGCACCGTTGTCGGCATCGAGAAGGACGTCGCCATCATCGACGTCGGACTGAAGACCGAGGGACGCGTGCCCCTGCGGGAGTTCACCGGGCCGGGACGGGGCAATGAGCTCAAGGTCGGCGACACGGTGGAGGTCTATCTCGAGCGGGTCGAGAATGCGCTCGGCGAAGCCGTGCTGTCGCGCGACAAGGCGCGCCGCGAGGAGAGCTGGGGCAAGCTCGAGAAGGCCTTCCAGAACAACGAGAAGGTCAACGGCATCATCTTCAACCAGGTCAAGGGCGGCTTCACCGTCGATCTCGATGGCGCCGTGGCCTTCCTGCCGCGCTCGCAGGTGGACATCCGTCCGATCCGCGACGTCGGCCCGCTGATGAACAATTCGCAGCCGTTCCAGATCCTCAAGATGGATCGCCGCCGCGGCAACATCGTGGTGTCGCGCCGCACGGTCCTCGAAGAGACCCGCGCCGAGCAGCGCCAGGAACTGGTGCAGAATCTCGAAGAGGGTCAGGTCATCGACGGCGTGGTCAAGAACATCACCGATTATGGTGCGTTCGTTGATCTCGGCGGCATCGACGGTCTGCTGCATGTCACCGACATCGCCTGGCGTCGCGTGAACCACCCCACCGAAGTGCTCAACATCGGGCAGCAGGTGAAGGTGAAGATCATCAAGATCAATCACGACACCCACCGCATCTCGCTCGGCATGAAGCAGCTGCAGGAGGATCCCTGGCACGGCATCGAGGCCAAGTATCCGCTGGGCGCCCGCTTCAGCGGCCGCGTGACCAACATCACCGACTACGGCGCGTTCGTCGAACTGGAGCCGGGCATCGAAGGCCTGATCCACGTCTCCGAAATGTCCTGGACCAAGAAGAACGTCCATCCCGGCAAGATCGTCTCGACCTCCCAGGAAGTCGAAGTGCAGGTGCTGGAAGTCGATCCGGTCAAGCGCCGGATTTCGCTCGGTCTCAAGCAGACCATGCGCAATCCGTGGGAGGTCTTCGCCGAGAAGTATCCGCCCGGCAGCGAGGTCGAAGGCGAGGTCAAGAACAAGACCGAATTCGGCCTGTTCCTCGGTCTGGACGGCGATGTCGACGGCATGGTCCATCTCTCGGATCTCGACTGGAAGCTTCCGGGCGAGCAGGTCATCGACAACTACAAGAAGGGCGACATGGTGCGCGCCCAGGTGCTCGACATCGATGTCGAGAAGGAGCGCATCTCGCTCGGCATCAAGCAGCTCGGCGGCGATCCGTTCGCCGTGGAGACCGCCGGCGACGTCAAGAAGGGCGCGGTGGTGACCTGCGAGATCACCGACGTGAAGGAAAGCGGTCTCGATGTGAAGATCATCGGCACCGATCTCACCGCCTTCATCAAGCGCAGCGAACTCGCGCGTGAGCGTGGGGACCAGCGCACCGAACGCTTCGCCGTCGGCGAAAAGGTCGATGCCCGCGTCACCCAGTTCGACCGCAAGGCCCACAAGGTCTCGGTGTCGATCAAGGCGCTGGAAGTGGCCGAGGAGAAGGAAGCCATCGCCCAGTTCGGCTCGTCCGATTCCGGCGCGACACTCGGCGACATTCTCGGCACCGCCCTCAAGCGGGCCGAGAAGGAAAAGGCCGACGAGTAAGCTCTCGAAACGCTGAAATGATCAGACCCCGGCGGTGACGCCGGGGTCTTTTTATTGGTCCAGGCCCTGTTGTCCTCTCTGCTCCCTCCCCCTGACAGGGGGAGGGTCGGGGCGGGGGTCAACTGAAGCTCTTCAGTCCCGGGGTACCGTGAATTGATCCCCTCCCGACTGCTTCGCAGTCGACCTCCCCTTGAAATAAGGGGAGGTGGGCGCCGAGTTTGCGGATCGACACGATAGATCAGATTGTGTTGACGCGGCTGACAGCGACGCAGCGTTCAGGCTCGATTGTGACACGGCAGTGTGGGATAGATGCGCCGCCAGCGGGGCCTGAAAGCAGGCGTTGGGCATTGACCGGCCTGCCTGGCAGCGCCACTTTCCGGACAGTGTCCTGAGGAGACTGCCACGATGACGCTTGAGGCTGATCAGATCGTCGACCGCCGCCGGTTGCGGCGCAAGGTCACATTCTGGCGCGTGTTCAGCATCCTGTTGATCGTCGTCGGGCTTGTCGGCGCCGGCATTTTCCTGGCGGGACCGGGCGGCCGCATGATGGGTGCGTCCGGCGCATCCATTGCCCGCATCAAGATCGACGGGCTGATCCAGAGCAATCAGGACCGGGTGGAGGCGATCGACCGGCTTGCGCGGTCCTCTGCCCGTGCGGTGATCGTGCGGATCAACAGCCCGGGCGGCACGACCGCCGGCTCGGAAGAGCTGTATGACGCGCTGGTCCGGCTGAAGGCCAGGAAGCCGGTTGTCATCGTCGTCGACGGGCTGGCGGCGTCGGGCGCCTATATCGCCGCATTGAGCGGAGATTACATTGTCGCACGCGAGACGTCGCTCGTCGGATCAATCGGCGTGCTGTTCCAGTATCCGAATTTCTACGAGCTCCTGAAGACGATCGGTGTGCAGGTCGAGGAGATCAAATCCTCCCCGCTGAAAGCCGCGCCGAACGGCTTCAGCCCGACCAGTCCGGAAGCGAAGGCCGCGATCGAGTCGGTGGTGATGGATTCCTACGCCTGGTTCAAGAACCTGGTGCAGACCAACCGGAAGATGGACGATCCGACGCTGGCGCGTGTCGCTGACGGGCGCATCTTCACCGGCCGTCAGGCGGTCGGTCTCAAGCTGGTTGACGAGATCGGCGATGAGCGCGCGGCGCTGACCTGGCTTGCGACCGAGAAGAAAATCGACCCGGCGACCCCGGTCCGCGACTACAAGCTGGAGGACCGGATCGGCAATCTCTCCTTCCTGCGGCTGATGGGTTCGATCGCACTGGATGCGGTGGGACTGAACGGGCTTGCGCGCAAGGTCGAGTCCTGGGGCGCGCTTCGAACAATCGAAAGTCTCAATCTTGACGGTCTTCTAGCCCTTTGGCACCCTTCGGCCGCCAATTGAGGGCGATGACGGTGGGCGGCGGGGCTGATGATTAAATCTGAGTTGGTACAGCTGATTTCGGCGCAGAACCCGCACCTTTACCAGCGTGATATCGAAAACATCATCAATGCGATCCTCAATGAGATCATCGCCGCCATGGCGCGTGGGGATCGCGTTGAGCTGCGCGGCTTTGGCGCGTTCTCGGTGAAGAGCCGTCCCGCCCGCACGGGACGCAACCCGCGCACCGGCGAGCATGTCTCGGTCGATCAGAAGAGCGTTCCGTTCTTCAAGACCGGCAAGGAAATGCGCGAGCGTCTCAACCAGGGCGTCGATACCGGTGACGACGATTAGCAGAATCATCCGCGCCCTCATTCTGATTCCGCTCGCAGTCCTGATCATTGGGGTCGCGGTCGCCAACCGGCAGGTTGTCACTGTCTCATTCGATCCGTTCGATCAGGCTTCGCCCGCCTATGCGCTGTCGCTGCCGCTGTTCGTGCTGATCATCGTGCTGCTGATCCTGGGCGTGGTCATCGGCGGTGTCGCGACCTGGCTTGGGCAGAACAAATGGCGTCGCGCCGCCAGCCGGTACGAGGCGGAAGCGCGCCGCCTGCGCATGGAGCGCGACGCCGCCCGCGGGCGCGAGACCCCCGTGCCGCGGTCCGCTGCGCCCCGGCCGCAGAAATCGCCTCCATTGACGATCCCGCCGCCGGCGGCGTGACCGGGCCCTCTATCAGGAACCTCTGAGAGGCCGTCTGGTCATTCCGGAACGGCGCGTTGCGCCACATACGGAAGCCGCGACATGCTGATGCGGCATTCCGGTTCGTACCTGTGATGTGCGCCCGAATGACGCCTGCCGCGAGGTCCACACACTCACACCTGGGCGGCGCCATTGTGTAAGACTGCCCGTGGTTGATGGCGAAGAGTGCGGATGCTGTCGCAGGTTATTGTCATTCTCGCGGGGCTCGGCCTGTTCTTTTACGGCATGGACATGCTGTCCCGGTCGCTCAAGGATCTGGCGGGCCGGCGCATCCAGGCGGCCCTTGCCGCGGCCGCGCGCAGCCGCTTCCGCTCGCTCCTGGTCGGTGCGCTGGGTGGCGCGCTGACCCAGTCCTCGGCCGGCATCAGCTTCATTGTGGTGAGCCTGCTTTCGGCCGGGCTGGTGACGACCAGCGGCGCCCTGCAGATCGTGATCGGCGCCGGCATCGGCACCTCCGTCCTGCCGCTGCTGATCTCGTTCGATCTCGCGGGGGCCGCGCTCGCCATGATCGGCATCAGCGGCGTCGCGCTCACATCGTCGCCGCTGCGCCCCTATGCCGCCTTCTTCAAGGCGGGCCTCGGCTTCGCCTTCACATTCTATGGGCTGGCGCTGATCAAGCAGGGCGCCGCCGCGATCACCCTGATGCCGGGCTTCGCGCCGCTGATGCTGTCATTCGCCGGCGCTGATCTGGCCGTCTTCGCCGGAGGCTTCGTGCTCGCCTGCGCGCTGCAGGCCCCGGTCGCCGTGATGATCCTGGCGATCAGCCTGCACAGCCAGGCCGTTCTGACCCTCGAACAGGCCGCCGTCATCATCTACGGCGCGCTGCTGGCCATCGGCCCGATCCTCTACCTGCTGTCGTCGAATGTCCGCGGCATCGCGCGGCGGGTGCCCGTGTTCCAGATCGGCTTCTCGGCCTTCAGCGCGGCGCTCGGACTGGTCTGCTTCGTGCTGGAGGTCCGGTTCGGCGTCCCGCTGCTGTTCGCCGCCCTGCGCGCCCTTCATCTCGCGCCGGGGCAGCAGGCCGGCCTCATTCCGATGATCGTCATTGCCGCCACCTCGGCGTTGGCCATCGCGTCGCTGGGCTGGATCAGCGAATGGCTGGCGCGCCGCTATCCGGAAACCCGGAGCGACGCGTTTTCGCGGCCCCGCTATCTCCAGGATGTCGCCCTCGACGAGCCCGGTCTGGCCCTGCTGCTGGTGGAGAAGGAGCAGACACGCCTGCTGGAGGGCTTTGCCGACATTTTCGACGCCCATCGGGCCGGCCAGCGGGCGCAGATCCGGCAGATCAGCGAGGTCGGCCAGCGCCTGGGAGACCAGATCGACGACTATCTCCGGACCCTGTGCCGCCAGGAGCTGCCGGCCGGCCTCTATGAAGGCGTGCAGCGGGCGCTCGCCCGGCAATCCGAACTGATGGGCCTGTTCAAGGATATCGAGGCGCTGCTGGCGGAAACCGACGGCATCAAGGACACCGCCCTGACCGGCATCGCCGCGGCCATGGTCGAGGGCCTCGACGCCAAGCGGATGGTCGTGCTCGACGCCATGACGACGCGCGAGGCGGACGATATCGGCCTCGCCGTCTCGGTCACCAGCCCGGCGCGGGGCATCCTCGACGACATCCGGCGGCGCTATCTCGACCTCGAGACCACCGCGCTGGACGCCGGCCAGCGGCTGGGGCTGCTGCGGCTGCTGGGGCGCTATGAGCGGACCGATTGCCGCCTGCACAGCCTGGCGTCGACGCTCCGGCCGGCCGGCGCGGCCGACCTTCCGCCGGATACCGCCCCGGTTCCACCGGCCGCCACGACGGTCCCTTCAGCCTGACGCTGGACGGAGGGATGTGGTTCCGGCAGGAACGGCGTCAGAAGACGTGACGGGATGGTGACAAACCCGTCGCATTCGCGTATAGCCCCGCCCGAACCCGATAGACTGAGACTGACCGAGCGCCCCACGACCCGGCCTCACGGCCCCGGCGCTGCCCACGGAGAATTGCCATGGCCGATATCATTGCCGAGATCGAACAGGAACAGGTGACGAAACTCTCCGCCACCAAGACCATTCCTGAATTCGCACCGGGCGACACCGTCATCGTCAACGTGAAGGTGGTCGAAGGCGAGCGCACCCGCATCCAGGCCTATGAGGGCGTCTGCATCGCCCGCGCCGGCGGCGGCCTGCATCAGAACTTCACCGTCCGCAAGATCAGCTATGGCGAAGGCGTCGAGCGCGTATTCCCGCTCTACTCGCCGATGATCGATTCAATCAAGCTGGTGCGCCGCGGCAAGGTGCGCCGCGCCAAGCTGTATTACCTGCGCGGATTGCGCGGCAAGGCGGCCCGCATTGTCGAGAAGCAGGACAATCGCGAAGCTGCGCCGAAAGCCGCCAAGGCCTGAGCTGGCCGTTCCGCCTAAGGCTTGAGCGGCGCGCGCAGCATCCAGCGGTGACCGAACGGGTCGTCGAGCGCCGCGAAGCGGTCGCCCCAGAACGTATCCTCGGGCTGCATCCAGCCGTTCGCTCCGGCCGCGACGGCACGGTTGAAAGTCGCGTCGACATCGGCGGGTGACGGGCAATCGAGGGAAATCGCAACGGACGTCGGCTGCCCCGGCGTTGGCGCGGGCGAGCCGCCGGCTCCGAATTCCGGGAATTCGTCCGACAGCATGACGAACCCGCCGTTGATCATGAGCGTGGCGTGCATGATGCGTTTGCCGTCCTCGGCCGGGTGCCGGCCCCGCTCTTGCGCATCGAACGCCTGCTGATAGAACGCGATCGCGGCTTCGGCATGCTTGACGGTCAAGTAAGGAACAGTGGCCTGGGGCATTGGGCACCTCCTGTCGGACGTTCAAACCGATGCTTACATGTGCATTCGTTGTCGGTTCACTTTGGAACTGCTACATGATGCGGATGACATTCTCGCGGAGAACAGCATTGCGCGTCCGGGCGACGGGATCGATGGCTTTCCACGCCATTGTGCTCGACGATCACGCACGGCTGCCGTGGCGTTTCTTTGGCCGGCTCACGGCCGGAATACAGGCGGGCCTTTGAGGCTCTGATGCTCAGCCGCATTTGCGGCACCTCAGCCCAGTTGTTCGCCATGCTTAATCCGGGATTATCCCACCATGAAACCGCAGACTCTGTATGACAAGATCTGGGACCAGCATCTGGTCCACGAGCAGGACGACGGCACCTGCCTGCTCTATATCGACCGCCATCTCGTCCACGAAGTGACGTCGCCGCAAGCGTTCGAAGGCCTGCGCAACACCGGCCGCAAGGTCCGCGCGCCGGGCAAGACGCTCGCCGTGGTCGATCACAACGTGCCGACCACCGATCGCACGCAGCCCAATCCCGATCCGGAAAGCGCCGAGCAGATCGCGACGCTCGCGCAGAACGCCAAGGACTTCGGCATCGAATATTACAACGAGTTCGATGCGCGGCAGGGCGTGGTGCACATCATCGGCCCCGAGCAGGGCTTCACCCTGCCCGGCACCACGATCGTGTGCGGCGACAGCCACACCGCGACGCACGGCGCGTTCGGCGCGCTGGCCTATGGCATCGGCACGTCGGAAGTCGAGCACGTGCTGGCGACGCAGACGCTGCTGCAGAAGAAGTCCAAGAACATGCGGATCGTCGTCGACGGCAAGCTCTCGGATTCGGTGACGCCGAAGGACATCATCCTCGCCATCATCGGCGAGATCGGCACCGCGGGCGGCACCGGCTACACCATCGAATATGCCGGCCAGGCGTTCGACGACATGTCGATGGAAGGCCGCATGACGGTCTGCAACATGTCGATCGAGGCGGGCGCCCGCGCCGGCATGGTCGCGCCGGACGAGCGGACCTACGCCTATCTCAAGGACCGGCCGAAGTCGCCGAAGGGCGAGGCCTGGGACCAGGCCGTGCGCTACTGGGACACGCTGCGCACCGAGGACGGCGCGCATTTCGACAGCGTCATCCGCCTCGACGCCGGCAAGCTGCCGCCGCTGGTGACCTGGGGCACCAGCCCCGAGCAGGTGATCTCGATCACCGGCCGCGTGCCGGTGCCGTCCGAAATCACCGATGAAGGCAAGCGCCGCGCCGCGGAGCGGTCGCTCGACTATATGGGTCTGAAGGGCGGCGAGAAGATCACCGATATCCCGGTCAACCGCATCTTCATCGGTTCCTGCACCAACGGCCGGATCGAGGATCTGCGCGACGTCGCCCGCGTGGTGCAGGGCAAGACCGTGAGCCCCAACGTCAGCGCCATGATCGTGCCGGGCTCCGGCCTCGTGAAGATCCAGGCGGAAGCGGAAGGCCTCGACAAGATCTTCAAGGCGGCCGGCTTCGAGTGGCGTGAGCCGGGCTGCTCGATGTGCCTCGCGATGAATCCCGACAAGCTCGCGCCGGGCGAGCGCTGCGCCTCGACCTCGAACCGCAATTTCGAGGGCCGTCAGGGCTACAAGGGCCGCACCCATCTGGTGTCGCCGGCGATGGCCGGCGCCGCCGCGATCGCCGGGCGTTTCGTCGACGTGCGGGAATGGAAGTCGTGAAAGTATAGCTGATACGCTCGGCATTGCCGTGTGCTCCCATCCCTCCCCCTGTAAGGGGAGGGTGGCTTCGCACTCAAGGTGCGAAGCCGGGTGGGGTCAGACTCACGTCGTGTATCACCCCCACCCGGCGCTCCGCTTCGCTCGCGCCACCCTCCCCATGCTTCGCATGAGGAGGGATAGCGGCCGGCGCCGAGCACTCAACTAGGGGTTTCTCTCCAGCTCAACACGTCCTACAAAGGTCTTTGATGCCGGCTCCGGCGCGACACCGTTCGCGGCGGGCCTGTTCCTGAACGCGAAGACGTTCGGCGAAATAATGATGTCAGGGAGGAGTTGAGGCATGACGGTCCCGACCAAGCCGCTCAACCGCCGTGTGCTGCTGGGCGCTGCGTGCACGCTCCCCGTCTGGCCCGCATGGTCCGCGGAGACGCCGCAGGTCGAGCTCTATGACAGCCATCTCCATTTCTTCACCAACGACGTAGCGCGCTATCCGATCGACACGCGCGGCTCGCGCGAGGGC
>Ga0180223_1001772_pt1 | contig 15127 bp, 20 predicted proteins | sample eDN5th30CKraftOP_FD_151337 | JGI IMG/M metagenome (GOLD analysis project Ga0180223, IMG submission 151337) | Enriched Organic Plus compost microbial communities from Emeryville, California, USA - eDNA 5th pass 30_C Kraft OP (version 2) (version 2) ...
TATCGACGACCGCTTCCTGGCGAACGGAATGCTGGACACGGCGGCAATGCGGCCGATCGCGCGCTGCGGCTATCACGACTACGCCGTCGCGGACCGGATGTTCTCCCTGATCCGGCCGGGCGCGTAATGGCCGATGACCTCAGCGCCCACCCCTTTGACACCTCCGCTTGGCGAATAGGTTGCAAGCTCAGAGCGAGCCGATTCAACCGCAGTTACGCCAAGATAGGTCTGCATGTAGTCACTGCTGGCAAAGCTCGCGCGAGGCCCGGAGGTAACTTCTGTCTCGACACTGGGGCGGACGACCATGTCGAGTCCGGCCTCGCCGACAATTCCGTTGTGTCCGCCGAACCCATGGCGCACCGCCACCCAGGGTCGGAACATGCCGAACGTATAGGCAAAGCGCCCTCCGAATTCGATTGCCGCGTCGATATTGTCCAGCCCGCGCAATGCGGCATAATCATTGCTGTCGCGTTTGGACAGCCTAAGCGCACGACAAGTGACTCGTCAGAAATTACTCGACATTTCTCACGAATGAAGCGTTCCTAATGCTTCATGAGGGCGAAGCCCATGACATCAGACGCTGCTGAAACCGCTATCAACGAATGTCTCAGGCACATGAGTCAGAAGCTCAGTCAGGCTGCCGCGATCGCTAAAGCGGCCTGTGCCTGCGCCGAGGCAGATAGCTCGGATCAGGCGCTGCAGATCGCGCTTGGCGTCGAGACGTTGATTTTCGATGCGAAAACGCCGCTGAATGCTGCCGACCACACGGCTCCGGCACATCATCTCGCTATAGGGCACCCGGACGAGATCGTTATCCCGCCCCGACCCGGCTGGTTACGTCCATTGCCAGGGGCCGCGCCTGGTTGAACGAACTGGTCACCGGTGCCGCTCTATCGATCGAGGAGATTGCCGCTCGCGAGGGCTGCAGCATCCGCCACGTCAACATGACGATCTCACTCGCCTTCCTCGCTCCCGCCATTGTCAACGATGCAATCGATGGCAAACTGCCCCAAGATGTCGGGATCGTCAGACTGTCGGATCTATCTGCGGAGCGGTTATAGATGCCAAAGCTGACCGAATAGAAAATCGCGCCCGAAGGCTCTGCCCAGCCGCGCGACTTGGCCTCGGCGATGGCACGAGGCAGCACGTCCGCAAAACCGAATTTCGGTTCGATCGGGTGATGACGGCGCGGACCGTGCGCTGGCCGAACGGCGACGGTGTGACCTGCGATACGATCGACATCAATGGGAAGAAGGCCTCGCGGTACAGATTCAACGAAAAACCCGTGAAAGCGAAAATGAAAAGCAGAGACCAAGTTCAAAGACCGACAACCCGATGAATGTCGAAGTTGACCCGATAGGCGCCGCCGCTTGTCTTGGTTTTCCAGGCTACGGCCCACCGCGTCCACCAGCCGCGTGGCAATTGATGTCGCACACTTGCATTTCGATTCGCCGGCATGGCGCGTCGCATCGGAATCGTAAGATAGAATCCTATGAAACACTCGAAAGTTCAAATGAGGGTCACGCCACCCATGAGCCAGTGCCCCCAACTATCAATCCCGCATTTCCGGAATGTGCAACGTGTAGTGAAGAATGTGGAGAAACGAGACGACGGTTTCGGTACTGATCGGCCATGCAGCCCCCCATTTGCGCTTCCCGAGTTCTTTGCCCGTTAAGGATCTAGAAAGACCTGATTATAGCCCAGTTCGTAAAGCTCATTTGTGTTCGGATCGACACAGGGTGAGACACCAAATGCCAGGGAATGACCCGCCTCTGCCGAAAGCGGAACGGACGTTACCCAAACATTTTGATCTCGAACCTCAAGCTGGCGCGCAAGCTCCAAAGACAACCAGGCTCCGCAACACCGGCAACTTTCATCAGATGGGGATTCAGAAACTCATCAAGTTCAGGATCCCAAGAAATAACAGCGCCCGTGACGCAAAAAAATGCGGCTGCTGTCAATCCAAGCCAGCGATGAAACACCACAAGAATGAAGCGCATTGGTTAGCCCAGAGACATCACAGCTTCATTGTTCACCTGGACTAAATGATTACATCGAGCTGCGTGCCTGAAAGACGCACGACCTTTCCACGCGCTTAGAATTGCTTTGCCAAGCGAAGCCTTGCTGTGAATGGCTCGGCCAAATAGCAGACGTCCGCATAGGTCTGCCGCCGGCAACCATATTCAACCGTTCGGTCGAACACGTTCCGGATGTTCAAGGACAGCCGCCACTTGTCGAACGAGTATTTGATCATCCACTCGTCCATCACATAGGCTGAGGTCCTGACAGTGGGGTTGTAATTGAAAGTCTCGCCAAAATAGGTGAATCCAGCACCGAACCCAAGACCCGCCAACTGCCCCGATTGAAACTCGTAGTCCGCCCACAGCGCCGCCAAATGTGTGGGCTGACTGGCCACTTGCCGGCCGACTTCGGCGGGAATATTGCTCTTCGATATCTCGACCGGGTTGTAGGTGTAGGACGCGACCATTTTCAAGCCGCGGCCGAAATTCGCCGTCGCGCCGAGTTCGATGCCTCTCGACTTTACTTCACCGGTTTGAACATTGCATCGAGACCCGTTGCATATGTGCGTCAGATCCGGATCCGGCGTCAGCACGTTCTGCCGGCGCAGATCGAAGAGTGCCAGCGTGAATATGGCATCCATCCCACGCGGCTCATATTTTAAGCCAACTTCGAATTGACGCCCGGTCGTCGGGACGAACTGGATCCCGCCCCAACCCGTGCCCGTTTCCGGCTCGAACGATTCATTGTAACTAAGATATGGAACCAGCCCGAGGTCGCTCTTGTACGCAAGCCCGGCGCGGCTTGTTAAGGCGCTTTGTTCGAGGGTTCCACTCGGATTGATGTTCGTGATATTATCCTGCCGACCGCCGAGAAGAATGAACCAGCGACCGTCTATCGTCATCTGATCCTGCGCGTAAAAGCCGAGCCGCCGTCGCTCGGGCGTTCCGTAGTTTTGCAAAGCGGGAACGGAGAAATTGCCATAGACGGGATTGAAAAGATTGATCGACGAAATATTGCCCCAGAATCCTTTGTCCTCCCACTTGCTGTAGCGATAATCCATCCCCGTAATGATTATATGCTCCACTCCGGCAAGTGAACCCTTGGCTTGCAGATGGGTATCGCTTGCGAAGACACCTTTGGTGTCGGCCACACTCGCATAGATGCCGCGTCCCAGCATAACGCCATCCGCCGCGACCGTTCCCGGCCACGCTTGACGCAAATCCACCGAATAATCCGAATAACGCACCGCCGCGTGGAGCTTCAGACTATCGCTGAAATCATGATCGACCAGCGCCGTGATGTGGGCCTGCTTCTGCTCGTAATGATCATAGGAGGGCTCGCCATAGTACCGGTAACGCTCCGTTGTTCCGGCTGCCGTGCGGTATTGGGTAGGAATGTTCCAGCCGCGTGACTTGTCTTCACTATACAGGCCGAGGAGCGTGATTGAGGTTCTCGCGGAGGGTTGCCAGGTGAGAGCAGGCGCGAACGCCACTCGACTGGTGCGGTCAAAATCGATGCCATTCAAACCATCGTTGCCCTGGGCCACTCCCGTCAGGCGGTATAGCCACTGGCCGCTAGCGTCCAACGGACCGGTGATATCACCTTCGATACGCTTCGCGTTGAAGGAGCCATATTCCACTGCAATTTCGCCCGCCTGACTTGCCTGCGGACGCTTGCTCACCATGTTCAAGATGCCGCCCGGCATATTGCTGCCGTACATGACCGAGGCCGGGCCGCGCAGGATCTCAACGCGCTCGATCAAATAGGGGTCCGTGCGTTGCCAACTCAAAATGCTGTTGGCCAGACCGTCCACATAGTAATTGCCATACGCACCGAAGCCCCGGATGTTGAACCATCCCATGCGGGAATCGCCGGTTGCGCCATAGGTCAGCGCCAGTCCCGGCGTATATTTGATGGCGTCTTCGATGGAGCGTACGCCCCGATCCCTTATCTCTTCGGCACCGACCACACTGATGCTCATCGGCGTTTCGAGAATCGAAGTATCCGTTTTCGTCGCGGTGGCGCTGCGCTGGGCGACGTAGCCGTTCACTGGTCCCCAGGCGTTCTCACCCTGGACCTCGATGGTGTCGAGCGGAACCGCGTCCGACGGTAGTGCCGCGGCGGCTGGTACCGACGGATCGAAAATCTGAACCGTGTTGGCGCTGGTGAAAGCGGCGCTAAGCCCGGTCCCAGCGAGGAGTTGTGTGATCGCCTGCTGAGGAGTCAGCCGTCCACTAACACCCGCCGTGTGCTTTCCCGACGTCAGGTTGCTCGGGTAGAGCATCCGCAGATTGGTCTGCCGACCCAGACTCAGGAGGCCGTTTTCCAGCGAGCCCGCGGGAACAGAAACGTTCACCTCTCCGGCAGGTTGGACGGTGGCAGATCGCGAATTGATCGTCTGCGCCTCGATCGCCGTGTTGAATGCAAACAGCGAAATTCCGGCAAGCACCGCCCTTGCAACCCTGCCACGCGCAACGCTCCAAGCATTCCCAAACGCCATTTCAGATCCTCAAAATCAGCCGAAGGCGCACCAACCCGCACCCGCCTACTGACTAAGAGTCAAAATCAGGGCGCCTCCTGACGTCGATCTTGAAAAAAGTTTGACGGCTATCGGGACCGGACGACGACCATGAGTCCGGTTAGATGCGTCACGCTTACGGGCAGGCTTTCCTGCAATACGCGGAGCGCGTGGTCGGTATCGTTTAGGTCGAAAATACCGGAGACACGCTGCTCGGCCGCTGCGCCGTCGAGTACGACAATGCGCCCCCGGCGATAGCGCTCAAGGGTGGCGAGTACGTCGCGAAGAGATTGGCCGGAAAACACCAACTTCCCGCTTCGCCATGCAGTCTCGCCAGCGACGTCGGCCTTCGTCAGTACGAGGCGGCCCTCGGTGTTCAAGGTCGCAACATCGCCAGCTTCCAGCACAGCCCGGTCGCGGCCGCCGGTCACCTCCACCCGCCCCTCTTCGACACGCACATCACCCAAGGAACCGTCGAAGGCCGTGCGAACACCATATTGCGTGCCAACGGCGCGTGCCTTCAGAGCGGTATCGTCGACAACAAATGGCCGTTCTGGGTTACGGGCGACATCGAAGAAAGCCTCGCCGCGCAGCAACTTGATCCGGCGTTCGGCCGGTGAGTAGTGCACCGCGATCGCCGAGTCGGTATTCAAATCGACGCGCGAGCCATCCGCGAGGGTGATGCTGCGTACCTCTCCTACAACCGTATAGTGATCCGCGCGCATACGATCGAGGAAGCCCATGCGGTACAGCGTGACCGAGAGCACGGTTATGACGCCAATCGCAATGACATTGCCGACCACCGCGCGCCGCGACATCCGCAGCTTCTTCAGCCGGTTTGACGGAATCGGGACGTCCTTCAGGTCGGACCAAAGGTCCTTGAACTCGTCGTAAGCCGCCTGATGATCAGGATCGCGCTCTAACCAAAGCTGGAATTCGCGCCGGTCTTGCTCGGTCGCATCACTGGACTGCAGGCGCGCGACCCAGCCGGCAGCCTCCTCCGCAATACGATCATCAACGTGATGCGAACTTCTATCCGCCATACCGGCCCAACGTGTGCCGTCGATCCTGGGCTGACCAGCCTGGACCACCGCTACTTTATTAGAGTTAAAAGCAGGGCTCCCACCTGACGTCTCTTCAGAAAAAAATCTCCGAGCGCAGTTGGCGGCAACGGAGCAGCGCCTTGATGATGTGCTTCTCGACCATATTTCGCGAAATACCAAGCTTTGCGGCGATTTCGCCGTTCGAAAGACCGTGCAGACGGCTCAGAATGAAGACCTCCTGGCAGCGGTTCGGCAGCTTCTCAATCGCTTTGGCAAGCAGGATCAGGCTCTGGCGGCTGATGACAATCCTTTCCTGGTCCGGAGCATCCGCCGCCTGGCTCTCGCCGACAATCGCGGGTGCGAACAATTGGGAATCCGCGGCAAGGCGGGCCGACGTCACTCGGGCAACCGATTTCGCGATCTGGAATAAATAGGCTTGGGGGTTCTCAATAACGGTTCTTGGCGGGATATCCAGCATGCGCAGGAACGTCTCCTGCGTCGCATCGGCCGCTTCAGTGGCGTTACGAAACCGACGCATGAAGAAGCGTCGGAGCCGCCCTTCCTCCGCACGCTGAAGTTCGTCAACCAACGCCCCGAGCATACCGGGCTCTCCTGACAGACGCCTTGAGCAGAGCCTTCGCAACATCTGCGGGTCTAGACCGATGTCGAACTCTCAGCGAAAGCGATGTCATTCTCATACATGGAGGAGATTTCCACCGCAAATTCAATAGTCTATACTCCTTCTAAATTGTTGATAATCGGCGCTGTGTCGAAATCTGTGTTGTAGTGTACCACCTGGGCGCGATCGGCCCGAGTGGGCCTAACCAACTGGATTTTCAGCTCCGGGGGATCTCCGGACTGGGTGGCTAGCTTGGGCGAACGGCGGCCCGGGAGACGGTGCCTTCCGGGGTCCCAACAGCAATTTAGGGCATAGACCGCTTCATCAATGGACACAATCGGCGGCACGATGACCTGGCTGTGACGGTGGCAATAATCGAATCCAGGCGTGCGTTCGAAGAAGCAGATGCCGACGGTCCTGCGGTCGGCATTCGAGGCCCTAGCCCACCCTCTGCCGACCAGATGCTGCTGCACATTGCGACTGAGACTATTGATCCTCGCGATGTGCATCTCAATGGAGGCACGAGGACACAGATTCAGCGTCATCTTGAGGTGGGTGCCGGGCCAGCCAGACAACCAATCTGGAAATTCCTTTTGGCACCCAACACTGAAAGTAGGCGGCTAGTGTTACAGTCGGCCGTCGCCTCAGGTTAGTGACTGATTCGGCAGGCGAAGTAGCACCTCAGCCTCTTTGAACTCACTCACATTATGGTCCGGAAAGCCAGTCGAAACACCGTTTTGAGCATCCGTCAGTCAGAGTAGTCGTGCGCCCTGTTCCGCAGAACGCCTTCACTATTGGTCAGGCATGTCGATATAAATGACGTCCACATCCTGACACCCTCCCTCAACGAGCTTCCGGCCGATCTCTTCCAGCAGCGGCACATCTTCAGGTCGAATGTCCTGGTAGATAACAATCTCATACCGCAGACCAATCCAGATCGGGAACAGAGATAGGATATGTTCTTTCATTGTAGTGTTGAAATCTCGAATATCCTCCCAGACTGTATGAAGAACGACGCAACCGAATTCGTCCTCAACCAGGTAACCCGTGACGAGAGTTGGGATGCGATGTAGATCTGCACCTAACGGGCTCAATTTGAATGCTTGCAGGAAATCATTGTACAATCTGGGCAACATCCCCGTGAGCTCGCAGCGATGAACGACCGGATCTGGCGACGATTCCCTAACTGCAAAAGAAATCAGGCACACACGGTGTCCATGATCCCTGATGGTCTCCACATAGCTGAAGAAAACATCATTCCATTCTTGTCCGACACGATAGGCGATCAACAAGGTATCCTCAAAAAAGCGAGTTACTTCGAGTCTGGAGCCCCCCCCTCTTGGACTGGTTGAACCCCTATCTATTTAGTCCGGCAGACCGCTTGAAAAGAACCGCTCCAAACGACGGGAGACTGCGTTGGGCAAGCGGGCCCGTCTGAGATTCAAACATATCGGATCCGTTGACTGGCTTTAGACCGCCCGTAAACCCACCCCATTCAAGGAAGATGGGGCCCATGCCGAAAGATGACAGTGGGTGGCCGGACTAGTCGAACTCCGAACCGTGGCTCCGCAGAGCTGGGACAGCAGTTGCTCCCATTTCCTTTGCGACGAGGATGACGCGGCGGCGTTTCATCTTCCAGCGTCCGTTGGTCCCGGATCTGGCTCCGGCGATCGACCCACCGGCACTAAACCCCATCTCTTTCTGGCGTACTGGCTGTCCCAACTGTGTTCGTCGGCAAAGACCCAGCCCATGTCCAGAAAGTTCTTGCCCATCATTTCGTTGCCCTTGATGGCAATCCAGATGTGCATGCCCCATGACAGCATGATCATCAAAAAGATGTAAAATCCTGCTTCGTCAGTTTCCCCGGCGAACACGATGATGATGATGTACAGGATTTCGAGAGCGAGAAACACTGCTCCCCACGCATAGAGCCGCCTGATGAATAGCGGCAGACCGGTGGAGGCAAAGAAGAATAGTGTCCAGCTCCAGCCGACCTTGATCCGCTGGACCTCACCACTTCGTGGATTTTTCAGAAGTACACGGGTGGCCATGGGAAATGGAGAGTGGCAATTGATGTTTGGAAGTCGCGGTTAAACCGGCTCGGGTCGGGGCGGTGACAGCAGAATGCCGCTTTTGGGGCCTGTGTGACGGGGCAGTTACCGGATGTCCGGCTTTATCGATTGAACTTACCGGATTGACGTGAAGTCAATGACGCCCCGACGATAATGATCAGCATGACCATAACGATGATGGCTGCCGTGTCGGTGTAACGGTATCCCAACAGTCGCAAGATAATGGCTCCGGCGACGATCAGTCCCACACCTGTCAAGAAAGGATTAAATTGCCTCATGGATACAGTTCCCCAGCCGTCCTGAATGCAGGACAGTGGCTTCTTCTGGAGGTGGCCGTCAAGCATTTTGTATCTTTAAAGCGGTTGGCCTATAAGCGGTGGGCGGCTCCGCTGGGGCATGGACCTCCGCTCGCTCTTTGCCGCGAATCTTCGCCGATTACGGCATGAACGAGGGCTTTCACAAGAACAGCTGGCCCACGACGCAGATATCAACCGGACTTACATTAGCAAACTGGAAAAAGGGTCGACCTACGTCGGTCTTGAGATCATTGGCAAACTGGCCGATGTTCTGGAGATCGATCCGGTCGAATTCTTCAAGAAGGTACCGAAACGGACCAGCCGGGGAATGGGTGGGTGATCTGGTTAGGCCGGAAGCAGGCCCTCGACCAGTTCAATCGATTGCCTCGGTTCTTGACCAGCCGTCCTCCCGATGCGTAGACAACCAACTCAGGGAGCGGCGGCAATCGTGTAAACCGCGAATAGCAGGAGCACTGCCAAGACAATCCCCACAATGGAGGATATCCAGAACGCCACTTCAGCCCGCCTCACTGGCTTGTCCACTAGTCGGCTGTAGTCGTCATCGGACAAGAAGCGGTAAAGGCGGCTTTTCCATTCACGTCTCAGTCCCCGCTGAACAGAAATGTAGTGGCAGCCGATTCCTACGGTAGCAAGTACGTAGATTGTGATAATCACTCCAAGAAGAAGGGCAGCCTGCCCGACAAACGTGGACTTCTCCGGCAGTGTCACCCGGGCGACAATGAGGCTTATGTTTCCAAACACGGCTCCAATCACCGCAACGGCCAATGTTCGAGTGGTATCCGACAGCTTTGCAGCATCATCAGAGACGGTTTTTCGAAGGTCCCCCAGCGATCTCAGTGTGTCTCGGCTTTGTTGTGTGATCCCAAAATTGTATGCGATCCGGGCACCTTCTAACGCTGGTGAGAGAATGCACGCCAAGTCTTGTTCACCACCATCCCTGATTGATGTGCGGGCTATTTCGGCCGCTAAAAGACCGTGACGATTCTCCAACTCGCGATCACTTTCATACACCCAGCCGGTCACTGATTGGACGGCCGCAAAGTACGAAGGCGCCATCTCCTCTCTATCGGTAACAAAAAACCTAGCCGAAGGTGGGCCCCTGAACAGCAATTTCCCATCCGGTTCGATTTCTTGAGCCAACGCCCGCAGCAGCCACGATGCCGCCCGAACTCGCCACGGGAAAGCTGCTGCACCGGCAACGGACAGCGCTGGTTCTCTCAATAGCCACCGGCCTAGGTCATTTACAGAGACATCCCTTCCTAACAACCTGACGACCTTTGCCGGGTTCGGCGACGCATCCAAAGGAGTGAAATCTCCGGTGCTGTCCCATGGACAATATCTGACAGCGCATGTGTCTATGACCCATTGCAGGCCTTCTACCCAGACCACTGAAGCAGCAGCAGGCCTCTCCAGCAGTGACGCAAATCCTGCGGAAGTAACCACTGCATCAATGCCAGCGGGAATTTCGGGAGGCGTTGCGGTGATTCGAATTCCGCTCCCGCTATCGGCAACCTGTTCTCGCTCAATCGATCCACCTTCATCTGCAATTTCAAGATCGGACCAGCCAGCATTGTCCAACAAACTCGCCACTCGGTCCGCCTCCGGGCCAACAAGCTGGTTCACCGCAATGCGAGTTCGAGTTTCGCTAACCGCCACGCGACCTTGCGCCACGAGAGCATTTAGGACTTCAGCGAGCCTTGATTGGGAGGGTACCATCTTCCAACAACCTCTGTGTCCTAACCGTGAAGACAACCACACCGTCCCGGTTCTCCCTGAAGACGGTGTGACCTAACTCTTCAGCCGGAAACTCAAGACGAACCTCTTCTACCGTACGAACGACCCGACGAGGCTGTACACGAAGGGTGTCGGGATCGGGCCGAAATTCTACGTCTTGAAGATTTTGCTTCTTCAATTTCTTGCGAGTTACATGATCAATTTCCGATCTGATGTCCTCGTCGGCTGGGCGACCGGCAGCATGTTCAACTGCATCAACAACATCGTCGTTTGTAACAGTTGCTCTGCCCTGAAGGGTCAGCTTTGCCCGAGCGACCGCACCACCCACGTCTTGATTCGGCAGATGCCCCTTCAAATCCTGTAGTGCACCACGTATGGCCTCATTGAGGCCCTTGGATAGTTCGGTTGTGCTTCTTGCCCGTCGGACACCAAGATACCGCTCGAAATAGTCTGTCAGGTCTGGAGCCTCTTTCATGCGGTCTGACGCACACACGGCATCGTCTGCTGCCCCGTTGCGAACTCTGATCAAGCAGAATTTCTGAACCGCCCGCCGCTCCTTCACAAACGCCTGAACGATTGCTCGGAGGACGCTGCGGCCCCCTTGATCGGTTAGTTCGACTGCTTCTCGGTAATCATACTTGATCAGGGCATAAAGGACTGTGTTGGCCTCACCGGTCCCCAACTGGAGAACGAAAAATGCACCGCTGATGCTCTGCCGCACATGAAGTTCCCAGAACCGGTGAGCTAACTGACGCCCGCCCTCGGTAAAGTCCAGCTCCTGTCTGGCCATTCGCTCCAAGATCGGTCGAACGGGAGAGTCCTCGCTGAAGGAATGGACCCCATCACCGGCCTCACTTTGGATTCTCGCTCTAAAGAATCCTTCCTCCTGCACTTCAATCTCGTCGCGAGGCACAAACTCCTGATCCTGATGGCCGACCAGATGGATTATCATTCGGTCAACCCGGAGTGTCGCCATTTCGTCATCAGTCAGGTAACCCACGCTTCCCCCCCCCCCCCGGACTTGTTTGAAAAGGCCGCCGCACTAACCCGGCTACCTCAACTTTTCGAACGAATTGGCCAAGAGCACAACTGTGTTGATCACCGCGACCCGCTGATGGGGCCTCCAGACTCACGCGGACCAACGTCCTGTGGTTGGTGGGGGGACCGCCTGTCGGCGGTCCCGGCTTCGCCGTTTCTGGGTTTATGATTTCCGGGTTGAAATCCGCATTAGACGGAGATTGATCTCCGGATGTGGTCAGGTACCTGCCGGTATCGGTTTTCCTTGGCTCCCAGCTCGGTGGTAACCCGGGGGAGAATCAGGACATCATCCATCCCATGCTGTCCTCGTTTGATTGATCCCATGACATAGTCCGCAACGTCATGGGGATCGTGGGTCACAGGCCTGATGTCGTGATTGGACACTCCGTGTCCCGAAACGGCCAGTGCTCGTTTGATGATCTCTTCAAGGGTCGCACCGGACCTCGATTCCGACTGTTCGAACCACAGTGAATGGACGTGGAGGCCGTCGTTGGCCCTGACCTGCTGGATCGTCTGGGGTTGCCGTTTCTCCAGTCCCTTCTTCTTCTGAAGGTCTGGTAACACGTATACAATCGGGGCTCGCGTCGACAGATCGTAGGAGGATCGTGGCTTCTTGACGTATCTGGTCAGGACGGGACTGTAGATATTCCCGAAGATTCGGTGCATTTCCGCCAGTTGTTGATGGGGTGACCCGGAGATGTGATCAAACATGAAGGTTACCAGATAGACTGGAATTTGGTCTGCCAGTTGGTCTTCAATGTAATCCCCAAATCCGGAGATCAGTTTTTTGGTACGAGAACGTTCTTGATAATAGTTGGACATGTGTTCCTCAATTGAAGTCGATTTAATGATTTTATGATCAACAGAGAGGAGGATCGGTATCGTTGGGTGCTGCTGTGTTGTCTGGTGGCATCAAATTCTTGGTTGTAACTTTATCTTTTTTCAAAATGGCCAAAGCCGTCACTTGGTCGTAAACTCTGTCTTCGAACCGGGTCAGATCAGTAAACATTCGATGCTCGCCATGGGCTTTCCCGAGGCAGAGAGTCAGGTCCCTCTCACGTCGATTGCCGCCGATTCCCACTCCCGGATTGCGAGAGTGGGCCTCGGGCATGAATCCTGATCATCATGAACAGAAGAGACAGCCAATGGCTGCCGATAGGCCAACTGTACAGCCTATTTAATGCTTCTTCCGGTTCAGGACGACTTCACCATCTCGGTGCATGGAACGAGTAGCCGGTCTCGATGTCCTGATTCCGGTCGATGTCCGGTCGGTTCGAATACATGATCGAAAGACAGGATTCTCTACAGCAGGCAAGAGAAATCCTCTCCACCCGAACGAAACTCCATGTTGCCCAGCAGACCCCACAGGGCTTACGGCCCAGCCCTTTCACTGGACGATCGCAAATCGAACTCGGCAAAAGCGTTGGATTGTGTGGCCCTCTTCATGCTGGCCAGAATCTCCTTCCAAGGATCGGGAAACATCAATCGTCCGGGGGAAGACCACAGGCTGCTGGACGCTGCTGGAAGTTGTTCAACCATTGATTTTGTCAACCTCTCCGACTTGGTCCCAGTTGCCGGTTGGGCTTTCTCCCGCAGAAGCGATTGAAGGGAGTCTTGGTATATGAGTCGCCGCCGTCCAACGTTGGTGTAGGCTAATTGACCGGCCTTCATGAGCTTCCAGATCATCGATTCGGATAGTCCGGTAAAGTCACAGGCCTGCTGAACCGAAAGCATACGGAGATTGTTTGATGGTGCGGCGCCATCAGATGGCAGGGCCGTTTTTGGCTTCCGAATAGTCATGGGAAATCCTCCACGCGGCAGATTTCTCGTCCGCCCGCATGATGTTCATTTGTCTGTCGTCGTAGACCTCGCGGGTCATGGACTTGCATTGGAAATTAAGTCAAGCACCCCACCCCAGCGGAGCAGTGATCTTTATTGCGATCAGTTCAGGCCGGTGTCGTGGACGTTGACGGTTTTCCCACGTAGTCGGCCCAATCCTGCATTAAGGGCCGTCGCCGGTCGAACATGTCGCTCCGACGGTATGCGGCTTCCACCTTGCTGGAGACTTGGTGAGCCAGAGCCTCTTCGGCCACGTCTCGGGGATACTCGGTCAGATCACCGGCCCAATCCCGGAATGTTGAACGGAAACCGTGGGGTGTCTCGTCATAACCCATCCGTTCCAACAGTCGGGCCATCGCTCCATCCGAAAGAGGCTTGGACGAGCCGGGGGCCGGAAACAGAAGGTCGTCAGCATTGCCCCGGGCGAGTCTGCCGATCAGGGCCACCGCAGAATCCGATAGCGGAACCCTGTGCTCCCGTTTTGCTTTCATTCGTTCGGCGGGGATGGTCCAAACTTTCTTGTCCAGATCGATTTCCGCCCATTTGGTACCCCGGACTTCACCGGATCGGACGGCCGTGAGAATCAGGAACTCCAACGCTCTGGCGGCTGTGCCGTCTCTCAACCGGAGGGCTTGCATGAACTTGGCAATCTGGCTGTACGGCACGGCATCGTGATGCTTGGCAGGCCTCACCTTGGAAGGAGGTGGCAGAAGGGCCTCAATCGATCCCTTCCAGCGTGCCGGATTGTCGTCACCCCGAAGTTTTAAGGCTCGGGCATAGTCTAAAACAGCTTCGATTCGCATTCTGATACGACTGGCTGTTTCGGTCTTCGTCGTCCAGATCGGCTCCAGCACCTTGAGCACGTCATCGATGTTCACCAAGGCCACGTCCTTGTCGCCGAACACTGGGTAGACATAGGTCTTGAGTGTGCTGGACCATTGCGTCGCGTGCTTCGAATTCCGCCACGCTGGGCTGTTCTGAGCGATGTACCGCTCGGCAATTTCCTTGAAGGTTGTGACGACCTTGAACTGTTGTTGCTGCCGCTGCACCAGCCGGTCGGCAATCGGGTCAAAATCCGGCTGCACATGCATGATCCGGCGGTGAGCCCGAGCAATCGTCCGTGCCATTTCGAGTGACACTTCTGGATAAGGACCGAGTCCCATCTCTTCTGTTCGGCGAACGGTCGTCGGTCGGAGCTTGATCGGGTCTAGACAAATCTCTGCCTGCTGGCCCAAAACAGCCTGCCGAGATTTCTGAGCCCGACTGCTGTTCCGGGCAGGTCGGCTCGTTTGATACCGGAATACCCACGACTTGGTACCGCTGGGTTTGACCCGCAGGTAGAGGCCTCGGCCGTCACCATGCAGTCCGGGCTTCTTCAGCCGTCTCACCGCCAGATCGTTGAGCCTCCCTCCGCCTTCAACGGAAGCCGGGCCGATCTTTCGTTTGAGCGCATCAAGCGCCTCAGCCAATAGGACCGCACCCTGTGATCGATCCCTATTCCCCGTCGTCTCTGCAGACATCACCAACGTCCCACAAATTGTCCCTCAAAGCTGGTTTACATCGCGGTGAAGTCAAGGGGGCTCCCGTGGAAGGTGTCGGAAGCATTGATCAGGCAAGAAACGTCTGCCCTGTCGACGGAATCTGCGACCGATTCCATGTCGGTAGAGGCTAGTGGATTTTGGTGGAGGGTCGGCGCTTATGCAGCCATGGCGGAGAGGGAGGGATTCGAACCCCCGATAGGCTTGCACCTATGCCGCATTTCGAGTGCGGTGCTTTCAACCACTCAGCCACCTCTCCGGATGGCCGATCCGGGCGTGCGCCCAAGGCCGGTGCGCGCTATGTAGCCAAGCCGCGCGGCGGACACAAGGTCGCTGCGCGCCGATCAGCATTTGGCTGCATACCTGGCCGCAACACCGTTAACAGGG
>Ga0180223_1001773_pt1 | contig 15127 bp, 9 predicted proteins | sample eDN5th30CKraftOP_FD_151337 | JGI IMG/M metagenome (GOLD analysis project Ga0180223, IMG submission 151337) | Enriched Organic Plus compost microbial communities from Emeryville, California, USA - eDNA 5th pass 30_C Kraft OP (version 2) (version 2) ...
TGCTTGCGATGCCGGGGGGCAAAACGGTGCTGAAATGGGGCGTAGAGCGCCGGCTCGAATTCATTGAGTTTCGTCTTTATTGGGAAGGCGGGGTCAACCGATCCGATATCGTCGAGGCCTTCGACGTCTCGGTGCCGCAAGCATCGAAAGATCTGACGCTTTATCAGGAACGCGCCCCACACAATGCCGTCTACGACAAAAGCGCCAAACGATACGTGGCGAGCGAGACGTTCCAGCCCTGCTTTTTAAAGCCTGACGCCGCCCATTATCTCACGCAGCTGCGATCTGTCGCCGAAGGCATATTGCCGGCCGCGGCGTCATGGATCGCACATTTCCCGCCCTATAGTGGCCCACCTGTACCCGCGCGGGATGTCACGAACGAAACGCTGCGGACCGTTCTCGGCGCCATTCGCGACAATCTCGCCATCGAGATCAAATATCAGTCGCTTTCGCGGCCGGAGCCCCGCTGGCGCTGGATCGCGCCGCACGCCATCGGTTTTGATGGCTTTCGTTGGCACGCGCGGGCCTTCTGCCAGATCGACCAAACCTACAAGGATTTCCTCCTCGCTCGGATTGTCGAAACACGTGGTTCCAAACTTAGTGGGGTTGAGCCTGGCGGCGATACCGATTGGAACGAGGAAATCACGCTGGAGATCGGACCGCATCCAGAGCTGTCCGATACGCAGCAGAGGGTTGTCGCTCTCGACTACGGAATGCGCGGCGGGAAAGCCAAGATCCCGGTCCGGAAGGCGCTTCTCTACTATGCGCTCAAGCGCCTGGGTCTGGATACTGACCCTACTGCAAGGCGGCCCCAGGATCAGCAGGTTGTGCTGCTGAATGGCGCCGTACTCGGCATGATCGCGCAGGCTCAGACCTTCGAGACGAGGATGGAGGGCTGACCATGATTGGGAAACTTGATCGCCTCGTCGACGATATCGCGAGTCTGAATAGCAAATTGGCACTCCTGATCGGTCCGCCTCGATCCGGAAAGAGCAGTCTGCTCATGCAGCTATCCGCGCGAAGGCAAGTGTCCGTGCTGAACATCGGAGCCGCTCTTTCTCGAGAATTGCTGGTAGTGCCGAGTACGCGAAGACATTTGCACGCAGCCGATCTGCTAAAGAACCTTGCGGATCGCTTTGCCAGCAATGGGCTTTTGCTCATCGATAACATCGAGGTCCTGTTCGATCGAACGCTGCAGCTCAGCCCACTCGATATACTGAAGCGGCACGCTCACGCGCGCCGCGTCATCGCGGTGTGGCCAGGAGAGCTCCGGGAAGACCGGCTCTCCTACGCCACAACAGGACATCCAGAACATCAGGACTATGGCATCGACGGCCTGGTCCCATTCGAAATTCGTTGAAGGGGGAACACGGGATGCCGATGCGTTATGGCGATCTCATTCAATTTGAGCCGATCGAGTCGGTCATTCAGCTTTTGGACGCCAATCGCCCGGGCGAAGCCAAGAAGCTGGTATCGACCTACGTCATTTCGGATGACATGGCCGAACGGATCGCCAAGCAGATGATCCCCCAGCTCTCGTTCGACGAGGCGGTTGACCACAAGGGCGTACTGGTCGTCGGCAATTACGGCACCGGTAAGTCGCACCTGATGTCGGTGCTCTCGCTGGTTGCTGAAGATGCCGAATATGTTTCGATGATCCGTCATCCCAAGGTGGCCGAGGCTGCGGGCGCCATCGCGGGCAAATTCAAAGTTCACCGGATCGAGATATCCAGCCAGATGTCCCTGCGGGACATCATCACCCAACAGCTTGAGGTGTTTCTCGAAAAGCACGGCGTCAGCTTTTCCTTTCCCTCAGCGGATAAGGTCATCAATAACAAGGCCGCCTTCGAGGAGATGATGGCGGCGTTTACCGAGGTTCATCCCAATCACGGCGTTCTCCTCGTCGTCGATGAGTTCCTCGAATATCTGCGGTCACGCAAGGATCACGATCTGGTTCTCGACCTGTCGTTCCTGCGTGAAATCGGCGAGGTGACAAAGCACCTCCGCTTCCGGTTCGTCGCGGGCGTCCAGGAAGCGATCTTTGACAGCAGCCGCTTCCAGCATGTCGCCGACAGCCTTCGCCGTGTGAAGGATCGCTTCACGCAGATCCTGCTTGCCCGCCAGGACGTCAGCTTCGTAGTGGCGGAGCGCCTCCTGAAAAAGACGGCAGATCAGCAGAACAAGATTCGCACATACCTTACGCCATTTGCGAAATTCTATGGCTCGATGAACGAGCGGATGGATGAGTATGTCCGATTGTTCCCGGTACATCCCGATTACATCGGAACCTTCGAGCGACTGGTGTTCACCGAGAAACGTGGTGCGCTGGTTACGCTCCGGGATCAGATTCAGGCCATTCTCACCGATGAAGTGCCCGATGATCGACCGGGGCTGATCGGTTACGACAAATTCTGGGAAACGGTTACGTCAAACTCCGTGCTGCGGGCAGACCCGAACATCGGGCCGGTGCTCAAGGTCTCCGAGGTTCTGTCAGAGCGCGTAAGAAAGGCTTTCACCCGTCCGGCATACAGACCGATGGCGCTCCGCATCATTGACGGACTCTCTGTGCACCGCTTGACGACGGGCGGCGACATCTATGTTCCCGTAGGCCCGACTGCTGAGGAACTCCGCGACACGCTCTGCCTGTTCCAGCCGGGCATCGAAGAGATGGGCGGAGAGCCGGAAGCGGATCTGCTTTCGCTCGTCCAGACCGTCCTGCGGGAGACACTGAAGACCGTCAACGGCCAGTTTATTTCCAAAGCGCCGGACACCGAACAGTACTACCTCGATCTGAAGAAGGACGTCGACTACGACGCCCAGATCGAGAAGCGGGCTGAAGCCCTGTCGGATGACGCGCTCGATCGCGCGTACTACAGCGCGATCCGCCAGCTGATGGAGCGTACTGACGACACAACCTACGTCACCGGCCATCAGATCTGGCAGTATCAGGTTGAGTGGCAGGATCACCGCGTGGAACGCAGCGGCTACCTCTTTTTCGGCGCCCCGAACGACCGGCCGACGGCGCAGCCGGAGCGGGATTTCTACATCTATTTCATTCAACCGTTCGAGCCGCCGCGGTTCCGCGACGACCACAAGGCCGACGAAGTCTTCTTCCGTCTCAAAGGGCTCGATGAGGCGATCAAGCGTCATCTCTCCTTCTATGCCGCTGCTCAGGATCTCGCGTCCACGGCCAGCGGCGGCGCAAAGTCCATCTACCTCGACAAGGCCAAAGACGCCCTGCGCGACATGAGCAAGTGGCTGCAGGAAAAGCAGATGACGGCCTACGAGGTCACCTATCAGGGCAAGAGCAAGACCCTGCAGGAGTGGACCAAGGGCGTCTCGTTGCGCGACAAGGCCCGTCTTGGCCCGGAAGAGCGGATCAACTTCCGCGACGTCGTCAACGTCATCTCCGGTCTCGCGCTGAACAACCAGTTTGCCGAGGTGGCGCCTGAATATCCGACGTTCTCCGCGCTCGTCACCGAGGCGAACCGGAAGCAGCTTGTCGGCAACGCCCTGCGCGCACTCGCAGGCGGAAACCGGACCAAGGACGCCGTGGTCATCCTCGACGGCCTGGAGATGCTGGACGGCGATCGCATCGACCCCACACGGTCTCGCTACGCGCAGGACGTCTTGGCTCGGCTGAAGGCGAAAGGCCATGGCCAGGTGCTGAACCGCGGCGAGCTGGTCAGCGGAGATGCCGATGTCGAGTATTTCGCGCCGATCAAGTTCCGCCTGGAGCCCGATCTGCTGGTCACCGTTCTGGGCGGGCTGGTCTATGCCGGCGACATCGTCTTGGCGATCACCGGCGACAAGATTGATTCCGGCAAGATCACGCTCCTGGCTGAAAGGCCGCTCGACGAGCTGAAGCAGTTCAAGCACGTTGAGGCGCCGAAGGAGATCAACGTCGCCGTCCTCCGCTCACTGTTCGAGATGTTGGGCTTACCGCCCGGGCTCGCTCAGCAGGCAACACAGGGCTCGGACGAGCCGGTCAAGCTGCTCCAGGAGGAGGTCGGGAAGCTGACGCGGCGCGTGCTCAGCGCCGCCACGGACATGTCTGGTCGGCTGAGCTTCTGGGGTCAGCCGTTGCTGCGGGAAGAAGAGATCCGGGACTGGCGCACCAAGCTTGATGCGCTCAAAGCCTTCTCGGAGAGCCTGGCCCCCTACAACACAGTCGGGAAGCTCAAGAACCTTCGCATCGGCTCTGACGATATCGCGGCCCAGAAAAAGAACCTCGAGGTTCTGCAGGCTGTCGAGGGGATGCTGGAGCTGGTCGCCGAGCTCGGCACCACGGCCAGCTATCTGTCGCAGGCCGAGATGGTTCTGTCGGCAGACCATGCCTGGGTGCGACAGGCTCAAGATGCGCGCAAGCAGGTCCTCGACAAGCTCGCGGCAGATAGGACCGCGCAGCATGCGGCCGAGTACCGGCAGACGCTGGCCAAGCTGAAGAAGGATTACATCACGGCCTATGTCGGGCTGCACAGCAAGGCGCGCCTTGGGGTCACGGAAGAGAAGACGAAATCCGCGCTGCGCAAGGATCCACGGCTGATCGCGATGCGGGCTTTGGCTGGCATTTCGCTGATGCCGACCAGCCAGCTGACGAGCTTCGAGGGGAAGCTGGACAAGCTGAAGAGCTGCGCTTCGCTCGTCGAATCTGAGCTTTCGGCCAGCCCCGTCTGCCCGCACTGCGGCTTCCGGCCGGCGAACGAGCAAGGCGACCTGCTTCCGGCTGCGAACGTCCTGAAGCAGCTCGATGACGAGCTCGACCGGCTGATCGACGGCTGGACGCAGACCCTGCTCGACAACCTGGATGATCCGATCATCCAGGAGAACTTCGATCTCCTGAAGCCAGCCGCCCGCAGCCTCGTCGATGGCTTCATATCGTCCAAGAGCCTTCCGGATCCGGTGACGCCCGAGTTTGTCGCCGCTGTTCAGGAGGCGCTGTCTGGGCTGGAAAAGATCAACGTCAGCAGCGCGGACATCAGACAGGCGCTCCTGCAAGGCGGATCCCCAGCGACGCCCGAGGATCTGCGGAAGCGCTTCGAGTCATTCCTGAACGACCGCTGCAAGGGCAAGGACACCACCAAGCTGCGCTTCGTGGTGGAGTGACCGCCCGCAACCAATTCCGGGGAAGAAACGATGAACGATCAATTGAAGATAGAGAGCGCGAAAAGCGGCGGCGCGGTTGAGTGCCTTGGGATGACCTTTCCGAACGAGGATGCGCGGCGGGAGCACTTCTTGGGGCTGCTGGCCGAGAAGCTGAAGGATCCGGCGTTCCGGAACCAGGAGGGCTTTCCGCAAGGGACGGATGAAGCGATCTTAGCCTTATCAGACCCGCCCTATTACACAGCGTGTCCTAATCCCTGGCTAGCTGATTTTGTCGAGCATTATGGGCAAGCTTATGATCCGAGTAGGGAGTACTCACGCGAACCCATGGCCGTGGACGTTTCCGTTGGGAAAAGTGATCCAGTCTATAAGGCGCATTCATATCACACGAAGGTTCCGCATCTTGCGATCGTCCCGTCCATCCTACACTACACTGAGCCCGGCGATCTTGTTCTCGATGGGTTTGCCGGCTCCGGTATGACCGGTATCGCAGCACAGTGGTGTGCGGTGGCGCCTACACAGTACAGGGCCAAGATCGAGAGTGAATGGAAGGATGCGGGAATGGCGTCACCCAAGTGGGGCGCTAGGCCGACAATCCTTTCTGACATATCACCAGTCGCTACATTTATTGCAGACAATTACAATCACCCGCTCGACATTGAGGAATTTATATCGGAAGCAAGTCGAATATTTGCGGAGCTTGAGTCCGAGTACGGCTGGATGTACGCCGTTAAAGACGGTTCCCGGGCAGGAAAAATCGGCTTTACAGTTTGGTCTGAAGTCTTTCACTGCCCCGAATGCGCTGGCGAAATCGTGTTTTACGATCATGCACTGGACGCATCGGGTCGCGTCAAAGATACGATCGTTTGCCCTCACTGCGACGCTGACTTGGGAAAGCGCAATTTGGAGCTCGCTTTCGAGACCGTTCTCGACCCGGGGACAAGGCAAGAGAAGCAGCGCCCAAGGCGACGTCCTGTACTAATTAGCTACACAAGCTCAAAGAAAAAATTTGAGAGGCAACCAAGCCCAGACGACATGGAAATCATAAGGCGGGTGGCAGACCTTCCTTTTCCGGCCAATGCGCCCACCAATGAATTTCCCGACATGCAAATGACGCGGGTCGGCAGAATGCGCACAACTAATGTTCAGAACATACATGATCTCTTTCTGCCGCGATCCTTGCAGGTTCTCTCTGGCTTTTTTGCAAAAGTGCGGAAATTAAAGGATGCGAACATACGAAAAGCGCTCACGATTATTGCGCAGCACCAGTTCGTGAATGCTTCGATTCTCAATCGATACCGTCCGGCTTCGTCATTCGGTAATTCGCCACTCACGGGTGTTTTCTATGTCTCATCATTGGTAGCCGAAGCAAATGTTATCGACCTTCTGCGAGGCAGCATTAATCGTATAAAGAGGATGGAAAAAACGGCTTGGGGAAAAGGAAAGTCGTGGGGAAAGACAGTATTCGTATCGACTTCAAGCGCCTCAAAGATTAACGGGATTCCGGATAACGCAGTAGATTATATTTTTACGGATCCGCCATTCGGTGAGAACATATACTATTCTGACTTGAATTATCTGACTGAGTCTTGGCATGGCGTGATTACCGATCCTGCGCGAGAGGCAATAGTTGATCGCGTAAAAGGAAAGAGCATCCCAGAGTACCAACGGTTGATGCAGGGGTGTTTCGCCGAGTTCTATAGGGTTTTAAAACCCGGCCGGTGGATGACTGTTGTCTTCTCAAACAGCCGCGCGTCTGTGTGGAATTCAATCCAGGTAGCTCTGCAGCAAGTTGGCTTCGTGGTGGCGGAGGTTTCAACCCTCGATAAGGTTCATTTGACTTTCCAACAGGCGATGTCGCCCAACGCCGTCAAACAGGACCTGGTCATATCCGTCTACAAGCCGAATGGAGGATTGGAGCAACGCTTGTCAGAGAGGGGTGCTGCACCCGAGTCTGCGTGGGACTTTGTAAAGACCCACCTGCGCCAGCTGCCTGTATCCAAGCAAAGAAGTGGTTTGCTGGAGGTAGTTATTGAACGCGACCCGCGCCGTATCTACGACAGGATGGTCGCCTGGTTCGTCCGCCATGATTTCCCGGTGCCGCTCTCGACCGAGGAGTTCCTCGACGGGCTGCGGAGCCGTTTCCCGGAGCGTGACGGCATGGTGTTCCTGCCGGAGCAGGTCGCCGAATACGACCGAAAGCGGGCTCAAGCCGCGCAGGCGCCACAAATGGAGCTGTTCGTCTCTGACGAACGTTCGGCGATCGACTGGTTGATGGACTTCCTCCGTAAGCGCCCCTCGACCTATCAAGAAGTGCATCCGGAGTTCACCACCCAAGTCGGCGCGGGCTGGCGGAAGCACGAGGAGAGGCCGGAGCTCTCGGCGCTGCTTGCCGACAATTTCCTGCGCTACGATGGCAACGGCGACGTGCCGAGCCAGATCCACAGCTATCTGTCCACCAACTTCAAGGATCTGCGCGGTCTGGAGAAGGATGACCCGCGGCTGAAGGCCAAGGCGAAGGACCGCTGGTACGCGCCCGATCCGAGCAAAGCGAAGGATCTGGAGCAGAAACGCGAGCGGTCGCTGCTGAAGGAATTCGAGAACTACAAGTCCGCGCCCGGCCGAAAGCTCAAGGAGTTCCGGCTCGAGGTGCTTCGTGCGGGCTTCAAGACCGCGTGGGGCGCGAAGGACTACAAGACCATCATTGGCATCGCCCAGAAGATCCCAGAAGAGGCGCTGCAAGAGGATGAGAAGCTGCTGCTCTGGTACGACCAGGCGCTCACTCGCATGGAGGCTGATGCGTGACGCATGCGGACGGCGGACATGGCATCGGCGCGTGGTGCTGGCATGAGAGGCATGCCGCACCCTGCCGTGTCGTTGACCGGGAGGAGATCTGGGGCGAGACCGCCTATCGGGTCTGGCTGCCCGGTAAGGACGCTGTCGTCCGCGCCCGCTCGCGTGATCTGAGTTCGCTTGACGCGGTCCAGCCGACGGTCGATCAGATCCTGCACACCGCCGCGGCGGCGAAGCTTCTCGACGCGCTGGAGGACAACCTCCTGCTGGCGCCGATCCAGTCGAGCGTCGTGCCGCTGCCGCACCAGCTCTACGCGCTCAACCGCGCCATGAGCCGGGACCGGATCCGCTATCTGTTGGCGGATGAGGTAGGTCTGGGGAAGACCATCGAAGCCGGTCTCATCCTGCGCGAGCTGAAGCTGCGCGGCATGGCGAAGCGGATTCTCGTCGTGGCGCCGAAGGGGCTGGTCCGACAGTGGCAGGCCGAGATGCGGCTGCATTTCGGCGAGAGCTTCCAGTTCATCGAACCCGCCGAACTCTTGGCCTTCCGCCAATGGCGAAGCGACGAGGAAAACCTTTGGCGGCTGCATGATCAGGTGATCTGCTCGCTCGACTCGGTGAAGCCGCTCGAAGGCCGCCGCGGCTGGAGCCTTGAGCAGCTCAGCACCTACAACCGCGAGCGTTTCGAGGACCTGATTTCGGCATCCTGGGATCTGGTCATCATCGACGAGGCGCACCGCATGGGCGGGAGCACGGACCAGGTCGCGCGTTACAAGCTGGGCGCCGCGCTGGCGGAGGCGGCGCCATATCTGCTTCTGCTGTCCGCAACCCCGCACCAGGGCAAAACAGACCAGTTCCATCGGCTGATGCAGCTGCTCGACCGGGACTCCTTCCCGGACGAGAGCAGCGTGTCCAGCGAGCGGGTGGGCCCCTTCGTCGTGCGCACTGAGAAGCGCGTCGCCATCGATGCCGAAGGCAAGCCGCTCTTCAAACCGCGCATGACCCGCCTCCATCCGGTGGCATGGCAGGACCGTCATGCGAGCCAGCAGAAGCTCTACGAGGCCGTCACCGACTATGTCCGCCACGGCTACAACCAGGCCATGGCGGCGAAGCAGCGGCATATCGGATTCCTGATGATCCTGATGCAACGGCTTGTCACATCCAGCACAGCCGCCATCCGAGCGACCCTCGAAAAGCGTCAAGCCCTCCTGGACCAGCCCCAACTACAGCCATCCCTCTTCGAAACGGCGGACGTTGACGAATGGGCCGAGCTGGACGGACAGACCCAGGTGGATCTCGCCATCCAGACAAAGGGGTGGGAGATGGAAAAGGCCGAGGTCGAAACGCTGCTCGACCTGGCCCGCACCACGGAGGCACAGGGGACGGACGCCAAGGCTGAGGCGCTCCTCGAGCTGATCTACAAGCTTCAGCAGGAAGAGAACGATCCGGAGCTGAAGGTGCTGATCTTCACCGAGTTCGTGCCTACGCAGGCAATGCTTGCGGATTTCCTCGAAAGCCGCGGCTTTTCGGTCGCCACATTGAACGGGAGCATGGATCTAGAAGCCCGAACCCGGGCGCAGCAATCGTTCTCTCGCGATATCCGCATTCTGATCTCGACGGACGCTGGTGGCGAGGGTCTGAACCTCCAATTCTGCCACGTCATCGTAAACTTCGACATGCCGTGGAACCCTATGCGGGTCGAACAGCGCATCGGTCGCGTCGACCGTATCGGGCAGCCGCACGTCGTGCGCGCAATCAACTTCGTCCTGGAGGACACAGTCGAGCATCGCGTGCGCGAGGTTTTGGAGACGAAGCTCGCGATCATTGCCGAAGAGTTCGGCGTGGATAAGGCTGCCGACGTAATGGACTCGGTCGAAGCAGAGCCGCTGTTCGATGAGCTCTTTGTCCAGGGGCTCCAGAATCCAGACGCCATCGAAAGCGAGTGCGACGCGGTTGTGTCACAGCTTCGGTCGACCATCGCTGAAAGCAAGAAGAGCAGCGAACTCCTGTCCGATGAGCACCAGCTTGATGCGGACGATGCGCGCAAATGGAGGGACCACCCGGCACAGTTCTGGCTAGAGCGGGCGATCACGACCGGACTACCCGCGCGCGGCGGGGACGCCGTCAAGGAAGCCGATGTTTGGCGGGTGCGCTGGGTAGAGGACAGCCGAGGAGCGGCCCGACGTCGAGTGGGTGACGCTTGAAGATCCTCGCGCTCGGGCAGTGATCATCGATCTGCCGCGTTGCGTTTCGGGTCAACCGCTTCCTGCCGTTCGGATTGCCGGTCTTCCGGAGGGCGTCCGGGGCGTATGGTCGCTCTGGGAGATCAGCCTGTCCGCCGATGATTTCAGCCGCCGGCGTTTCCTGTCCGTCTTCGTGAGCGACGAAGGGCGGACCTTCCTGCCGACAGCGAAGCGGATCTGGGATCTCCTTCTGACGGAACGGGTCGAGAGCGTCGGAGCCGTCACCGCCGCAGATGCAAATGGCTGCTTTGATCGCTCGAAGAATGCCGCGCTCGCCCAAGGTGAGCGTATCTTTGCGGATCTGGTGGCGGAACACGGGGCCAGAATCCAGGAAGAACGCGAACGTGCCAAATACGCATACGACGTGCGGCACCAGGCCATTGGCCGGGTCGGGCTCCAGACAGTCCGGGACTACCGCCGCAAGCGTCTGCGGGCCGATCATGATACCCGCATGGCGCAGCTTGATGCCGCCGAGGCCTACACGCCCGATCTGAATGCCGTTCTCCTGTTGCGTGTCGGCGGACCAGGACCGGCTGCATCATGAGCGCCTGGACCGATCGGATCCTGCAGGAGTTTCCTGCTGATCTTTCCCGCTTCTGGATTGCCTGCGATCCTGACGATCTTCTGCTCGATGAGCGCATTCTCCACGAACTTCGAGATCGGGGCTTCGAGGTTCTGCCATTCGAAGATTCCATCGCTTTCAGAACGGAGTATGAGGAGCGTTATCGCGCCGCTTGGGACCGGGGCGAAGAAGGACCGGCACACGCGCTAATTCTGCAGTTGCGTGGAACCGATCTGAACGCGCTTCCCTGGGACTACGTCCGGATGGGACGTAAGGTCAGCCTGAGCCTGGCCGACCTGTTTCCGAGGTTGAGCTATAGCGTAATCCGGCAAGTGGACTCCGAGCACCATGAAACCCTGTTTCTGGCACACAACAGACACGCCACTCAGCCGCTGGGAGAAGGAGCGACCAAGGACTTCATCCTGACCCATATCTTCCGCATCAGCCCTTACCTGCTCAGCAGGCCCGAGGACTTCTGGCGAGAGGTTTTGCGGCTCCATTACCGCGGCGCAGGGCTGCCGGAACTGCTCGCTAGGCATGTTGAGGGGATCTTGAAGGACTCCCGCCTTGGCGACCTGCCTATCGCGGAGCTGCTCTCGTCCAAGAGCTATATGGTGCGCGCGGTCCAGGATGCCTGGGGTCGCTTCTTGTCGCAGTATGGGATCCGCAACGATCGCCGCTCGAACGACGAGACTGTTGAGGCATTGCCGGACGTCTCAGTACCGTTTGAACATCCCGACGTCAGGGTCATCATCGACACCATGTTCCTCGAAGGGGCCCTTCAGCCCGTCGGTGCACCGAGTTCAACGGCTGATTTGCCAGACTGGGTCAAAGTTGGTCTGGTTGATGACCCCCACGCGCTCGGCAACCTTGTCTCCGCAGGTGTGCAGAAGATCGCCGCCGACCTGCCCACGGTTGAGGCAACGCATCGCGATTGGGTAGAAATGGCGCGCCGGCTCGGAGAGGTCGTCTCGCGCTTCAACGGACTGAACGCGGGAGTGGCCGAACCCATAGAGCAGCAAGTCCGCGCTTTGCAGCGCGACGCGGATGAGCGGTTGAAGGATTGGCTTTTCCAGCATTTCGCCGACTTGCCATCGCTTCCTGCGGCAAAGGGCCCGGTGATGGTTCATCACGTGCCGCGATATCTGGCCTTACGTCGGAATGCCGGCGAAGAACGGGTGGCTCTCTTGGTCTTCGACGGTCTGGCCATGGATCAGTGGATTCAGATCCGGGAGCATCTGGCCGCACGCGTGCCCAGTTTCTCAGCGGAGGAAGGCGGGTGTTTCGCGTGGCTGCCAACGCTGACCTCTGTGTCACGGCAGGCCCTATTTTCGGGTCTCAAGCCCCGAGAGTTCGCGAACTCGATCGAAACGACGGCGCGGGAACCGTCTTTGTGGGATCGCTTCTGGCAGGAGAACGGCCTTCGCAAGTCAGAGATCATTTATCAGAAAGGTCTGAAGCGAAACGAGCAACTGGCTGAATTGGAGGAAGCCATCTCCCGGCCGGCAACGAAGGTTGCCGGAATCGTCGTCGATATGATCGATGAGATTGTCCACGGCGCGATGTTGGGGAAGCGCGGTATCGCCGGACAGATCGGTGCGTGGTGCGATACGGGTTTCGTCGAAAAGCTATTCCTCCTCCTCGCCGAACAGGGATATGTGATTTACCTCACTGCCGACCATGGCAATGTCGATGCTGAAGGCATTGGCCGTCTTAGTCAGGGCGTGGTTTCTGAACTCAAGGGCGAACGGGTTCGAGCCTATCGCAGTGAAACTTTGGCATCGTCGGTTCCAGCCGACATTGATGCCTTCCGGTTCGATAGTCCCGGCCTACCGCCGGACTTCTTGCCGCTATACGCGGGTACGCGCGGCGCCTTCGTTCCGAAAGGTGACCAGATTGTCGCGCATGGGGGGATATCAGTCGAGGAGCTCATTGTTCCTTTTATAAAAATAAACATGCCGAAAGCGATTTGATGAGTTCGCCGTCCCCGCAAATTGGATTTGATCGTTTCATACAGTTGGATTGGGCTGCTACTGCCCTTCGCATCAGAGCTGGTATAGCCACGCTTGATGACCTTGAGGCGATGCTCGATGCCTCGCACGCCGGCACAGCGGCCAAGAAGAAGACCAGGACCGTGCTTAATCGCCTGTGGTTGGACCCTCGGCCCGACCTGATCGGTTTCGCCGATCGCGGTGTAAAGCTCTATCGGGATGCTCCGGATATTTCCGTTCCGGTGCTCACCTGGGGCATGGCCCTAGCTACCTATCCGTTCTTTGGAAAAGTGGCGGAGATTGTTGGCCGTCTGGCCGCACTCCAGGGGGATTGTACCTCCGCCGAAGTCCATCGGCGCATGGCGGAGATCTATGGCGAACGAGAGGGCACCCGTCGCATGACAAATATGGTGCTGCAATCTCAGGCGGACTGGGGTGCGATCGTGCGGACCGACAAAGGGAAGCGGATCTTGCTTGGGAAGCCCACTGATTTGGGCGCATTGCCTGTGGCGGCCTGGATCGCTGAAGCTTGTTTGCGGTATTCTGATCGCGCGTTGCCGGTCGCGACTCTTGCTTCCCACCGTGCGCTCTATCCGTTCAGCCTCGGCGATTCGATTACCTATCTCCTTTCGCAATCGCCGACAGTCGAGTTGCGGGTCGATAGCGCGAGCAATCAGATTGCATCCCTCGTCGACGTTCAGGGGACAACAGGATAGAAGGGCTTGCCCCAGTCCTTGTCGGGATTGTCCATCATCAGATCGGTGAAGACCGGCATCAGGAAGCCGAGGATCGCGGCGCCATCGCGGACCTGGGTGCGGTTGATGCCGCTGTTCCAGGTCGAGCCGCCATGAACGAGCTGGTTGCGCAGCACATATAGCCGGTCGAAGACGAAGCTGAGCACGCGCTTGGTATCACCGCTCTGGATGGCTTGCGCGAAGGCGCGCGAGGAGGCTTTGAAACGCTCCTCCCAATCCTCGAAGCCGGTAATCCCGTTATGGTGCTGCCAGAACGGATTGAAGACGTAGCGGTTCTCCATCAGCAGCCGCACCGGCCCCGAAAAGCGCTGCCAGATCGCCCCATAGATACGACGCTGCTCGTCGAGCGCGATCAGCTTGCCAAAGAAGTCTGCGAATGCAGCGCGTTCACCCGGCTGGATGGTCTGGAATTCGCCCTCGTCGGCATAGGCGGCGTTGAACGCGATCCATAGGAAGATGAATTTGGCGTCGTTGTCGGTCCCGCAGGTCTCGGCGCGGCCGATCCAGCTGATAGCGCGATGTACGCGCAGACCCATCGTTTGCGGAAAGCCTTCGCGGATCGCGCGCTGCTTGGTTTTCAGTTCTGCATGGGTGAGGCCCGTCTTTGTGGTCATTCGGCTTCGTTCCTGTTGCCTTATGGCAGGGCGCCAAAATCGCTCCTGCGGTGATTTTCGACCAGCGTGCGCAGCCCCTCGGGCGCAATAACCTCGACCGCATCGCCCCATTGATAGAGATGCCACGCCATCTCAAGCCAGCCCGCCGCGTGAAAGCGCACGATAAGCCCGCCATCCTCTTGCACCTCGACGGTTTGCTTTGGGTGAAAGCAGAACTCGGCCGCCCTTGCTGCGGCATGCGGCGCAAACCGCCAGATGACCTCGTCATATTGTGCCGGGTCCTGGTAGACGCCGAAGGATTGCGCCGCATAGTCCTCCAGCGAAAAGCCGGGCATCAGGCTGAAGCTCTCATCGAGGGTCTGGGCACTCAGGATCTGGTCCATCCGAAAGTTCAGCATGTCTTCGCCGCGCGCCGGCTGGCGCGCCACCAGATAGCTGCGATGGCCCAGCAGCAGCCCGTGCGGCTCGATGATCCGCTCAGGCGCATCCTCATCCCGGTAGCGCAGCCGCAGACGAAACGGGCCGCGCAGTCCCTCGATCACGGCATCGAGCACCGCCGGCGCCAGATTAACGCGCGGGCCGGGGCGCGTCACCGAGCCCATTGCCAGCAGGACCGCCTCAACGTCGGCTTCGGTGCGCAGCGCATCCTTTGGTGTCAGGCGCGCCAGCAATCCGTCGCGCAGGTCTTCAAGGGCCGCCGCGTGGCGTAGCCGTCCATCGCCGCGCGCCGTTCGGCCGGCAATCTCCAGCGCTTCGACCGCCGTTTCCTGGCGGGTCTGGAGCCGGTCGAGCATGGGGTCGGCGACACGCCAGCGCCGCCGGCGGTCGTCACCATCCACCGCTTCGACATTGGTGAATACAGTCTCCAGTGCATCGGTCATGCGCTGTGCCGTGCGATGCGAAATGCCGAATTCCTCGCAGATCTCATCGAGGCCGATCCCCGTCCGCCGCGTGGCGGCCAGACGCGCCAGCCTGATCAGGTCCTGAGCCTTGGCGAACGACATGATGCAAATCCTGGTCACAGACTATGTCAGATATTGACACCCACACACGCTATGGCTGAACG
>Ga0180223_1001777_pt1 | contig 15112 bp, 13 predicted proteins | sample eDN5th30CKraftOP_FD_151337 | JGI IMG/M metagenome (GOLD analysis project Ga0180223, IMG submission 151337) | Enriched Organic Plus compost microbial communities from Emeryville, California, USA - eDNA 5th pass 30_C Kraft OP (version 2) (version 2) ...
ACGGCGTGGAAGAGCGCGGACGACGGCTGGATGCCGTGGGTCGCCGCGACCCACCGGGCGATCTCCGGCTCGCGCTGTCGCCCGTGCGCGGTGTACGCGTTGCCGGAGAAGCCCGACCCCATGAGCTTGGCGTCCGCCGCGCGCGCGATCGCCTTCGCGGAGGTGAGCGTCGCGACATCCGTCGCCGTGATCCCGCGTGACCGCGCCCGCACCCAGGCGACCCGGTCGCGGGAGTCCGCGACGATCCGGGCGGCGAGTTCGGGGGTCACCGTTCGAGGGTACGCCGCAGCGCCGACGGATCCCGACATCCGCTCCGGCGTTCCCCCGTCGCGGTCGCGTCCCGTGTCTCGTTCGCCGGGTCGCCGGCTCCTCTTCTCGCCGAGTGCACGCCTTCGCGCCCGCGGCACGACATCCCGACGCCGGGAGGGCGTGCACTCGGCGCGACGTCGTGCGCTCGGGGCTCCTGCACAGCGCGTGTCGCCACGCATCCGTCCCCGGGTCCCCCGAGGGCGCGGATGCCGCGTCCGCGTCCGCGCACACGATGAGGGATGCCGCGACGCGTCGATGTCTCCGATCTGTCTCCGCTGCTGCGCTCGCGACAGGATCTGCTCGCGCACGATTGGACCGAGCGGGCGATCGAGCGCGCGGTGCGCGAGGGGCGGCTGCGCCCTATCCGGCGGGGCTGGTACATGGCGACGGATGACTGGAGCGGGCTGTGGCCGGAGGGCGCGCACCTGGCGCATGTCCTCGCGGTGGCGCGCGACTCTCGCGGTGGGGCGGTCATGTCACACCTCTCCGCCGCGGTGCTGTGGGGGCTTCCGGTGTACCGCGCTCCGCTGCAGCGGGTGCACATGACCGTGCCGCCCGCGTCGAGGATCTCGAGCGGTCCCGACGTGTGGCGTCACACCGCACCGCTGGCGGCGGGCGATGTCGTCATGCGGCACGGCATCCGCTGCACGTCTCTGGAGCGGACGGTCTTCGATGTCGTGCGGACGACCCGTTCCGAGACGGCGGTGGCCTGCGCCGATGCGGCCGAGCGGGCGATGACCCTGCGGGGGCGGGAGTGGGACCTCGACGAGAAGGAGTCCTGGCGGCGTGCCCTCGCCGACCGCGTCGACGCCGCCACGGGAGCGCGCGGAATCCGGCAGGCCCGGCGCATCCTCGCGCTCGCGGACGGGCGCGCGCAGCTGCCGGGCGAGAGCGTGAGTCGCCTGCAGCTGGTGCGGCTCGGCTTCGCGGTCCCCGACCTGCAGGTCCGGGTGCCCGGTCCGGACGGCACCGACTACTTCGTCGACTTCGCGCTGCGCGATGTGCGCGCGCTCGGCGAGTTCGACGGGGAGGGCAAGTACACCGACGAGGCGCTGCGTCGCGGGATGTCCGCCGAGGAGGTGCTGCTCGCCGAGAAGAGGCGCGAGGACTGGATCCGAGGCGTGACGCAGTGGCGACTCGTGCGCTGGGGCGACGAGCACTGCGCGACGCCGGCCAAGCTCGCCGCGCGCCTGCGCTCCTTCGGCGTCGTCCCGCCCCGCTGACCGCGCCCCCGCGCGACGCTGCCCGCTGGCTGCGCGCGCGTGCGCGCCGCGCTGCGCCCGTCGCCCGCGCGGCTGTGCGTGCCCGCGCCCGCTGCCGCTGCCGCACCCGCAGCCGAGCGCACGGCATCCCGCCGAGTGCACGACATCCCTGCGCGGGTAAGTCGTGCACTCGGCGGCAACGCGTGCACTCGACGTGTGGGGGAGGGGAGCGGGGAGTGCGCGGTGTGGCGCGCGAGGAGGAGCGCGCGGATGTGTCGCGTCATCGTGCCGACCACGTTCGGCACCGAGTGCACGAGTTCGCGCCGACCACGTTCGGCACCGAGTGCACGAGTTCGCGCCGAGTGCACGACATCCTCGCGTCGGCAGGTCGTGCACTCGGCGGGATGTCGTGCACTCGGGGGGATGGGTCGCGAGACGGGGACGGTGGAGACGGGGACCGCGGAGATGCGGAGACGAGGGCGGCGCCCGACCGGAGAGGAGGGGGAGAAGGGGAGCAGGGCGATTTGGGGGAGGGCGGGGGATCCCGTAGACTGGGGGCAACCGAAGACCGCCGGTCATCGACGTGCGCGCGAGCGCAGGACGATCGAAGCACTGCATCGCAGGGGCCCGCGCAGGTGACACGAACCACGTCCTGGTTTTCCAGACCGAAGCTCCGTGCGCTTGCGCCGGAGCTTTCTTCATGTGCAGCGCCGGATCCGGCAGGCAGTCTCCGGTCGACGCTCCGCCATCGCGGAACGTCTCGTACAGACAAGGAGTGGCCATGGCGCAGAAGGACGCAACGGTCGCCGAGCTCACGAAGCACTTCGAGGGTTCGACCGCCGTTCTGCTGACCGAGTACCGCGGTCTGACGGTTGCAGAGCTCAAGGAGCTCCGCAACAGCATCCGTCAGGACGCGGAGTACGCCGTGGTGAAGAACACGCTGACCAAGATCGCCGCGAACAACGCGGGGATCACGGCGCTGGACGACGAACTCAAGGGTCCGTCGGCCATCGCGTTCGTGCACGGAGACCCGGTCTCCGTCGCGAAGGGTCTGCGCGCCTTCGCCAAGGCACACCCTCTTCTCGTGATCAAGGGCGGCTACTTCGACGGTGCCGCCCTGAGTGCAGATGAGGTCAACAAGCTCGCCGACCTCGAGAGCCGTGAAGTCCTGCTGGCGAAGCTCGCCGGTGCGATGAAGGCCTCGATGACGAAGGCGGCCTACGTCTTCAACGCACTGCCGTCGAAGGCCGTCCGCACGGTCGACGCACTGCGCGAGAAGCAGGAGTCCGCGGCCTGACATCCGGGCCCCGGCAAAGCACAACCACAATCAAGGAGAAAATCATGGCAAAGCTCAGCACTGAGGAGCTGCTCGACGCGTTCAAGGAGCTCACGCTCATCGAGCTCAGCGAGTTCGTGAAGGCCTTCGAGGAGACCTTCGACGTCACCGCCGCCGCGCCCGTCGCGGTCGCCGCCGCGGGTGCCCCCGCCGGTGGTGCCGGTGAGGCCGCCGCCGAGGAGGAGAAGGACTCGTTCGACGTCATCCTCGACGCCGCCGGCGACAAGAAGATCCAGGTCATCAAGGTCGTCCGCGAGCTCACCTCGCTCGGCCTCGGCGAGGCCAAGGCTCTCGTCGACGCCGCTCCGAAGCCCGTGCTCGAGGGCGCGAACAAGGAGGCCGCCGAGAAGGCCAAGGCCGCCCTCGAGGAGGCCGGCGCGTCGGTCACCCTCAAGTAACCTTCGCTGCAGCGATCGAACGCCCCGGGGCCCTGTGCGCCGGGGCGTTCGTGCATCCCGGCGCCGCGCCCCTATCGTGAGACGTATGGATGTCAGCCCCGACGCCACTGCCGTGGACTCCACCCTCACCCCCACCATCGTCGACACCGACCCCGACACGGGCCTGACCGCCGGCGACGTCGCCGAGCGGGTCGCCGCCGGGAGGACGAACGCCTACACCGCCGACTCGAGCCGCAGCGCGTGGAACATCGTCCGCGCGAACGTCTTCACGCTCTTCAACGGCATCGTCTTCGCGTGCTTCTTCGTGCTGTTCCTCGTCGGCCGCTGGCAGGACGCCCTCTTCGGCTTCGCCGCCTTCGGCAACTCGATCATCGGCTGCTATCAGGAGTTCCGCGCGAAGGCCGCGCTGGACAAGCTGGCGCTGCTCAACGCCCCGCGGGCGCGCGTGCGTCGCGACGGCGCCGAGGCGGAGATCGCCCCCGCGGACGTCGTGCTCGACGACATCCTCGTCCTCCGCGCCGGAGACCAGGTCCCCGCCGACGCGCGGGTCGTGGGCGGCCGCGGACTCCAGATCGACGAGTCGATGCTCACCGGTGAGTCCGACCCGGTCGACAAGCACCCCGGTGACGACGCGCTCTCCGGCTCGGTGGTCGTCGCCGGCGAGGGTCTGGCCCAGGTCGTGCGCGTCGGTGCCGACTCGTACGCCAACACGTTCGCCACCGAGGCCAAGCGCTTCTCGCTCGTCAACTCGGAGCTGCGCTCGTCCGTCAACCGCGTGCTCACGTGGGTCGGCTGGGGCATCGGGCCCATCGGCCTGCTCGTGTTCAACGCGCAGATGATGGTCGCCGGCGGCTGGGTCAGCGCCTTCGAGACCGGCGCCTGGGTGCAGGCGGTCGTCAACACGATCGCGTCGCTGACCGCGATGATCCCGCTCGGGCTCGTCCTCATGACGAGCATCGCGTTCGCCGTGGGCGCCGCGAAGCTCGCGAGCCGAAAGGTGCTCGTCAACGAGCTGCCCGCGGTCGAGGGCCTCGCGCGCGTCGACGTCATCTGCCTCGACAAGACCGGCACGCTCACGATCGGCGAGATCGCGTTCGACGGCGTGCACCCGCTGCCGGTCGGCGACGCCCCGGCCGCCACCGACAGCGTCGCCGCGCCCGGCTGGGAGAGCGTCCTCGCGTGGTTCGGCGCCGCGCCGGATGCCAACGCGACGGCGCGCTGCCTGCGCGAGCCGTTCCCCGTGGCGGCGGAGGGCGAGGTCGTCGAGTCCGCGTACATCCCGTTCTCGTCGGCGCGCAAGTGGAGCGCCGTGTCGTTCGCGCCGGGCCCCGCCGGCAGCTGGGTCGTGGGCGCCCCCGAGATGGTTTTCGGGGACGCGGCATCCGACGCGTCCCGCCCGCTCGGTCGCGTGGTCACCGGCCTCGCGTCGTCGGGTCTGCGCACCCTCGTGCTCGCGCACAGCCCCCAGCCGCTCACCGGCGACGCCGTCGAGGCCGAGCGGCTCCCCGCCGCGCTCACCCCGGTCGCCGTGCTCACGTTCCGCGAGCAGGTGCGACCCGACGCGGCGCAGACGCTCGCCTACTTCCGCGAGCAGGGCGTCGGCATCCGCATCATCTCCGGCGACAACCCGCGCACCGTCGCGGCGATCGCGCGGTCGCTCGGGGTCGACGTCGCCGAGGGGTACGACGCGCGGCGTCTCCCCGAGGACGACGACCAGCTCGCCGAGATCCTGGAGACCCACACAGTGTTCGGCCGGGTCACGCCCGAGCAGAAGAAGCGCATGGTGACGGCGCTGCAGTCGCGCGGCCACACCGTCGCGATGACCGGTGACGGCGTGAACGACGCGCTGGCGATCAAGTCCGCCGACATCGGCATCGCGATGAACTCCGGTGCCGCGGCCACGAAGGCGGTCGCGCGGCTCGTGCTGCTGGACGGCCAGTTCTCGCACCTGCCGGACGTGGTCGCCGAGGGCCGGCAGGTGATCGCGAACATCGAGCGCGTCTCGATGCTGTTCCTCACCAAGACGGCGTACGCGACGGGCCTCGCCATCATCTTCGGATGCCTCATCCTCGAGTTCCCGTTCCTCCCGCGCCAGCTGTCGATCACCGACGGCCTCACCATCGGCATCCCGGCGTTCTTCCTCGCGCTCATGGCCAACCGGCAGCGTTACATCCCGGGGTTCCTCCGGCGGTCGCTCACCTTCGCGATCCCTGCGGGCATCGTGATCGCGCTGGGACTCACCTGGTACACCCTCGTCGCACGCAGCCTCGGGGTGACGCAGGAGGAGCTGCGGACCGGCTCGACGATCATCCTCGCGGTGGTCGGGATCTGGGTCCTCACCGTGCTGTCGCGCCCGCTGAACCGGTTCAAGGTGCTCGTCATCGGCGCGATGTTCATCGCCCTCGTCGCGATCTTCACGATCCCGCTGGCGGGCATGTTCTTCCAGCTCGTCGACCCGGGCAAGGACGCGGCATATGCCCTCACCGGCATAACGATCGTCATGATCGCCGGGATCGAGATCGTGCGCTTCGTCCACCGTCGCGTGACGGCGGCGGCGCTGCGCGCGGCTCAGCCGGCGGCGGTCGCCGATCCGGCCACCGTGGCGGCGGGACGCTCCGCGGCCCTGACGTCGCGGAAGTAGCGCGACCCGGGCGGCAGCCACAGCGCCGCGAGGATCGCGACGTGCACGACGAGCGCCCCGACGGACCACCAGTCCCACGGGTCGGTCGTCACGATCGTGACGATGTAGAGGACCGCCTGGACGCCGACGTAGACGGTGACGAGGATGCGGGACAGGCGGCTTCCGTGCCCGACCCCGGCGGCGACCGCCACCAGCAGCAGGCCGAAGAGGATGATCCCCGCGCCCAGCAGCGACACGATCACGACGTCCTCCGGCCGCTGCATCTCGTAGCGGCTCAGCAGCACGAGGATGCCGAGGGCGGCATCGTAGAAGCCGACGACGTACACGAAAGCGACGACGAGCGTGACGGCCAGGGGCCGCCGCACGGTCACGGCCTGATCGGTCATCCGACCACTGTAGCGACGCGCGCCCCCGTGCCGTGGCACGCCGACCGAGCCGGACCGGCCGGGTTCATCCCGCGCAGGCCAGTCGCGCCTGCATGGCGCGCATCCCGTCGACCTCCGCCGACTGCGTCTGCTTCATGCCCGCGGCGACATCCAGGACCCGCGGCATCGTGCCGCGCTCGAGCACGGCGTCGACCATGTGCACCGCGCCCTCGTGATGGCGGATCATGAGCGACAGGAAGAGGCAGTCCGCCTCGCGACCCTCGGCGGTGCGCAGCTGCGCGAGCTCGGCGTCGGTCGCCATGCCCATCTCGGCGCGCAGCTCCGCGTCGGTCGGCGGATCGGATGCCGCGCCGTGCCCGCCGTGCCCGTCGGCGTCGTCCATCCAGCCCATGAGAGGTCCGCCCGCCTGGGGCAGGCCCCATTGCACGAGCCACTCGTAGAGCTGTCCGGACTGGGCAGCCTGACCGGTGGCGATGTCGTACGCCATGGTGCGGAGCATGTCGTCGTCGGTGGATCGGTGGATCGTCATCGCCATCTCGACGGCCTGCGCGTGATGCACCTGCATGTCGCGCGCGAAGCCGGCGTCGGCGGCCGCGGGGACCGTGCCCGCCGGCGTCGCGGGTCCGAACGCCGTGAACCGCCCGATCCCGAAGGCGAGAGCCGCCGCGGCGAGCACGCCCACCGTGATGAGCAGCCACCGCGGCGGATCCGTGCGGCGCTTCTCGCCGGCCTCCCCGGCCTCCCCGGCGACCTCCGACCCGGCGCCCTCCGGCGTGGAGTCCTCAGGCGCGGACTCGTCCGGCGCGGCCGACCCGTCGCCCCCGCCGTCGGGGGCGAGCGGCTCGTGCTGGTCGTCGCTCATCGCGCCCGTCAGCTCTTCTTGCCGGGCCCGTCGATCGCGCCGGAGCAGGCCGCCGTGGGCTCGGGGGCGTTCTGGCTGCGCCAGTACTCCTCGAAGAACTCGGGGATGCGCGGGTCGTCGGCGGCGTCGACCTGCAGCTGTGCGTTCCACGCGCTCAGCACGATGGGGCTCGGCATGTCCTCGTGCGGCGACAGGATGACGTAGCTCGACGGGAGGTGCGCGCGCAGCGCGGTGAGCTCCTCGTCGTCGACGCGGGACGCGTCGTACGTGGCCCACACGGCCCCGTGCTCGAGGGAGTGCACGGCGTTCTCGTTCGGCTGCGGCTGGTCGTAGATGCCGCAGTTGAGCCAGTACGCGTTGTGGGGACCGCCCGCCGGCGGCGTCTGCTCGTAGTCGACCGTGCCCTCGACGTGCGTCGTGTCGTGCTCGAAGGTCACGACGCCCTCGATCTCGGCGCCGGTGCTGTCCATGGCGCCGTACGTGGCCGCCGGGATCGGCTTCGGGGCGAAGGCGAAGGATGCCGCGACGACGGCCACGACCGCCGCGACGGCGGCAGCCCCCACCGTCCACCACACGATCCTGCTGCGACGGCGGCGGGCGAGCTGCTTCTGGTACTCGGCGAGCTTCGCCTGCTTCTGCGCCTCGCGCTGCTGCTTGACCGTCAGCTCGATCTCGGCCTTGCGGGCCGGATTTCCGCTCGTGCGCTTGTTCGGTGGGGTCGTCGGGGTCATCGTCGTCCTCGGTGGCTCCAGGCTCTCGGGTCAGGGCGGTCCGGTCCATGCATCCGCATAGGTGGATGAGGACCATGCTACGGTGCGCGGTCTGTAACAGGGCTGGGAGCACACACCCCGCCGGGTTAGCGTGAGGGCATGAAGTACGCCGAATCCATCGTCGACGTCGTCGGTGACACACCCCTCGTCCGTCTCAACCGCGTCACCGAGGGCATCGCCGCGACCGTGCTGGCGAAGGTGGAGTACCTCAATCCGGGCGGGTCCAGCAAGGACCGCATCGCCGAGCGGATCATCGACGCCGCCGAGCAGTCCGGCGCGCTCCGTCCCGGCGGGACGATCGTCGAGCCCACGAGCGGGAACACCGGCGTCGGCCTCGCCCTCGTGGCGCAGCAGCGCGGGTACCGGTGCATCTTCGTCGTGCCGGACAAGGTCGGCCAGGACAAGATCGACGTCCTCACGGCCTACGGCGCCGAGGTCGTCGTGACCCCCACCTCGGTCGCCGCGGACTCGCCGGAGTCGTACTACAGCGTGAGCGATCGGCTCGCGCGCGAGATCCCCGGCGCCTTCAAGCCGAACCAGTACGAGAACCCCAACGGGCCACGCAGCCACTACGAGACGACGGGCCCCGAGATCTGGCGGGACACCGACGGACGCGTCACGCACTTCGTCGCCGGCATCGGCACGGGCGGGACCATCTCGGGGACGGGCCGGTACCTGCGCGAGCAGTCGGACGCCGTGCGCATCGTCGGCGTCGACCCCGAGGGCAGCGTCTACAGCGGCGGCACCGGCCGCCCCTATCTCGTCGAGGGCGTCGGCGAGGACATCTGGCCGGGCACGTACGACCCCGCCGTCCCGCACGAGATCGTCGCCGTGGGGGATGCCGAGTCCTTCGCCATGACGCGGCGACTGGCCCGTGAGGAGGGACTGCTCGTCGGCGGCTCCAGCGGCATGGCCGTCGTGGGCGCCCTGCGCGTCGCGCGCGAGCTGCCCGCCGACGCCGTCGTGGTCGTGCTCCTCCCCGACGGCGGGCGCGGGTATCTCGGCAAGATCTTCAACGAACAGTGGATGCGCGCGTACGGCTTCATCGCCGGCGAGGACGGCGAGCGCACCGTGGCCGACGTCGTCGCGACACGGGCCGCCGGCATCCCCGACCTCGTCCACGCGAAGCCGACCGACACGGTCCTCGACGCCATCTCCCTCATGCGCGAGTACGGCGTCTCGCAGCTGCTCGTGCTCGCCGCGCCCCCGCCCGTGGTGATGGGCGAGGTCGTCGGGGCGATCGACGAGAAGGGGCTGCTGGACAAGGTCTTCCGCGGCGAGGCGAAGACGACGGATGCCGTCGCCCTCCACGTCGACGGCAAGCTGCCGCTCATCGGCGTGCACGACTCCGTCGACCAGGCCCGCGACGCGCTCGCGACCTCCGACGCGCTCCTGGTCACCCGCGACGGCAAGCCGCACACGGTGGTCACCCGACAGGACCTCCTCGCGTACCTGTCGCGCTGAGCGGGAGAGCGCCGACACCGTCCGTAATCTCCGGACGCCTCTGCGCCGGCGCGCTCTAGGCTCGTGTGGTGAGCACCGAGCACGAGCACGACCAGCACTTCGACACCCGCGCCATCCACGCCGGCCAGGCGTTCGACCCGACGACCGGCGCGATCATCCCGCCGATCTATCAGACGTCCACGTTCGTGCAGGACGGCATCGGCGGCTTCCGCGGCGGCTACGAGTACAACCGTGCCGGCAACCCCACCCGCAGCTCGCTCGAGACGCAGCTGGCGGCGCTCGAGGGCGGCGCGCACGCGCGCTCGTTCGCGTCGGGCCTCGCGGCCGAGGACGCGCTGCTGCGCGGCATCCTCTCCCCGGGCGACCACGTCATCCTCGGCAACGACGTCTACGGCGGCACGTACCGCCTGCTCACCAAGGTGTTCGGTCCGTGGGGCATCGAGACGACGACCGTCGAGCTCTCCGACGCGGACGCCGTGCGCGGTGCGGTGCGCCCCGAGACGAAGATCGTGTGGGTCGAGACGCCGAGCAACCCGCTCCTGAAGATCACCGACATCGCGGCGCTCGCCGAGATCGCCCACGCCGCCGGCGCCCTGCTCGTCGTCGACAACACCTTCGCCTCACCGGCGCTGCAGCGCCCGTTCGAGCTCGGCGCCGACGTCGTCGTGCACTCGACCACGAAGTACCTCGGCGGACACTCCGACGTGCTCGGCGGAGCGGTCGTGCTGCGCGACGACGCGCTCCTGGAGGCCGTCGCCTTCCAGCAGTTCGCGGTGGGCGCCGTCTCCGCCCCGCTGGACGCCTGGCTCACCACGCGCGGCATCAAGACGCTGGCGGTGCGGATGCAGCGGCACTCCGAGAACGCGCAGCGCATCGCCGAGTGGGCCACCACTCGCCCCGAGTTCGAGACCGTGTACTACCCGGGTCTCGCATCGCATCCCGGTCACGAGATCGCGGCGGCGCAGATGTCCGGGTTCGGCGGCATGGTCGCCCTGGCCCTCGCCGCCGGTCCCGCCGCGGCACGCGCCTACGCCGAGTCGACGCGGCTGTTCCAGCTCGCGGAGTCGCTCGGCGGCGTCGAGTCGCTCATCGGCTACCCGCCCGAGATGACGCACGCCTCGGTGCGCGGCACGGCCCTCGCGGTGCCGGAGAACGTCGTGCGCCTGTCGGTGGGCATCGAGGATGCCGGGGATCTCATCGCCGACCTCGAGGAGGCGCTCGACCGCCTCGCCTGAGACGGCCCGCGCGCTCGGGGAGCGGGACACCGCGTCGTCGACGCGCGTCGACGGCTGATAAACTCGATCGTTCTTTTCGAATCGATTCGAATCTCTCTCTCCAGGAAGGCTCCCGTGACCGACACCGCGTCGATTCCCGTCCCGAACGCGGCCACCGGAAGCCTCCGCCTGCCCGGCTCTCCGACCGGAGCCATCCGCACGCTCGGCGCGAATCCCGAGACCGCGCCGGTGATGCTGCACCCCGGCGACGCGATCACCACGCGCCGCCGCGTGCTCTACATCATCGTCCTGGGCGCGCTCACGGCACTGGGCCCGTTCACGATCGACCTGTACCTGCCGGCGTTCCCGGTGCTCGAGGCCGACTTCCAGACGACCGCCGCGGCGATCCAGCTGACCCTCACCGGCACGATGATCGGCTTCGCCCTCGGTCAGCTCATCGTCGGGCCGCTCAGCGACAAGCTCGGCCGACGCGTGCCGCTCCTGGTCGTCACGGCGCTGCACGTGGTCGCGAGCGTCGGCGCCGCACTCGCCCCCGATCTGGCGCTCCTGTCCGTCGCCCGCGTCCTCATGGGCGCCGGCGCCGCCGCGGGCGGCGTCGTCGCGTCGGCGATCGTGCGCGACCTGTTCGGCGGCCGCCGCCTCGTCGTGATGCTGTCGCGGCTGGCGCTCGTCTCCGGTGTCGCGCCGGTCCTCGCTCCGCTGGCCGGATCCGCCCTGCTGCTGGTGGTCCCGTGGCGCGGCATCTTCGTGGTCCTCGCGATCTACGGCGCGGTCATGCTGCTGTCGGCGATCCTGTTCATCCCCGAGACGCTGCCGCCCGCGCGGCGGCACGACAAGGGGTCCACGACCGTGTGGCAGCGCTACCGGAGCGTGTTCAGCGACCGCGTCTTCGTCGGCGTGCTCATCATCGGCGGGATGACCTTCAGCGGCCTGTTCTCGTACCTGTCCGCCTCGCCGTTCCTCTTCCAGCAGAGCTACCAGCTCGACCCGCAGCAGTACGGCGTCCTCTTCGCCGTCAACTCCGTGGGCGTCGTCATCGGCGTGCAGTCCGCCGCGCGCCTGGCCGCGCGCTTCGGCCCGCAGTGGGTCATGGCCGTCTCGACGAGCGCGCTCGTGCTGTCGGCCGTCGCGATCATCGTGACCGACCAGCTCGGGCTCGGCCTGTGGGGCACGATCATCCCGCTGTTCCTGTTCATCACGTCGTGCGGGTTCACGTTCCCCTGCGTGCAGGTGCTCGCTCTCGACCGGCACGGCAAGGCGGCCGGCACTGCGGCGTCCATCATCGGCGCCTCGAACTTCGGCGTCGCCGGCCTGATCACGCCGGTCGTCGGCTGGGTCTCGCACGACGCGGGCATCACCGCCACCACGATGGCCGCGGTCATGGTCGGCTGCGCGATCGTCGGCCTGCTGTCGCTGTGGCTCATCGTGCGGCCCCGTACGGTCGAGCAGCTCGCGCCGTAGCCCGTCCGCGCCCGCGTCCGGATACCGTGGAGACGTGACCGCCCGCCCTGCACCTCTCCCCGTCGCGACACCGTCGTCCGTCGGCGTCGACGCCGCCGGCATCCTGCGCCTGCTCGACGCCCTCGAGGCGTCGCCGACCCAGGAGCCGCACGGCCTCATGATCCTCCGACACGGCCGGATAATCGCCGAGGGGTGGTGGGCGCCGTACACGCCGACGCGGCAGCAGCACGTGTACTCGCTGAGCAAGAGCTTCACGGCCGCCGCCGCCGGCGTCCTCTACGACGAGGGACGCCTGGATCTCGACGCCCCCGTCATCTCCTTCTTCCCCGAGTTCGCCGACGAGATCACCGATCCCCGCTCGCGCCGCATCCTCGTGCGCCACGTCGCGTCGATGTCGACGGGCCACACCCGCGAGATGCTCGACATCGCCGTGCGCACGGATCGCGCCGAGCCGGTGCGCGGGTTCCTCCTGAACCCGCCCGACCAGGAGCCGGGCACCGTCTTCGCGTACAGCCAGCCGACGACGTACACGCTCGCCGCCATCGTGCAGCGCCTCACCGGGCGCACGCTCGTCGAGTTCCTCCGCGAGCGCGTGCTCGGGCCCCTCGGTGCGGATGAGATCGCGTGGACCCAGGGCCCGCCCGGTCGGGACATCGGCTTCTCGGGCGCGTTCGTGACGACCGACACGATCGCCCGTCTCGGCCAGCTGCTGCTGCGCGGCGGCGACTGGAACGGGCGGCGGATCCTGTCCGAGGAATGGGTGCGGCTGGCCACCTCACCGCAGATCGCGACCGCCGCCGGCTCGCTCGGCGACGCCGCGTCGGACTGGGCGCGCGGCTACGGCTTCCAGCACTGGGTGTCGCGCCACGGCTTCCGCGGCGACGGCGCGTTCGGCCAGTACTGCCTCGTTCTGCCTGAGCAGGACGCCGTCATCGCCTACCAGGGGCAGGCGTCGGACATGCAGGAGACCCTGGACGCCATGTGGGACCACCTCCTGCCCGCCTTCGGCGCCGGCGGTGCGACGCCCGGCGGCCGCGCCGCCGACGAGGAGCTCGCCGACCGGCTCGCCCGCGCCTCCCTCCCGCCGCTGCACGTCGACCCCTTCGAGCCGGACGCCGGCGAATGGGACGGCGCGGTGTTCGACGCGTGCGAGGGCGGCTGGCTGTCGGCGCGCGTCGAGCGCTCCGTGGGCGGCTGGCGCGTGGTCCTCACCGGGTCCACCGGCGATGTCGAGGCGGGACTCGTCACCGGTCCGGACGCGCCGCTGTGGTACGTCACGGAGGGTCCGCCCGCCGTCGCTGTGAGCGGCGGCTTCACCTCGCCGCACCGGCTCGCCCTCGACGTCGCCTTCCTCGAGACCCCGCACCGCCTGCACGTCGTGCTCGCGCTCGACCCCGGCAGCCGCGGCCCCGCCCGCACCGGCCAGGCGATGGGACGGTGGGAGGTCCCGCCGCTGGGCGACGAGCACGATCTCGTCGGACTCGCGGCGCCCGACCCGTTCGGGTAGGCGCTTCGGCCGGCGTCAGGCGGAGTGCTCTCCCGGCAGCACGGGCTGCAGGCGGAACAGCCGCACCGTGCGGCCCGATGAGCGCTCGTAGCCGCGGTACCCGGGCCACTGCGCCTCGATGCGGGCCCAGGCGGCGTCCCGCTCGTCGTCGGGGATGAGAGACGCGACCACCGGCATCCGGTTCCCGCGGACCGTGATCCACGCGTCCGGGTGCGCGAGCAGGTTGCTCGTCCAGGCGGGATGCCGCGTCCCGGCGAAGTTGGTCCCGGCGACGATCGCGCGACCGTGCCCGTCCGGCGTGTACATCAGCGGCGCGTCCCGCGGCTCGCCCGACTTCGCGCCCACGGTGTGCAGGATCAGCGACGGGACGAGCAGGGCGCTCAGCTGGACGCGGCGGCCGGTGAGCGCGCCGAGGAACCGCTCGACGGGCGGCAGCACGCGCGGGCCCATGCGCCGGAACACGCGCGTGCGCGTGAGCGGCGCGATGCAGGCGCGGACGACGGCGACGACGGTCACACACCCCATTCTGTCGGGAGTGCGCGGCCCTGTCACGGAATGGCCTGGCAGGATGGGCGGATGTCTGCCACACCCGTCCCATTCCGCCGCGTGCTGTGGACGGGTGTCGGTCTGCTCGTCGTGGCCCTCCTGCTCGGCGCAGGGATCGCCTTCGGCCTCGCCGACAAGCCGTTCCCGCTCGACCAGGCGTGGCAGGACTTCCTCGTCTCGATCCGTGACCCCGCCGTGTCCGCCTTCGCGTACGCCATGAACTGGCTCGGCGGCGGATGGTTCGGGGTCTTCGTGGTGCCCCTCGGCGGCGCCGCGCTCCTGTTCCTGGCGGGTCGGCGCTGGGGCGCGGTGTTCTTCCTCGCCGCGGAGCTGGTCAGCGCCGCGTTCGTCCAGGTGCTCAAGCACGTCGTCGGCCGCGCCCGGCCCGAGGACATGATCGTGACGTCGGACTTCGGCTCCTTCCCGTCCGGTCACGTCGCGAACGCCGCGACGCTCGCCGTGGCCCTCTTCGTGATCTTCCCGCGCGTCTGGGTGGGGATCGCCGGGGCCGTGTGGGTCGTGCTCATGGCGTTCTCGCGGACATATCTCGGCGCGCACTGGCTGAGTGACACCGTCGGCGGGGCGCTCATCGGCGCCGCCGCGGCGCTGCTGGTGGCTGCCGTGTTCGCCCGCGTGCTCTCCGCGGAGACGGAGCGCCTGCGTCGCTAGGCTGGGCGCCATGACGACCGATCCCTCCGTCGCAGCGGCCGAAGCAGAGCTGGCCCGTCTGCGCGCAGAAGCCGAGGCCGCCGAGGCCCAGCTCAAGGCCGCGCAGGCCAAGGCCGCGCTCGCCGCCGCCGAGGCCGAAGCCGCGAAGGCCAAGGCCGCCGGAACTGCCGCCCCGGCCGCGGAGGCCGCCCCCGAGAGCGCGCCCCCCGCGGACGCACCTGTGGAGGGAGACGTCGCGCCCGCCGCGGAGGCCGAGCCCGCCGCGGAGGCCGACCCCGCAAGCGAGGCCCCGCCCACTTCTGCGGCGGCCGCGACGCCCGCCGGCG
>Ga0180223_1001779_pt1 | contig 15087 bp, 14 predicted proteins | sample eDN5th30CKraftOP_FD_151337 | JGI IMG/M metagenome (GOLD analysis project Ga0180223, IMG submission 151337) | Enriched Organic Plus compost microbial communities from Emeryville, California, USA - eDNA 5th pass 30_C Kraft OP (version 2) (version 2) ...
ACGGGCTGACCGAGGACGAGCGGCGCATGCTGAAGCGCAATCTCGGCTTCTTCGCCGCCTCCGAGAGCCTCGTCGCCAACAACATCGTGCTGGCGATCTACCGCCACCTCACCAACCCGGAATGCCGCCAGTACCTGCTGCGCCAGGCCTTCGAGGAGGCGGTGCACACCCACACCTTCCAGTACATCGTCGAGAGCCTCGGCCTCGACGAGGGCGAATTGTTCAACATGTACCGCGAGGTGCCCTCGATCACCGACAAGGCGGCCTGGGCGCTGAAGCACACGCAGTCGCTCGACGATCCCGCCTTCGCCACCGGCACGCCCGAGGCGGACCAGCGCTTCATGCGCGACCTCGTCGCCTTCTACGTCGTCTTCGAGGGCATGTGGTTCTATACCGGCTTCGCGCAGATCCTCTCGCTCGGTCGGCGCAACAAGATGGTCGGCATCGCCGAGCAGTACCAATATATCCTGCGCGACGAGTCGATCCATCTGAACTTCGGCATCGACGTGATCAACCAGATCAAGATCGAGAACCCGCATCTCTGGACCAAGTCCTTCCAGGACGAGGTGCGCGGCATGCTGAAGGACGCCGCCGAGCTGGAGGCCGCCTATGGCCGCGACACCATGCCGAGGGGCTTCCTCGGGCTGAACGCGGCGTTGTGCGAGCAGTACATGCACTTCATCGCCAACCGCCGCTGCGCGCAGCTCGGCCTGGCCCCGGTTTTCGCCGAGGCGGAAAACCCGTTCCCCTGGATGTCCGAGGCGATGGACCTCAAGAAGGAGAAGAACTTCTTCGAGACCCGCGTCATCGAGTACCAGAACGGCGGCGCGCTGAGCTGGGAGTAGGCGCCGGCCGGCGTCTCCCCGAAGGTTTCCGCATGCGATGCCCGGCCTGTGCCGGGCATCGGCTTTTTCGGGGCTGCGCGTTCCCGCCGCGACGGCCCGGCTGGACGGAGCCGGCCGCTTCCCGCATGCTGCGCCATGCGCTTCACGAAGTGGGATTATCTCGCTTTCCCCGTGCTCGCCGCGCTCGCGATCGGCGTGTTCTACGCCGCCTTGCGCCTGCTCAGCTTTTTCGGCCTCGGTCTGCTCGGGCTGGTCATCGCCTTCGTCACGGTACGCATGGATCTCGAGCGCGACGGGCATTCGCCGGAGCCCACGGTCCTCGTCGAGCAGGCCCGGGCGCGCGAGCGGATGACGCGGGCGGAGAAGGCCGCGTTCAGGTCCGCGCAGCAATGGCGCCTGCGTCCGCTGTTCGTCGCGCAGATCGTCGCGACGGGCTGCATCATTCTCGGGTTCGGCCTGCATTTCCTGCTTTAAGGGCCGCCGCGTTGCACGGCAGGTTCCGCGTAAATCAGCCCGCCTCGGTCCTCGCGGCCGCGGAGCGCGGCCCGGCGCAAGGAAGCGGCCGGCTTGCCGTTGTTTCTGTTTTGTTCCAGATTGGTCCCCGGCCACCGAGCGGGAGGCGGCTATGGCGCCGGGCGCCGGTTTTCAAGGACGGGCGAACTACTTCTTCGCGCTGCTGCCCAGCCCGCTCGCCGCGGCGTCGGCCGACCGGATGGCGCATGCGCTGCGGCATTGGCTCGATCTGTCGGGACCACCGCGCGGCCCGCGCAAATACCATGTCACGCTGTGGGGCTGGCCGGAGGCCCGGGAGCCGGACCGTACGGAGCTGGCATTGTTGCGGCGCGTCGGGCAACGCATCCGGCAGGACGCCTTCCGGCTGGATTTCGATGCGGTGGCGGTCTTCGCCCGGAGAGCCGGGAAACCGGCGCTGGTCATGGTCGGGAGCGATGGGGTCATCGGCGCCGATCGGCTGCACGAGGCCATCGAACGGGAACTGCGGGCGAGCGGCTTTCAGGGCCGGCGGGCTTCGTTCCGCCCGCATCTGACGCTGCTTTACGACCACTGCCTCGCGCAGGCTTTTCGGGTCAGGCGGCTGGGCTGGCGCGTGACGGAGTTCGTGCTGATCCGCAGCATTCCGCGCCGGGACTACGAGATTCTCGGGCGCTGGCCGCTGCGGGGCGGCTGAGCGATCATGCAAGGCCGCAAGCGCGCCTTGCGGCCGCGGGCGGCTCAACCGCGTTGCCTTGGCCGCGCAGGGCATTATCGTTCGCCTTCGACGCTCGCCCGATTCAACCGGAGCCCCCCAATGGCCGACCTCTCCGCTTTCCCGATCACCCGGCGCTGGCCCGCCCGCCATCCCGACCGCATCCAGCTCTATTCGCTGCCGACCCCCAACGGCGTGAAGGTCTCGATCGCGCTGGAGGAGCTCGGCCTGCCCTACGAGCCGCATGCCATCGACATCGGCAAGAACGAGACCTGGGGTCCGGAATTCCTCTCGCTCAATCCCAACGGCAAGATCCCGGCGATCATCGACCCCGACGGCCCGGGCGGGAAGCCGCTGGGGCTGTGGGAGTCGGGCGCGATCCTGCTCTATCTCGCCGAGAAGACCGGCAAGCTGCTGCCGAAGGACCCCGCCGCCCGCTACGAGACGATCCAGTGGGTGTTCTTCCAGATGGCGGCGATCGGCCCGATGTTCGGCCAGCTCGGCTTCTTCCACAAATTCGCCGGCCGCGAATACGAGGACAAGCGCCCGCGCGACCGCTACGCCAATGAGAGCAAGCGCCTGCTCGGCGTGCTGGAGGACCGGGTCGCGAACCGGACCTGGATCATGGGCGACGACTACAGCATCGCCGATATCGCGATCCTCGGCTGGGTGCGCAACCTCGTCGGCTTCTACGGCGCCGGCGAGCTCGTCGACTATGCCAGCCTGACGCATGTGCCGATCTGGCTGGAGCGCTGCCTGTCGCGCCCGGCCGTGCAGCGCGGCCTCGACATCCCGAAGCGCCCGGCCTGAGGACAGCGACGTGGCCATCACGATCTACGGCATCAAGAACTGCGACACGATGAAGAAGGCGCGCGCCTGGCTCGACGGCCACGGCGCGGCCTATGCCTTCCACGACTACAAGGCGAGCGGGATCGACAAGGCCTCGCTCGCGCGCTGGGTCAAGGAGCATGGCTGGGAAACCGTGCTGAATCGCGCCGGCACCACCTTCCGCAAGCTGCCTGACGCCGAGAAGCAGGGGCTCGATGCGCAGAAGGCGATCGCGCTGATGCAGGCCCAGCCCTCGATGATCAAGCGTCCTGTGCTCGATCTGGGCCAAGGCAAGACCATCGTTGGCTTCACGCCGGAGGTCTACGAGGCGGCCCTGGCGGGGAAGTAGGCGGCGTTCGCGCAGCCAAAGCGCACGGGTCATCCCGGGCGGGGCGAAGCTGCGACCGGGAGCCATGCCTGAGCCTTTGCGAACGGGGCTCAGGCATGGGCTCCCGGATCGGCGCGGCTTCGCTGCTTGTCCGGGATGACAGGCGCGTTTTGCTCGGACAGTGGACAGCGGAGGCGTGGCCGGAACGCCGCATGACGCCCTTTCCGCGGGCGCCTCTTCCCTAAAACCCCGCGCTGCTCTACCTCGCAGGCCATGACCGCACAGCCTCAGCCCGCGCAGCCCGACATCGCCGCGACCGCCGATTTCACTTTCCATGTCGCCGCCCGCGACGGCGCCGCCCGCACCGGCACGGTCAGCATGCCTCGCGGCGTGATTCGTACGCCAGCCTTCATGCCGGTCGGCACCGCCGCCACGGTCAAGGGCATGTATCCCGAGCAGGTGAGGGCGCTCGGCGCCGATGTCGTGCTCGGCAACACCTATCACCTGATGCTGCGCCCCGGCGCCGAGCGCATCGCCCGGCTTGGCGGCCTGCACGGGTTCATGAACTGGCCGCACCCGATCCTGACGGATTCGGGCGGTTTCCAGGTGATGTCGCTGTCGCAGCTCCGGAAGCTGACCGAGGAGGGCGTGACCTTCCAGTCGCATATCGACGGCTCGAAGCATGTGCTGACGCCCGAACGCTCGGTCGAGATCCAGAACCTGCTCGGCTCCGACATCGTCATGCAGCTCGACGAATGCGTGGCGCTGCCCTGCGAGGAGAAGGTGGCCGAGAAGGCGATGCGACTGTCGCTGCGCTGGGCCGAGCGCTGCAAGGCGGCCTTCGGCCGCCATCCCGGCCGGGCCCTGTTCGGCATCGTGCAGGGCGGGGACGTGCCGCATCTGCGCGTCGAGAGCGCGCGTGCGCTCGCCGCCATGGACCTCAAGGGCTACGCCGTCGGCGGGCTTGCGGTCGGCGAGCCGCAGGACGTCATGCTGGCGATGATCGAGACGGTCGAGCCGCATCTGCCGCAGGAGAAGCCGCGCTATCTGATGGGCGTCGGCACGCCCGACGACATCCTCCAGTCGGTGGCGCGCGGCATCGACATGTTCGACTGCGTGATGCCGACGCGCGCCGGGCGCCACGGCCAGATCTTCACCCGCTTCGGCCGGATGAACCTGAAGAACGCGAAATTCGCCGAGGATCCGCGCCCGATCGACGAGCAATCCTCCTGCCCGGCGGCGAAGAACTGGTCGCGGGCCTATCTGCACCATCTGGTCAAGGCCGAGGAGATGCTCGGCAAGATGCTGCTGACCTGGGTGAACCTCGCCTATTATCAGGACCTGATGGCCGGCCTGCGCAGCGCCATCGCGGCCGGCCGTCTCGCCGATTTCATCGCCGAGACGAAGGAGGGCTGGGCCCGGGGCGAGGATGGAGGCGCTCCGGCGTGACGACCCTCGATCCCGGCCTGCTGCTCAAGATGGCGATCGCGGCCGCGGTGGTGGTCACCTGCTCGCTGATCGCCGAGCGCAGCGGGCCTAAGATCGCGGCGATGATCGCCACCTTGCCGATCTCGCTCGGCCCCGTCCTGTTCTTCCTGTCGCTGGAGCACGAGCCGGCCTTCCTCGCCGAAAGTGCGCGCGGCACGATGACCTCCAACGTCGCCAATGCCGGCTTCGTGCTGGCCTATGTCCTCGCCGCACAGCGCTTCGCCACGCTCCCCAGCCTTGCCGCGGCGCTGGCCATTTGGGTCGTCGCGCTGCTGGCCACCCGCGGCCTCGGCCTGCCGGCCTGGGCGCTGACCGGTCTCGCGGTCGCCGCCTTCGCCGCGGTTCATTGGGTCGCCCGGCCCTATCTCGCGGCCTGTCCGGTCGCTCCGCCGCGGCGCGCCTGGTTCGCCATTCCGCTGCGGGCGGCCTGCGTCGCCGGGCTCGTCGGCGGCGTCACGCTCGCGAGCCATCGCGTCGGCGCGAACTGGTCGGGCGTCCTCGCCGGGGTCCCGCTGGTGCTGTCGAGCCTCGTGCTGATCCTGCAGCCGCGCATCGGCGGCCCCGCCACCGCTGCCCTCATCGGCAACGGCGCGCTCGGGCTGCTCGGGGTCGGCCTCGGCCTGGCGGCGCTCTACGCCGCCGCCGTGCCGCTGGGCTCGGGGCTCGCCCTGCTGATCGGACTGATGGTCTCGGCCGGCTGGAATGCCGGGCTACTCGGCCTTGCGCGCCGGCCGACGCCATGAGGCCACGAACAGCCCGCCGATGATCAGGCCGAAACCGGCCAGTTGCAGCGGGCCGGGGACCTCGCCGAGCGCCGGGATGGCGAGCGTCGTGCCGGTGACCGGGATCAGCGGCGGAAAGCGGCCGACCACGGCAGCCCCCAGCACATGCGCGGCCCAGCCCCAGAGCCACAGCCCCAGGATGACGTTGATCACCCCCTGATAGAGCGCGTGCAGCCCGAGCACCCACCAGGGCGCGATGTCGAAGCCGCGGAAGAAGAACAGGAAATAGAACGGCAGATAGGCGAGCGACAGCACCGAGACGACGGTCGAGCCCTTGAGGCCGTCGACCTTCCAGAGCTGGATCAGCAGCGGGTAGAAGCCCCAGAGCAGGCCGACGCCGAGAAAGCAGAGATCGCCCCGCAAGGTGTCGCCGGCCGCGCCGTGGCCGCCGGCGAAGGCGAGGAAGCCGAGGCCGCCGATCACGCTCGCGATGCCGAGGATCAACGGGGCCGAGAGGCGCGCCCCGAACAGGACGACGCTGCCGACGATGCCGATCACGGTCACCGTGCCCGGGCCGATCGTGGCGCCATGCGCGGCCGGCGCCATCGTCAGGCCCATGAGCATCAGGAAGGTCATCGGGAAGCCGCTGGTCACGGCGAGCCAGAAGCCGTGATTCCAGCCGACGCCGCCGCAGTTCCGGAATCCGCCGCCGCGCAGGAAGAGCGGCAGCAGGAGCAGGCCGGCGGTGCCGAAGCGCAGCGCCAGCAGGTCATGGGCGCCGACGCCGTGGAGCACGGCATGGCGGCTGATGACGAAATTCGAGCCGAAGATCAGGATGCTGAGCAGCATCCCGGCCACCGCCAGCAGGCGCCGGCGGCGTTCCGTGTCCGGCGCTGCGGAAGGGCGGGCGATGCGCTGATCCATGCAGCCGACATAGCGCGGATGGCGGCGGGGCCGTTACGCGCCATGGCGCATGGCCCCCGCGCTCGAAAAGGCGATCCGCATTTGCGCCGCGTTTCAGCCCTTCTGGTGCCCGAAGGGCGCGGCTCACTCTCCGCGCTGAAGGGACTTGAACGATCGGAGCGACGGCGATGTCCAGCAACCGCTATCCCCCGCAGCCCGCGGCCATGGCGAAGCGGCTCGGCCACCATCTCCTGCTCTCCCTCGGCGTGACGCTGGCCACCGCCCTGGTCGCGACCTTGCCCGGCCTGCTGTCCCGCGGGCCGTCGGCTCGCTCTCTGGCCCGGGCCCCTGCCGCGCCGCCGGTCATGACGGAACCGGCGCTGCTGCAGGATGGCAAGATCGTCGATCGCCTCGGGAAAACGGCGGTCGCCGGGCATGAGATGGTCGCGGTGAACTCGCCGGTGCTGCCGGCGGCCCTGGCGATGCCGATGTCGCTGGAATGGCCGGAGGCCGGGGAGTGGACACCGCCCGCGCAACGCGTGGTGGTCGCGGTGCGGGCGAAGCCGAAGACGGGCGAGGGAGCGGCTTCCTCGCCGCCGCATCGCGTCGCTGCGCTGCCGGTCCGGGCGGCCGTGACGGCGGGGCCACCGGTCATCCTGCCCCCGGCGGCAGCGACGGCTCTGGAGACGGCGCGCGACGATTCCGGCCGCGACGACGCCTGGGGCCGCCTGTTGAGCCAGCCGGCGACGCAGGTGGTCGACGCCGTCTCCGGCGCCGCGGATTCCGTGCAGGCGGCAGGCTCCTGGGGGCTGTCGCGGGCGGCGAGCCTGCTGCCGCGCTGGTGAGCGCGGCAGCAATCACCTGATCAGGCGAGCGCCTTCAGCGCGGCGCGGCCGGCATAGACGGCCTGGGTGCCGAGCTCCTCCTCGATGCGCAGGAGCTGGTTGTATTTCGCGGTCCGGTCGGAGCGGGCGAGCGAGCCGGTCTTGATCTGCCCGCAATTGGTCGCGACGGCGAGGTCGGCGATGGTCGAATCCTCGGTCTCGCCCGAGCGGTGCGACATCACCGCGGTGTAGCCGGCGCGCTGCGCCATATCGACGGCGGCGAGCGTCTCGGTCAGCGAGCCGATCTGGTTGACCTTGACCAGGATCGAGTTGGCGGTCTTGTCCTTGATGCCGCGCGACAGGCGCTCGACATTGGTGACGAAGAGGTCGTCGCCGACGAGCTGGCACTTGCCGCCGACGAGGTCGGTCAGCGCCTTCCAGCCCTCCCAGTCATCCTCCGACATGCCGTCCTCGATCGAGACGATCGGGTAGTTGCCGACGAGCTTGGCGAGGTATTTGGCCTGCGCCTTAGGGTCGCGCGTCTTGCGCTCGCCTTCGTAGACATAGGCGCCGTCCTTGAAGAACTCGGTCGCGGCGCAGTCGAGCGCCAGCGCGATGTCCTCGCCCGGCCGATAGCCGGCGGTCTCGATCGCCTGCATCACGAAGTCGAGCGCCGCCTCCGCCGACTTGATGTTGGGAGCGAAGCCGCCCTCGTCGCCGACATTGGTGTTGTGGCCGGCGTCGTGCAGTTTCTTCTTCAGCGTGTGGAAGATCTCCGAGCCCATGCGCAGCCCCTCGGCGAAGGAGTGAGCGCCGACCGGCATGATCATGAATTCCTGGAAGTCGATCGGGTTGTCGGCATGGGCGCCGCCATTGACGATGTTCATCATCGGCACGGGCAGGACCCGGGCCGAGGTGCCGCCGACATAGCGGTAGAGCGGCAGGCCCGAGGCTTCGGCGGCCGCCTTGGCGACGGCGAGCGAGACGCCGAGGATGGCGTTGGCGCCGAGCTTCGACTTGTTGGGGGTGCCGTCGAGCTCGATCATCGCCTGGTCGATCCCGGTCTGGTCCTCGGCGTCCATCGCGACGATCGCCTCGGCGATGGCGACGTTGACCGATTCCACGGCCTTGAGCACGCCCTTGCCGAGATAGCGGCTCTTGTCGCCGTCGCGCAGCTCGACCGCCTCATGCGCGCCGGTCGAGGCGCCGGAGGGAACCGCGGCGCGGCCCATCGAGCCGTCCTCCAGCACGACATCGACCTCGACCGTGGGGTTGCCGCGGGAATCGAGGATCTGGCGTCCGATGATGTCGATGATCGCGGTCATGGCAGGCTCCGAAGGGGCGGGCGGAATGAATAGGCGCTTCTACCCAACCGGCCGTGCGGCGGGAAGCCCCGATCGGCGCGATCGGCCGGGAAGGGCAGGGAGGCCGGGGATGGAAGCGGGACATGCGGGCGAAGGCGCGCTCTGGCGTGGCGGTTGCGCGGCTTCGGGCCAGCTCCGGCGCTTCGCCCCATCGGGAAACAAGCATGTTCCAGAATATGTCCGCCCCTCGCCGTCCTTCGCTTGCCGCCGTCCTGTTCTGGTGCGCACTCACCATCGCCTGGTGGACGGGCCTGTGCCTCTATGCCGGTCGGCCGATCTGGTTCTGGTGATCACTCGTCGTCGCCCGGCGTGGCGAGATAGCTGCCGAACAGGAAGCCGCTCTGGAGCGCGAACAGATAGCCGATCCAGACGAAGGCGCTGAAGAGGCTGAGCTCTCCGCGGATCAGCCAGAGCGGGAAGAAGAACACCGTCAGCGCGACGCTGGCGACGATGATGGCGGGATAGCCAAAGGACAGGCCGATCAGGCTTCCGAGTAGAAAGAGAATGCCTGCGATAAGCATAAAATTGTCGGGATCTGATCCGTTGGCCTGTCGGTCTGGACTATGATCTGGCAGGGGACATCGCAAGGATGCGTGTGGAAGATCGATAAATATTGAAATACCTCCTCCGATATCCTTGAGAGTGCTTTCCCGCCCGCCGCAAAAGAGGCCCGATACGGGTTCGGTCGGGGGGCAGGGCGGCGCGTTGCCGCGGAGAGTTCCCTCCGCAGCGCAAGATGCTCTAGAAGCGGCGCAACCACAGGAGCATCCTATGTCCATCGACGCCTCGACCTTGCAGCTCGGGCAGGCCAGCGTGCTGCCGGCCTCGCCGGAGGAAGCCCGCCTCGACCGCGTGCCCAACCCGCATGCCGGCACCCGCTATCTCGCCCGCTTCACCTGCCCGGAATTCACCTCGATCTGCCCGGTCACGGGCCAGCCCGATTTCGGGATCCTCGTCATCGACTATCTGCCGGGCCCGTGGCTGGTCGAGTCGAAGTCGCTGAAGCTCTACCTCGCCTCCTTCCGCAACCACGGCGCCTTCCACGAGGACTGCACCATCGGCATCGGCAAGCGGCTGGTCGATCTGCTGGAGCCGGAATGGTTCCGCATCGGCGGCTACTGGTATCCGCGCGGCGGCATCCCGATCGACGTGTTCTGGCAGACCGGCGAGCCGCCGAAGGGGCTCTGGCTGCCGGACCAGGGCGTGGCGCCCTATCGCGGGCGATAGGGAACCTCTCCGTCATCGCGCGTTCTTGGGCTTGCGGAAGGCAAGATCCGAGAGCGCGCAATGACGATGTAAGCGCGCCTCAGCTCCGCGAGCCCAGGGGCGGCAGCAGCTTCGGCGTGAGCAGCCCGAGCAGCCCGATGCCGACGCCGAAGACGGCGAGCGCGCCGGAGGTGCCGAGCGCGTTCAGCAGGGTGCCCATCGCCAGCGGCCCGGTGGCGTGGCCCATGAAGAAGAAGCAGGCGAACAGGGCCATGGCCGAGCCGCGCGCCGTCGGCGCGAGCTCCGTCGCCTGGGCCTGGAAGGTGCCGTGCAGCAGGAAGAAGCCGAAACCGATCAGCAGGAAGATGCCGATCGCGCTCCACCACGGCGCCGGGATGACGAACAGCCCGTAGCCCAGCGCCATGGCGATGCCGCCATATCGCATCATCTGCCGCGGCCCGACGCGCTGGACCAGGATCCGCGTCAGCACGCCGTAGACCAGCCCGCCGAGCCCCATCGCGCCGATGGCGAGGCCGGCCTCCGAGGAGCCGGTGCCGGAGCGCTCGTGCAGGATCGCCGCGACGAAGGGCGGCAGGCCGAAGACCATCGCCCCTTCGAGCATGACGAGGAGGTAGAGCAGCTTGCTGCGCGGATTGGCGAAGACCGCGCGGTAGCTCCCGATGGCTCCCGAGAGGCTGAGCGGCGGGCGGTCCGCGTTCGGGCGCGGCTTCAGGACGAGCCGCACGAGCGCCGCGCCGCCGATCGCGAGCAGCGCCGCAGTGCCGAGCACGGCGCGCCAGCCGATATGGTCGGCGACGACGCCCGAGAAGGCGGCGCCCGCCATCTGGCCGATGATCATGATGACGAGGAAGCGCCCGAGCATGATCTGGCGCTCGGCCATCGGGGCGCGGTCGCCGATCGCCGCCATCGCGGCGGGGATGACGCCACCCGCCATCACGCCGCCCACGGCGCGCAGGCCCAGGAGCATCCAGAAATCGGTGGCGAAGGCGGCGAGCGCCGACAGCGCACCGAGCAGGACGAGGCAGGTCGAGATGCTGCGCAGCTTGCCGACCGCGTCGGCGATCGGCCCGAGGAAGGGCTGGCCGAGCGCATAGCAGCCGGAAAAGGCCGTCACCAGGAAGGCGATCTGGTGGACGCTCTGGCCGAATTCGACCGCGAGCGTCGGCACCAGCGGGTCGATCAGCCGCATGGTGAAGGTCGAGGCGAAGCCGCAGAGGCCGAGGATCGGGATCAGCGCGCCGAGATCGTCGCCGGAGGCCGGCTTCGGCTCAGACATAGGCGACGTTTGGCGCCGGGCTGCCCTTGGCGAGACGGTCGAAGGCCTGCAACGCCGCGATCAGGCCCTGGAACTCCGGCAGCGGCACCATGTTGGGGCCGTCGGAGGGGGCCTTGTCCGGGTCGGGATGCGTCTCGATGAAGACGCCGGCGACGCCGACCGCGACCGCCGCGCGCGCCAGCACCGGCACGAATTCGCGCTGGCCTCCGGTCGATGAGCCCTTGCCGCCCGGCTGCTGCACCGAATGGGTGGCGTCGAAGATCACGGGCGCGCCGATCTCGGCCATGATCGGCAGGCTGCGCATGTCGGTGACGAGGGTGTTGTAGCCGAAGGAGGCGCCGCGCTCGGTCAGCATGACGTTGGCGTTGCCGCTCTCGGTCACCTTGGCGGCGACGTTGACCATGTCCCAGGGCGCGAGGAACTGGCCCTTCTTGACGTTGACGACCCGGCCGGTCTTCGCCGCCGCGACGAGCAGGTCGGTCTGGCGGCAGAGGAAGGCGGGGATCTGCAGCACGTCGACCACCTCGCCCACGGGCCCGCACTGGCTCGCCTCGTGCACGTCGGTCAGCACGGGCAGGCCGGTGCGCTCGCGGATCTCGGCGAAGACGGGCAGCGCCGCCCCCAGCCCCATACCGCGCGCGCCCTTGACGCTGGTGCGGTTCGCCTTGTCGAAGGAGGTCTTGAAGACGAGCCCGATCTCCAGCGCATCGGCGATCTCCTTGAGCGCCAGCCCGCATTCGAGGGCGTGGTTCCGGCTCTCCATCTGGCAGGGGCCGGCGATCACCGACAGCGGCAGCCGGTTCCCGAAACGCACGGGCCGGGCGAGATCCTCGCCGATGGTGACGATGGCGTTGGGGGTCATGGCGGGTCCTTCGCGGCAAGGCTTTGCGGCGAGACTTCGCGGCGAGGCTTCGCGGCGAGGCCTTGGCATGCAGGCTGCCGGGCATATGGCGGCTCGCCCTTCCGGGTCAAGTCGGGGCGCGCCATGCAGAAGTTGTTCGGCCGGGGCGCAACGGGCTGGCGAAGCAGGGACGAGGTCTGTAAATTCGCAGGCGAGGTACTATCTCTGACGGGAACGCAGGATCGGTTGGATACGGCGCGGGCGGATATGATCGAGGCAGGCCAGAGCACAGCGATGCGGATCGGAACGGCGCCGGAGAGATCGGCGCACCCGCACGGCATCGCGGCGACGGTCGCCATGGCCGACCGCCCGAAGCGGGCCGGGCCGCCGGCCGATGGCGGGCGCGAGGGCACGGGAACGGCGGTGCTGACCCGCACCCGCACGCGCAAGCCCAATCTCTACCGCGTCCTGCTTCTGAACGACGACTACACCCCGATGGAGTTCGTCGTTCACGTGCTGGAGCGGTTCTTCAACAAGGACCGCGCCGAAGCGACCCGGATCATGATGCATGTGCATCAGAACGGCGTCGGCGAATGCGGCGTCTTCACCTATGAGGTCGCCGAAACCAAGGTCACTCTCGTCATGGATCTCGCGCGCAAGCACATGCACCCGCTGCAATGCGTGATGGAGAAGAAGTAAGGGTTTGTCCTCAGCATGGACGTTGTTTTGATCGGGCCAAAATGGCCGAGAGCAAGGAGGCGCCCACCGCCCGATGCCCAAGGCATCGGGCAAGGGACCGACACAGCTATCGGCCATTTTCGCCCGACCCCTTCGGGGCGCGGGCCTTTTGGGCGGCTGGTGCGTCGCGCGACCTTGCAAACCGGGCGGTTTGCTGCGGCCACGCTCCTGCCCGCCGACCAAAATGCCCTGCGTCCAAACAACGCCCATGCTGAGGACAAACCCTTGACGTTGGGCCGGACCGCATATTCCCGAAACAGATAGGAGCGCGCCCCTTGCCGAGTTTCTCGCGCAGTCTCGAACAGGCGCTTCACCGGGCTCTCGCGCTCGCCAATGAGCGCCGCCACGAATACGCCACTCTCGAACATCTCCTGCTCGCGCTGGTCGACGACCAGGATGCGGCCGCGGTGATGCGCGCCTGCAGCGTCGATCTCGACCTGCTCAGGCGCAATCTCGTCGATTATATCGACTCGGAGCTGACCAACCTCGTCACCGACGGGCGCGACGATTCCAAGCCGACGGCTGGTTTCCAGCGCGTGATCCAGCGCGCCGTCATCCATGTCCAGTCCTCGGGCCGCGAGGAGGTGACCGGGGCGAACGTGCTCGTCGCGATGTTCGCCGAGCGCGAGAGCCACGCCGCCTATTTCCTGCAGGAGCAGGACATGACCCGCTACGATGCGGTCAACTACATCAGCCACGGCATCGCCAAGCGCCCCGGCGCCAGCGAGAGCCGGCCGGTGCGCGGCGCCGAGGACGACGCCGAGCCGCAGCGCGAGCAGCGCGCCGAGCAGGCCGGAGAGCCGGACAAGGACAAGAAGAAAAAGGAAAGCGCGCTGGACGCTTACTGCGTCAACCTCAACCGGAAGGCGATGGACGGGCGCATCGATCCGCTGATCGGCCGCGAGGCCGAGGTCCAGCGCACGATCCAGATCCTCTGCCGCCGCCAGAAGAACAACCCGCTGCTGGTCGGCGATCCCGGCGTCGGCAAGACGGCGATCGCCGAGGGCCTCGCCCTCAAGATCACCCGCGGCGAGGTGCCGGAGGTCCTGCACGACGCCACGGTGTTCTCGCTCGACATGGGCACGCTGCTCGCCGGCACGCGCTATCGCGGCGATTTCGAAGAACGCCTCAAGCAGGTGATGAAGGAGATCGAGCAGCACCCCAAGGCGATCATGTTCATCGACGAGATCCACACGGTGATCGGCGCCGGCGCGACCTCGGGCGGGGCGATGGACGCCTCGAACCTGCTGAAGCCGGCGCTCGCCTCGGGCTCGCTGCGCTGCATCGGTTCGACCACCTACAAGGAATACCGCCAGTATTTCGAGAAGGACCGGGCGCTGGTCCGCCGCTTCCAGAAGATCGACGTCAACGAGCCCTCGGTGCCGGACACGATCGAGATCCTGAAGGGCCTCAAGCCCTATTTCGAGGAGTTCCACAAGCTGCGCTACACCCAGGACGCCATCAAGGCGGCGGTGGAGCTCTCGGCGCGGTACATCCACGACCGCAAGCTGCCGGACAAGGCGATCGACGTGATCGACGAGACCGGCGCCTCGCAGATGCTGCTGCCCGAAAGCAAGCGCAAGAAGACCATCGGCGTGAAGGAGGTCGAGGCGGCGGTCTCGACCATGGCCCGCATCCCGGCGAAGACCGTCTCGAAGGACGATGCCGAGGTGCTGCGCAATCTCGAGACCACGCTGAAGCGCACCGTCTACGGCCAGGAGAAGGCGATCGAGGCCCTGTCCTCCTCGATCAAGCTCGCCCGCGCGGGCCTGCGCGACGGCGAGAAGCCGATCGGCTGCTATCTCTTCGCCGGCCCGACCGGCGTCGGCAAGACCGAGGTCGCGCGCCAGCTCGCCTCCTCGCTCGGCGTCGAGCTGATCCGTTTCGACATGTCGGAATACATGGAGCGCCACACCGTCTCGCGGCTGATCGGCGCGCCTCCCGGCTATGTCGGCTTCGACCAGGGCGGGCTTTTGACCGACCAGATCGACCAGCACCCGCATTGCGTGCTGCTGCTCGACGAGATCGAGAAGGCCCATCCCGACCTGTTCAACATCCTCCTGCAGGTGATGGACCACGGCAAGCTGACCGACAACAACGGCAAGCAGGTCGATTTCAGGAACGTCATCCTGATCATGACCACCAATGCCGGCGCCGCCGACATGGCCCGCAACGCCTATGGCTTCACCCGCCAGAAGCGCGAGGGCGACGACACCGAGGCGATCAACAAGCTGTTCGCGCCGGAGTTCCGCAACCGTCTCGACGCCACCATCTCCTTCGGCCATCTGCCGAAGAGCGTGGTCGCCCGCGTCGTCGACAAGTTCGTGCTCCAGCTCGAGGCCCAGCTCGCCGACCGCAACGTCACCATCGAGCTCTCCGACGAAGCGACGAAGTGGCTGGTCGAGCGCGGCTATGACGAGCAGATGGGCGCACGCCCGATGGGCCGCGTGATCCAGGAGCACATCAAGAAGCCGCTCGCCGACGAGGTGCTGTTCGGCA
>Ga0180223_1001781_pt1 | contig 15080 bp, 13 predicted proteins | sample eDN5th30CKraftOP_FD_151337 | JGI IMG/M metagenome (GOLD analysis project Ga0180223, IMG submission 151337) | Enriched Organic Plus compost microbial communities from Emeryville, California, USA - eDNA 5th pass 30_C Kraft OP (version 2) (version 2) ...
TCTTGATGCTCGCAGCCCCATGGCTTTTCGATTTCGCTTCGGAGGGAGCCGCCGCCTGGAATGCGTGGCTGGGCGGTTGCGTCGTTCTTGCTACGACCGGGCGGGCACTGGCGACCGAAGGCAAGGATGGGATCGAGACTGCGCTCGCCATGGGGATTTGGATGGTCATTTCGCCAAGCGTCCTTGGCTTCCCTGGCCACACTTCCGCAGCCATGACCCACGTTCTGTTCGGATTCGCAATTTCCGCTTTGACTGTCGCGGAATCTTCGCGTTCTCACCGGGGCGACCCTTGGATCGCGGCCGGAGAGGAAGAGCTGCAGCTCAATCTCCGCAATTTCAGTCTGACGGTCGACGGCAATCGGGCCAAAGGCGCCGTCGGGAAGCGATGACCTCGCATATCCCTGCACGGTTCGTGCACCGCTGCGGCAGCGATAAAGGGAGGTAGTAGCTTTTGGCTAAGTGGCGCGACTATTATGAAGTGCTCGGCGTTACGCGCGACGCGGACCAGAAGACGATTAAAGACGCGTTCCGCCAGCTCGCCCTGAAATATCATCCTGACCGCAACAAGCAACCCGGCACCAGCGACCGGTTTAAGGAAATTGCCGAGGCCTACGCGGTCTTGGGCGATCCCAAGAATCGCGCGGAGTATGATGCGCACCGTTCTGTGGGTGTGGCCGGCTTTTCACCCGAAGACCTGTTCGGCGGCACCAATTTCGACGACATACTCGGCGGGCTCGGCTTTGATTTCGGTGGACCGTTCGATCGTTTTTTTGGGCATCGGGGTACGCCACGTCGCGGGGAGAACATCGAGGTCAACGTCGAGGTCCCGCTGGAACGGATCCTGAACGGCGGCGAGGAAACGGTACACATCGAGAGACCCGTCCTATGCCAAGCCTGCCATGGCTCCGGTGCCAAGGCAGGCGCAACGCCGAGCAGCTGCGCAAAGTGTGGGGGAACCGGAAGACTTGTGCGCACCCAACGCAAGGGAGGCGTTAGCCTCCGGCAAATCACGACATGCCCCGAATGCGCGGGCCGCGGCACCGTTATCGAGACGCCCTGTCCGGAATGCGGGGGCAAGGGAGAAATTCACCGCTACGAAGCGTTGACCGTTCACATTCCAATCGGCGTGGAGGAAGGCGCGGTCCTGCGCGTGCCGGGCCGTGGCATGCCAGCTGACAAGCCGGGTCTGCCCCCCGGCGACCTCTTCGCCATTGTGCGCACCGCGAACGATCCGCGCTTCGAACGTGACGGCCGCGATCTTTACCGCGTCGAAACGATCGATGTCGTCGATGCGGTGCTTGGCGCCAGCATCGACGTGCCGACCCTCGAGGGCCAGATTTCTCTCAAAGTACCCGCCGGGACTCAACCAGATTCGATGTTGCGGCTGCGCGGAAGGGGACTACCGCGCTTTGGTGATGGCGTACGCGGCGATCTGTATGTCCGGCTTCGGGTTCACGTGCCGGAGCGGTTGACCGATCGTCAGAAACAACTGTTTGAGCAGCTGAGAACTCCGGCAGGTCGAAGATCGTCTAGCAGGTAGTGAAATGAGGGGACCGGGGCTTGGGAAGCGTGCAACCTACTAACTTGGAATTTCACTCTTTGAGTAGAGCAACATGCGGTGAGGATCGGCATATTCGAAAAGCTCAGCCGGATTGAAAAATGTGTCGATCTCATTCTGCGCAACCCTCGGTGTTTCCGAAGCGTGGACGATGTTGGCCTGGACGCTCATCGATAAGTCGCCTCTTATTGTTCCGGGATCTGCCTCACGCCCGTTTGTCACGCCACACAATGTTCGGACGGTCGCAACCGCTTCGACGCCTTCCCAGCATGTCGCCACGACGGGCGCTGAAGTCATGAATTCCGCGATCTCCGGATAAAATGAGCGATCCAACAAGTGCTGATAGTGGCGCGCGAGCATATCCTTGTGCATCTGCAGCATCTTCATCCCAATTAGCAACAAACCCTTTTGCTCCAGTCGGGAGATAATCGCTCCCAAGAGCCGGCGTTGAAGGCCGTCCGGTTTGATAAGGACAAGCGTCCGTTCCATGCAACTCTCCGACATTCACTAAGTTGCGATCGCCAGTGACCTGCTCCCAAATTGCTCTCGAAGATAGGGAGAGTTTGTTCTTTGGATGAGCTGCTCCCCTTTTCTGGATCGCGCTGCTGGGCGATTCCAGGGGTCTTTCGACCAGGGTGGGCCATGCGCCGCTGATCGATTCATCAGTGCCATCGGTGTGACATTGCCGATCGCGCTATGAGGTCTTTCTTCGTTGTAGTCTCTACGTCAATCCTCGCATTTTCGCCGGGCATCGTCGAGGCTCATGAACCAGTGAGCGTTCAAACATTCAGCCCGGAACACGCCGTTGAAGGACTCGATAAACGCATTCGGTCGGCTTGCCTGGTCGCGAGAAGTCGCGCGTGACACCGCGGTGGTAAGCCCAGAGATCGAGGTGAGACAAAACTCGCTGCACTGATCGACCCGAATTCCCTTCGGGAAGCCGACCCGACAGCCGACCCGTCCGAGCACCTCAACGACATCAACGCCGCGAGTTAAAGCGGACCTCGGTGGCCGGTGAGAACCGCGAGAACGGGTCGACGATGGTGAGCGCACGCAGCTTGTGGCTGGTGGAAGTGATCGCTGATCGTGGTAGGGCAATGCTCGTCCAGGTCGTCGGCAGACGGGTACGGGGCAGGCTCGAACGTACGCGAATTGATGCGAGATAGACCCAACGCAAACCCGCGCTTTACGGTAGCGCCTCCCGGGCGTCCGCTATCTCAGAGGGATTGTAGCCGTTCTTTCGGAATAGATATCGTGATCGTCAAGCCATCGCCATGCCAATCGTATGACGCGCATCCGCCAAGCTGACCGCTGATGGTTGTTTTGACGAGGAGTGAGCCAAATCCCTCCTTCCGGGGTGGTTCAACGAGCGGGCCTCCCTGCTCAACCCAGGTGAGGACGATATCTGCGGCTTGTTCGACTACCGAAATGCTGATGCGACCGCCCGCTGTCGAAAGCGCACCGTATTTTGCGGCGTTCGTAGCGAACTCATGCAGCAGCAGTGCAAGGCTACTGATGACCTGTCGACCGACCGGGGCGTCTGCGCCCGAAACGGTAATGTTCGTTCGCTCTCGATAGGGCGCTAGTATCGTCTCGATCAGCGCGTGTAGGGTCGTCGTCGCCTTTTCGCGATTGATGTCATCCGCAGTCGAATTCAGCACAAGACTATGGGCATGCCCTAAAGCTGACAGGCGAGCAGACACCGCAGAGGAAAGACCTCTGACAGTCGTCTCCGACCGCGCGCTTGCGCTCACGAGGCTGCCGGCCAAGGCGAGCATGTTCTTGGCCCGATGATCCATCTCACGCAGAAGCAGGCGCCTTTGCTCCTCCGCTCGCCGTCGCTCCGTTATGTCGCGCGCGATCTTGGAGGCTCCGATGACCCGGCCCTGCTCATCTTTGATCGGAGAAACCGTCAGCGAGATTTCGACACGTGTGCCGTCCTTGCGCTGTCGAGTCGTTTCGTAATGTTCAACGTGCTCGCCGAGGCGGATGCGCGCCAGAATGCTAGGCTCCTCATCCGGAAGGTCCGGGGGAATGAGCATGGTGATGGGCTTGCCGATTGCTTCAGCTGCCGCGTAACCAAACAAGCGCTCGGCGCCGCGATTCCATGCGGTGATGAGTCCCTTCAGATCCTTGGCGACGATGGCATCATCGGAATATTCGACGATCGCAGCGTATCGTCGGGCAGCCTCGTCGCGGCCGCGATACTCTGACAGGTCCACCAGTATGTTGACGGCCCCGATCAGTTCGCCGTCCGCATCAAAGACCGGTGTGGGGGCAGCGAGGAAGGGCACTTGCGTGCCATCCGGCCGTTCGGCAATTGCTGTCATGCCGCGAACGGCTCGTCTTTCCGACAGAGCAAGTGCCATTGGGCACTCACTGTGCGGCAATGGACTGCCATCGGGGTAGTAGAGCTTCCACGAGCCGCAAAACTCGCTCTTGCCTATCTCAGGGCAAACGCCCCACAATTCCGCTGCAGCCCTGTTGTAGTATGTAATCCGGCCTTCGGCGTCGGTCGTGTAGATAGCCTCGGCCACAGCGTCGAAAATCCTGTCTGCCGACAGATTTTCAGGCAACGGAAGGGGCTTGTACTCCGAGTTGGCATTCCGCGAACGGAGATCGTTGCTAGTAGATAAAGACGGTCTCATGGGCGCCTACCCAAGACAGTTTCTGATCGATCCTATCAACTTGCGTTTCCCCTGTACGATAATCTAGCCCTAGAAGCGTTAGCAATCGCTGCCGGCTGCTGCTGCATCGGCTTGAAATTGCTCGTTTTTTTGCAAATGAAGCGGATTGATACTCAGGTTGCGGGGCATCCGACCCAGGCCGCCAAGGCGGTCGCTGCCTCGTTCGCAGGAGTTGAGTTGCCGAAATCGCGAAGGCGCACGGCTTTCAGATCGCCGCTGCGAAGCAAGCTGCTTTCCTCGACGTCACCCCGCGTGCGAGCCATGAATATTGTTTTCGAAAGCACCTCGCCTGGCTGCTCCGTGAGCGCGCCTAGGATGTCGAATGCACGCCTCTAATACTGATCGGTTCGCCTTCTTTCGTGACGCACCGCGCGGCTGGGAAGAGACGAAAACGGCCGAAGGAAATACACCGCTGACGCGATGAACTCACTCGATTGTCGTCGTTGTCGGGTGCGCCGGCGATCGAGGATCGGTTCGCGGTTGAACAGCTGTCGGTGGTACAGACGACCACGCCTTCGTTCCGTTCAGATAGTGCTAGGAGAGAATTGGCGTGCGCGCAATCCCGCAGGCTCGCCGCGTTCGCTCCGCTTCTCGCGGGACTGTCTGTATCGCGCGAGTGACTCGCGACAGGTCGCCGCCGACGCTTCGGAAGCTGAGCTGCGATCGCTTGAAGCGGCGTCGTTCAATCCGCGAATGTTGAGCCGTTTCACAACTGGCGCGAGGGCGCACTGCTGACCGGGATGCACTTCACCATCGCTGACGGTCTTTTTGGCAGGCTGGGGACGCCGCTTTTGTAGAGGACTCCGAGGAAAATAGGCCAACCGATATCGATAGTCTTTGAAACCGAGAAAATCGCGGATCGCCGAAATTCTCCTTTGCATTCAAGAGCGGGAATTTCTGACGGATTCGGGATACGGTTCTTCGTCGTCAGCGAAAAGATTTTCCTCGGTGGATCAATGCGTTAAGATGCTTTAGAACAATCGAGTGGGAGTGATTTGGCCTGAGCCAGATTGAAGGCGTATTGGCCATCGCTGCCTTGCGGTGAAACGCCCGTGATGGACTAACGTGCAGCGACAGTTTCCCGGGCGCGGGCCAGTGTTTCGCTCCAGCGGGACATGACGTAACGGCGTCCCGGCGATTCGATCAAGGCATACATTGCGACCGAAAGCGCGATCGCCAGTGCCGTCGTTCCCAGTGCCCATAACCAGGGAAACGACGAGATCTTGCCGCCGAGCAGATATTTGTTCACGGCCAGGACGGTTTGCGCGGCAGGAATGTGCAGCAGATAAAAGGAAAACGAAATCCGCCCCAGAAAGACCAGCGGAGCCCAGTTCAGCAGACCACGCTGCATCGACGCGCCGGCCAGTATGAGCGGTGCCCAGACGATAGCGGTCAGGCCGTTATGCAGGGCGACGTCCGATATCGACGGCTCCAGCACGGTGAAAGCCAGCGCGAGGACAGCGAATGCCGCGATCAGCACCTGCGGTTTGATGATGGTCCTGTTGGTCGACCAATAGACAAAGAGAAGAATGCCGAACAGGAATTCCGGGAGCCGCACGAGCGGAAAGTACATGATGAACTGCGACAGCAGATTGGTCGATGGGTTGTTGTGGGCCTCATAGCCCGTCAGCGAGAATCCCTGGCCATAGAGCGACCAGACCACTCCGAGGAAACACACCATGGCCGCCCAGCAGAGCAGCGTTGTGACAAGCCAGGCCGTCGGGCGGCGCAGGATTTTCAGAAGGACAAACGGGAACACCAGATAAAAGAAGAATTCCGTCGAGACTGACCAGCTCGGGCAGTTCAGCGAGCAGGCTGCGCCCGGTACCCAGGCATGCAGCCCCAGCGGAGCGAGAATGAGGCCGGAAGCCCCGAGAAGCTGCTGGGCCGGTCCGTCGATTTGCGTGATGGCCTTGATGAAGAACGGCAGACTGATCAGCAGCGAGGCCAGGAATGCCGGGTAAATGCGCGCGAACCTGGCGACGAGATAATTATGGATATCCTGCTGATTGGTGAAGTCGACGGAGCGGTAATTGTAGGACAGGATGAAACCCGACAGAAGGAAGAAGAAGGTGACGCCGGTATATCCGAGCGAGGCGGCCGGCAGCGCCGCGCTATGTCCAAAGAATAGCGTGGAGTAGTGGAAATACACGACGAACAGCGCCGCGACGAAGCGGAGCGATGTCAGAGCGTCCAGTTGCTGTACGCGTGGATGAGCCAGGACGACCACAGTATCCCCTTGCGGCAGCTTTCGGACTCGGCGTCCTGCCAGAAGGGGCGGAGTCGTCCTGTCGAGGATCGAGTCCCGTCGTACGGCCAGCAATGGGGAAAGGGGGGTACCTCTTTTTGGTGGCGGCCGGCCTGCGCCGGTTCAGCCGCCCGGCTTCCGGGAGGACGCCGGCTGAGGGGAGCGGTTGGCGTGACAGCAGTTGCAGGTCAGCCCGCGTCCTGTCTTTCGCCGGTATTCGTCGCGCGCTCCAGGCCGCGAATATGACGCTGCAGCAGGGTTGCCGCCTTGCGGATGTCACGGCTTTTGAGGGCGTTCAGAATTTGCCGGTGCGCGAGGCTTGAGCCGGGCTGCCAGCCGGCGGACCGTGTTGCGGAAAATATGATCCGGGAATTGGCGAGCTGAAGCTCGTCGAGCATGGCGAGCAACCGCGGCATCCTGCAGGGCGCCACCAGCGCCTGATGAAAGGCCCGATTGGCCAGTTCCCAGTCCGCCATCGTTTGCGCCTCGTTGCCGGCGCGCAGCGCCTGTTCGATCCGTTCGAAGCAGGCGGCATTCAAATGCGGCGCCGCATGGGTGAGCGCCAGCGTTTCGAGGGACGCGCGGATCTCGACGATCTCCTGCATCGCCGCATGGTCGAGCGGGGCCACGCGCATTCCCCGGCGCGGCTCACTCACGGCCAGTCCCTGCGCGCGCAGAAGCTGGAAGGCCTCCCGCGCCGGAACGTGACTCGAGCCGAATTCGTCGGCGACGTGGTCCTGACGCAATGGAGCGCCGGGGGCGAGCTCGCCGGACACGATGCGCTCGGCCAGCACGCGCGCGATCCGTTCTGCAGTGGTTCCAATCCGGCTCATTTTATAGATTATCTATGATAAAAACGCGTGCGACGCCAGAACTTTCGTATAGTCTTCCGGAAATCATAGATTTTAGGTCGATTATCTATGATCTGGTGCCATCGGCGATATTGATCTTGCCTCCCTGCGAGGCTGAGCCCCTTGATCCTTGAAGGCAAAAAAATGGACGTCCGCTTGAATCATGCGTCTCCCAGCGCGGCCACGGCTCCCGACCGCTGGACCTGGACCCATACAGAGGCGCGGGCGGTTTACGACCTGCCGTTCAACGATCTGCTGTTCCGGGCGCATTCGGTGCACCGCCAGAACTTTGATCCGAACGAGCTGCAGCTTGCCAAGCTGCTGAGCATCAAGACCGGGGGCTGCCCGGAGGACTGCGGCTATTGCAGCCAGTCCGCGCGCTATCCGACCGGGCTCAAGGCCTCGAAGCTGATGGAAGTCGAACGGGTTCTCGCCGAGGCGCGCAAGGCGAAGGAGAGCGGGGCGAGCCGCTACTGCATGGGAGCTGCCTGGCGCAGTCCCAAGGCGCGCGACATGGAGATGATCATCGCCATGGTGGAGGGCGTGAAGGCGCTGGGCCTCGAGACCTGCATGACGCTCGGCATGCTGTCGCAGCCACAGGCGCAATCCCTCGCCGAGGCCGGCCTCGATTATTACAATCACAACATCGACACGTCCGAGCGCTATTATCACGAGATCATCACCACACGGACCTTTGCGGACCGGCTCGAAACGCTGGAGACCGTCCGTCAGGCGGGCATCAAGGTCTGTGCCGGCGGCATTCTCGGCATGGGCGAAGGCATCGATGACCGGATCGACATGCTGGTGACCCTGGCCAACCTGCCATCACCGCCCGAAAGCGTGCCGATCAACATGCTGATCCCGATTCCCGGATCGAAGCTGGCCGATGCGTCCCCGGTCGACCCGATCGAATTCATCCGCATCATTGCGCTCGCCCGCGTCCTCATGCCGGCTTCCCATGTGCGCCTGTCGGCTGGGCGCACAAACATGACGGACGAGTTGCAGGCGCTGTGTTTCTTCGCGGGCGCCAATTCGATCTTCGTCGGTGACACGCTGCTGACCGCGGCCAATCCGGAAGGCGATCACGATTCCAATCTCCTCCGCCGTCTCGGGATGACGCCAGCGGCGCTGGACGCTGCCGAATGAATTCGGCGCGGCTGGCGCGCTACGAGACGTCATTGGAGCAACTCGCGCGCAAGGGGCGGCGGCGCGCGCTCCAGCCGCTGGAAGGCGTCGATTTCACCTCGAATGATTATCTCGGTCTCGCCGGATCGCCGCGGCTGCGCGCCAGCGTTGTGGCTGCGCTTGAGCGGGGCGTGCCGGTGGGCGCTGGCGGATCGCGTCTGCTGCGCGGCAACCACCCCGAGCACGAGGCGCTGGAAGCGGAAGCGGCCGCGTTCTTCCGGTCTGAACGGATGATGTATTTCGGCAGCGGCTATGTCGCCAACGTCGCGCTGCTGTCGACCTTGCCCCAGCGCGGCGATCTCATCGTCCATGATGAACTCGTTCACGCCAGCGCCCATGCCGGAATAGCCGCAGGCCGTGCGACGGCAACGTCCGTGCCGCACAACGACGTGGGTGCCTTTGAGGATGCCATTCTTCAATGGCGCGGCGCAGGCGGCAAAGGACATCCCTGGATCGTGGTCGAAAGCCTCTATTCGATGGATGGCGACCGGGCGCCGCTGACTGAATTGATGACACTGGCGGATCGCACCGACGGGTTTCTGTGTGTTGATGAAGCCCATGCCACCGGGGTGCATGGCCCGGGGGGCCGGGGTCTCGCTGGTGAACTGGAAGGCCGCGACAACGTCATCAGCCTGCATACCTGCGGCAAGGCGCTTGGCGTCTCCGGTGCGCTGGTCGGCGCGAGCCGCGTGCTGTGTGACTATCTCGTCAACCATGCGCGGCCTTTCATCTATGCGACGGCGCCATCGCCGCTGGCGGCGGCGAGCGTTCGCGAGGCGCTGAAGATCCTGGCTGACGAACCCGGGCGCCGCGAAAGACTCCACGGGCTGATCGATGTCGCCAACGAACAGGTCGCCACTCATCTCCGGATGTCCGGCAGCGGCTCGCAGATCATCCCTGTCATCATCGGCGACAGCGCCCGCACGCTGCGCATCGCGGCACGGATGCAGGCGGACGGCTATGACATCCGGGCGATTCGGCCGCCGACAGTCCCCATGAACACGGCGCGGTTGCGCATCGCCGTCACTCTCAATGTCGATCTCCCGACCATCGCACGCATGTTCGAGCGGCTGGCGCATGTCATGGCGGAGGATCGGCCATGAGCTTGCGCCTCGTCAGCTTGCGCCTCGTCGTCACCGGCACCGATACGGGGATCGGCAAGACCGTGTTTGCCGCGGCGCTGACGGACGCTCTTGGTGCTTGTTATTGGAAGCCTGTTCAATCCGGCCTCGACAGCGAGACCGACAGTGAGACGGTGCGCCGGCTTGGCCGGATTCCTGCCGCGCGCATCCTTCCCGAAGCATGGCGGCTCAACACGCCGGTTTCGCCACACGTGTCGGCGGAGATCGATGGAGTGGTGCTGGCGCCGGACAAACTTCAGCCACCGGACACCGGCCTGCCGCTCGTCATCGAAGGGGCGGGTGGGCTGCTGGTTCCGCTCACGCGCCGGCAGAGCTTCGCTGAGGTGTTCGCACGCTGGCGGATTCCTGTGATCCTCTGCGCGCGCACCAGCCTTGGAACCATCAATCATACGCTGCTGTCGCTTGAGGCGATGCGGCGGCGCTCCATCCCCATCCTTGGCGTGGCCTTCATCGGGGATGACCATCCTGACACACAGCAGATCATCGGCGAGATGGGTGGGGTCCGCAGTCTTGGCCGGTTGCCGTGGCTTGATCCGCTGATGCCCGACACCCTGCGCCAGGCCTTTCACGACCATTTCGATGTGTCATTGTTTGAGAGCGCGGCCGCGTGACCCAGTCCCGTCTGCCATCACCCGTCTGGCATCCTTTCACCCAGCATGCGCTGGAGCCGGTGACGACCCGGATCGTCAGGACCGAGGGCGCCTACCTCATCGATGAGCATGGCCACCCGGTCTTTGATGCGATCTCGTCCTGGTGGGTGATCACACATCGCCACCGCCACCCGGTCATCATGGAGGCGATCAGGACGGCGGCCGGGTCATTCGATCAGATCATCTTCGCCGAATATACCCACGAACCGGCCGAGCAATTGGCAAAAGGCTTGATCGCGCTTGCGCCGCCGGGTCTTGCGCACTTGTTCTATTCCGACAGCGGGTCGACCTCGGTCGAAGTGGCGCTGAAAATGGCGCTGGGCTTCTTTCACAATACCGGCCGGGCGCGCTCGCGCATTGTCGTGATGGAGCACAGCTATCATGGCGACACCATCGGCACGATGTCCGCCGGTGAACGCGGCGTTTTCAACGCGGCTTACACGCCGCTGCTGTTTGATGTTGATACGATTCCCTTTCCCGGGCCCGGCTGCGAACAGCAAACGCTCGACGCGTTTGAACAGCTCTGCCGGGAAGGGGGGATTGCCGCACTGCTGGTCGAACCGCTGGTGCTGGGCGCCGGCGGCATGAAGATGTACCCGCCCTTTGTCCTGACCGAGCTGCAGCGGATTGCAAAGCAGTATGGGAGCCTGCTGATCGTCGATGAGGTGATGACCGGCTGGGGGAGAACCGGTACGCTCCTCGCCTGCGAACAGGCGAACATCACGCCCGATATCCTGTGTGTCTCCAAGGGCCTCACCGGCGGCGCGCTGCCGCTGGCGGCGACGCTGTGCTCCGCAGAGATCTTCGACGCGCATCTGTCATCGGACCGCAGCCGGACCTTCTTCCATTCCAGCTCCTACACGGCGAACCCGATCGCCTGTGCGGCGGCGCTCGCCAATCTCGGGGTCTGGCAAACCGAGCCTGTCGCGAGGCGCATCAAGGCGTTGGCGCAGATGCACCGCGAGCGGCTGGCGCCGTTCCGTGCCGACCCGCGTTTCATCAACGTCCGGCAGACCGGCACTATCGCGGCGCTCGACCTCGATGTGTCGCAGGTGGGCTATCTGTCCGACGTTGGACCGAAGCTGAAAGGGTTCTTTCGGCAACGGGACCTTCTCATCCGCCCGCTCGGCAACGTCATCTATCTGATGACTCCCTACTGCACGACGGCCGGGGATCTCGACCGGGCCTATGCGGCGATTGATGAGGCTGCCGATATGATCGGCCGGGCAGCAACATGATGCGGGTGCAATCCAGCCGCATCGCCGGCCTCGGCCACTATGCGCCGGAGCGGCGTGTGGAGAATATCGAGATCGAGCGGCAGCTTGGTCTCGAGCCCGGCTGGATCGAGCGCCGCACCGGCATCAAGGCGCGGCGCTGGGCCGCTCCGGACGAGGCCTTGACGGACATCGCCGTGAAGGCTGGCGCTGCAGCGCTTGATGATGCAGGCATCGCGCGCAGCGATATCGCGCTGACGCTGCTTGCGACATCGACGCCTGACCATTTGCTGCCGCCGTCTGCGCCGCTGCTCGCGCACCGCCTGGGTTTGTCAGACGCGGGCGCGATCGATCTCACCGGAGCCTGTTCGGGCTTCATCTATGCGCTGACTCTGGCCGATGGCTTTGTCAGGACACAGGGAAAGCCCGTGCTCATCGTTGCCGCCAATATCCTGAGCCGCCGCATCAATCCCGCGGAGCGCGACAGCGCCGTCCTCTTTGCTGATGCCGCAGGCGCAGTGGTTCTCACCCCTTCGGGTGATCCCGATGCGGGAATACTCGGTGTCGATCTGGCGTCCAGCGGACAGCACTATGATCTGATCTCGATCCCGGCCGGTGGAAGCAGACAGCCCCTCACGCCTGAAACGGATCCGGCTGAACTGCTGATGACGATGAGCGACGGCAGGATGGTGTTTTCCCAGGCCGTGCAGATGATGACGCGTTGCGCCTGGCGGGCAATGCAGCAGGCGGAAACCACTGCCGCGGATATTGATCGTTTCGTGCCGCATCAGGCCAATGTCCGCATCTTCGAGGCCGTCTGCGACAACCTCGGACTGGCCAGCAGCAAAACGGTCCGGACCATCGCGGAATTCGGAAATTCGTCTGCCGCGACCATTCCATTGTCGCTGTCTCTCGCCAGCAAGGAGCGCCCCTTCGCATCGGGCGAACGGTTGCTCATGGCCGCGGCCGGGGCGGGGCTGGCCGGAGGGAGCATCGTGTTCGGAATCGGTGAGCGATAGCGCGCTCTTGCGGCGCGGCAGAGATGCCAGCCAGATGAATGCTGTGTGCGGCCCCCAGCGTCGGCGCTCATGCGAATGAATTGTAAGTCTATCATCGTTACAAACTGCTTTGACTTGGGTCAAAGCCACCGATCATGTCGGGCTATAGGTTGACTGCTTGGTATCTTCAAGGACGACAACGGTGATTCAGGCTCGGCCGCCCGGCTATACGATGACGCAGATCGTGCTTCACTGGTTGATTGCCGCCCTTGTCGTGTTTCAGCTCGTCTTTGGCGAAGAGATCGCACCGGCCTATCGAGCATTGCGCCGCGGCACGGAAGCGCCCGCCTCGGACCTGTTCAATGCCGATATCCACGTTTACATCGGGCTGCTCATCCTTGTGCTCGCGGTCGCGCGGTTTGCGCTCCGTCTCCGGTATGGCGTTCCGCCAGCTCCGGAGGGTGAGAGCGCCGTTCAGAAATGGATCGCCGCGGCGACCCATTTCATTCTCTACCTTGCGATCTTCGGCATGCCGATCACGGGTATGCTGGCCTGGTATCTCGGCATCGGCGCAATGGGGGAGGTGCACCAGTTTGCCAAGCCCGTCATCATCATCGCGATTGCTCTCCATGCGGCCGGAGCGCTGTGGCAGCATTTCGTCGCGAAGACCGACGTGCTCACGAGAATGCTGAAGCCGGGCGCCCGGCGGACAACATAGGCCGGGTGGCCAATGCCACGCCTCCGCTGCGCCAGGCGCGCAAGTTGTTGACGGTGGTTAGGAGGCGCCCTGCTGCGCCGCGAGCTGCTTCTCGGCCTCGCGCCGCCGTTTGCCATATTCGCGGTTCATCGCTTCGAGATGATTGATGACATTCTCGAGCGTTTCGCGTTCGGCATCGCCATTCGCCTCGTCCAGCCACTCGCCAAATTCCTCGAGCAGCGTATCAAGCACGTCCAGGCTGCCCTTGGCCTGTTCAACCGCGTCCTTCAGATCCGACATCCCTGTGCTCCCAAGACCTTATGCCCCCAAGACCTCATGCCCAACACCCTATGCCCAAGACAACCGCGTCAGCGGCGGCTTCATAAGGCGTCCGGTATCGCAAAGGAAAGGGGGCGTTGCTCGAAGTTTCACGCTGTTGAAAATATGCAACTGCCGCCGCAGCTACGGCTGACCGCTCTCGGGTGGCGTCGGACATGAGGCCGCCGCCGGTGCGCTCACGTCAGACCCTGCAGGCGATGCCGAGGGGGTGTTCTGCTCGATCATGGCGGCCCATCGTTTGAGCTTGGTATCGGACACGAACGGGAAGCCGCCATAGTCCTGATAGAGCTCGATGGCGCTGGCGCCATATTGGACACCGAGCTTGATGGTTGCCTCATAGTGCGCCGGCGACGCGCAGAGCGTCTGAAATTCGATCTCAGGCCCCAGTTGATCCATATAGGCATAGATGGGGAGGAGGGGCTTTGCGAGATTGCTGTCGAGATCATGATTGTCGAAGACGCAGCGTGCGCCGATCGCCCGGCGGCAGGCCAGCATCACCTGCTGGGTGAACGCCGCATCGCCCGGTCCGGGCGTGGCGTCGGTGCGCAACGGGTTGACCGCAAGCACCAGCCGCGACCGGGTCCACGCCGCATAGTCACTGACCGCATTGGAGAGGCAGGAGCGATAGGCTGCGGGCTTGAAGCCGGCGGCCAGCAGGGGATCCATCACCGTCGGCTCGGTCACCGGGATGAAAAACGGCTCGGCCGTGTAGGACATGCATGAGGTGATGGCCACCTCCCGGATCAGCTTCCATTTGTCGAAACGCGCAGCGAGTTGTTGCTGCAGGTCCGCCCAGGCGCGCCGGTAGGCCGGGCTCCAGAACCGGCCGACGGTCCGTGTCTTGCCATTGTGGACGGTGGTGATCGGCGCGCCGCCGATGCTCTTGGCCCAGTCCGGGGCCTCGAAGCCGCCCCAGATCCGCAACTTCACCCCGAGCGGCTTTTGGGGATTGCGCCTGTTATAGGCGCGCACCTTCGCCAGCGCCTGGCTGATGACATTGTTGCTGCCGATCGCGGCGCCGGGCGTCGGCTGCAGTTGCGCCCAGGTCGCGACGATGACGATGCCGCCGAAGATGCCGGGCTTCCTGTTGAGGGGCGCCAGCGTGTTGACCGGATTGCCGCCTTCACCGACGAAACGATACGCGCCCATGGAGATCAGGCCGCGGATCGGCGGCTTGACGGTCTCGGCCGGTGCCGGGTGCGATGGCAGCAGCGCCAGAGCAGCGCAGGCAAGCATCAGTCGGGAACGGACGGGCATGCGGTCCTCCAGCCGTCCGGGAAGGCCGGTCGAGCTGCGGATTAGGGGGCGCAATGATTTGCGATATCGTTACCGCGGAACTTGGGCTGCCGCCGTCGGAGATCATGGTTGCCGGAGTCCGGCTGGAACGGATGGCATTCGAACATTCTTTCATTGCCGTCCGTGGGGGACAGAACGGAAGCCTTCATCGCGGCGACATTCAATTCCGCAATTCATGGCTCCATCAGGACTCCCCGGCGCCTGATGCGTGGCTC
>Ga0180223_1001783_pt1 | contig 15062 bp, 27 predicted proteins | sample eDN5th30CKraftOP_FD_151337 | JGI IMG/M metagenome (GOLD analysis project Ga0180223, IMG submission 151337) | Enriched Organic Plus compost microbial communities from Emeryville, California, USA - eDNA 5th pass 30_C Kraft OP (version 2) (version 2) ...
TTGGCTGGCGGACGTCGATAACATCGCGGTCGCGGCTCTTGATCTCGATATTCAGCTTCACCGCAACATGCTCCCCAAATCCGTAATGATGTCGTCAATCCGTTCGCAGGCGTCCCGGCGCATTTCTGCCTGCAATGTGGGCATTGCCCCGTTCATGCCATTGATGAGCAGCTTCACCGCCGTCAGGGACGCGGTGATGTCGGGCGGCGTGGGGCGGCGGCGGGTCATTTCGACCCCCAGGAGGTGCCGATCCCAAAAAGGCGAAAAGCGGGGTAAAAAATACAAAGGTATATATGTGTTCCCACTTGTTCCCACATAAATGGGAACACTTTTGCCCAGCTTTCTCTAGGCGTTCCCAGCGTTCCCAGCGTTCCCAGCGTTTTTATAGGCCCCACCAAATTCATGACTCTCGCCTCCTGCGCTCCTGCTGGATGTAATAGGTCGCAACATCGACCTTCAGACCGAACCTCTCAGCGGCCCTCACCGGGTCCACTTTCCCCGGATTTGGATGCTTCATTAGCTCCACTATCAACGCAGTGAGTGGGAACGATGGGAACGGCGGGAACGTGGCGGATTTCTGCGGATTCCCGCGTTCCCGCGCGTTGGGAACACTGGGAACAGCGGCATCAATTCCCGCGTCTGGAATGGCAAATAGCGTCGCCTCTCCTTCCGGTTCGGCGATCCTTACCGCTGCAAAGAAATCGGGCTCAGCCATCGAAAACCTCCGGCCCAATGACATAGACGCGCGCGCTTGCCATGCCGGGCAGGCGCATCTTGCGCGTCACCCTGTTATCGTTGCCGTCCCGCAGGATGTTGGCCGATCTCAGGACGCGCTCGACAGTTTTCAGGTCGAACCCGCCGCAAATATCCTCCCTGAATACGTTCGGGAAAACATAGAACTCTCGGACGCTGCGGTCGCCGTCATAGACGTTCTGCCAGAACCCAGCCCGGTTTATGACAGGGCGGGCCTGTTCCATCTCATCCGCAATAGCTTCGAAGCGGGATGATCCATTCTGCTCGAAAAATAGCCGGACATGGGTGAGGATATTGCGTTCCTCCGCCGAACCGGAGCCGCCACGCCTTGCAAGCCATGCCATGAACATCACGCCCGCCGCCCTAAGAGCTTCCCCTTTCGGCCATGGGACGATGCCACGCGCTATTGCCAGTTCCCCAGCGGCGGCTATCAGACCGAACCGCCGGGCCCCGCGCTGGACTTGCCCGTCTGCGCCCTCAGGGACATGCTGCTCGACAAATGCATTGGCCAGCTTCGAGACCATTCCGCCAACATGATCGCGGATGTCCACAAGGCTCTCAATAAAGGCGATTGAGGCGGTGCCGTAATATCTTGCGGCGGCGGTTGTGATCTGGCGCGCAAAAGCATCAGGGCTACCTGCGCCATGAATATTTTCAAACAGCCCCATGCTCCGACCAGCATCGGCGGGCACATCGAGAATGCGGACCTCTTGCCCTGCCATGGGGCGGCGCGACTGTTTGCCCTCCTTCATCAGATCGGACAGGCCCACCTCGCCCGTCGAGAGGAACAATAACCGCCATGACGCGACCGCCCGCGCCTCCCCGTTCCGGTTGGCGCGCGATTTGCCCTGTCCGTTGCCAAGCATATAGGCGATGGAACCAGCTTCTCGCGGTTCAATCTGGCTAAGCTCGTCGAGACAGAGGAATGTCTCATTGTGCCGTGCCGCGACCCCTTCAAGGCCATTGCTGGTTGCCCGCCACTGCTGGATGAAGTCAGGCGGTCCCCAGACGCTTGCGGCGGCGCGCAGGCCGGTGGATTTTCCGGTGCTGGACGCTCCCACCACATTGACGCCACCGCCTTCCTCGCAAGCCGGGGAAAGGATGGGGCCGACGAAGGCGGCGGAGATCATGAAGATCATCCGGGAATTGCCTATCGCCAGCCGCGCGACATTATGTTTCCATTCCTCCAGGGTTCCTTGCGTCTGATAATGGTGCGCGGCGCTGCCGGATTGCTGGAAAATGATCCGATCATCCGGGCTGTCCCCGATTGTCATTTCAGGGAAAGCGAAGGCGTTGCCCGCCCAGCCCACTTTGCCCACTGCCCGCGCTCGGTTCGGCGTTTCGACCTTCGCCAAGAAGTTCAGCAATCGCCCACGATCCTTGGCTACGGTCGTGACGAACGTCCCACGGTGAAGCAAGGTTGATCGGATCTCCGAACCGTCGCCGGATAGCATTTCCGCTGGCATGGCCCAGCGGTGCTCCTGACCGTCAAAATCGCGCCATTGCAGGAGCAGCCCCCACGATCCGCCGCTGTTGTCGCGCGTCTTCGCCAGCACCTTGACCATACCGCACAGGTGAGCGCGGGAACCGCCATCCGGCTCCGCATAATAGAGCCCATCCGCGCCATATTCATAACCGTAGGGAAGGATGGTGCCCGGCGCGGCAAGATCGATCTCCACGGCATATTCTCGAACAAAGGCTTCCGCCCGCGCGGCGTCCCACCCTTCTTCCAACGCGTCAGCAGCGTCCCATCCCGACTCGCAATCGAAATTGCGGAGGTTTAAAACCCGGATTGACCGCGCTTTGTCGCGTAGTTTGGCAATGATGTTCTCAGCGGCGACGGTCCCCGGCTGAAGATCGTAATCCAGTTCTTCGCGCATGGGCGATAGCTGTCGGTCACGATCAGGCCATATGAGGATGTCACGGTCAGCCAATGGGCTCCAGTCCACGGCGCTGATCGCGTTGGAACCTCCCGGCCACGCAACAGGAACATACCCCGGCAACAGGTCACCGGCCGCATCAGCCGACTTACACCCCTCCGCTATTACGACCGGATCGCGTGGGCGCGAGGCAAGCCGGTCCAACCCATAGAGAGGACGTGGAACCGGGAAGGACTTACTGCGCCAGCCCTGCGCGTCGCCAATCTGGCAATAGGTGATGGGTAGGACGTCCTTTTCACCCTGCCCATATTCAAACCGACCGTCATACCCGAGCAGCCGCCCATCAGCGCCCCGATATTCCCACATCCTTACGGGCGCGCCGCCCTTCGCGGGAATCTTGAACGTGCAGACCGGCGCATCAACGGGCACCGGCACTATCGGAACCTTGTCCACCTTTTTAGCTGCCGTCTTTCCAGCGGCCTGAATTTCTTCAGACGACAGGGGCGCGAAGGGTTCATCTACCAGCGTCACTGCCCGAGCATCCTTTTCAGATCGCGCGCAGCCGCGCCTTGGTCATTGTTGTGGAAGAGATAAGCGGCGAGGCTGATGGGATCGCCGCCCTTGTCGCCGGTGGCGAAATCGGCCCATTTCCCGGTCACGGTATTGATGGCGAAAGAACCGGCCGCCCCGTCCGCGCGCGTCGGATTGACGGAGACCCATTCCTTGCCGCGCAGGCCGCCGGTGGGGAGCCAACGCTGGCATAGGGCGGGCAGGACAGCCAAAGCGCCCTGATTGATCTTATCGAAGTCTAGCGGTTCGCGTTCGGCCAGCTTTTTCAGCCACTCCATCTGCGCTCTACTCAGCCCCCCGCCATGAACCAATGGTCCGACAGATCGCAGGAACTCCACTTCCTTGGGCGTGTAGAGCGAAGCCCTGGCCCGGCAGGCATGAAGGAGGCTTGCAGCTTCATTCCCGCCCGCATCCTCACCGCAGCTATACTGCGTGCAGGGATCGACCGCCCCCTTCATACGACCACCGTGACGCGCTGGGCCGCGCGAGTAACCGCCGTATAAGCCCACTTGTCGCGGGCATCGCGAAAGCTCCCGCTCTCGTCGAAAATGAAGACGTTATCCCATTCCGATCCCTGCGATTTATGGCAGGTGATCGCCCAGCCGAACGTAAATTCATCGCTGTCCCGCCGCTTGCGCCAGTCGAGAGATTGCTCCGTTCCGTTGAAGAACTCGTCGAAGACACGGATATTGACAGGCGCCCGATCCTCGTCTTCGGACACGACCGTCATATCCTGCTTGCGCCCGCGATCTCGCACCGAGGCGACCTCCCACAGGCCACCGTTGAACAGGTTCTTCTCGCGGTTGTTGCGTAGACAGATGAGACGGTCGCCAGCAGCAGGACGCCAGCCGAGTTGATAGCCCGACAGCCCCTTGAGTTCGCGGATGCGACCGCTGCAGTAGGCCCGCGTTCGGTTGAGGCCGCGAAGCACCTGATCGGAGCCGAGAATCATTTCGCGCAGGCGGTCATCGTCAAGATCGTTGCGGCGAACGACGAGGCTGTCCCCATATTGCCCCGGTTTCAGCCCCCGGCCTTCACGTACGTCCATGCTCAGGCGGACGATAGGATTGTCGGCCGCCTGCCGATGGACTTCCGTAAGCATGACGTCCGGCTCTCCGTTGATGAAGTAGCCTTGGCCCTTGACAGGCGGAAGCTGCGCTGGGTCACCCAGCACGAGGATCTTCGTTCCGAAGCTCAGCAGGTCGCGCGCGAGCGTATCGTCGACCATTGAGACTTCATCGACAACGAGCAGACTTGCGGACGCCAGTTCGCTTTCGCGATTGAGGGTAAACTTGACCTCTCCTGTGATCTGGCACTGCTCAGGTTTGTAGATCAGGCTGTGGATTGTGCTCGCTCCCTCGCAGCCTTTCTTGCGTAGCTGGAGCGCGGCCTTGCCGGTGTAGGCCGCATACAGAACAGTTCCACTGACGCCCGACGCCAGCGTTTTGGCCAGCGTCGTTTTACCAGTCCCGGCGTAGCCGAACATCTTGAATTCAGGTGAGGCGCAGGGATCGCGTAGCCATTGCTTGGCCGCCAAAACGCCCCGGTCCTGCTGGGGAGACAGGTTCATGCGCCGCCTCCCAGAAACGGCGCGCCGTGCCCGCGCAGGAAAGCGATTGCCTCGTCCGCGTCACGCATGACCGCAGCCGGGATGCCCATTTCGTTCAGACGCTCAATCCATTCGGCCTGATTGTCCGACACCTTGCCGGTTGCAGTCTTGAACTCGATGGCCGCGACACCCCCGCCCCGCCAAAATGTCAGAATGTCAGGGAAGCCCCAGGCCGCGCCTTCGCGCCGAGCCTGATTGAGCGCCTTCTGTCCGCGCTTCGCTGCGTTCGGGATCGCGACGATGGCAACCGCTGGGCACAGAATGCGCGCCCGGCTGCGGAATTTCGTCTGGATTGCCAGTTCGGATGCGCCGGTCATGACCGCGCCTCCCGACGCTGGCGCTCCATTGTCAGGAGATATTCAATCTCCTTCAAGGGCACGCGGTAAGAGCGAGCCAGCGTTTCCGCCGTCAGATGCTCCAGCGTCCGCGCATTCGCGAGCAATTGCTTTAGCTGCGACCGCGCCGCCGCGACCGTGATCGCGTCGTTCTTTGCCTTGATCCGCATCGGCGTCACTCCGCCTCTATGGGGGCCAGCAGCAACTCCTTCGCGGTAACAGCGCCGCCAGTCGCAATTTCGATCTTTACCGCGCGCGGCAGCGAGGGCTGGCGCTGGCGGTACGCCCATTTCTTGACGATGTTTTCGGTCTCGCCGACTTCCTGAGCAAAGGTCGCGAATGTGAAATCCGATGAGCGGATGAACTCTAGCAGGGTCATGCACGATATGTGCACTATTTGGGCGCTATTGAAAAGAGGGTTAATGCACTCACTGTGTTCTAGGAATATATGCACCATTGGTGCATAATGCCTGTATGGCTTATCCCAACGAAATTGCTTCTATCCGCAAGGCGCGGAATATGTCCCAGACTGAGTTGGCCGAGCGCATCGGCTCAACTCTCAGTATGCTGGGAAAGTTAGAGCGTGGCGACCGTCGGCTTAATCAGGATTGGATGGGCCGGATCGCAAAAGCACTGAGCGTTGAGCCCTATCAGTTGATAGCGCCGCAGGAAGTGGGCCGCGAGACGGCCGCGTTTATACTTGAAGGCGCGTTACCTGTAAAAGCGATCCCCCTGCTTGGGGAAGTCCCGGCAGGACCATGGCGGGAAGCGATCCAGACCGCGCATCACTATATTCCCGCGCCAGCGCCCGGAATGCCGGACAGCGCCTTCGCCCTGGAGTTGGTCGGCAACTCCATGAACAAGATCGCAACGGAAGGCGCGACCATCATCATTGATCCGAGTGACCGCGACCTGTTCGACAAGTGGCTTTATGTCGTTCGCAACGGCGATGGCGAAGTTACATTCAAGCAGTATCGGGAAAACCCAGCGCGGCTGGTGCCCTGCTCAACCGATCCGTCACACCAGATCATTCCATTAGCGAATCGGGATTATGAGATATTGGGTCGCGTTATTTGGATCGCCATGCGACCCGATCAGGCCGCCTTGGATTGAGCCGCACGATATTCGACCAGCAGATCGCCGGGAACGGTAATCCAGAATTTGCCCCAATCGTCATAACCACCGAGCTTCGCGGCGATCAAATCCTTTCGCGCCCTTTCCCTACAATCACGCCATGGCGCGACTGGCTTCCCGAAGCATACCGCCCGATACCATGCCTGCATCCGCCCCTCCTCGATTCGGCACAACCATTTGTGGAACATAACAGGAACAAATAGCAAGTAGCCCGAGCAAGATTGCTGTGGATAACTGGAATTTCAAAGCGTTGGCTGAATATGCACAGATGGTGCTTTTTTATGTTGACGATGAGCACATACAGTGCGTATTAACCAGTCTCGTTAGCCGGGACTGGTAATCCTGTTTCGGTGAGCACAGGCAGGGCGTTCGCACATGCGGGCCACCCTGTCGCCAGACAGGAGAAATCAACATGGCCGACGCCACCACGGCGCGGAGCGATAGCGCTTCGCGAGATGCTACCCCTCGCCTTGCAATTCCATTGCTCCGCCACACTCAAATTTCCTGCGTTTCTCCGTTCTATGACCGCGATTCCCTGCTGGATCAGGCATCCGCGATGGCTCGACTACTGGCGCGAGCGCTTGCCTATGATGAGGAAGCTGAGCGTCTTGCCGCGCTCGCCCGCAAGCCCGCCCCCGGTTTCAAAGAGCTTAATGGCGAACTCTTCCGCGACGCTTTGGACGGCATTTCGTCGCTGATCGCGGTTCATCGCCACCTTGAGGATGTTGAGCGGGCCGAAAAGAGCAACGCCCGCCTCGACCAGCAGGAGGGCCGCTGACATGGCCCGCGCAAACAGCAACTTCATTCCTCTCCCCGATCTGCCCACCGGCACCAGTCCCGAACTGGCGGCGCTGATGGAGCGCATCCGGGTCGCCTACATTTCCGATGAGGACGAGATCACCGACGATTGGTTTCCCGCCAAGCGCGAGGTCGCAGCGTTCGCGAGCCGCAACAGCGCGGACATCGCCGTCAAGCTGATGGCGGCTCTGCATGAGATCGGCCCCGGACGGGATGGCGACCGCATCGGTTATCACCCGGACGATTTCTGCACCGATCTGTCGATGGAATTGATCGTGTCGGCCATGAACGACGCCGCAGCCGCCATCAAGCCCGATCCAGTCGCGGCGGCATGGCAACGGTTCGCCACGCGTCATTGGCAGGAGGCGCTTGGCAAAGAACTGCCCGCAGATGAGCAGTCGCGGGCCGATGAAAGGCTGCTATCGGAAGCGGTCGCCAGCACGCCACGGGGGATTGCGGGAAAGCTGCGGTATGCGCTCTTTTGCGGCGCACCTGACCGTTGGGTTGAAGCGGTGGCGCTGGGGGCAGAGGTGCCGGGATTGCCCGACTTGCTCTACACCGCCGATGCCTCCGTCCAGTCCATCCTGACCGCGATCCAATCGCTTGAAGCGATGGAGGCGCGGCCATGACCTGGATCATCATCAAGCAGCCGCATCCGTTGGACCGTATCTGGGCCATCGCCAGCGCCCATGTTGAGGAGGCTCAGGAGGCACTCGACGATCTTCCCGAGGGCGCGCCAGTCGAACAGGAGCTTGCCGCTGCCGACGCGCTATATGCCGCGCAGATTGCGCTTATCACGCTCCCTGCGCGGAGCATAGGTGATTGCCTGTCGAAGCTCATCATCTCCGGCGTCGAAGCCGGAGACGAGGTTGCGGGCGTCGATGTTCGGGCAATCATCAACGAGATGACCTGCGTTCTCGATGCGGCCTGCCAGCGCGGTGCCCAACTCAAGCGTGAGATTCCCGGTTTTTTGGAGGGCGTCACGCTATGAAGGCGCTCAACTACACGCCCAAGGCTATCGAGAGCCTGCGGTCACACCCCTGCCCCGGCGCACCCGGCGCACGTCAGGGAATGGACTATCTCATCAAGAAACTGGCTCAGGCGGAGGTTTTTGTCCTGCCCGACAACGGCATGTTGATTGACCGGAGCAAGCCACGCGCTGACCTGCCCGGCGTCGCGCTCAAGCCACCGTTCGAGGTGGTCGCGCTGGAATATTCCGCGCTGAGCGGCGTCCCGTGCGGTGGCGAGTATAACGCTGAGCCTGCGTCCAGACGCATATCTCTGGCATGGGAATGGAGCGACGATCTGCCGCCCTATCTGGCCGCCATCGCGCCGCCCGTGGATGAGCCGGGCGTCGTTATCGCCTCGATCACCTATTTTGATCGACAGAATGCCTGGTTGCCGATCTCGGGTGCTGCGTTCGTGCCATTCGACAGCGGCCCGGCACCGCTCGAAGCGGTCAACCGAGACTTCGTGCAATCAATGATCGCATCGCGCCGGATCACCCGCAAATCTGCGGAAACTGGCATGTCCTTGGGCTTCATACCGCTGATGCCCGAAGCCGTCATGAGGGGCGCGCAACTTCAAGGCATCGACAAGGTGCTCAATGACATTTCTGCCGACGTGATGGACGAGGTGTGCGCTTACATGGACCTCTGCCACATCCTGCTCTGCAAAAATGTGCGGGCGGAACGCCAATCCATCCCGGCCGCGCTGCATAAGGCGCGGAAGAAGTCGAAGCCGCCGCTGAAGGACTTCCATATCCTGACGATTGACGGTCACGGCGATGGAACGGGCGAAGGCTTCACCGGCCCGCGCAATGGCCCGCGCGCTCATCTTCGGCGCGGACATATCCGCCGCCTCGATGCCGACCGCGTGACGTGGGTCAACGCCACGATGGTCACAGGCCGGGGCGGGTTTGTTGACAAGGCTTATGCGGTGCGAGGTGCGAAATGACGAGCATCCCACGCCGCTGCGGAACCTGTGCCTTCTGGCGCGCCGGAGCCTTCCCGATCACGGAAAGTCCCGCTCCTGATGAAAGCGCCGCCCGTTTGGGCGTCTGCGAGAATATCGTCCCGCAAATCTTCATCATCAACGGCGACGCGAAGACGCTTCAACCGGCGACGCACGAAAGCCGTTGCTGCGCGGAATGGATTTTAGCGTGGCCCGGCGATGACGAGGATGATGACGATCCCGATCCGGGCGAGCCTGCTCCCGATCCGAAGGGCCGCGTCCGCCAGCTTTTCCCGATCCGCCCCAATCCCATCGCAGCATGAAGGAGCATAGCCCCATGCCTGACACGCCATTCTCACCCAATAACATCCGCCAGACCCAGGCGGAATTGCAGGGCCTCTACAGCGCGATGGTCGAAAACGCGGCCCACATCGCTCGCGCTCGGCGGGCCATTTTCGAAGCACTCAAGGCCGAAGGCTTCACGGAAGCCCAAGCGCTCGATCTCTGCTGGAGGGTTTAACATGCCGACCACCGAAGCCGCCCAGCGCGACTACACCACCGCCGAAACCCAAGCCTATGAGCGCTACATCAGCGCCGTCGAAGATCATGAAATCATTAAGGGACGCGCAGACGCCACCATCCGCGAAAAGATGGATTTCGCGTTGGCCATCGATGACGCCTTCCGTGACTTTTGCCGGATCGCGGGCATGGAAATGGGCAATGTCCGATCCCTTGCCGATCTTGATCTCATCAAGGCGCAAAAGGCTGAGATCGGGGAACTGACTGAAGCCGTTCGCAGCGCCTATTCGATGCTGTTCGGTATCCAGAGCATCGGAGCCTTCCAATACCGGCCTGCCGATGCGGATATGACACAGGCACACATGGCCTGCTGCACATTGCTCGACGATGCGACGACAGTGATGGCCGCAGCCATGAAAAAGGCGGACGGCATATGACCGGCCTGACCCTGACCGCCCGCCTCGCGTTCCCCTTCCTCGTCGTGCGCAAGGGCAAGTCCCTCCTGCCGCGCTTCCGTCACGCGACGATGGACGAGGCCACGGACGAAGCGCAGCGGCGCGCCACGGAGCGCCCCGGCGAAACCTATCTGGTCCTGCAAGAGGTGTTGCGGGTCCAATCGAAGTCCGCGCAAGCCCCCCGCGCGGATGAGCCGGGCGGCAACGTCCCCCGCCGCCCGGCTCAGAACGGGAGGGCTGGCTGATGGCGACCGCCCCCGCAAGCCTGTCGGTCCAGTCATGGATTAACAAGGGCAAGAACCCGATCCCGGAATGGATGAGGCCGAAGATGGTCGGTAAGCGCGACCCGAACGGCTGCTTTATGATTCATACCCGGATCGGCAGCGATAAGGTGCAGGCCCGCGTCTTGGTCGGCAACATTGTGATCGATCGAAGGGGTATCCTCTATACCTGCCATCCCAGCGAAGCGCGCGAACTGCTGGCTGAACTGGATGAGAAGGAGAGCGGCGCTTATGCGGCGCTTCTGAAATCCGGGAACAGTCCTGCCAGAATTGCGGAAGCCGATGTTGCCCCGCTCGACGATGACACCGACGATATTACGCGGCGGATCAGGGAGCGGCAGGCATCGGATTCGAACAAAGCGGAATCGCCCCGGAACTCGGTCCCTAACCCGCAGAAAACTGCGGTTTCGGGGGTGGATTCGGTCGCCAAGGGACTCGGTGGAATCGCCCGGCCGTCGGCAGCGGCAAGCAGCACCCCAAAACCGCAGAAATCCGTCACTTCTGCGATGCCGGCCAACAAGGTCGGCGCCACCCCCAAACGCTGGCCCGCCGCCAAGGGAATGCCGCCGTCCATCGAGAACCGGAACCCCGCCGAACTCAATCTGGACGACAGCTATCAACGGTCGACCGACAACGGCGCGAGCCAGGCGCTTATTCGAAAGATCGCGCACGGCTGGGACTGGCGCATGTGCCTGCCGCTGGTCGTGTCGAAGCGCGACGACGGGACGCTCTGGGTCATCGACGGGCAGCACCGGCTTGCCGCCGCCACGCTGCGCGGGGACATTCCTTTCCTGCCCTGCTGCGTCGCGGTCTACGGCTCCGTTGCCGATGAGGCGGCGATGTTCGTCGCCATGAACCGGACCCGCAAGGCGATGAACCGGCTGGATGACTTCCACGCCGCCGTTGCCAGCGGTGACGATGACGCGATCCAGATCGCCAAGCTCATCACTGACGCGGGTTTTACCGTCTCGCGCAAGACCGGCTCCCAAAGCTGGCGACCGGGCGAAGTCGCGTTCACCAGCGCGATTGCCAAGGTGCTGCGGAAGCACGGGGCGAAGGTCTGCGCCGATGCCCTCAAGACGATGCAGGAGGCGTTCCCCGACGAGGTTCTGAACGCTGGGGCGAGCATGTTCACCGCGCTCACGAAGCTGGCGATCACTCCGCCAGAAGGCTTCGATCCCGACCGGCTGTTCCGGACGCTGCTGCGGCGTAATCAGCGCGAATGGGCCAGCTTTCTGAACGATGTGAAGGGCGGCGGCGATGAACGCGCCCTGCAACTGCGTCAGGTGCTGCTCATGGCCTATGAGGAAGAGGCGGAGATTGATGATACTCCGGTAAGCACAAACTCCGTTGATGATAGCGAAAGCGGTCCTGACGATAATCAAACGGCGCAGCTAGCGGAGGGCAGCGAATGGAGATCGTGACGCCCGAAGAGGCCGAAAAGGCGGCATTCGTCGTCTGCGTCCGTAAGGGCGAGCCGACGCCCTTCACCGATAATCTGGAAGGCTCCTGCGTGTGGTGCGGCACGGACGTGATCTTTCGCCCGCACGCGCCGAAGAAGCCGCCGCGCATCTGCACTCCCTGTTTTCTGCACTGGATGGAGGCCAAGCCGCAATGACCGACAATGTAATTCCCTTTGAACCGGCCCAGCGGGATCGTGACGAATTGGCATCGCACCGCTTCAAGGCGCTCTATCTCGAAGCGCGCGCGCTGGATCAACTGCCCCCAGAATTGGGGACGCCGGAGGAATGGCTGACATCGGCCATCGCCTATCTTAAAGCGGAAATGTCGAAGCCTGACTATAACGGGCGGACGCTCACAGTGTCCGGCCCTGCCGTCGAATTGCTTATATGGCATATCGAGGCGCTGGAGAACGGCGGAACGCCGTGGGGAGGGAATGCGGCGTGACCGATCTTCTCCACCTTGCACAGCGGCTGGAAGCCGCCTGCGACATCACCGGCAAGCCCATCGGGCGGCATATGGTGGCGGGCGTCAAGGCCATGGCTCTCGTTCAATCGAAGATGGACGATCCAGACGCGCGCGGCCTGTCGAAAATCAGCGACACACTTGCCCTCTGCATCGCCAACGAGGCCAAGCTGTTCGATGATCTGGCGGCGGTTGTGAAGGACATCGCTGCCAGCCTGCGCGCTGAGTCGAATGTGTTTCGTCACGAGTTGCGCGAGATGAGCGCTGAACGCGATCTGCTGCAAGAAATTCTCGACGGGCGACCCGCGATCAACGCAGGGTTGCCGGACAGCTACATTCGATGGTCGCAGTCGATCTATTCGGGCGAAATGTTCCGGGCAATTGCCGCGCGAGGAAAGTTGCAATGAAAATCCTCTCCCGCCTCGACGCATGGCTGGGCAAGACCCTGTTCCATCCGCCGATCATCCTCGCCTGCCAAATCACGCGGCAGAGCCAATATGCGCTGCATCGGGCCTTGTGGTTCTTCGCGGCATGTCATGCGACCTATTATATCCGCGACGATGGCTTGGTCTGGACGATCATGTTGTGGGTCTGGACCATCGCCCTGCTGATCAGCGCGACGGTGATGCCAGATCGGGAAACCGTATCGATGGGCTGGTTCCGCTTCCTGATCTGGGCGCTCCTGCTGCTGGAAATACCCGCAACAGTAGTGGGTGGCCACCTGCGGGCTACTTCGGTGAGGGACGTCATTATCCTGTTCGCGGAATATGCCGCGACCATCAAGACGATCCCGCCGCGTAAGAAGCGCGAGGGGAGCGCCAGCGGAAAGGAGGCGCGCATATGAACGACACGAAAGACCGCCGCCGTGACAGCCTGCTTCGCATCCAGCGGGTTCAGGAGCGCACCGGCCTGTCGCCCGCGACAATCTATCGACGCGAGGCGGCAGGAACCTTCCCCAAGCGCGTTCAGATCGGGCTCCGCAGCGTCGCTTGGTATGAGAGCGACATTGATGATTTCGTGGCCGCGCCCGGCACCTATCAGGTGGCCTAGAGCGCGCGATCATCCCATGCCATCATAGCTCCCTATGCTGCGAATCACGGAAACATTCCCCGGCACTCTCCAACACCTGATCGAGGAGGGGATGATTTCCGTGCCCGAATATATGTTCAAGAACTCGCTGTTTATCGAGGTCGTGCTGGGCTGTCCCAATGATCGGAAGATGCTGGATGTCGCTGCGGCTATGGGGCAGATCAAGATTCGCAATTAACGCCGGACAGCAGCGTAGCCGGGTCCGCTAAATCCTTGCAGATGATGTCCGCCCATGCCTGACCAAGCGCCCGGCGCGGCTTGAGATAGCGCGCCCGGTTATAGGCCCATTCCGATGCCGACATGCCCTTGGGGACATGGGCCAGCATCATGTCGATGACCATGCGATCGCTATCCGCTCCAGCTTCTGCCGCCCGCTCGTTCATGAGCGTGGAGAAGGCGGAGCGCCAGCCGTGCGGCACCATCCTGCCCTTATAGGAGCCCTTCGCCATTCGCTTGTAGAGCGACGACAGGGCGGCATCGCTCATCGGCTCACGCCATGATTTCCCACCGGGGAATAGGAGGCTGTATTTGCCGGTCATGATCCGCAGGGCGCGCAGAACCGCGACGGCCTGCGTCGACAGCGGCACTTCATGGCCGAACGCTTCATTGCCCTTGTCCTCGACGTCGAGCTTCATGCGGCTGGCGGAGATGCGCCAGATCGCATCCGGCGCGGGGGCATCGGGATTGCTCCAATCGATCCCCTCAAACTCGTCCCATGTGGCGAATCGCAGGACGCCCACGCGAACGACCGTGAGCGCCAGCAGGCGCGAGGCGAGCTTGGTCGTTACATCGGAGGTTGAGCGGTCCACGGCCTGTTGCAGTTCCAAAAGGTCTTCCGCCTTGGTCAGTGCCGGTTGCTTCGATCCGAATGGCGTCGGCTTGAGGGCGTCGCCAATGTCTGAGATCGCCATTACCGCGTCGGCACCGATAAAATGCTCGCCCTTGGCGCGCTTGAAGATCGCCAGCACATAGCCGCGCACGCGCTTCGCCGTCTCTATCGATCCACGCTTCTCGATCTTCCGTAGCTCGCGCAGGACCATAGGCCCGGTGATGTCGGCAATCGGCAGACGGCCCAAGGACGGATATAGGTCCAGTTCCAGGCGGAATTTCACGCGCTTGGCATGGGCAGGCGACCATCGCGGCGATTCGTCGGCCACCCACGCGTCGGCTATGGTCTTGAAGGTCGCGCCAGCCGCGGCGATAGCAGCCTGCTTCACCTTCTCCGCCTCGACAGCCGGGTCTTTCCCTGCGCGCACCAGCGCCCTTGCCTCGTCCCTCCGGTCGCGGGCATCAGCCAGCGACACGTCGGGGAATAGTCCGAATGTCAGGCGCTTCTCTTTCCCGGCATGGCGATACTTATATCGCCAAGACTTGGCCCCCTTCGCGGTGACATACAGATATAGCCCCCCAGAGTCGGCCAGCTTATAATCCCGCTCCGCAGCCTTGGCGTTTCTCACTTCCGCAACGGTCAGAGCCATGATGCCCCCACATTCGATTAGAGTGCCCCCGCAGGTGCCCCCGGCCCTGCCGGGATATTGCGATGGCTTGTGAGAGAACATGTAATTCAGTCGCGCCGAAAATCCAAGGTTCCCGCGCTATTATGATGCTTAATGGAAGTGTTGATTCGGAAAATTGGTGGGCCCGGCAGGACTCGAACCCGCAACCTAGCCGTTATGAGCGGCCAGCTCTAACCATTGAGCTACAGGCCCCACCCGATGCGGGCGATAAGGGGCATCAGGCCGCTTTGCAAGCCCGTCCAT
>Ga0180223_1001789_pt1 | contig 15015 bp, 15 predicted proteins | sample eDN5th30CKraftOP_FD_151337 | JGI IMG/M metagenome (GOLD analysis project Ga0180223, IMG submission 151337) | Enriched Organic Plus compost microbial communities from Emeryville, California, USA - eDNA 5th pass 30_C Kraft OP (version 2) (version 2) ...
CGTGAATGGTGTCGGCTATCAGGTGCATTGCTCGGCGCGCACGCTGCAAAGCCTGCCGGCGCAGGGCGAGGCGGCGACGCTCTCGATCGAGACTTATGTGCGCGAGGACATGATCCGGCTCTACGGCTTCCAGAGCGATGTGGAGCGCGAGTGGTTCCGGCTGCTGCAGACGGTGCAGGGCGTCGGCGCCAAGGTCGCGCTCGCGGTGCTGAGCACGCTCAAGCCCTCGGAGCTCGCCACCGCGGTGGCGATGCGCGACAAGGCGTCGGTGGCGCGCACGCCGGGCGTGGGGCCGAAGGTGGCGGAGCGCATCGTCACCGAACTCAAGGACAAGGCGCCGGCCTATGCGGACGTCGACCCGGCGGTGATCCGGCTCTCCGGCGCCGTTGACGACAAGCGCGCGCCGCAGCCGATCGCGGATGCGGTCTCGGCGCTGGTCAACCTCGGTTATGGTCAGCCGCAGGCCGCTGCCGCCATCGCCGCCGCGAGCCGCGAAGCTGGCGAGGGGGCCGAGACCGCCAGGCTGATCCGGCTGGGGCTGAAGGAGTTGAGCAAGTGAGGATGCCGTGACAACAGCCCCGCGCCTCATCACGCCGGAACGCCGCGAGGAAGATATCGCGGAGACATCGCTGCGTCCGCTCAAGCTTGAGGAATTCGTCGGCCAGGAACAGGCGCGCGCGAATCTGCGCGTGTTCATCGAGGCGGCGCGCGCGCGCAAGGAAGCGCTCGACCATGTGTTGTTTGTTGGACCGCCGGGGCTTGGCAAGACGACCCTGGCGCAGATCATCTCGCGTGAACTCGGCGTCGGCTTCCGCTCAACCTCGGGGCCGGTGATTGCGAAGGCGGGCGACCTCGCGGCGCTGCTCACCAATCTCGAAGAGCGCGACGTGTTGTTCATCGACGAGATCCACCGGCTCAATCCGTCGGTGGAGGAAATCCTCTATCCGGCGATGGAGGACTTTCAGCTCGATCTGATCATCGGTGAAGGCCCGGCCGCGCGCTCGGTGAAGATCGATCTGTCGAAATTCACGCTGGTGGGTGCGACGACGCGTGCGGGCCTGCTGACCAATCCGCTGCGCGACCGCTTCGGCATCCCGGTGCGATTGAACTTTTATACCGAAGCCGAGCTTGAGAAGATCGTCACCCGCGGCGCCCGCGTGCTCGGCATCGGGATGACGCCGGATGGCGCCAACGAGATCGCGCGCCGCGCCCGCGGCACGCCGCGCATCGCCGGCCGTCTGCTCCGTCGCGTGCGCGACTTCGCACTGGTGGCCGGTGATGGCGAGATCGGCCGCGCGATTGCTGACAAGGCGCTGCGCGCGCTCGAAGTCGATGCCGCGGGGCTCGACTCGATGGACCGCCGCTATCTGCTGGTGATCGCCGAGAACTATGGCGGCGGCCCCGTCGGTGTTGAAACCATTGCGGCCGCATTGTCCGAGCCGCGCGATGCGATCGAGGAGATCATCGAGCCGTTCCTGATCCAGAAAGGCTTTGTCCAGCGCACGCCGCGCGGACGCCTGCTCACCGGCCATGCCTTCCGCCACCTCGGCCTCGCCGAGCCCGCGCGCGATCCTGCCCAGTTCGGTTTGTTCGGGGGCGGGGAGGAATAGTGGCTTCAGACCTGTTGGAGCGGATGCGCCGCAATCCGGCGGGGGACTGGCAGATTCGCGATGTCGAGGCGGTCTGCCGGGAATATGGGCTTCTGTTTCGCCCTGGCCGGGGCACATCTCATGCCCATGCAAAGCATCCCGCCGCGCAGGAAATCCTGACCATTCCGGCCCGCCGGCCGATCAAGCCCATCTACATCCGCAAGCTGGTTCGCTATATTGAGGCTTACGGAGACGACCGATGAAACTGGAATATGCGATCGTAATCGAGCGGCTGTCAGATAGTGACGGTGGCGGCTACGTGGCCACGGTTCCCGATCTTCCCGGGTGCATGTCCGATGGCGAGACGCCTGAAGAAGCCTTGAAAAATGTCCAGGAAGCAATCGCCTCCTGGATCGAGGCCGCCAAGGAATGGAAGCGGGATATTCCTGAGCCATCTCGCCCGCTCGCGCGTGCAGGGTGACTGACGCGGGCTGTCTTTGGATGAAGTCCACGACAGAGAGAGCTGTAGCGGCACTGGAAATGCTTCCCGAAGACATGCGGGAGCAAGCCGTCGCATATCTCATGGAGCAGGTTGAGAAGTTCCGCATGCTGCAGGACCTTGTTGCGGAAGGATTGGAAGACGCTCAAGCCGGGCGTGTATCGGAGCGGGATTTTAAGAGTTGTCTACGGCAGCAAACGCGATAAACGCTGCTATAGGCTTTCATCTCAATTTCAATGTCATCGACAACAGCAGCATCATGATCATCGGCATCGACGATGCCCGAATGGACATCGTCAGAGAGTTTTTGCGATGACTTCTATTACAGACTGTCTCGACGGCGAAATCCGCGACGGACGGCATGTGATGGCCGTGCGTGTTTATTACGAGGACACGGATTTCTCCGGCGTGGTCTATCATGCGAGCTATCTGCGCTTCATGGAACGCGGGCGGACGAACTATCTGCGGTTGCTTGGTGCGGGCCAGCACGCGTTGTTCGCGGAGACGGAGCGTGAAGCCCCCGGCTTCGCCTTTGTCGTGCGCACCCTGCATGTCGAGTTTTTCAAGCCGGCGCGGATGGATGACATCCTCGAGATCGAGACCCGGCCGAACGAGGTGAAGGGCGCCTCGATCCTGCTGCAGCAGGTCATCCGGCGCGGCGAGGATATCCTGATCGAGGCCGATGTCCGGGTGGCGTTCGTGTCCGGCGGGCGGGCGCGCCCGATCCCGCTGGCGCTGCGCAAGGCCATGGCCGCAGACTGCGCATAGCGGCCTCAACCGAATAGTCGCCCTTTCTCACAAGGATTTGCGGAACTCCGGCTCGTAATGAGCTATTATGGGAATGCGTCGCTATGCCTCCGGCATCAGACGCCTCGGGTCGGCACTGGGTGCCCCGATGGCATGAGCGACGTTCGACGCAAACAAGCGCAGCACGGGGCGGCACTGTCTGGCGCGGGCCAGGCGGCCCCGTCTCGGGTTCCGCAGACAGGAGTCCTCAGCGATGTGCGACTACAGCCTAGAATATGTGGCGTCCCGTCCGGCAAAGGTTGGCGACAAGCTGGTCTCTACGCGTTTCAGCAACTCGATCACCCGCGGCTTCGCGGCCGTTGGCCAGCCCGGCGTGGCCGTGTGCCTGCTTCCCGGCACGGAAGTCGCGTTTGAACGCGATGTCGAAAGCGAGCCGACCTTCGGCTTTTTCCCGGTGCGCAAGCTCCGCGAGAGCGTGGCCCGCTTCCGGCAGGTCGATGTCGACCAGCCCACGGCGCATCATGACGCGCTGGAGTTTCCGGGTGGCCAGATCGTGAAGGTGAGCCGGCTGTGTGAAGGCCAGCATCTCACGGTGCTGCAGCTTCCCGCCGACAAGACGGCGCAGCATGAACATCCGGCGGAGACCACAACCACGCCGGCGACAGCGGTGGACCCTATCATTCTCTGATGGGATAAGCGGGATCGCCCGATGCGGTCCTGCGCGATGCATATCGACGCGTGGGACTGGCTCATGTAAATCCTCTTTACATGAGCTGGTCGAGACATGGCGGAAAAGGTGGTCCGACGGGGCCTGCGGGCGGTGGTCCGCGGGGGTACCATCATGGCAACCTCAAGGAAGCACTGATCCGCGCGGCGGTCGAACTCATCGCCGAGAAGGGGCCGGCCGGCTTCACGTTTGCCGATGCTGCCCGCTGGGCGGGCGTGAGCGCGGCGGCGCCGTATCGTCATTTCCGTGATCGCGATGAGCTGCTGGCGGACGTGGCCAAGCACGGCTTTGCCAAGTTCGAGGCGGCGCTGTCGCGGGCCTGGGATGGCGGCAAGCCCAATCCGATGACGGCGTTCGAGCGGCTGGGCCGCGCCTATCTGGAATTCGCCCGTGCCGAGCCCGCCTATTACTCGGCGATGTTCGAGGCTGGCATTCCGCTGGACAAGACGCCCGACCTGCGGGAGGCGGGCGACCGCGCCTTCGCCGTGCTGCGGTCGGCGGCCGAGGCGCTGACCGCCGAACTGCCGGCCAATAGCCGCCCCCCGGCGCTGATGATGGCGCTGCATATCTGGGCGATGTCGCATGGAATCGCGTCGCTGTTCGGCCGCGGCGATGCCGGCCGGCGCTCGCTGCCGATGTCGCCGGAAGACCTGCTGGAAGCCGGCACCCTGATTTACCTGCAGGGCTTGGGTTTTCCTTCGGCGCCCCCCAGATAATTTTCTGACGCCTCCGCCGCGCCTCCTATTGACAGCCACCGGCGTCGCCAGTAGCTATGTAAATGTTATTAACATTCACACGTGAGGCCGAGATGCCAATCACTGCGAAACTCGACGAGTTGGGCAAGCCAGCCTGGATCGCGTTGACGGTCCTCGGCTTCATCATCTGGTGGCCCCTGGGGCTTGGGACCCTGGCCTTCTTGATATGGAGCGGACGAATGGGATGCTGGAATCGCGGCATGAGCCGTTGGGACGAGAACAGGGATCGCATGCGCGGCGGCGCCACCCGCTGGTGGGGCGCCCAGATGCCGTCGAGCGGCAACCGCGCCTTTGATGAGTACCGGGCCGACACGCTGCGCCGGCTCGAGGACGAGCAGAAGGAATTCAAGGACTTCCTCGACCGGCTTCGTTTCGCCAAGGACAAGACCGAGTTCGATGCCTTCATGAACGAGCGGCGCAACCGCGGTCCGGCCAACCCTCCGCAGGACCAGACCCCGCCGCAGCAGCCGCAGAGCTGACGGGAACGTCCCAGACAGCCTCCAGCGCCCGCCCTCACCGGCGGGCGCTTTGTTTTGTTCGCGCCAGTCAACCAAAGTTGAAAAGCCTTTGGTAACCGAACGTTAAGCATGAACTGCGCTGGTTAGGCTGCAGATGAGCTGCAGATGACCTGTGCTGACGCCCTAGTTTGGACATCGTTGACGGGGATTTCGGAGCCACCGGTGGGGGATCTCCGGTGTTTCCATCATGGCTGGGACGGGCGGCGCGTGTGCCGATCGCGGTCCGCAATGGGATCGGAGCACCCGGTTCGGACGCCTGATGGGCGCCGGACAGTCGAAGGAATGTTTGGATGAATCCTGCCGAAGCTTTGCCCGCAGTCTCGTCAGACCTGTCGCTGATCGGTCTGTTCTGGCAGGCCCACTGGATCGTCAAATTCGTGATGCTTGGCCTCGTCGCCTGCTCGGTTTGGGTGTGGGCCATCGCCATCGACAAGGTGCTGCTGTACCGGCGCACCAAGGCGGCCATGGACCGTTTCGAGCAGGCGTTCTGGTCCGGGCAGTCGCTGGAGGAACTCTACCGCACGCTGTCGGCCAAGCCGACGCATTCCATGGCGGCGTTGTTTGTGGCGGCGATGCGGGAATGGAAGCGCAGTTTTGAGACCCAGGCGCGCTCCTTCGCCGGCCTGCAGATGCGTATCGACAAGGTGATGGACGTCACCATCTCGCGCGAGGTCGAGCGGCTGGAGCGGCGGCTGCTGGTGCTGGCGACGGTGGGTTCCGCCGGCCCGTTCATCGGCCTGTTCGGCACGGTCTGGGGCATCATGACGAGCTTCCAGTCGATCGCCGCCTCCAAGAACACATCGCTCGCGGTCGTCGCGCCGGGCATCGCCGAGGCGCTGTTCGCGACTGCAATTGGCCTGATTGCTGCCATCCCGGCGACGATTTTCTATAACAAGTTCAGCTCCGAGGTGAACAAGCAGACCCAGCGCCTGGAGGGCTTTGCCGATGAATTCTCCGCGATCCTGTCGCGGCAGATCGATGAGCGGGCGTGAGGTCCGGCGATGGGCATGAGCGGCGCCGGCGGCGCATCAGGAGGACGGCGGGGGCGGCATCGCCGCCATGGCGTGATGAGCGACATCAATGTGACGCCGATGGTGGACGTCATGCTGGTGTTGCTGATCATTTTTATGGTTTCAGCGCCTTTGCTGACGGTCGGCGTGCCGATCGACCTGCCGCAATCCCAGGCCAAGAGCCTCGACCAGGATCGCGAGCCTTTGGCACTGTCTGTGAATGTCGAGGGGAAGGTGTTCCTGCAGAACACCGAGATTCCGATCGACGAACTGGTGTCTAAAATGAGGGCGATCACCGAGGCGCGCGGGGGACTGGATGAACGCATCTATGTGCGTGGCGACCGCCGGGTCGACTACGGGAAGATGATGCAGATCATGGGGCGGCTGTCGGGGGCGGGGTTCCGCCGTGTGGCGCTCGTGACGGATGTGGAGCAGGGCTCCTAGCGGACGGGTGATGCAGCGTCGGACATGAGGGCTGGACTGACCATATCGGTTGCGGGGCACGTCACGTTGCTTGCGTGGGGGCTTGTCTCGTTCACATCCCAGCCGCTGAAGGCGGTCACTGGCGAGTCGCTGCCGGTCGATATCATCTCCGACAAGGAATTCTCCGAGGTCACCAAGGGCATCAAGACGGCGAAGCAGACGCCGAACCAGAAGCCGCTGGTGGAGAAGCTCGCCGAGAACAGGCCCATCGAAGATCCCGAGGTGAAGATTTCGCCCAAGCCCGAGATCAAGGCCGCGAACGACGCGACACCGCCTCCTCAGGAGAAGCCGGAGCCGAAGAAAGAGCCGCCGAAGGAAGCAAAGGCCGAACCGAAGCCCAAGCCTCCTGAACCGAAGCCGGAGCCGCCAAAAGAAGCCAAAGTCGAGCCCAAGCCCAAACCGGAACCCAAAGTCGATCCGATTGCCGAAGCGCTGAAGAAGGAAGAGGCCAAAAAACCCGAGAAGCAGCCGGAGAAACCGCCGGAAAAGCAGGCTGAGAAGAAGCCGCCGGAGGAGAAGAAGACGGCTGAAGCCAAGCCCGCGCCTGCGGAGAAGACGCCTCCGCAGGAACAGAAGAAGCTCGACTTCGGCAAGATCGCCTCACTGCTCGACAAGCAGACGCCGCAGCGCTCGGCCGCTGGTGGCGAACAGCTCAATCCGACCGCGGCCCGGGGGCTGCCGACCGGCAATGCTGTCGCTATCACCCAAAGCGAACTTGATGCGCTGCGGAACCGGATGAAGCAGTGCTGGCTGTCTCCCCCGGGGATCAACTCGGACAAGCTGGCGGTCGAGATCCGTGTGAGCTTCAATATCGACGGCAGCCTCTCGCGGCCGCCGCAGGTGTTGCAGGGCGCGGCGTCGCCGTATGGTGTGATGGTTGCGGAGAGCGCCAAGCGGGCGATCCTGCGCTGCCAGCCCTACAAGATGCTGCGCAAGGAGACCTATGAGCGATGGAAAGAGATCGACATGAACTTCGATGCGAGCTGGATGAACAACTAGGTCGATCTCCAGACAGATGAAAATTCACTGTTCTATTTGATGACGGCGGTTTCAGTGCAACGACAGCTTTCTCTCCCGGTTGATCATTCCCGTCGGCGCGTATTGACGATGGGCGCGGGTCTTGGCCTCGGAGCGCTCACCGGCTTTGCATCGCGCGATGCTTTTGCCCAGCTGAAGCTCGACATCAATCAGGGCACGGTGCAGCCGATCCCGATCGCACTGCCGGATTTCGTCGGCGTGCAGCTGCCGGATGCCGGCATGGCGCGCTCGGTCACGCAGATCATCGCCGGCAACCTCCGCCGCAGCGGCCTGTTCGCGCCGATCGACCAGGGCGCCTATCTCGAAAAGATCACCACCATCGACAGCCAGCCGCGCTTCCCCGACTGGCGCGCGATCAACGCCCAGGCGCTGGTGACCGGGCGGCTGTCGCGTCAGCCGGACGGCCGCCTCAAGGCGGAGTTTCGTCTGTGGGACGTGCTGGCAAGCCAGCAGCTCACCGGCCAGCAGTATTTCACCACACCGGACAACTGGCGGCGCATCGCGCATATCATTTCCGATGCGATCTATGAGCGGCTCACCGGCGAGAAAGGCTATTTCGACAGCCGCGTCGTGTTCGTCGATGAAACCGGTCCGAAGGACCGGCGCGTCAAGCGCCTCACCATCATGGATCAGGATGGCGCCGGCGTGCGCTATCTCACGCGCGGTGACGAACTGGTGCTGACGCCGCGCTTCTCGCCGTCGACCCAGGAAATCACCTACATGGCCTATGGCCAGAGCGATCCGCGCGTGCTGCTGCTCAACATCGAGACCGGTCAGCGCGAGGTGGTCGGCAACTTCCCGGGCATGACTTTCTCGCCGCGCTTCTCGCCGGACGGCCAGCGCGTGATCATGAGCCTGCAGCAGGGCGGCAACGCCTCGATCTTCGTGATGGACCTGCGGTCCAAGGCAACCACGCGGCTCACCGACACCGCGGCGATCGACACCGCGCCGTGCTACGCGCCGGATGGCTCGCGCATCTGTTTCGAATCCGACCGCGGCGGCACCCAGCAGATCTACATCATGGGCGCCAGCGGCGGCGGGGCGCAGCGCATCAGCTTCGGCCAGGGACGGTATTCAACTCCGGTCTGGTCGCCGCGCGGCGACTATATCGCCTTCACGCGGCAATCGAGCTCCGGCTTCGGCATCGGCATCATGAAGCCGGACGGTTCCGGTGAGCGCATCCTGGCCGACGGCTACCACAACGAGGGTCCGACCTTCTGCCCGAACGGCCGGGTGGTGATGTTCTTCCGCGACAATGGCAACGGCCCCTCGCTCTATACCGTTGATATTTCGGGACGGAACGAACAGCGCGTGCCGACGCCGGCTTTCGCTTCGGATCCGGCCTGGTCGCCGCTGTTGTCGTGAGATGGTTGTGTGGAACCCCGCATTGTCGCGATGGCGCCGCATTCACCAACCAGTAACCATGACGAAGGGTTTACGCCGATTTTCGGTGTTGATGGCACGCAGTAACGCCTCATCAAGGTTGATGGAACGTTCGCTTAACGAACGGCCTGTAGACCGGAATGAGAGTCCGGAACGATGTGGAATGGAGGCACCGGAATGACGAGTGTGATGCGTATCATCCGTGGTGCGAAGCTTGCTGCGGCGCTTGTGATGGTGATGGCGCTGGGCGCCTGCGCCAATAATCCCAATCAGCAGCAGGCCGGCATGATGGGGGCGGGCGCGGCGACGCCGGGCAGCCAGCAGGATTTCGTGGTCAACGTTGGCGACCGCGTCTTCTTTGAATCCGATTCAACTGAACTGACGCCGCAATCGACGGCGACGCTTGATCGTCAGGCGCAGTGGCTGAGCAGATATGCTCAATACAGCTTCACGATCGAAGGCCATGCCGACGAGCGCGGCACCCGCGAATACAACATCGCGCTGGGTGCGCGCCGCGCCCAGGCGACACGGGATTATCTGGCGTCACGCGGCATCAATCCGCAGCGGATGCGGACGATCTCCTACGGCAAGGAACGGCCGGTGGCGGTGTGTAACGACATCTCATGCTGGTCGCAGAATCGCCGCGCGGTGACAGTTCTGAACGCACAGTCATAACAGGCGTTACGACGTGAAACTAAAATTGACCGGCGCCCTTGTGGCGCCGGTCGCGTTTTGAAGCATGATTCCATAAAAGCGAATCGCGGTTTTCGGAAAAGATCACGCGCGAACAAGAAGATAAGTGATGGATCGCTGGACCGGGGCTGGCCCGGACTTTCAGGAGACATATTTTGGTCCATCGAGCTCCATATGGTAAGCACTTCGAGAATCCTGATGTGATCCTGGCAATGCCCATGTCCCTCTCTCGTGTTTGCGCGGCGGTCACGTTTCTTGCCGCTGCTGCTTTGACGACCGGCCAGGCCTCCGCTCAGCGCGGCGGGCTGCTCGACGATTTGTTTGGTGGCAACGATCAGCCGCGTCAGGGCCAGGTGGCCCAGGCGTCCGGTGCCGATCTGGCTGTCCGGATGGACCGGCTGGAGAACTCGATCCGCCAGCTCACTGGCGCGGTCGAGCAGATGCAGTACCGCAACCAGCAGCTCGAGCAGCAGTTGCGGCGGATGCAGGAAGATACCGAATACCGGTTGCAGGAGATGGGCGGCCGTGGCGGCGCCGCGCAGCAGGCTCCCCGTGGACCGGCGCCAGCGCGCAATGATCCCGCCACGGTTCCGACGATGGCACCGGCGCGTCCGGCGACAGTCCCCGGTCAGCCCCAGCGCCGTGGTGATGCTTTCGATCCCTCCCAGGCGCCGGATGCGCCTGGCGCCCCCCGGGTGCTCGGCTCGACGCCGTCATCGGGTGAGCCGCCGCCGCAGCCCGGCGAGCCCAATACGCAGATCGTCGCGGACGAACCTGTCGGCGTGCCGGGTGGCCGGTCGGCGGGGGCGCCGCTTGATCTCGGCACGCTGTCCAGCCGGGTGGCGAATGATCCGACCTTTGCGACCTCGACCAACGGGGCGATGCCACCCGCCAGCGGGCCGCCGCCGCGCAATACCAATCAGCAGATGGCGGCGGCCGAGCCGCCGAGCCAGTCGCCGAAGGACCAGTTCGAGCTCGCCTACGGTTATGTGCTGCAGAAGGATTACGGCCAGGCGGAGCAGGAATTGCGCGCGTTCCTGAGGAAATATCCGAGCGACAGACTGGTGGCCGACGCGCAATACTGGCTCGGCGAGACCATGTTCCAGCGCCAGCGCTATCGCGATGCCGCGCAGCCGTTCCTCACGGTGGCGACCAAATACGAGAATGCCAGCAAGGCGCCTGACGCCCTGCTGCGCCTTGGCCAGTCACTGGCGGCGCTTGGCGAAAAGGAAACCGCCTGTGCAACCCTGTCCGAAGTGACGCGGAAATATCCACGCGCCGCGAGCAGCGTGAAGCAGGTGGTCGAACGAGAACAGAAGCGTGCCAAATGCTGATGAGACGCGACCGGTCTCGGCTGCCGAGGCTGATGCGCTCTTCATCCCGCTTCTCGATATCCCCGCCCTTCTGATCGCCGTTTCCGGCGGCCCCGATTCCATCGCGCTGCTGACCCTGCTGGCCCGCTGGCGGGCGGCATTGCCACGTGGACCGGACCTGTTCGCCGCGACGGTGGATCACGGGTTGCGGCCGGAAGCCGCCCGGGAGGCGCGGGCCGTCAAACGGCTGGCGGCGCAGCTTGGCATCCCGCACCGGACGCTGCGCTGGACCGGCGACAAGCCCGGGACCGGTTTGCAGGAGGCGGCGCGGGACGCGCGCTACCGCCTGCTGACGGCCGAGGCGAAGCGGGTGGGTTCCGGGCACGTCGTCACCGCGCATACGCTCGATGACCAGGCCGAAACGCTGCTGATCCGGATGGCGCGGGGCAGTGGCCTGTCCGGCTTGCGCGCCATGGCTGCCGCAACCGATCTGCACGGGATCAGGCTGCTGCGGCCGCTGCTCGATGTGCGGAAGAGCCGGCTCCTCGCCACCCTCGCCGACGCCGGCATCGGCTTCGCTGACGATCCGTCCAATCGCGATCCCCGGTTCACGCGGGTGCGTGTCCGCACGCTGCTGCCTGAATTGGCGAGGGAGGGCCTCGATGCCCGCCGGCTGGCGCAACTCGCCCGCCGCATCCGGCGGGCCGATGCCGCCCTGGCAGCGGCGGTCGATCAGGCCTTTGTCGATCTCTCCGCGGACCGGGACCTCACCACGATGCCGGTCGAGTTTGACGCCGCCCGCTTCCTGGCCCTGCCGGATGAGATCGGCCTACGGCTGCTGGGCGAGGCCATTGGCCGTGCCGGCGACGAGGGTCCGGTCGAGCTGGGCAAGCTGGAAATCCTGTTCGCAGCGCTGCAATCGGCGGCCCGTCAGGGTGAGAAACTGCGCCGCACCCTGGCCGGAGCAGTGGTGACCTGCGCCGGCAAAAGCCTCACAATCGGCCGGGCGCCGGCCCGCCGGAACAGGCCGCACGGGCCAAAACCTTAACCACACGGGGACGTGACACCGCGGCGCAGCCCGAAATTCGCTAAGCTGGGCGGGTTTTTCCGCTGGGCCTTTCCCTTGGCAGGGGGGCTTGCGAGACATAGATTGGTGCGGGGAAATAAGTAGAATCCGCTGCGGATCGCGAAGATCCGATCCGGCCGGCCCGGAGGCCGCCGGGAGTGAGGGACTTGGGATGAATGCCAATCTGCGCAACTTCGCCCTGTGGGTGATCATTGTTCTCCTGCTGCTGGCGTTGTTCACCCTGTTTCAGAATCCGGGTCAGCGCACCCAGTCCCAGGACATTTCCTTCTCGCAGCTTCTCACCGAGGTTGATCAGGGTCGCGTGCGCGATGTGCTGATCCAGGGTCAGGACATCCACGGCACCTTCACCGACGGCCGCAACTTCCAGACCTATGCGCCGAACGATCCGACGCTGGTGCAGCGCCTCTACGGCAAGGGCGTGTCGATCACGGCGCGGTCGCCGCAGAGCGATGTCCCGTGGTTCGTGTCGCTGCTCGTCTCGTGGCTGCCGTTCATCGCGCTGATCGGCGTGTGGATCTTCCTGTCGCGGCAGATGCAGGGCGGGGCCGGCAAAGCCATGGGCTTCGGCAAGTCGCGCGCCAAGATGCTGACGGAAGCGCACGGCCGCGTCACCTTTGAGGATGTTGCCGGTGTCGACGAGGCCAAGCAGGACCTGCAGGAGATCGTCGAATTCCTGCGCGACCCCGGCAAATTCCAGCGTCTCGGCGGACGGATTCCGCGCGGCGTGCTGCTGGTCGGTCCTCCCGGTACCGGCAAGACGCTGATCGCGCGTGCGGTCGCCGGCGAAGCCAACGTGCCGTTCTTCACCATCTCGGGCTCCGACTTCGTCGAGATGTTCGTCGGCGTCGGCGCGAGCCGTGTGCGCGACATGTTCGAGCAGGCGAAGAAGAATGCGCCGTGCATCATCTTCATCGACGAAATCGATGCGGTCGGCCGTCATCGCGGCGCCGGTCTCGGCGGCGGCAACGACGAGCGCGAGCAGACGCTGAACCAGTTGCTGGTCGAGATGGATGGCTTCGAGGCGAACGAGGGCATCATCCTGATCGCCGCCACCAACCGTCCCGACGTGCTCGATCCGGCGCTGCTGCGTCCGGGCCGTTTCGACCGGCAGGTGATCGTGCCGAACCCGGACGTGGTCGGCCGCGAGCAGATCCTGAAGGTGCATGTGCGCAAGGTGCCGCTGGCACCGGACGTCAACCTGAAGACCATCGCCCGCGGCACGCCCGGCTTCTCCGGCGCCGACCTGATGAACCTCGTCAACGAGGCGGCGCTGATGGCGGCCCGGCGCAACAAGCGCATGGTCACCCAGCACGAGTTCGAGGACGCCAAGGACAAGGTGATGATGGGCGCCGAGCGCAAGTCGCTGGTGATGACCGAAGAGGAGAAGATGCTGACCGCGTATCACGAGGGCGGCCACGCCATCGTCGCGCTCAACGTCAAGGCGACCGATCCGGTGCACAAGGCGACCATCATTCCGCGCGGCCGCGCGCTGGGCATGGTCATGCAGTTGCCGGAGCGGGACAAGCTGTCGATGTCGCTCGAGCAGATGACCTCGCGGCTGGCGATCATGATGGGCGGCCGTGTCGCGGAAGAGCTGATCTTCGGCCACGACAAGGTGACGTCGGGCGCGTCGTCCGACATCGAGCAGGCGACCAAGCTCGCCCGCATGATGGTGACGCGCTGGGGCCTGTCGAGCGAGCTCGGCACGGTGGCCTATGGCGATAACCAGGACGAGGTGTTCCTCGGCTATCAGGTGTCGCGCCAGCAGAACATCTCCGAGGAGACCAGCCAGAAGATCGACAAGGAGATCCGCCGGCTGGTCGAGGCCGGCTATGCCGAGGCCGAGCACATCCTGACCGAGAAGCGCGCCGATCTCGAAATCCTGGCCAAGGGCCTGCTGGAATTCGAGACGCTGACCGGCGAGGAGATCACCGACCTGCTCGACGGCAAGCGGCCGAACCGCGAGTCGATCATCGAGCCGTCGACGCCGCGCTCGTCGGCGGTGCCGCCGGCCGGCAAGAGCCGTCCGCGTCCGGAGTCAGGCGGGCTGGAGCCGCAGCCGCAGGCGTAACGGTTCTCCCAGATGGAGATTGAAGTGGCCGGGCTCGCGTCCCGGCCATTTTTTTTTGGGCTGTCCTGTGGCGACCCATTCAGTTGCCAGCAACCATCAAGCCCGACGGCGGTTGCTTGTCCGGTCGCGTTGCCCGAGGCACCATCCCTCCCCTGCAAGGGGAGGGTGGCTGCCGAAGGCAGCCGGGTGGGGGCCATGGCCAACGAAACGGCGCGCCGATTGCGCAAGACGATGACGCCGCAGGAGGTCAAACTCTGGGTGCATCTGAGGTCCTGGCGCCAACGTGGATACCATTTTCGGCGGCAGTCGCCGCATGACGGCTACATCGTCGATTTCGTCTGCCTGCGGCATCGGCTTGTGATTGAAGTGGATGGTGGCCAGCATAATTTCGATGCTCATCGCGCCAGGGACTTGCGGCGCGATCTCCGCCTCAATGCTGACGGCTTCCGCGTCCTTCGCTTTTGGAACAGCGACGTTGATGAAAACCTCAGCGGCGTGCTGGAATGCATCCTTGAGGTTCTGAGCACAGAACCCCACCCGTCTGCTCGCTTCGCTCGCAGCCACCCTCCCCTTGCAGGGGAGGGATAGGCGCGCGTTGCGCGCGATGCCCGTGACGGCAAGACTCACGGTCGCCGCAGCGTTATGCCGCCAGCGGCACCTCGCCGAGCACCCAGGTGCGGTGCATGAGGCGGGTGTATTTCGTCATGTCGTAAGGCGTGGCGGTATGCAGGGTCATGCGGTCGTCCCAGATGAGGATATCGCCGACCTGCCACTTGTGCCGGTAGGTGAACCGCTCCTGCGTCGCGAATTCCAGCAGCTCGTCGAGCAGATCGAGCCCCTGCGGATTCGGCACGCCAACGATGCCGATGGGAAGGCTGCCGAGCCACAGCGCCTTGCGTCCATCGACCGGATGACGGCGCACCATCGGATGGAAGACATCCGGCATGGCCTCGCTCATCTCCGGCGTCACCGGCAGGCCGCGCGAACGGCGCATCTCGACGAAGCTCTGATGCAGCCGATAGTTCATCAGTTCGCTCTGCCGCTCGGCCGGCAGGGCCCGAAACGCGCCGCACATGTCCGCAACCAGCGTGTCCGAGCCCTC
>Ga0180223_1001790_pt1 | contig 14999 bp, 13 predicted proteins | sample eDN5th30CKraftOP_FD_151337 | JGI IMG/M metagenome (GOLD analysis project Ga0180223, IMG submission 151337) | Enriched Organic Plus compost microbial communities from Emeryville, California, USA - eDNA 5th pass 30_C Kraft OP (version 2) (version 2) ...
GACGGCAGTTCCGTGTTGGTGGGCTTGGCCGCCGCCTGGCAGGCGACTTCCCAATCGGTGCGGGAGATCGCTCCGCTGCCGGCGCTGTTCTTCGCGCGGACTTCCAACGTGTAGTTCGTGCAGGACTGCAAACTGAGCCGCTCCGGGCTTTCGCAGGCGTACCAGTCGTCTTCGCTGTTGCCGTTCAGCCGGCATTCGCTTGTGACGCCGGCGCCAGGCGGGTCGATCGTCCAGGCGACCGACGGGTGCAGATCGTCGAAAGCGGAGTAGTGCGGTGGGACGTTGGTGAAGTTGATCGACGGCAGATCGTTGACTGGGCCGAACGAGTCGCTGTAAGCGGGCTCGCCGGGGCCGTCGGCGTTGTAGGCGATCACTTTCAGCCGCAGGCTGCGGTTGCGGTCAGCGTCGACGGTCAGGTAGCCGTCTTTGCCGCAGTTGGCGACCATCGCACAATCGTTCTCTTTGGTGGCGGCGGCGCATTCCTGGTCGCCTTCGGGGGTGGCATGGCAGACCTGGATGGTCTTCCAGGCGCCCGCGGAGGTCTGCCGCTGCCAGGTGATCGAGTATCTGACGGAGTCGGCGGCGGTGGCGTAGTTCCAGACGCCGACGGTGCCTTCCAGCTGCTGGCCGACGCGGGCGTTGCCGGTGATCTTCGGGTTGGTGACGTTGACCGGCGGGCCGTTGGGCAGCGGGTCGCAGACATCGCCTTTGCCGTCGCCGTCCGAGTCGGCTTGGTCGGGGTTGGCGTCCGTGGGGCAGTTGTCGATCCCGTCGCGGATCCCGTCTGCGTCCTGATCGTTGGTGATGCCGGTGTCCAACGGGCCGGCCGGGCACGCTTCAGCGGCGTCCTGACCGGCCTTGCTGGCGGCTGCGGCCGCGTCGGCCGCGCAGAGCTTGGTCAGGGCGTCGCCGACGCTCTCCGATGAGGCGCCATAACGTGGCCCGAGGCGCTGCTTGCCGTTGGAGTCCTGCCAGGGTTTGCCGTCGTCGCCTTTGCAGAGGATGACCGGGTCAGGGCTGGCGTTCGGCGCTGCGGCGCACATCGCCAGCACCTGGTTGGTGGCGTCGGCGATGAACACCTTGCGGGTGATGTCGCTGTCGGCTCGCAGCCCTTCGACGGCGGTTACGCTCTGATCGGTGGCGGGATCGTAGCTGGCCCAGCTCAGCTTCGGGTTCAGCTGAGCGGCGGTCGCCGGATCGAACCCGTCGTAGGCCGACGCGGTGAAGTCGGTCTCGTCGGTGTCGCTTTGATGTTCGAGCTGGCCGGTGCCGCGCTCGCCGCGGTAGTAGTCCTGCGCGTCCTCCCAAGCGCTGTCCAGGGTCGCGCGGGCGGTGCCCGCTTCGGCTGCGTGCCGTTGCACGAACAACTTCGGAACGACGTAGGCGCCGGCGAGCGAGATGATCCCGAGAACGATCATCACCTCGACCATGGTCCAGCCGCGCTGTCCGCGTAGACGCTTCACCTTCCCACTATGCCAACAACCAGCACGTCAACGCATCATTCGCACGACAGAGATACGCCTCGCCTAGTACCTGAACGCAGGTTGACGGCTATCAGCGAGGCGGCAGGCCGTAATCGCTGGGGCTGCGACCGGGCGGCATCGGCGGGCGCGGCGGCGCCGCGGGGTACCCCGAGGACTCCCCGTAACTGCCGGGGAACGGTCTGTGCGCCGCCGGCTGCTGATCCTGAAAACGGGATGCGTACGCGTAGTCGTCATGGCTCGGTTGGCCGTGCGCGCGGTCCTCGCCGTCGCGGATCAGCCGGGCGACCCGGTCAGGGTCGCTGACGCCGGCGAAGACAATGTCGTCGTTGTTGAGGTCGCTGGCGGCGGAGGAGATCGTCACCGTGCCGGTGCGGAACAGCAGCTTCTCCGCGAGGGTCTGATGCACGTCGACGGCCTGGATCTTGTGGTAGCTGAACTCGCGCTTGTCGGTCTTGACCGGGAAGCCGGCCTCGAATCGGACGCCGCGGCCGGTGATCAGGTACAGCGTCTTGTTGCGGTACAGCAGCGGGGAGCCGAACGCGAAGCCCAGCAGGCACAGGAACCCCAGGACGGCGTACCCGCCGGGGATCAGGTCCTGATCGACGGCGAAGTACAAGGCGATGCCGATGACTCCGCAGGAGAACAGCGACGCGATGAAGAACCGGGCCATGATCGGCGAATGCCAGGCCGGATGTCCCTTCCACAGGGTTCCCATGCGGCCAGCATGCCATCAGCGAAACCCGCCGCCACGCTTTCCCGGTGTTTTCGTCAGGCGGCTGATGCCGGCGGCAACGCCGATGACATGACCTGCGGCTGGCCGGCGTGGATCTGCTGCGCGCGTTGGCGCCAGGCGGCGGGGATCAGCGACAGGTCGTTGCAGTGCGTCAGCGCGATCTGGATCATCTCCTGCACCTCTGCGTTGTTGGAGGATGGGCGCAGCAGCGACAGGGCTTGGAGGATGTCCTGCCCGGTGGGTGCGCTGCGGCCGTTGTCGTGCGCCAGTTCGACCGCTTTGATGATGACTCCGTCAAGGTCAGCGCCGGTGTAGCTGGAAGTGGCGTTGAGGATCTGCCGGGCTTCGTCCTCGCCGGCGATCGCGGTGCCGGCGGGCAGCTTCACCCGCAGGATCCCCCAGCGCTCTTGATCGGACGGCGGGAGGATCGGCACGATCCGGTCAAAACGGCCGGGGCGGCGGAGAGCCGCGTCGACCTTGTCGACGCGGTTGGTGGCGGCGAACCAGACGACATCGCCGCGTTTGGTGCCGGAGGCGCCGCTCATCTCTTCGAGGATCCGTCCGAAGATGCGCCGTTCGACGCCGCCGTCGTTCTGGCCGCCGCGCTGGAACTGCTGCTCGATCTCGTCGATCATCACCAGGGTCGGGGCCAGCGACCGGATGCAGGCCAGCGCCTTCTCCAGGTTGCGTTCGGACATGCCGACGTACTGCCCCAGCAGCCGGCCCGCGTTCAGCTTGACGACATTCACTCCGGCCTCGTAGGCGAGTGCTGATACGAGGTAGGTCTTCCCGGTGCCTGGTGGCCCCGCGAGCATGACGCCTGAGGGCATGCGGTCGCGGTTGCCGGTGGTGAGCGGTTCGATCACGGATTTGCGCAGGTACTGCTTCAGCTCTTCCATGCCACCGACCTGATCGAAGCCGTGGCGAGGTTCGAGGATCTCGATTAGATCCCCGAACTCCTGACGGATGATCTGATCCTTGCGTTCGCGGATCAGCTGCTGATCGATCGGCTGGTTCGTCAGGGACGATCGCAGGCAGATGTCATCCACCAGCACCCGGGAGAGGCCGCCGGTCAGGTTCGCGAACACGGTCGGGGTGATCCCCTGCGCGAGCGAGATCAGCCCTTCACCCTGCTGATCTTCCTGGAGGCGGCGGACGATGAACGCTTCGCGTTCCGCGGTGCTCGGGTAGGGGATCTCGACGGATTCGATCATGCTGCTGGTGGTGCGCAAGCTGGCGTGCAGGTCGCTGGCGGTGGCGGTGATCAGCAGGATCACCTGGCCGGCGGCGATGAAATCCGACTGACGCGCCCAGCGGCGCAGGGTGGCGAGGGTGATCCGGTCCAGCTGGCCCATGTGGCTGTACTCCGACTGAGGCCAGATCAGCTCGGGATCCTCGAAGATCAACGCGAGCTTTCCGCGCAGCTGCGGGGTCAGCAGAGCCTGCTCCAGCAGCGGCAGCGCTTTGTGCGGCTCGGGGTAGAACAGCTCGTTCATCGCCGGCGCTTTCTGCTTGCCGTCCTCCTCGCCGGTCAAGCCGACCGCTTCGATGAACTGGGTGCGGTGCTTGGGTGAGGCGAACCCGATCCCGCGTGAGCAGTTGAAGAAAACCACGCAGCGGTTCTCCCCCAGCGTCTCAGACAGGTAGTGGTCCAGACGGACGCGTTCGTCGCCGACGTAGTCCTCAACGGCGCCTTGGATGATGAACGTGTGCGCCAGGCCGCTGGAGAACTTCTCCTTGAACTCGGTCACCCACGCCGGATCGACGACCCTGGCCTCTGCGCTGTCGGCGCTCATGCTGTCAGCCTGCCATCAGCGGGCAAGCTCCTTCGGGGTTTGCGGCTAGTTGCGGCCGCTTGACCCGAACCCGCCGGAGCCGCGTTCATCAGGGCCCGGCGGTAGCTCATCAACGACCGCCAGCTGCGGGGTGACGACCGGGACCAGCAGCAGCTGCGCGATCCGATCCCCAACGGAGACGTGGAACGGCTCGTCGCTGTGGTTGATGGCGATGATGCCGATCGTGCCGCGGTAGCCCGTGTCGATCAGCCCGGGAGCGTTGTTGACGGTGACGCCGGCTTTTAGCGCGGTGCCGGATCGGGGGACGACAAGCCCGGCGACGTTGGGTGGCAGGGCGATGCTGACGTTCGTCTGCACCAGCTTGCGCTCCCCCGGCGAGATGACGATGGCCTCGTCGGAGTACAGGTCGTAGCCGAGATCGCCGGCGCGCTGTCGGGTCGGAGCTTTCGCGGTGTCGGAGTGCAGTCGGATGCTGACGTCGTTCATCACCGCGAACCTACGCCACGCAGTCTCCCGCTGGACGTCAGCCCTGCAACGACTCTGCGATCGCAGCGCGAATGCTGTTGCGGAAGCGCTGGATCATCTCGACGTCCGCGTTGGCGGGGATGAGATCGGCGATCTCCGCGTGCAGTTCGAGCTTGGCGTCGCGGCGGGCTGGGTCCTTGACATCCTGCTCGTCGGTCACACCCAACGGCACACCTGCGGCTGTCCATTGCTTCTTGCGCAGATCCATCACCTTGTCGATGAACATCGCAACGGACTCATCGATGGGACGGTCCATCTCGTAAGGAGCGGTGCTGGCGGCCACCTGCAGGTCGTTGCGCGGGTTGGCGATCAGGCTGTTGGACATCAGCCCCAGCAGCGGGGCGGTCCGCGTCTGTCCGTTGGTGTGGTTGTAGTTGAGGACGAAGTAGTCTCGGGCGGTTGTGGGGATTGCTACGTCGCCTTTCTCCATCCCGCGGATCATCGTCGCGAGCTTGGCGTTCGTCGTATGCGGCACCTGAAGGCGTGCTTCGAGGTCCGAGGTCTTCGCCGCGTCGCCCATCACTTCGCCGGTCAGCATGAACCGCATCGCGCGCAAACCGGCGATGTTGCCTGCGGATTTGGCTTTGCCGACCGCTTTGAGGTTGACCGGCCAGAGCGCCTGCTCGTCCTCGGAGACGAACGCGAAGTCAAACCAGAAGCGGTTGCTGCGAGGCTTGACGATCTTCACGTACTGGCCGTCGGGGAACTTGATGTAGTAGTCGTCGGGGACGGAGGCCAACCATTTCTTCTCCAGCACGTCGGAGTACCCGCGCGAGGACATGTCCTTGTCATGGTCAGGAGTCCAGATCGGGAAGTCCGTCAGCAGCAGCCCGATCGCCGACGCCGCCTTGGCTCGGTAGACGCTGATCTCGGGCGCGCTGGTGACCACGTCAAGCTGCGCCTTGCGCGGCGGGCGCGGCTGCTGGAACACGATCCTCGGCTTCTCCCCCGGGGCGGGTCCGCGGCCGGTATCGGTGAGCACTACGTTCAGCAGTGATGAGGCCAGGTCCGTGTCGACGGTGACCGGGATGATCTTCTTGCCGGTGAGATCGCGCCCCGATTCGCTGAAGGCGCCCAAGAAGGTGGTGGCGTGGCGGCCCTGCTGGCTGCCGTACTCGTCGTCGATGGCGTTGGCGATCTGCTCGGCAGCCATGTCCTTCGCGTCTCCGCGGATCGAGTTCGGGGTGTGCGCGGGAAGCTTCTCCCCCATCGCGTTGCGGGGCTCCTCGACGCTGATGGCAGCGGCGGCGACGGGCTCCTCAAGCAACGCTGACATGGCGGCTCCGCCGCCCATCAGCACGTTGCAGTTTGGATCATCACCCTTGCCCATAACTCACCCTTGGTGAACCATAGGCGCAGCCTTCCGGACCCGCCAGGGGTCACGCGAAACGATCCGGAAGTTGGCGCTGAGAACGACCGGGTCAGCGGCCGCGGCGGGTCCGCTGCGCGCGACCGGAGTAGCCGGGCGCGAGCGCGTCCAGGAGATCCTGCGCGCCCTCTGACAGTTTCGCGTACGCGTCCTGGCCGGCGGGCTGCGGCACCTCAGGGGCGCCGGCGGCGATCTCGGCGACCAGCAGCGCCTGTCGCAGATGCTCGACCGCGGTTTCGGCGATCATCTCCCACGATTCCATGTCCAGCTGCGCGACCTGCGACGGGTCCTTCAGCAGGGCGCGCATGAGCGCGTCGGAGATCTCCCGCGCCTGCTGATCAAGCGGCGGGAAGTCAGAGGGTGACGCGTGCGAGGAGGAATCCGGCATCGGTTCGATCCTACCAACCGTTGACGCGTGCGGGGAAGGTTCGCCACCGAAGCAGGCAACCTGGCGGATGTGCAGACCAGCATGCTCGACAGCACCCCGAAACCCTCCCGCAAACGCGGCAGGAAGGGGAAGCAGCCGTATGTTCGTAAGGACATGGCTGCGCCGTCAACATGGAAGAAACGGGCGATGGATCTGCCGCCCCCGCCCGCTGATCCGCTCGCCCGTAAATTGCAGGTTGTCGCTGACCGGTTCATCTTCAAGTCCGACACCGACAACTACGCGGTGCTGGCCTGCCATGACATCACCGCAGATCAGCCTGTCCGACTGACCGGACCGCTCGGCGACATCGGCGTCGGCGAGTCGTTGGAGGTCACGGGTCGCTGGACGCGCCATAAGGCGCACGGGTTCAACTTCATGACCGAGGACGTGCAGGTCACCCGGCCCAAAGGCCTGGTGGCGATCGCCGCGTTCCTGGAAGGGGCCATGCACGGGGTCGGGCCGGCGATGGCCACGAAGATCGTCGATCACTTCGGCGAGGAGACCATGGACGTGCTTGACAACGACCCTCACCGGCTGCTGGAAGTTCCGGGCATCGGCCCGGCGAAGGTCGAATCAGCGCTGGCCCATTGGGAGGAGCAGCGCGCGACCCGCCGCGTCTTCCAATTCCTGCAAGGGTTCGGGCTCACCAAACGCCAGTCCGACAAGATCTACCAGGCCTACGGCGACAGCACCCTGGCGTTGCTGCGCGAGAACCCGTTCCGGATCGTGGAGATCGACGGGTTCGGCTTCAGCAAAGCTGACGAGCTGGCGCTGAACATGGGTTTGGCGATCAACGATCCCCGCCGCGTCGACGCTGGCCTGGTCCAGGTGCTTAAGGACGCCCAGCAGAAAGGCGTGGTGATCGCCAAGGACAAGCACGGCAAGGAGAAGCGCCTGCCGGGCGGCAACTGTTACATGCCTCTCGGGGAGCTGATCAGCGCGGTGAAGATCGCCCTGAAACTGCCCACCGAGGAGAACGACGAGGGCGCCCGCGCCGCGCAGCTGGTCGCCGATCGTGTCCGCGCCGCCGGGATCGCCGGCCGAGTCATTCTCGAACCGGGCCCGCCGGAGCATCCCGAACCGCACATCTACGCGCCGGCGATGCACAGGTACGAGACCGCTCTCGCCGACAAGATCCGCGCGTTGCGCGCCGCGCCGATCGCCATGAAGGTCCCCGACGAGCAGATCACCAAGCTCGCATCGGAGTCGGAGTTCGACCCGACACCCGAGCAGTTCGCGGCGATCAAATGGGCGTTTCATTCGCGCGTCTCCATCCTCACTGGAGGGCCCGGAGCCGGCAAGACGGCGACCTGCAAGACATTGTGTGACGTTCTCGACGCCTCCGGGCTGATCGTGTCCCTGTGCGCGCCGACCGGTAAGGCCGCCAAGCGCATCACCGAGGCAACCGGGCATGAGGGCAAGACCATTCACCGGCTGCTGGAATGGAAGCCGCAGGGCGGGTTTCAGCGCAACTCCCGGTTCCCGCTGTCCTGCGACGTGCTGGTCGTCGACGAGTCCTCCATGTTGGACATCAAGCTCGCAAACCAGCTGTTCGACGCGGTCGACCCCAAGCGCACCCATGTGGTGCTGGTCGGCGACACCGATCAGCTGCCCGCCGTCGGCGCCGGCAAGGTGCTGCAGGACATCATCACCTCGTCGATCGTCCCCGTGACCCGCCTGACGAAGATCTTCCGTCAGGCGGCCCGGTCGATGATCATTCAGGCCGCTTACGCCGTCAACCGCGGCGAGATGCCAAACCTGGACCCTGAGCAGGCGGCGGTCAACTCCGGCCTGTCGGACGCCAGCGAGGTGCTGCGCGACTACTTCTACATCCCGCGTGAGGAGAACGAGGACATCCTCAAGCAGGTCATCGGCCTGGCCGCCGCCCGCCTCCCCCGCCAGTACGGGTTCAACCCGATCACCGACATCCAGGTGATCGCGCCGCAGCGCAACAGCCCTGTCGGCGTTGAGGCGCTCAACCAGGCGCTGCAGAACATCCTCAACCGGGAAGGCCGGCCGATCGGCGTCAAGAGCTTCCGGGTCGGCGACAAGCTGCTGTGTCGCAAGAACGACTACCTCAACGACATCATGAACGGCGAGTTCGCCCGGATCGTCGACTACGACGACAAGGAGGAGCTGGTCCGCCTCGAAGTCGATGAGCGGCGCGTGGAGATGGGCGCCGCCGACGTCGCCGCGAACTTCGTGCTCGCCTACGCGGTCACCTGCCACAGCATGCAGGGCTCCTCGGCCAAGGCGGTGGTGATCCCGCTGACGTTCAGCTTCTTCACCATGCTCACCCGGCCGCTGCTGTACACGGCGATCACCCGAGCCGAGCAGGTCTGCGTGGTCGTGGGGCAGAAACGCGCTCTGCATTCGGCCATCAGCAACGCCAAGGAAGCCGACCGCTACACCAAGCTCGCCGCGCGGCTGGTCGATCCGGGCCTGTCAGGTCAGCTGATCTGACAGGCGCGCAGACGCACGCGAGGTGATCCTAAGCCCGCGATCGGCGCCCAGGACAGCTTTGCGGATCGGAAACAGAAAAGACCTGCCGGTCTCCCCGAACCGCTGGCCCCTTTCGGAGTCCGGCGGATACTGAGGGCGTGATCGCCGATACGTCCGCACCCGCCCGCTGCCGGGCCGTCCGCCTGGACATGCGCACCGCTGAGGCGATCCAGGATCTGCACCGCCAAGGGCTCACCGCGCAGCTGGAAGTGACCGCCGAAGTGATCGAGCTGGCGGGCCGCTGCCGCGCGCTGCTGTGGATCCGCGACCGTCGCAACGGCGGCAGCGGCCGGCTCCGCGCCTGCAAGCTGACCGCCGCGCAATGGGCGGAAGCGGCGCTCGCCCAGGAGGACGGGCTGCGACCCGTCTTCCAGATCGGCTTCGAGGTTCTCGGCCGCCGCGACGACGGTTCGTGGGGCGTCGCCATCCACGAATCCCAGGTGCGCATGGACGCCGAGCAAGCCGAAGATGACGGCGTCGCCCTCGACGAACTGCTCAGCTGACGGGTATGTTCAGGGATGAGCACCTTCCTCCTGACCGCCGGTTTCGTCGTCTTCTGTGTCGGAGTGGTCCTCGGAGTGCTGTGGGCGGGCACGGGTGGGACGATCAAACGATCGGATGACAGCGTGATCCGTCTGACCATGCGCTGGGTCTACTGCTCCGCGATCTGCCAGATGGTCGGCGCGGTGCTCGTGACCGTCGCCATCGTCCTACACGACAGCTGACATCGGCGCGGACGCCCTGGGCCAGCAGGCGAAATCAGGGCCTCGACGCGGTCGCGCGCGTAGCGTTGGCAGGTGAGCGAATGCGTCATCTGCAACGCCGACCAGGAGGAATCAGACCGGGTCTGGTACGCGTACGCCGGCCGGCTGCGGCTGCGCGACGCCCTGCGGGTCGCCCAGAAGCAGTGGCCGGACGCTGAGCTGACCAGCGAGCTGGTGCAGGCCCATCTGCATCATCACCCGTTCGTGCAGCCGACCCCGCCCGGGAAGCTGAACCGCGGCATGGCGCTGCAGGAGGCGCTCGCCGGGTTCCGCCGCCATTCGCTGTTTCTGCTGCTGGCCATCTACCGCGCCAAGTCGCTCAGCGCCCGGCAGATCTACCAGTTCTTCTACCTCGACCATGCCGAGGACTCCGAGGACCTGCGTGCGCTGATGGCCCGCGACCTGCGCAAGCTCTCCTACCGGTCGTTCCTCTACCAGCTGTGGCCGGAGAACGTCGGCACCCTCTCCTTCCCGGACCCGGGCCCCTACTACTTCCTCAACCGGCAAGCCTGCCCGGTCGTCGAACGGCTCGAAGGGCTCGAATCCAGCTCGCTGCCGTTCGGGCAGTACGTGACCAGCATCAGCCAGGTCAAGGAGTTCTACATGGAACGCGACGCCCGGTTCATGGACGTCGTCACCGCGATGCGCGCCGGCCTCTACCAGCGCTCCTTCCTGCTGGAAGGCCGCGAGGTCACCGTCCATCTCGGCGTCGAGCACTGGTACGCGCCGGTGCAGCTGTTCTGCGAGCTGCCCAACCCCAACGGCGGCGAAGGCTCCCATTTCGCCCCGTCAGGCCTGTTCGGGCTGCGAGTCGAATCTCGTGACGGGGCGCTGTCAGCGCTGCTGCCGGTGTGGTTCGAGTATGACCGCGGCACCGAGGAAGCCGACGAGACCGTCGATGAGATCCTCCGCTACGCCGCCTACTACTCCTCCAGCTTCTACAAGACGAAGTTCCCGCGGCTGGCCGCGCACAACAACCCGGGCCCGCTGATCGTGCTCTGCGACGACGCCTACCGCCGCCAGGAGATGGTCCTCGCGCTCCGCGACCGCGTCGGTGATCGGCACGTGCCGATCTACTTCACCGAACGTCCAACCTTGCTGCGCGACCCCTACGCCCAAGGGGTGCTGACCGGCATCGCTGACCCTGACCGCCATTACAGCCTGCTGGAACGGGTCGTCCATCACAACAAGGCGCTGATCGACCAGCGCGTGTTCGCCGGCACCGACCGGCTCACCGCCCCGACGATCGCGCAGCTCGCCGCGCGCGCGGAAACCGCCAGCCGTTCTGACAAGCGCGACGATCGCCTGGACCTGTCAGCCTGGACGGGCGAGGCGCCGCCTCCCGCGCCGAAAGCTGACCCGCGCGGCGGAGGACGCCCCGGAGCGGGTCGCCCGGACCGCGGCGGACGGCCAGGATCGGCGGGACGGCCGACAGGCGGCGGGCGAAGCGCAGAGGAACTGCTCTCACAGCTGAAATCGGGCAAGAAGCCCTAACGAGACCGCGAAGCTGGCTTGAGCAGCTCGCCTGCCCGCATCCGAGCCAGCGGAAGGCTGGGGGCAGTCGCGAGCTGGTCGCCCAGTTCCACCCTCCAGCGATGCTGTGCTCGAAAGTTCTCGGGGAGTTTGGACGGGTCGTTCTCTCTGATCGTCGCCTTCCCCACGCCATACACCCCTCTGGACACCCGCACTAGCGGGGGCGTCTCGTCGTACTGCGGCCAACGCTCAATTGACCCTGCCGCTGCCAGGGCGCGGATAGCGTCACGTCTGCGCGCGAACTCGGCCGGGTACCCGAGCTGATGACTGGATAGCCACTGCTGGCAATCGCGGGCGATTGAGTGGAAACGCCACTGCCCTGGGGCGTCCTCGCAGAGGTGGATGGCGCTGTCGCCGACTCGCCAATCCCCTTTGCCCTGGCGGTGCAGTCGGACAGTCACGGACGACGCACGGCGAAGAACGTCGCCAGCGTCAGCGGGGCGGTCACGGCGGCGAAGACCGGGAACGCCCACACCGCCCCCCGAACGGGGGCGCCGAGATTGGCGGCTGACACGGCCGCTCCGGCGGCCAGCAGGCCCAGCAGCGCCACCAGGATCATCCAGCCCAGTGCGCCCCAGCCCAACTGCTTGAACGCGACGCTCCACGCGCGGCGGGCGGGGACACGGTCGACGATCATGGCCGGCAGGGCGATCATCGCCACCGGGACGGTCACCGCGACACCCACCGCGAAGAAGATCAGGCCGACCAGCACCGCGAACGCCAGGACGGCGAGGTACTTGGCGGTCTGAGGTAGGTCGAGGATGCCGGCGCGGACGGTCTGTCGCCAGCTGACCGGCGGCTCGCCCGCGTACAGGCCGGCGGCGAATGCGTGCGAGCTGACCGGCATCGCGATCAACGTCACTCCGACGGCGAGCGCCGCCAGGAACACGGTCGCGTCAATGCCCGCGGCATGCAGAATCGCCGCGGCGATCGCAACAGGGGCGACAGCGGCCAGCGGGGCCGCCCACACCAGCGGGGTGCGCCAGCAGGCGCGCAGCGCGGCGGCGGCGGTCCGCGGCGGCGAGAACGCCCCGCGGATCACACCAGCTCCTGCTCGTGGTCGTCGCTTTCGGCGGCGATGCTCTCCAGCGCCGCGTTCAGGCAGTCCAGGTCATGCTCGCCGAACATCTCGTAGGCGTCCTGCATGTCCAGCCAAGCTAGCGTCCCGTCCGGGTCGAGGTCGCCCTGGGGCAGAACCAGATGCACGACGGTGACGCCGCGCCCGTCCGCGCTGGGGATCGTCTTGACCTGCTCAGGGTCGGTGCCGTCCATGCCGGCGGCCGCCAACACCAGCGACAGGCTGTCCTCAGGGTCCATGCCGCGCATCAGCGGGCCGGACGGCAGACGCACAGCGGCGCCTTGCATCTCGACGAGCACCTGTGCGGTCTCGTCGGTGAAGTTCAACGACACGGCCGTACAGGTCATCAGCATCGCCGGCGCCTCAACAGGCAGGACGTCGTCGGCGCCCACGGCGTAGAACTGCACGATGCTGCCGTCGGCGGTCAGACGATTGCGATAAGACGGTGAAGGCATGCTGAATGCAACTTATCAGTGCAGATGGCATCCGCGCACCCGGATCGCCGAACCTCCCGGAGCCTGATGCGGGTGCACGCGCCCGGATCTTCCGAGCGCGGCCGGCGGCGGCGAGCGGCAGCAGCGGCCAGCGATGAAAGGCCGCTGATTTTTGGCTTATACAAGCCAAATTGAAGCGGATCAAGAACTGTCACACTTCACCCAGGAGGATCTGGGGCGCCGCGACGATAGTTCCCATTGCCGGGGCGAGAGACGCCGCCACGAAAGGCGGCGGCCCAGGCAATTCCCACACGCCTTCTCAGGAGTAGCCTTACATGTCGTCCCAGCCGCTTTCCCCTGCCCGTCAGCGTTTCCTCGTCGGCCGCGCTCAGGGCGGGGACATCAACGCCCGCGACCTACTGGTCACCAGCAACCGTGGCCTGGTCGCCGAGATCGCTCGCGACTACGCCACCCGCGGCGTCGAGTTCGAGGATCTGATGCAGGAGGGGATGCTCGGCCTCACTCGCGCCGTCACCAAGTTCGATCTCAAGCAGCCTGTCCGTTTCAGCACCTACGCCGCCCACTGGATCCGCCAGGGCATGGGGCGCCTGTGCGAGCAGCAGGGGTCCACCAACCGCTACGGGTACCGGCTGCCCGCCCACATCGTCAACGCGATGGGCCGCATCGCCCGCACCCGTCAGGAGCTGGAGCGCCGCCTGGGCCGGGAAGCGACGCCGGCGGAGCTGGCTGTCGCCTGCGACCTGTCGCTGGACGCCGCCGAGCAGGCGGTGCGTCTGGCCGCCACCCCGCCCGCCCAGTCCGCCGATCAGCAGGACGAGACCGGCCGCACCGTCATCGAAGGCATCGCCGACGACGCCGAGGACGCGGTGGAGGAGCTGGCCGGCGAGGATCGCCTGGCGGCGCTGCGCGAGATGATCCAGCGGCTGCCGGAAGCCGAGCGCGAGCTGGTCCGCCACCGCTACGGCCTGGACGGATACGAGGCCGTCAGCGAACGTGAGCTGGCTGGCGCGTGGGACACCGACCGGGCGCACCTGCAGGTGCTGCGCACCCAGGCGCTGCGTCATCTGCGCCGCGACCCTCAGCTGGGCGCGCTGCGCGAAGGCAACGCCAGCCTGCCGCGTCAGATGCGCGAAGGCGTCGCGAAGTCGGTGATGCGCCAGTGCTGCGGGCATCTCGCCCCGGGCGCAGACCCGCATCAGATCGAGATGAACGAGACCAGCCGGATGAGCGACCGGGCGATCGCCGGCCGCGTCGCCGGCGGCTGGTGGCTGCTCGCGCAGCCCGACGGCGTCGATCACTGGCAGATCCGTCTGCTGGACGGCCAGGACGGCGATCTGCTGACCCCGTCCCAGGCGGCGTCGCGGATGCGTGGCGAGCAGCTGGTCGAAGCATCCCAGTGGGTGTCGCGGATGCCGCTGGCTCACAGCGACGAGTGCCCCGCCTGCGCCGCGGTCGCCTGCTGAGACGTCCGGTCCGCGTCGGCGTTCTCGACCGTCCGAATTTTCTCTATTCTGGACCGTCGGATGCCTTCCCGGGTCACGTTGAAGCTTCTCGGTCGGTTCGACCTGCGCGGGCCCGCCGGCGGATACAGCGGTCTGCAGCGCCCGCTGCCCGCCGAGCTGGCCTACCTGCTCGCGCTCTCACCGGACGGTCCGACCCCCACCCATGAGCTTGCGGACATGCTGTGGCCGGGAATGGCGGAGCGATGGTCGCAGCAGCGCCTATGGGATCTGACCCGGGACCTGCGCGAACGTCTCGGCGTCAGCATCGTCCACGCGCGCGGCAAGACGATCAGCTTGAACAGCGAGGTTCGATGCGATCTGTGGGACCTGCTGCGCGACCCGGCTCCGCAGCATCTGGCCGGTGATCTGGTCGAACCGGCCTACCCGTCCGGACGCGACCGCTACGAGCGGGCGCTGGTGCCGGTCATCCGTCAGCGCGCCCAGCTGATGAAAACGCTGCGAGGGACGTGACGGTCCGCGTAGGCGTTCTCGACGGGCCGGTCACCGTCACCTGCTATGGCGTCGACCGCCGGCCTTCCCGGCGCAGCGACCGCATCTACGCGCTCGTCGGGCTGCTGGCCTGGGCGCGCGGCGACGGGCTCAGCACCGGCCAGCTCACCGATCTGCTCTGGCAGCGCCCCGCCGAGGAGGTGCTTCGCAAGACCGTGCAACGCGCCCGCCGGCTCATGGATCAGCCGCAGGCGATCATCAACCTGCGCGGCGCGTACATGCTCAACGAACGCGCCGTCACATGCGACCTGTGGGAGCTTGAAGATGAAGCGCTGAACCTTCTCGGCCGTGATGATCCTCAGGCGATCGTCGATTGGGCGC
>Ga0180223_1001791_pt1 | contig 14997 bp, 8 predicted proteins | sample eDN5th30CKraftOP_FD_151337 | JGI IMG/M metagenome (GOLD analysis project Ga0180223, IMG submission 151337) | Enriched Organic Plus compost microbial communities from Emeryville, California, USA - eDNA 5th pass 30_C Kraft OP (version 2) (version 2) ...
CCGGCACCCGAGGCCATCATCTGGCCTGCGCCAGCAAGCGGAGCAGCACCGTCATCTGCCCAGGCAATAGCCCCAAGGCCGATCATGAACTAAGATTGAAACCGGACCACCCTATGGGGTCAGGCCATCTCCAAGCGATTATTAATCGTTTTCTCTCGGTTGCGTCCGTTCGGAACTTCCCAAAACCGGGGCGCTGATCCCCGCTCGAATTCCCCGCTGTCGCCAAACCAGACGCAATGCGCGGACTTGCGCAACTAACCGACTTGCCTCGCATTTTCTTTCACGCCTTCGTTCAGACGCAACCATGTCGAGTTGCTCAGATGGAGGACAATATGAAACGGAACTGCATGACCCAGAAAGAACTCGCCGACCGCTGGACCATCTCGCACCGCACACTGGAACGGTGGCGGTGGGCTGGCGAAGGCCCGGCATACATGAAGCTCGGCGGACGCGTCGTCTACCGCGTCAGCGACATCGAGGCGTTCGAGCAAGAGGTCATTCAATCCACTGCTGATCAGCGGATCGTCGCGTTCTGACGCCATTGGCGACCTCCCGGCCGCAAGTCACGCTCCAAAGCTCTGATTTGCGGCGCATTTCGATTGCGCCACCTTCCCGGCTCGGCTAGCCTCGGCTCAGGCCCAGTAAATGGGCGCGCATAGTTATCGTGCGCATCGCCCGAGCCGGGAGAGCGTGATGGAGAGCGACAGGTCGGAACTTCGCTGGGGCGTCGAGCAGCGCCTGGAGTTCATAGAGTTCCGCCTGTTCTGGGAGGGGCATGTGAACCGAAGCGATCTGATGGACCAGTTCGGTGTCTCGGTGAACCAGGCGTCCACCGACCTGAATCGCTACATCGGCTTCGCGCCGGACAACATGGTCTACGACAAGAGCGCGCGAACCTATGTCCGCGGCTCAGGCTTCAAGCCGCACTTCCTCGAGCCCGACGCCAGCCGCTATCTCGCCCAGCTGCGCTCGGTCGCGGACGGGATCCTCGACCGCGAGGATTCTTGGATCGCGGGTCTCCCGCCCTATGCGGCCGCGCCGACGCCGGTGCGCGGAGTCAATCCGGTGACGCTCCGCTCCGTGGTCGGCGCCATCCGTCGCTCCGAGGCGATCGAGGTTAAATACCAGTCCCTGTCCAGCCCCGAGCCGCGATGGCGCTGGATTGCACCTCACGCCATCGCCTTCGACGGCTTTCGCTGGCACGCGCGGGCGTTCTGCCTTACCGACGAATGCTTCAAGGATTTCCTGCTCTCACGGATCCTCGACATCCGCGGATCGCGGGAGAGCGATACCTCGGCCGAGAATGACCGCGACTGGCACTCAGAGGTCACCTTGGAAGTCGCCCCCCACCCCGACCTATCGGAGACGCAGGCGAAGGTCATCGCGCTCGACTACGGCATGCGGGCCGGCAAGGCGAAGATCATAGTCCGGCGGGCGTTGCTGTACTACGCGCTCAGGCGTCTCGGGCTTGATACTGATCCCGGCGCTAGGAAGCCGCAGGATCAGCAGATCGTTCTCCTGAATCGTGACGTGGTTCATCTGCAAGATGGGAGCTCGGCACGATGACCGGTGCAGACCTCCAGCCTTACAAGATGTCTTTCGCCGTTGGAGGACTGCTGCTTAACGAAAGCGTCGAAGTTGCCCGAATGCACGCGCCATCGGAGGCGTGGGACGCCACGTTGCGGCGCGCCTTGGAGGGAGGTGTGACGTCCCTCCCCAAGGCCGCGTCGCGTCGCAGAACGCTTCGTGAGATCGTGAATCGGATTTCGACCTTGAGCGATGAAGAGCTCGGCTATCTCGTCCAGGTGGCAGATCGCCAAGACCAGCAAGCCCTATTGTGGCTCGCGACCTGCAGAGCATACCGATTTGTCCGAGAGTTCGCGACGGAAGTCATCCACGAGCGATTTCTTTCCTTCCAACTCGACCTGCCGCTGGAAAGTTTCGACGTCCTGTTTGCCGCCAAAGCCGAATGGGATGAAGGCCTTGCCGGGATCAGTCCGACGACCCGCGCAAAGCTGCGGCAGGTGCTGTTCCGGATGATGCGCGAAGCAAACGTGATCTCCGACGATAACAAGATCCTGTCGGCCTATGTCTCGCCGCGGCTCAAGGCGATCCTGGCAGAGAAAAATCCAAGGGACCTCGTCGTGTTTCCTGGATTGAGCCATGATGGAGGCGCTTTGTGAGAAAGCCGACCAGCCGCAAAGAGCGGGCAGAGCATCTATTCAAGGTCGTCACCAGCCAGCGGTTCCTGACCAAGCAAGGCCTCGGAAATGAGGTGCCGTTCTTCATCTGCCCTTATCCGGCAGAAGAAGGACTGTCGATGGTTGAGGACCGGTTGGATCTCGTTACCCGGATAACACACGCCGGGATCGCCGTTCTCGACCTGAGCCTTTACGACCTCTCGCTCAGCATTCTCGAAGAGCGCGGCATCCTCGAGCAGATCCTCGAGATCGAGTCGGACACCGACAAAGGAGAGATCCGGGAGCTTCTGCAGTCCGTTCTGGATCCCAAAGCCAACCTGATCCCGAAGATTGGCGACGCCATCGAAGCCACACCACATGACGTCATCTTCCTCTCCGGCGTTGGCGAGGTCTATCCATACATCCGGTCGCACAACGTGCTGAACAATCTGCAGAGCACGGCCAAGGACAAGCCGACCGTCCTGTTCTTCCCTGGCAGCTACACCCATGCGCTCGCAACGGGGGCCTCACTCGATCTGTTCGGGCGCCTGCACGACGACAAGTACTACCGGGCATTCAATATTCTGAACTACGAGGTTTGATCCGATGACGATTGCGATGCGCGAAATCTTTGAGAAGCCCGTCGACCGCGCCATCGATGGCGTCATCAAGGCGGACGACGAAGCAAGCCTCCGGATCGAGCTCGACGAGTACGTGATCACCGGCGAGATCGGGCAACGGCTTGAGCAGTTCCTCGATGCCTACAATAACTACAAGACCGCGAACGGCGTCTGGATTTCAGGCTTCTTCGGCTCAGGCAAATCGCATCTTCTGAAGATGCTGGCGCTCTTGCTGGAAAATCGCGAAGTCGACGGGATCAAGGCGTTCGAGATCTTCGCTGAGAAGCTGAAGGACGAGCCTATGCTTGCTGGCGCCCTTCGCAAAGCCGTGTCGATCCCTTCGAAGTCGATCCTGTTCAACATTGACCAGAAGGCGGACGTAATCTCGAAGAACGACGTCGACGCGCTGCTATCGGTTTTCCAGAAGGTGTTCGACGAGATGTGCGGCTATTACGGCAAGCAGCCGCACATTGCGCAGTTCGAACGGCAGCTCGATGAGCGTGGTCAGTTCGAGGCGTTCAAGGCGGCGTTCCTGGAGCTTTCCGGAAAGCCTTGGGAGACTCGAGGCCGTGAGGAGGCTCTGCTGGAGGGGCGCAACATCGCTGCGGCATTCGCACGGGCAACTGGCGCAGATCCCGTCGATGCCAAGGATATCCTCTCACAGTACCGAAAAGATACGAGGGTCTCAATCGAAGATTTCGCCAACACGGTGAAGGCCTGGATCGACCGGCAGGTGCCGAATTTCAGACTGAACTTCTTCGTCGATGAGGTCGGCCAGTACATTGCCGACAACGTCAAGCTGATGACGAACCTTCAGACCATCGCCGAGAGCCTGAACACGAAGTGCAAGGGTCAGGCGTGGATCATAGTGACGGCGCAGCAGGCCATTACAGAAGTCGTCGGGGACATGACTGCCCGGCAGGAAAACGACTTCTCGAAAATCCAGGCAAGATTTGCCAACCGCATGCCCTTGAACTCGGCGGATGTAGCCGAGGTCATTCAACGCCGCCTGCTGTCCAAGACCGACGCGGCTCAGATCATGCTGGGCAATTTGCACGACAAGGAGGAGAACAATCTCAAGACCTTGTTCGATTTCGCAGATGGTTCGATCCGGATGAAGAACTATCGCGACCGCGAGCATTTCGTCGCGAGCTATCCGTTCCCACCCTATCAGTACACGCTGTTCCAGATGGCGATCACGTCGCTCTCCCAGCACAACGCATTCGAGGGCAAGCATAGTTCCGTGGGCGAACGCTCGATGCTGGGCGTGTTCCAAGAGGTCGCCAAAACCCTTGCCGATCGTCCTGTCGGGGGGCTCGCGACCTTCGATTTAATGTTCGAGGGGATCCGCACCGCGTTAAAGTCCGCCGTCCAACAGTCCATCCAGATCGCCGAGCGGAACCTCGACGATCCCTTCGCGGTTCGCGTTCTGAAAGCATTGTTCCTTGTCAAGTATGTGAAGGAATTCAAGCCGACCGTACGCAACATCAGCGTTCTTCTGTTGTCGGAATTCGAGGCTGACCAAGCGGGACAACGGCGAAAGATCGAAGACGCTTTGGCGCGTCTCGAGCGCGAAACCTACATTCAGCGCAATGGCGAGGTCTACGAATTCCTCACAAACGAAGAGAAGGACGTCGAGGCTGAGATCAAGGCGCTGGATGTCGATCCGACCGAGATCAGCAAGGAGCTGGAAACCCTTGCCTTCGACACGATCCTTCGGCACCGCAAGATCAAGCACCTGACCACGGGCTATGAGTATTCCTTCAGCCGGAAGCTCGATGACCATCTGCTGGGCCGGGAATACGAGCTCTCGATCAACATCATCAGCCCCTTCAGTGACGATGCTGCGGCTCCTGACGCTGTGCGCATGCGCAACATGGGGCGCGAGGAACTGGCGATCGTGCTGCAGCCGGATGTCCGGTTCATTCGGGATCTGACCCTGTTCCGGCAGACCGACAAGTTCATCCGGCAATCGCGCAGCGGATCGCCCCAGCCTGGCCGAGACCGGATCATTCTCGAAAAGGGAGAGCAAAACGGCCGCCGCGCGAAAGATCTGGAACTTCGCCTGCGGAAACTCATGGCCGCCGCACGCCTCTTCGTGCGTGGTGATGAACTGGACATCGGCGGTGACGATCCCCAGGACCGCATCGTCAAGGCCTTCCAGGCGCTTGTCGACAAGGTCTACGTGAACCTGCCGATGCTGAGGGGCGTGAACTACGTCGAAGCAGACATCGCCAAGGCCGCCAGTCCGACGTCCACCCTGTTTGGCGAAGCCGGTACCGGCCTGACGGAAGCCGAACAGGATGTGCTGAACCACATTCAGAGCCAGGCCCGCAACGGAGTGAAGGTCTCGGCCAAATACCTTACCGAACGCTTCGGGGCAAAGCCCTACGGATGGCCGACGGTTGCCACCCTGTGCCTCACCGCCAGCCTGTCCGGAAAAGGCAAATGCGAGGCCCGGTCGGACGGCACGCCGCTGGAAGGGGCCGATTTCGCCCGGGCGCTCAACAACAGCCACATGCTGGGCAATATCCTCCTGACCCCGCAACTCGAGTTCACCTCGTCCCAGATCCGCGCAGCCAAGGATCTCTACAAGGAACTGTTCGGCTTGCCTGCCGACGGCTCCGATGCACGGGTTCTCGGCGGCGAATGGGCGGAGAGCATCCGCAAGCTTGCGGACGAACTGAATCGGCTCGTCACCGAAAACCACAAGTACCCGTTCGTCGCGGTGCTGGAGCCCTTGCGAGATCAGGTGGTCGCCATGGTCGGCAAACCCGCTGCCTGGTACATCACCGAACCGGTCAAGCAGGAAGATGCGCTGCTGAATGCCAAGGAGGACATCCTCGACAAGATCCGCAGCTTCATGGGCGGGGCCCAGCGGGAAATCTATGACGACGTCCGCGACTTCCTGCAGGCACAAGAGGCCAACATCGGCTATGTCGATGCCGCCGCCGGGGAAAAACTGCGTGCCGCCCTGCGCGATCCCGACTGCTACAAGGGTACGGCGATCCAGGCGCTGAAGTCCGACCTCTACGCCCTGAAGGACAAGGTCGAGCTCGATGTCCTGAAGGAGCGCAAGGCGGTCATCGCCGCCGTCGATGAATGTGCCGACAAGGTCGCCCAGACGGCCGAGTTCCAGGCCCTCAGCCCCGAACAGCAGGATCAGATCCGCCGCAGCGTGGCCTCACACAAGGCCGGGCTCGACGCCGTGACCATGATCCCGATCCTGCGTGACCGGGCGAATGGCGCGCGGTCCGGCCTGATGCAGCAGATGCTGGCGGACATCGCGCGCATGGCACAGCCCCCGGCGCCCGCTCCGGCCGATCCCGGCATGAAGGAACGGCCCGCACCGGCGCCACGGCCGCCGTCCTACGTCAACGCCTCGGACATCAAGGTGGCCTATCCGCGCCCCTACCTGGCCGAGGAGGCCGACGTCGACCAATACGTGAACGAACTGCGCAAGACCCTGATGGCCGAGATCGCCGCGGGCAAGAAGGTGATCGTCTGATGGATACCAACGCCCTCAAGAAATTCGCGCAAGCCGCGCGCAACCTTCTGATCGATCAGGTCACCGCTAAGCTCGCCGTCGTCATCGACCCGGCATCCTCCGCCCGACGCGAGAATCCCGCGGCGATGAAGAAGCTCGACGCCGCCATCGCGCAGACCGGCAAGGCGCAGGTCATCGAACAGGTCGCCTACACCTGGTTCAACCGCTTCACCGCGCTCCGCTTCATGGACGTGAACGGCTACACCAACCCGCGCGTCGTCTCGCCCGAGGGCGACGCCACGCGGCCCGAGATTCTGGCCGAGGCGATGGCGGGCAACCTGCCCGAGGGCGCGCCCGCCAGCATTGCCGCCCTTCTCGACGGCCGCAGCCCCAGCCGCGACCCGCAGGGCGAGGCCTATCGCCTGCTGCTCGTCCATGCCTGCAACGCCTGGCACAAGCCCATGCCCTTCCTGTTCGAGAAGGTGGGCGACTATACCGAACTGCTGATGCCCGAGGATCTGCTCTCGCCGACCTCGATCCTCGCCCGCCTGCGCGACGCCATGCCCGAGGACGATTGCAAGGATGTCGAGATCATCGGCTGGCTCTACCAGTTCTACATCTCGGAGAAGAAGGACCAGGTCTTCGCGGGTCTGAAGAAGAACCAGAAGATCACGGCCGAGAATATCCCGGCGGCCACCCAGCTTTTCACCCCGCACTGGATTGTCCGCTACCTGGTCGAGAACTCGCTGGGGCGGCTGTGGCTGCTCAATCGGCCGGGGTCGAAGCTGGCCGAGCGGATGGACTACTACATCGCGCCGGAAGAGCCCGAGACGGACTTTCTCAAGATCGGCAAGCCCGAGGAGATCCGGGTCTGCGATCCGGCCTGCGGGTCGGGGCACATGCTGACCTATGCCTTCGACCTGCTCCACGCGATCTACGAGGAAGAGGGGTATGACGCGACCGAGATCCCCGCGCTGATCCTGCAGCACAATCTTACGGGGATCGAGATTGACGACCGCGCGGGGGCGCTGGCGGCCTTTGCGCTGGCGATGAAGGCGGCGGCGCGGCTGGGGCGGCGGCGGTTCCTGCGGATGGAGGCGAAGCCCGACATCTGCGTGTTGCAGAATGTCCGGTTCAAAGACGACGAGATCCTGACCTACATCAGCAAGATCGGGCGCGATTTGTTCACCGATGGTCTGATCGAAACGATGAAGCAGTTCGACCAGGCCAAGAACTTCGGCTCGCTGATCGTGCCAAAGCTGAAGTCAGTCGAGGAAGTCCGCAAGCGGATTGCGGGTGCGGATCTGCAGGGCAACCTGTTCGTCCATGACGTGCACGAACGCGTGCAAAAGGTGCTGGAGATGGCAGAGGCCCTCTCGCCCCGATACCATGTCGTGGTGGCTAACCCGCCGTATATGGGAGCCGGAGGTATGAACGGGCCTCTCGGCGATTGGGTGAAAACTAGGTATCCGAATAGTAAGTCTGACTTATTCTCGGCGTTCATTGAGCGTGGGGTCAATATGACCTTGAATGTCGCTTACACCTCTATGGTCACGATGGAGAGTTGGATGTTCCTCTCTTCATATGAAAAGCTGCGGTCGAAACTACTCGCTGATACTGTGATTCTGTCGCTGGTTCACATGCCCTATCTTGGCAAGGGCGGGACGAGCATGGGCATCAATTTTGGAACGTCAGCGTTTGTCTTGAAACGATCAGCGGACAGGCAGCGCGACGCAAATTTTTGCTGCGTCCGCTACTATGAGACTGACGAACTCGGTGTTCCCTTGGAGTTTCCGCCAAAGAACGAACGCCTTGCCACCGCGAAGTCAACTGATTTTGAAAAGATCCCCAGCAGTCCAATTTCGTACTGGATCAGGAAATTTGAGCTGTTCGACCACGCCAAAATGGCTGACGGATGGAAGTCGGGTGGGCGACTAAAAACACACGACGGACCAAAGTATATTCGGTTTGGGTGGGAGGTCTCAGCTGCCTCTTCCCGATGGAAGAGGATTGCCAAAGGAGGTGACTTCCGTCGCTTTTTCGGCAACGAGGAAAGCGTGGCAGACTGGTCTCCTGCAGCATTGCAGCACTATGAGAGCCTCGGCGGTCTTCCTCCTAAGGCTTTCCTTGGCCACCAAGGCGTGACTTGGACAAAGATCACCTCAGCCCTACCAAGCTTCAGGATCAAGAACAATAATACTGAGTATGATTCTGCGTCACCAACTATCTTTTCCTACGGCGGCGTAAGCAATCAATTTGCGGTCGGCTTCTTGAATACAAAAGTTTCGACATTTCTTCTGAATGCTATTAATCCGACGATGAACTTTCAGGTTGCGGACGTGCTGGCGCTGCCTGCTTTGACTACGGAACCGGCGAAGATTGAGGCCAATGTTGAAATACTGATTGGTGTCGCAAAATCTGACTGGGACGCCTACGAAACCTCCTGGGATTTCACCACGCTCCCGCTGCTCTCGCCCGATCATCGCGCCGGGACGCTGGAGGCCACCTATGCCCGCCTGCGCGCCCATTGGCAGGGCATGACGGACGAGATGCGCGCGTTGGAGGAAGAGAACAACCGCATCTTCATCGACGCCTATGGTCTGCAGGACGAACTGACCCCCGAGGTGCCGATCGAGGAGATCACCCTCACCTGCAACCCCGCCTATCGCTATGGCGTGAACGGCACGGAAGGTGAGCGCGAGACGCGCCTGCGCGCCGACACCATGGCCGAATTCCTGTCCTACGCCGTGGGCTGCATGTTCGGCCGCTACAGCCTGGATGCGCCGGGCCTGATCCTCGCCAACCAGGGCGAAACGCTGGCCGATTACCTTTCCCGCGTGCCGGACCCAAGCTTCCTGCCCGACGAAGACAACGTCATCCCCGTGCTGGATGCCGACTGGTTCGCCGATGACATCGTGGACCGCTTCCGCAAGTTCCTGCGCGTGACCTTCGGCGAGGCGCATTTCCGCGAGAACCTCGCCTTCATCGAGGCGCAGATCGGCGACATCCGCAGGTATTTCACGCGAGGATTCTACGACGACCACGTGAAGCGCTACAAGAAGCGCCCGATCTACTGGATGTTCGCGAGCCCCAAGGGGACGTTCCAGGCGCTGATCTACATGCACTGCTACCGCCCCGACACCGTCTCGGTCCTGCTGAACGACTACCTGCGCGAGTTCATCCGCAAGCTCGAGGCCGAGCGCGCGCGGCTGGAAAAGCTGTCCGACGACCCCGCCGCCACCCAGACCCAGCGGACAAAGGCGCTGAAGGACGTGGGCGTGATCGCCAAGCAGCTCGCCGAGCTGGAGGAATGGGAGCGCGAGGTGATCTTCCCGCTGGCGCAGGCCAAGATCGAGATCGACCTGGATGACGGGGTGAAGCGGAACTACCCGCTGTTCGGCGCGGCCCTGAAGCCGATCAAGGGGCTGGAGGCCGCGGATGAGTGACCGCATCGCTGCCAGCCTGCGGCAGCTGTTCGAGGAGAACCGGATCGCCTTCTGGTACAACGCCGACCGCGACATGCGGGCGGAGTTCGACGCGGTCGATCTGCCCGGCGTGACCAAGCTGGAGATCGCGAACAACGAATTCGGCCTGAAGTACCGGATCCTGCGGCAGGAACCCAAGGGCAAGTTCCTGCTGTTCAAGGACGGGCCCGAGCCCGAGATGGTGGACAACTGGCTGCTGGACCTGCAGCTGGCGTCGGCCGTGTTCAAGGCCGACCAGGCGGCGATCTGGCTGGCGGAGCTGGGCCTGCCCCTGCAGTTCGAGAACGTGGTGCGCGGGCATATCGAGTTCTTCCGCGCCAAGGCCCGCGTCGAGGCGCTGAAGCGGCTGATGCCGACCTCTTCCTCGGACACCCAGACCCAGATGCGGATCCGCATGTTGGCCGTCTGCACGGGCGCCGAGGGCGGGCTGGACACGGTGATCGAGGCGCTGCTGGGCGAACTGGCAGCGGACAAGGACGACGCCCTGCGGCTGATCGAGCGCACGGGACTGACGGATTTCCTCTGGAAGCAGGTCGGCCAGGCGTACGGCTACAAGCCCGACGAGCCGGATTTCGAGGACTTCGCCATCGCGCTGTTCCAGTCGGCCTATGCGCGAGTTCTGGGCGAGGACGGCGCGTTGAACGCCGAGGCGCTGTTGGTCTTCCGCCGCTGGAAGAACAACCGCCATTGGGCGGAGGCCTTCGAGATTTTGTCGGCCCGGTATCAGGATCTGCTGAAGATCCCCGCCGATCTGCAAAGGCGTGATTTCCGCACTCTGGTGGGCGTCGATCATTTCGAGGAGATCGACCGCCAGATCATCCGCGAGATCGTCCGCGCGATGGCAGCCCAGTCTGTCAGCGCGCAGGAAGTGCTGAACTGGGTGCGCGAACGGCGGCAGAGCCATTGGTATCCGACCTACGCGGACATCTATCAGGCGATCGGTTACGCCACCGAGTTCCAGCAGGCGCTCGCAGAGACGAACCTGGGGATGACCAGCCCTGCTGAGGGCGTGCAACGCTATGTGACCAGCTGGTATCGGCTGGATCAGCTGTACCGCAAGTTCATCTACCACATGCAGAAGAGCGGTCAGGCGTCCCTGCTGGCCGACCTCTATGCGTCCGTCGAGAACCGCTACACGAACAGCTTCGTACTGGCGCTGAACGACGCATGGCAGGATCAGATCGCCGGCCTCGGCGAGTGGAAGATCCCCGGCTTCGCATCGCAGGCCAATTTCTATCAGGAGCAGGCCGCCGAGTACCGGCGCAAGGACCAGAAGGTCGCTGTGATCATTTCGGACGCCCTCCGCTTCGAGGTGGGCGAGGAGTGCCTACGCCGGATCCGCGCTCTGGATCGCTTCGATGCCGAGCTGAAGCCCATGATTAGTTCGCTGCCCAGCTACACCCAGCTCGGCATGGCGGCGCTTTTGCCGCACAGCGCGCTCGCCTTGGCAGAGGACGGTAGCGGCGATGTCATCTCGGACGGGGAGAATACCAAGGGTCTTGCGGCTCGAGAAAAGCTGCTCGCCGCGGGGCGCAAGGGTGATAGCGCCAAGGCGCTGAAGTCCGAAGACGTGATGAACATGCGCACCGATGACGGAAAGGCGCTCTTCCGCGACCATCACATCGTCTACGTCTACCACAACCGCATCGACGCCATCGGCGACAAGCTGCAAACGGAAGACAAGCTGCCCGAGGCGGCTGAGGATGCTATCGAAGATCTGACCAAGCTCGTCCGCAAGCTGACTTCGGCCAATTTCTCCAACATCCTGATCACTGCGGATCACGGGTTTCTGTACCAGCATCGCGCGCTCGACGAGAGCGATTTCGCCATCGCCGATCCGCAGGGCGCCGAGATCCTCTTCCGCAACCGGCGTTTTGTGATTGGGCGCGGCCTCACACCAACATCAGGCATGAAGCACTTCGGCGCAGCAGGGCTGGGCCTTTCTGGCGGCCTGGATGTCCTGATCCCGAATTCGATCAACCGGATGCGCGTGAAGGGCGCCGGCAGCCGTTTCGTACATGGCGGCGCCAGCTTGCAGGAAGTAGTCATCCCGGTCATCCGGGTCGGTAAACAGCGCGAGACGGATGTGGGCCAGGTCGACGTGCAGATCTTCGTCACGGGCCGCAGCCTGATCTCCTCGGGCCAGACTGCGGTGACGCTCTATCAGACACAGCCTGTCTCGGAGAAGATGCGGCCTCGGGAGCTTCTGGCGGGCATCTATGCGACGGACGGCACACTGATCTCTGACGAGTACACCCTGATTTTCGATTTCCGCTCCGAGAACGCCCGCGAGCGGGAAATGCCGCGCAAGTTCCTCCTCTCGCGGGAGGCCGACCGGTTTAACAATCAGGATGTCATCCTGAAGCTGCGTGAACGGGTCGGAAAGACCAGCCATTACCAGGATTATGCCACCCACCGCTTTCAGCTGCGGCGTGGCATGACCACTGACTTTGATTTCTGAGGAGCCTGCGGATGAGTGACCTCGACGACAAGATCAACGAGCATTTCGCGGGCTTCGTTGTCCGAAAGGACCTGGTGAAAGCGGTCAAGGGCAACGCCATCGTGCCGACCTATGTGTTGGAATATCTGCTCGGCCAATACTGCGCCACCGATGACGAGGCCTCGATTCAGACCGGCATCGAGACCGTGAAGGAGATCCTGCACCGGCACTACGTGCACCGCAACGAGGCGGGGCTGATCCGGTCGAACATCCGCGAGAAGGGGCGCGGTAAGGTCATAGACAAGGTGTCGGTCGCGCTTAACGAGAAAACTGACTCCTATGAGGCCAGTTTTGCCAACCTTGGGATCAAGAAGGTCCTGGTGGACAGCGACACGGTGAAGAAGAACCAGAAGATGCTCGTCTCCGGGGTCTGGTCGATCGCGGACCTCGAATACGATCACAAGGAGGAGGCGAATTCGGTCCCCTGGGTTCTCGCGGGGCTTAAGCCGATCCAGATGTCCAGCTTCGACTTCGACGCGTACTTGGCCGGGCGGGCAAAGTTCACGACGGAGGAGTGGATTGACCTCCTGATCCAGACGATCGGGTTCAACCCGGACGCGTTCGGCCGGCGCAGCAAGCTCCTCCAGCTGCTGCGGTTGATCCCCTATGTGGAGCGGAACTACAACCTGATCGAGCTTGGCCCAAAAGGGACTGGCAAATCGCACATCTTTTCCGAGTTCTCCCCGCACGGGATCCTGATCTCTGGTGGCGAGGTAACCGTCCCTAAGCTGTTCGTGAGTAATGCGAGCGGGAAGATCGGTCTCGTCGGCTACTGGGACACGATCGCCTTCGACGAGTTCGCCGGCCGGCAGAAGAAGGTCGACAAGGCGCTCGTCGACATCATGAAGAATTACCTGGCGAACAAGTCCTTCTCGCGCGGAGTCGAGACGCTCGGGGCGGAGGCGTCGATGGCGTTCATCGGGAACACCAAGCATTCCGTCGCGTACATGCTCAAGCATACCGACCTCTTCGAGGAGCTGCCTGAGAAGTATTACGATAGCGCCTTCATTGATCGCCTCCACGCCTACCTGCCTGGCTGGGAGATCGACGTCATCCGCGGAGAGATGTTCGCGACAGGCTACGGCTTCATCGTAGACTACCTCGCGGAGGTGCTGCGTCACCTGCGAGGGCAGGACCGCTCGATGGACTACCGGGAGCTGTTCACGCTGGATGCTTCCATCTCTACCCGAGACCGGGACGGGGTGCAGAAGACCTTCTCCGGCCTGATGAAGCTCCTCTTCCCGGACGGGCGCGCGACTCCGGAGGAAATTCGGGAGCTGCTGACTCTCGCAATAGAGGGGCGAAAACGCGTCAAGGACCAGTTGATGCGGATCGACAGCACCTACCCGGAGGTCGAGTTCAACTTCGCCGACAAGACGGGTCGAGTGACGAAGGTGCAGACCCTCGAGGAGCGTGAGCACCCGCGCTGGTATCACCGCCGGAACGTCGAGGAGGTGGGCGAGGCGGCAATCGAGCCAGACTCGCCCCACTTGGATTCGGGCGTGCCCGCTTCCGCGCCGGTCCGGGACGCCCCGGAGGGACGCGATCTGCATCCGCCGGCGGTGCCGGACGTCCCGCGCGGACCCGCGCCCGGTCACGTCACCTTCGTGGAGAACCAAAAGGGGGTGAGCTTCGACGCGCTTCTCGGCCCATGGCTCGACGGGGCGGCGGTGATCACGCTCACGGACCCCTACATTCGGGTCTATCACCAGATGCGCAACCTAATGGAACTTCTCGAAGTCGTGGCGTTGCGCAAGCCAGACGGGGAGGACGTCCAGTTCCAGCTCATCACCGCTCCGGACCCGGACGACATCGAGCGGCAGACGGGATATCTTGAGCAGATCCGGGACGGGATCGCACCCTTGGGCGTGGAGTTTAGCTGGGCCTTTGACGGGACGAGCACAATCCACGCCCGGCACCTCGTGACAGACACTGGCTGGAAGATCCTGCTAGATCGGGGACTCGACGTATTCCAGCGGGCAGACCTGAACAACGGGTTTAGCCCGGCCAACAGGCATCAACGCTTCCGGCAAGTGAAGGCTTTTGAGGTGACCTACCTGCGAGAGGGAGCGGCGGCCCTGTGATGGTATTTTCATTTCAACGGCTTTGATGAAACCGCGCTCGATTAATATCTTCCTGCTAGACGGCGATCCGAACGGCATTCGGGTGGCGCAGATCTCGATGTCGACGATCCAGGCGATTGCCTTCCGGCGCAACCAGCTTCGGCGGGTTCGTGAAGCTTTCCCCGAGATTGAACGGCCAGGCGTCTACATCCTGATCGGCGCCGACGAAGACGCGCAGGACCGGCAGCTTGCGTATATTGGCGAGTCCGAAGGCGTCGGTGCTCGCCTGTCGTATCACAATTCGAATGAAGCTGGTCGCGATGCCAAGGGCTTCTGGACCGATACGGTGGTGCTTATCAGCAAGGACGAGAACCTGACCAAGAGCCACGCGCGCTATGTCGAAGCTTGTCTGATCCGGGGGGTCGTCAGCAATCCTCGCTGGACCCTGCCCAACACGCGCACGCCGTCCGACGACGCGGGCAAGCTACCGCTCCCCGACCGCGCAGCAATGGACGAGTTCGTTGATCAGACGAAAACACTGGTTGGAGCCCTTGGCTGGGATCTCTTCCGAGAAGTCCGCGGTCGTGCGCCGGAGCAGATCGCGGAGCAAGAACTGCCAAAGGCTGAACTCCATGAAAGCCCTCGGTTCTTCTTCCGAGGCG
>Ga0180223_1001792_pt1 | contig 14990 bp, 15 predicted proteins | sample eDN5th30CKraftOP_FD_151337 | JGI IMG/M metagenome (GOLD analysis project Ga0180223, IMG submission 151337) | Enriched Organic Plus compost microbial communities from Emeryville, California, USA - eDNA 5th pass 30_C Kraft OP (version 2) (version 2) ...
GCGGCCAGTCAGAGGGATACAGGGAGATCGGGATGTTCGGATCGGTTGCAGGGCGTGCGCGTCCCTGGCTGGCGGCAATGGTGGGCATGCTTGCGATGGCCGGTGTCGCGCAGGCACAGAGCGAGGGCTGGAATCAGGTCATCGCCGACGCGAAGAAAGAAGGCCGGGTCGTTCTCTACACCGCCTTTGTCGGGCAGCCGACCACCAAGGCGGTGGCGAATGCTTTCACCGCGAAATACGGCATTCCGGTCGATATCCTTGAAGCGCGCGCCAGCGAGATCCGCGAACGCGCCCGCGTCGAGCAGGCGGCCGGCCGTTATGCGGCCGACGTGATGTTCACGAGCGAGGGCCAGACCAAGCTCTACGACACTGAAGACAAGACGGTCGCGCCGCTGCCGAACACGCCGGCGCGCGCCAAGGTGAGAGAGCGCTTCCAGCTCAAGGTGCCGATGGCGGCGGTGATGACCATCCCCTACGGCATTCTCGTCAACACCCGGCTGGTGAAGGCGGGCGAGGAGCCGAAGAGCTGGCAGGATCTCACCGACCCGAAGTGGAAGGACAAGATCCTGGCGGACGACACCCGGGCGGTGGGCGGTGGCTTTCTGTGGTTTTTCGCCACCTACGACAAACTCGGCGGCGAAGGTTTTCACACCAAGGTTGCCGCCAACAACGTGATGATGACACGCGATCAGCGGGAATCCCAGCGCCGTGTCGCCCGTGGCGAATATGCGCTCTATCTCCCCTTCATCCTCACCGACACGGAAAGCCTGAAAGGACTGCCGATCAAGGCCGTGATCCCGGAAGAGGGCGTGCCCTACGTCCTCTATGGCAACGTTCTGCTCAAGAACCCGCCGCATCCGAATGCTGCGAAGCTTTATATCGACTTCCTGCAGTCACCTGAAGCGCAGATGATCTATGCCAAGGAAGGACACGGTGTGGTCATCGACGGCATCACCGAGACGCTGCCGCCCGAGGTCCGCCGCATTTCCGAAGTCAAGTTGCTCGGCACGACGGATCCTGACCGGCAGAACCAGATGATCGAGATCGCAAAGCGCATCTACAAATGAGCAAACCTCCGCGCGCTCCCCGACTGACCCGAACGATGCATCACGGCGGACTTGCCGCCGTGATGTTGGCGTCTCTGGCGGCGGTTTGCGTTCAGCCGGCGGCAGCGCAGACGTCCCGGCCGGTCATTCGCACCAGCACGAATGTTGCGAAAGTGATCCACGACGCCGAGGCCGGCAATGCGCGCGCGCAGACGCAGCTCGGCTACATGCATCAGTTCGGCAATGGCGTGGCGCAGGACTTTCTCGTCGCGTCGGTGTGGTACAAACGCGCGGCTGCGCAGGGCGAACCGCAGGGACAGTATCTGCTCGGCCACCTTTATGACAAAGGTCTGGGCGTCGCGGTCGACTATATCGAAGCGTACAAATGGCTCAATCTCGCCACATCTCGCGCGAGCGGACGGGACCGCGATTTGTATGTGCGCATTCGCGATGCGGTGGGTTCCAAGCTGACATTTCCAGAACTTGAAGAAGCACAGCAGCGCACGCGGGATTGGTTTGCAGTTCCCGAGCGCCGCAGACGCTAAGCTGTAGTTTGAAAGACTTTGTGACCTGACGCGGCGGCCATTGATGGACCGGCGCAGGAACACTCTCAACAACATGACGTTGTCGGCGCATCATCCCCAACAGAGGAGGACGGATGATGCGAACAGGTCTTTTGATGTCGAGTGTTGCGGCGCTCGTCCTGGCGCCGACATTGGCGCTGGCCCAGGCATCGACCACCACCGGAATGGCAGGCGGCGCGGCGGCTGGCGCAGCCGTTGGCGGCCCGGTCGGTGCAGTTGTCGGCGGCGTGGTCGGAGGAACCCTCGGCGCCGCAGCGGACATTTCTGACGATGTCATCGACACCGTCGAAGATCTCGATGACGATGACGTCCAGTCGGTCTATGTCCGGGAACCCGTCGTGGTCGGTGAACGGCTGCCGCGCGTTGTCGTGCTGCGTCCCATACCCCAACATAACGAGTACCGTTACACGGTGGTGAACGATCAGCGTCTGATCGTCGAGCCGCGCACCCGCCGCGTGGTGCGTATTGTCGACTGACGCATGACGTGACGACCGGGAACCGGGTTCCCGCTGACAGCACGATACCCGCGAATTTCGGAACATGATCCGGTCCCGACGGATCGCATCATGTTCCGGATGGATTGGATGAATCCAATTTAGCGAAAGAAATCCCGATGCGTGCATAGGGATTTCAGTCCGCTCCCCCATTGCGTCTTGGCCAGGCTGCCCGAAAGTCGCCTTTTTTTCGCGACAAGACTGCCCCATCTTTTAAATGTCAGATGGAGCAGACATGATCCGGCGTTCGATCCTCGCCCTCGGTTTTGTCGCTGTCTCGTTTCCAGCTTTTTCCCAAACCGCAGAGCAGACCGAAATGTCGGTGCAGCCGCTCTCACGATATGCACCCGAAGCGGTTGAGGAGGCTGTGATTGCCCCGCAGCCCGTGAAAGAGACCGTCGCTCCCGAAAGCAAGATCGAAGCATCTGTCCCCGCGAAGCGCGGCGGCAAGGATCACGTTCTGCCGAAAGCGCTGGAGGAAGCGATTTCACGCCATGCCAAAGCCAATGGCGTGCCTGAGCGGCTCGTCCGCCGCATTGTGATGATCGAGAGCAGGGGCAATCCTCGCGCCAGCAACAGCGGTAATTTCGGATTGATGCAGATCCGGCTCGGCACCGCCAAAGCGCTCGGATATTCCGGCACCGCCAGCGGCCTGCTCGATGCGGAGACGAACCTCACCTATGCGGTGCGTTATCTCGCGGGAGCTTATCGTGTGGCCGGTGGAAACGAGTCCAAAGCCATCGGGCATTATCAGCGCGGCTATTACTATGAAGCCAAGCGCATGAAGCTTCAGCAGCGCCAGAAGCAGGAGCCGCTGCGTCTCGAGGCATTCGCGACTTTCACGCGGCAGGACGCTACACCACGACGGTGAGCCGTTTGGCGGCGCGTGTGATGCCCGTATAAAGCCAGCGGTCCCGGCTCTCACCGAAGGCGAAGGACTCGTCAAACAGGACGACATCGTCCCACTGCGAGCCTTGCGCCTTGTGCACCGTCAGCACATAGCCATAGTCAAACTCGTCGTAGCGCTTGCGCTGGTCCCAGGTGATATCCTCGATCGCGCCGGCGAAGCATTCCGAACGAACAGACACGCGCAACGCACGCGACGCCATCTCTTCCGGTGAGATCCGGAGGCGGAGGATATCGCCGCGCTGCGACTGCTTCTCCCTCACCAGCCACAGGCCGCCATTGAACAGGCCTTTCTTCCGGTTGTTCCGCAAGCAGACAAGCTTGTCGCCGGCGGAGGGAAGGGCGCCTTCAAAGCCACGCCGTTCGCGCATCCGCAGATTATAAGCGCGTCGTGTCGCGTTGCGCCCGACCAGCACCTGGTCCGCATCAAGCACGCTTTGCGGATTGAGATCCTGGCGGCGCACCACGAGCGTCTCGCCGTATTGTCCCGGGTCGAGCCTCTCGCCGGCGCGGACCTGCATCGACAGACGGACGATCGGATCATCCTGAGCCTGGCGATGCACTTCGGTGAGCATCGCATCGGGCTCCTGGTCAGTGAAAAAGCCTCCGCCATTCACGGGCGGGAGCTGTGCGGGATCTCCAAGGACAAGCAGCGGCACGCCGAATGACAGCAGGTCGCGGCCGAGTTCGGCGTCGACCATGGAGCATTCGTCGACGACAATCAGCTTCGCCTTCGATGCGGGCGCATCGTCCCAGAGTTCGAAGTTGGGAGTCTCGGCGTTGCTCTCCTGGGCCTTGTAGATGAGGCTGTGAATGGTCGTCGCGCCGTAACACCCCTTGTTGCGCATCACCAGCGCAGCTTTGCCGGTGAAGGCGGCGAACAGCACCTTGCCGTCGATGCCGTCGGCGATATGGCGGGCCAGCGTCGTCTTGCCGGTGCCGGCATAGCCGAACAGACGGAACACCTGAGGCGTATTGCCGAGCCCGGGCCGCGCCTGGAACCAGTCGGCAACCGCCTTGAGCGCGGCGTCCTGATGTGCCGAAAACACAGGCATGGGGAGCTGGAGGACCTGGAGTTGCAGTTCCCGCCTTATAGGAACGAAAATAGAACGAGGTCAACCGGGAAAGGCGGTCGGAAGCAGTCGCCCACAGTCATCTGCGGACAGGATTGTTCCAGCTACCCGGGGATCGGCGGAGTCAGTGTGGATGCGTTGATCGCCTGGCCGGCGAGGTAGGCGAAGCCGATCAGCAGCAGGAAGAGGAGCAGGAACAAGCCGAACAGGATGAAGGAGATGGTCCGGGCGACGGCAGAAATATTGGTGAAGCCGACCGCGCCGGCCACAAGTGAGATGATGAGAAAGACGACAGCGTATTTGAACACGGACCACCGATAGCTGCAGGGGTTGAGGCTGGGTGGTTATGGGCCAATCCGGCCGGAGATAACGGACTGGCGCCTTTCATGTCGTGGCGGCTTATTTCGACGGCTGATCCTTGATGACATTCGAGAAGTGATCGCCGTGGGGCTTCGGGCTGTCACCGGACTGAGGCTTCGTCCCTCGCTCCGCCGTCTCGTGCCGATTGTCGAAGTTCTGGCCCTGTTGCTGCTGCGGTGAGGATGCACCTGGCTGGGCCGGCTTGGGGGATCGTGTTTTGGCCATTGAAGTTCTCCTTGCTGGTCGCCAGTCTGATGGCAACGCCCGGGAAGAACCCGCGTTCCCTGTGTCTACCAGATCGAGAACCAGCGTCCGACATCATAGGCTGTTGCGCCAACGGCACAGACCGCCAAGCTTCCCCACACAATACTGAGAAGCAGAGCCGTGTTTGCACGGATCAGGAATTGTTTGTGGACGAGATGAGCCATGGCCAGCACCTCATGCCTCGCGTCAATCCCCCCAGATTCGCCAGAGAATCTAACGCTCGGGATCGCAATTCAGCATGAGCGGGCCACGCAAGGCTGGCTTGCGATGGACGCGGGGCAGCCGCCGCAAGGCATCACCCGCCGAAGAGGAACGATAAGGGATCGTTGGATGCCGGCGGTGCGGAAGGCGGGGGCGCGGCCGGGTGGGCTGCCGGTGCGCGCCGCGCGACTGCAACAGGACGTCCCGGCTTCGCCTTGGCCTGACGCTTGCGGGCCTTTCGTTCCGGCGTCCGCGCGGATGGCTTTGTGACCGCTGCTGCCTGGCCGGGCGTTTCGGCGCGCGCGGTCACGGGTGGCAGGTCGAGGGCAGCACTCTGCACCGGCGCCGGGGCGACCGCGTCGGGCTTGATGACGTCCGGCTCCGCCGCCGGAACGGCGGCCGTCATGATATCGAGGTCCGGGAGAGGAAGGGCTTCGCGGTCTAGTGAGACCTGCAGGTCAATGGTTGCTTCCGCCATCTGCAGCGAGGAGTCGGCATCGCCCGCGACCGGCGTCTCTTCGGGGATTGCTGCCTCTTCAATTGTCGCAATCGGTTCGCTGTCAGTCACGGGAGGTTCATCGTCCAGATCGATGGGCGGCAACGACGCTTCCACTATGGGTTGAAGCGGCTGCTCCACCGCCCTGGCAGCCATCTGCTGAAACAGGCGTGCCTGCTCCGGATCATAGAACGGATTCCGGTCGAGCCCTGAATCGATTGCCGTGCCGATCCGCAACGCATCGCGCGGGTTGTTTCCTGCCGTATGCGCCATCCGCACTGCGCCGGCGAGAGCCAGGACGGCGGTTGCGGCAATGAGTGTGACGGCTATCGAAGCGAGGAACGATCGCAGCTGTGGAAGCATGAATGAACCTGCATTGACTCTGGCCGACAATCCCAGTTGCGAGCCTTAGCTGAGTCGCAGCCCACGGCAAATGCTCAAGCGGAGCGATGCGGGGCAGGGCGCGCAGGTGAAGGGCAACGTGCAGATGATGAATTGCAACTTAGGCGATTCCCGCGCTTTCCAAAGCCTGCCGGCTGATACCATCAAATAGCAAACACACTCGCCAAGTCCTGCTGTGGAACTGGGCCGGCTGCCGGGTCCGCCTGAGCGGATCATCTCTTTGTTTGCGACCAGGCTCGGATCGGAGACGCGCGTGATGCCGGCGGGACCTTCGATTTCGCCAGGCTCCATCATGATGGTCATCAGCCTGGCGAGGCCTCTGCGGCCGCTGCTTACTTCACCTGGCGCTTTTCCAGCTTGCGGGCCAGCGTCCTCCGGTGCATGCCGAGCCGCCGCGCCGCCTCGGAGATGTTGAAGTCCGTTTCCACCAGCGTCTGGTGGATGTGCTCCCACTCCACGGTCTTGATGGACGTCGGCCGTTCGGTCAGCGGGACCTGGGCGTTGCCCGCGGCCTTGGTGAAGGCATCCTCGATGTCGTCGGTGTTGGAGGGCTTGGCGAGATAGTGGCAGGCGCCCAGCTTGATCGCCTCCACCGCGGTTGCAATGCTCGCGAAGCCGGTCAGCACGACGATGAGCATGTCGGGGTCGTGCGCATGCAGGGCTTCCACGCAAGCGAGGCCTGACGCGCCGGCAAGCTTCAGATCCACCACGGCGTAGTTGGGCGAACACGTCTTCAGTGTCTCGATCGTCTCGTCGAGGCTCTGCGCGAGCATCACCTCGTAGCCGCGCCGCTCGAACGATCGCTTCAGCGTGCGCGCGAACGACGTGTCATCTTCGACAATGATCAGCAGATGGTCATCCGGCATTGCGACGGGTCCCGATTGCGAGAGCAGCCAGCGGAAGGTTCAGGCCGACGACCGCGCCGCCCTGCGGCCGGTTGCGTGCTTCCACATAGCCGCCCAGTTTGCGCACAACATTGACGACAAGGAACAGGCCGAGACCACCGCCGAGGCGGCCCTTGCTCGATTGATACGGCTTGCCGAACTGCGACAGCATTTCGGAGGCGAAGCCGGGGCCTGCGTCGCTGACCTGCAGCATGAGCATATTGTCCTTCCGCTCCGCGATGAACCGCATCCAGTTCGGCGACGCCTCATGGGCATTGTCGAGCACATTGAAGACGACCTGCTTCAATGCGGAATCCGACACGATGGCGAGGTCGGCTCCGAATGCATTCTCATAGGTCAGCGTTGCCACCGAGCGATCCGCGCGCCATTCTTCCACCAGGCCGTTGAGGAAGGTGTTCACGCTTGTCACCATCGGGGCTTCGCCGCGTGCTTCGCCTGCGGAGAGCAGCACGCCGGTGAGGATCGATTTGCAGCGCTGCACAGCGGCCTGCATTTCCTCGATCTCCTGAGACATCTCCGGGTTGGCCGCAAGGGCGGGCATGCGCCGCCAGTCGCTGAGGATGACAGAGAGCGAAGAGAGCGGCGTGCCAAGCTCATGCGCCGCGCCGGACGCGAGCAGGCCCATCCTGACGATGTGATCTTCCTCCACCGCATGCTGCTTCAGCGCCGCAAGGCGGGCGTCGCGCTCGCGCAGGTTCCGCGTCACCCGCGTGACGAACACCACAAGGAGGGCGGCATCCAGCACAAAGCAGACCAGCATTCCCGCGACATGCAGATGGAAAAGATCGTGCTCGCCATGAAGCGCCAGCGGCTGGTGAAACCTGATCAGCGCGGCGAAGCACGCGCAGGCGAGCGCAACGACCGCCCAGATCGACCAGACGTTGAGCAGGACGGCGCCAAGCGTGACCTGGAGCAGATAGAGAAATGTGAAAGGGTTGGTCGCGCCGCCGCTGAAGTAAAGCTGCGCGGTGAGGGCGGCGACATCGACCATCAGCGATATCAGCAGTTCCTGGTTGCTGACGTCGGTATGATTCCGCAGCCGCATCAGGCTGGCGAAGTTCAGCGCCACCAGGGCGGCCAGCACGATCGACATCGGTCCAAGCGGGAGAGCAATTCCCAGGCCGATCTGCACCAGCGCGATGGTGACGATCTGGCCGACCACCGCGATCCAGCGCAACTGAATCAGAAGATACATGTTCTTGCGATTGGCAGTGTGGTCGGCAGGTGGCAGGAGGTCGCTGATCCCATCGACGACCGGCCCCGCAAATGGGAGGCTGTCGTTTCCAGTTTCAGCGGCAGCCCGGCTGGGCTTGGTCAGATCCTGCAATCGGCTGAGTAGGGACATCCGGCGGCGCCTGTTCTGGCTCTAAATGTGGCTGGAATCCGACTCCACCGGACCAGCCGCGTCAAGAGTTCGTGAGGCCTGCATGCCGCGCAATTCCTGTCGAACGAAATGGACCAAGGCACCGGCGAGCATCGCGGCCAACGCAAACCAGGTCAGCGCGTAAACCAGATGGTTGTTGGGAAAACGGATCACTGTCAGCCCGCCGACGGGCAGGCCGCCTGCGTCTGGCGCGGCATCCGCATCAATAAAATAAGGCGCAGCGTCGGACAGGTCCCGCGCGGCAGCGATTGCTGTGACATCGCGCGAATACCAGCGGTCAGTCACCGGATCGTTGGTCCGCAGGAAGCCGCCGTGGGGCTCGGTCATGCGGATGAGCCCCGTCACGGTCGCGCGCCCGGTCTGGCCCGCTGGGCGTGTCGCAGGGTCGCGCCGCTCCGATGGAATGAAGCCGCGGTTGATCAGGATAGTATAACCCGCATCGGTCCGCAGCGGAGTCATGACCCAGAATCCACGGCCACGGCCGGTGACGGCCTGGACCAGTGCTTCACGATCATTCAGATACTCGCCGGACACCCCGACGCGATGATATTCGTCTTTCGCCGCGCTGATCGCTGGCCACGTGGACGGTCCCGGTGCGGCGACCGGCGGCGCATGGATGCGCTGCTCGACGCGGTCGATCAGTTCGAGTTTCCACACCCGTCGCTCGAGCTGCCAGACGCCGAGGGCGAGCAGCCCGGCGATGCCCAACAATGCAAGAAGGCTCAGAACTATTGCGGCGAGGCGTGAGTGCCGGCGGTCTCCGCCGCCGCCGATGTCAGGCGTCGCAGCGGTGCGGCGGCTGTGCAGGCTGCGGGCAACCGCCGGGTTTCCCGCGCCGGCTGCTGTCGTCACGGCATCTGGCTCATGTCGTGCATCGGCATCATGTTGAGGTTGAGGTGGTACATGACCCAGAGCGATCCGATCAGGGTGATCACGACCATCACGAGCGTGAAGATCAGCGCCATCATGATCCATCCATTCTCGGACCTGGTGTTCATGTGCAGGAAGAACACCATGTGGACGACGATCTGGACGACAGCAAAAGCCATGATCGTCAGCGCTGTCGCCGTACTGTTTCCGAGCGCGCCCGTCATCACCAGCCAGAATGGAATGGCGGTCAGGATGACCGACAGGCCGAAGCCGGTCAGGTAGCTGCGCAGTGAGCCGTGGCTGTGCGCATCGCTGGTGTCGTGCGCATCGTGGCTGGCATGGGCTTTCACGCCATGTTCGGCATGGGCATCGACGCTCATCGCAGCATTCCCATCAGATAGACGAAGGTGAAGACGCCGATCCAGATCACGTCCAGGAAGTGCCAGAACATGCTCAGGCACATCAGCCGGCGCCTGTTGGCCTGGATCAGGCCATGGCGGGCCACCTGAGCCATCAGTGTCACCATCCAGATCAGCCCGAATGTGACGTGAAGGCCGTGGGTGCCGACCAGCGCAAAAAACGATGACAGGAAGGCGCTGCGTTGGGGCGTTGCGCCTTGGTGGATCATGTGTGCGAATTCAAACAGTTCGATGCCGACGAAGGCCAGACCGAACAGCGCGGTCACGGCCAGCCAGCCCTGGGTGGCGCCGATGCGACCCCTCTCCATGGTCAGCATGGCAAAGCCATAGGTGATCGAGGAGAGCAGCAGCATCGAGGTATTCACCGCGACCAGCGGCAGGTCGAACAGGTCCCTGGGGGAGGGCCCGGCCGCATAGTTGCCGCCCAGTACGCCATAGGTGGCGAACAGGACCGCGAAGATGAGGCAATCGCTCATCAGATAGATCCAGAAGCCGAGCATCGTGCTGCCGCCTTCGGCATGCTCGTGCTCCTCCGCCAGATAGAAGACCGGCGTGGCCGTGGTCTCGTTGATGGCCGTCATTGTGGTCATGTGATCAGGCCCGTCCCGACAGGAGAAGCGTCCGCTCGCGTTCGGTGCGGATGACGTCGTCCGCCGGAATGTTGTAGTCGCGGTGATAGTTGAAGGTGTGGCCGATGGCGACGACGAGCAGCGCAGCGAAGCTGACGATGGCGAGCCACCAGATGTACCAGATCATGGCGAAGGCGAAGACGGCGCTGATGCCTGCGAGGATGATGCCCGCGCCGGTGTTGCTCGGCATGTGGATAGGTCGGAAGCCTTCCAGCGGGCGCTGATAGCCGCGCTTCTTCATGTCCCACCAGGCGTCGTTGTCATGGACCACCGGCGTGAAGGCGAAATTGTAGACCGGCGGAGGCGAGGAGGTGGACCACTCCAGCGTTCGGCCATCCCATGGGTCGCCGGTCACATCGCGCAGCGCCTCGCGCCTGCGGATGCTGACATAGATCTGGACCAGGAAGGACGCGATGCCGAGGGTGATGAGGAAGGCGCCGAACCCGGCAATGACGAACCAGATCTGCAACGAGGGGTCATCGAACACGCGCAGCCGGCGGGTCACACCCATCAGGCCGAGCACATAAAGCGGCATGAAGGCGAAGTAGAAGCCGACAACCCAGAACCAGAACGACATCTTGCCCCAGAACGGATCGAGCTTGAATCCGAACGCCTTCGGCCACCAGTAGGCGATGCCGGCAAACAGGCCGAACAGCACGCCGCCGATGATGACGTTGTGGAAATGCGCGACGAGGAACAGGCTGTTGTGCAGCACGAAGTCAGCCGGCGGAACGGCGAGCAGGACGCCGGTCATGCCGCCGATCACGAAGGTCAGCATGAAGGCGATGGTCCACATCATCGGCAGTTCGAAGCGGATGCGGCCGCGATACATCGTGAACAGCCAGTTGAAGATCTTCGCGCCGGTCGGGATCGAGATGATCATGGTCGTGATTCCAAAGAAGGAATTCACGCTCGCGCCCGAGCCCATGGTGAAGAAGTGATGCAGCCAGACGAGATAGGACAGGATGGTGATGACGACGGTCGCGTAGACCATCGAGGTGTAGCCGAACAGCCTCTTGCCCGAGAAGGTCGAGGTGACTTCCGAGAAGATTCCGAACGCCGGCAGGATGAGGATGTAGACCTCCGGATGGCCCCAGATCCAGATGAGGTTCACATACATCATCGGGCTGCCGCCGAAGTCGTTGGTGAAGAAATTGGTGCCGATGTAGCGATCGAGCGAGAGCAGGGCGAGGACGGCGGTCAGCACCGGAAAGGCGGCGACGATCAGCACGTTGGTGCACAGCGCGGTCCAGGTGAAGACCGGCATCTTCATCATGGTCATGCCCGGCGCGCGCAGTTTCACGATGGTGGCGACGAGGTTCACGCCGGATAGCAAGGTCCCGACACCTGCAACCTGCAGTCCCCAGATGTAATAGTCGACGCCGACATCGGGGCTGTAGCCGATGTTCGACAATGGCGGATAGGCGAGCCAGCCGGTGCGCGCGAATTCACCGATGAACAGCGACGCCATCACGATGAGCGCGCCGGCGGTGGTCATCCAGAAGCTGAAGTTGTTGAGGAACGGAAAGGAGACATCGCGCGCGCCGATCTGCAGGGGCACGATGAAATTCATCAGCCCGGTGACCATCGGCATCGCCACGAAGAAGATCATGATCACGCCATGGGCCGTGAAGACCTGATCGTAGTGATGGGCGGGCAGATAGCCCTCGGAGCCTCCGAAGGCCATGGCCTGCTGCAGGCGCATCATGATGGCGTCGGAAAAGCCGCGCAGCAGCATGATGATGCCCAGCACCATGTACATGATGCCGATGCGCTTGTGGTCGATGGTCGTGAACCATTCGCGCCACAGGTAGCCCCACAGGCGGAAATAGGTGACAGCCCCGAGCAGCAGTGCACCGCCCAGCGCCACAACCGCGAAGGTGACGACCAGGATCGGCTCATGGATCGGAAGAGATTCGAGCGTGAGCCGGCCGAAGATCAGTTTCTGAAGGTCGAGAGTCTCAAACATGGTGGCGTCACCGGATCACGAATTGAAAGGTCGGCGCGGTGGAACAGGCGTGAAGGCCTGCGCCGGACGCGACGGGCGATCGCGCAGGAGGGACATGGGGCGCTGCAATCCCGCGCCGAGCAGCGGCAGGGTGTTGAGCGGCGGCATCAGCTGGATCTCGGCGTCGGTCTTGACGGGCTCGTCGATGGCGCAGACGCTGGCGACGTAGGTCTTGTCAGGAAGTGCGGCGGTGCCGCGCCGGACTGTCTTGTCGTATTCGAGCCGCACGATGTTGGAGATGCCGGCAAGGCCGAGACCGCCCTTGGCGTCGATGGCGGACATCTCGTTCATGCACATCTTGCCGGGCTCGACGCACATGTTGAGGATGGCGTTGAACAGGCCCGGCTCGACCGCCCCGTAACGGCGCACCGGCACGTTCTCGCTGGGCCGTTCGAGTTGGAGATACGCTTCACGATTGAGATTGCCGCCGGCGGCCTTCACATCCGCAATCCATGTGTTGAAGTCGCCGTCGGAGCCGCTGAGGAAGTTGAAGCGCATGCCGGAGAAGCCGGCGCCGCTGTAGTTCGCGGAGAAGCCCTGATAGGTGCCGGGCTCGTTCATCACGGCGTGAAGCTTCGTCTGCATCCCCGGCATCGCGTAGATCTGGCCGGCGAGGGCGGGCACGTAGAAGGAATTCATCACGGAAGAGGCCGTGATGCGGAAGTCGATCGGCCGGTTCACCGGCGCGGCCATCTCGTTCACCGTGGCGACGCCATAGTCGGGGTAGATGAACAGCCATTTCCAGTCGAGTGCGACGACATCGACACGCAATGGCGTCGTGTCCTCCACGATCGGCATGTCAGGCGAGATGCGGGCAATGCGGCGATAGGGATCGAGCAGATGCGTCCCCATCCAGGTCAACGCGCCCAGGCAAATGATGATCAGGAGCGGCGCGGCCCAGATGACCAGTTCGAGCTGGGTCGAATGATCCCAGTCGGGATCATATTGCGCGGCCGTGTTGGATTGCCGGTAGCGCCACGCGAACAGAACCGTCAGCGCCATCACCGGGATGATGATCAGCAGCATGAGCACCGTGGAGATGATCACGAGATCGCGCTGCTGGATCGCCACGTCGCCGGATGGGTTCAGCACAATGGCATTGCAGGCGCTGAGCATTGCAACCAAGGGGAGCAGGGCGATGATGCGGAAACGGTTCAAGGCGGGTTCCTGTCAGCGGCTGTGGCGGCTCACGGGCCACCGCTAGCTGCGCTGCAGCACCAGGGACATTGGACAATTTGCCCAATCCTCCCGCATCGCAGCATAGGACAGAAGGTGTCCCGCGGCAGTTCGGACCCTGGAAGGGCCGGCGCCCGGGTCAGGAGCAGGGTCAGCTTATGAGCGAGATATCAGCGGCGCTCGGACAGAACAGACGGCAGGCGAATGCCCACCATGGCGCGGCAAATCCTGATGAGATCGCCATCGGCGTCATCATCGGGCGGACGTCCGAATTCTTCGATTTTTTTGTCTACGCCATCGCCTCGGTCCTGGTGTTTCCAAAGCTCGTTTTCCCCTATGTCGATCCGTTGACGGGAACTCTCTATTCCTTCGGCATTTTTGCGCTTGCCTTTGTGGCCCGGCCGATCGGCACCGTGATCTTCATGGCCATCGATCGCGCGTGGGGGCGTGGGGTCAAGCTGACGATCACGTTGTTTTTGCTCGGCAGTTCCACTGTCGCGATCGCGTTCCTGCCAGGTTACGAGCAGATCGGTGTGGCGTCGGCTGTGCTGCTGGCGCTGTTCCGCATCGGCCAGGGTCTGGCGCTGGGTGGTGAATGGGATGGGCTTGCCTCGCTTCTCGCCCTGAATGCCCCTGAGCGGCGGCGGGGCTGGTATGCGATGATCCCGCAGCTCGGCGCGCCGCTTGGCCTTCTGGTTGCGGCGGCTCTCTTCGCTTTCTTCGTCGACAACCTCTCTTCTGCGGACTTTCTCGACTGGGGCTGGCGCTATCCGTTCTTTGTTGCGTTTGCGATCAACGTCGTGGCGCTGTTCGCGCGGCTGCGCATGGTGGCGACACCGCAATACGTCAAGCTGTTCGAAAGCCGCGAACTGCAGCCCGCGACGGTGAGGGACACGCTGCGCGCCGAAGGCGGCCATGTGGTCATCGGCGCATTCGCACCGCTTGCCAGCTTTGCGCTGTTTCACATGGTCACGGTGTTTCCGCTCTCCTGGGTCTTTCTGTTCACCAAGGAGAGACCGGCACGCTTCATGGTCATTGAGATGATCGGCGCCGCCGTCGGCCTGGTGGCCACCTTCGTTTCCGGTTATGTCGCTGATCGGATCGGCCGCCGCACGCTGCTCGCGGGAACGGCGGCTGCCATCGCGGCCTTCAGCGGCTTCGCGCCTCAACTATTGGATGGCGGCGATGTCGGTGAGGTCATCTTCATGGTCGTCGGCTTTGCGCTGCTCGGCCTGTCGCTGGGGCAGTCATCCGGCTCGGTCGCCGCGAACTTTTCCAAGGCGTATCGCTACACCGGATCCGCACTGACGTCCGATCTCGCCTGGCTGTTCGGCGCAGGCTTTGCGCCGCTGGTCGCGCTGCTGCTGTCGAGCCGCTTCGGCCTGATCGCCTCCGGCGCTTATCTGTTGTCAGGCGCTGTCTGCACGCTCGCCGCGCTCGCGATGAGTCGCCGGTTTGAAGCCCGCAACGAATAGCATCTGTGGCATTGCCGGCGGTTGTCGCGCTCAGGCTGCCGCTGGCGCGTAAGGCCATGGAAAGCTCACCGGGAGATTGGCCGCATCCGCCAGTTTCTGAGTGAGTATTCCGTGCAGCCGCGCCCATTCCGAGCGAATCTCGGCCGACGGTGTGCCGTGCAGCAGGTTCGTCATCTGAAGGGGATCGGTCGTGAGATCGTAGAGTTCGTATTCGATCGCGCTGCCGTCGATGCCGAAATAGACCGCATAGGTCCAGTCGCGCTCACGCAGCGCACGCAGATTGGCGCCGGCGGCGCCC
>Ga0180223_1001795_pt1 | contig 14967 bp, 11 predicted proteins | sample eDN5th30CKraftOP_FD_151337 | JGI IMG/M metagenome (GOLD analysis project Ga0180223, IMG submission 151337) | Enriched Organic Plus compost microbial communities from Emeryville, California, USA - eDNA 5th pass 30_C Kraft OP (version 2) (version 2) ...
GGGACGTCAGCTCCGCGGATGTCTCAACAACCCTCGCATGGCGCCGTGGACTGCTGGTGGTCGACAATGCGACGCTCGCTGCGGTGGTGACGGAAATCGGCCGGCACTTTTCCGGGCGTATCGTGATTGCAGGCACCTCTGTTGCAGAACGCCGCGTCAGCGGCACTCTGGCGATCACGGACACAGATGCTGCGCTCGCTTTCCTTGAGCAGACCCTGGGCGTCACTGTGACGCGGATCGGTCCCCTGATCGTCATCCGCGGGTGACGGCGTTTCACAACGGCGGCTCGGCCAGTTTTCCGGGCCGCGAAGTCCCAAAGGCGAAGTCCCATTCGTCATCTCAGTGAGCGGCCCGGATTCGAGCCGCCATGTGCATGGAGCACGGCGTCTTGAGCGTCGCGATGGCTGGGGGGCTTTGATGGTGGCGGGTGGACGGCGGAGACATGATCTGCGCTTCAATCGAGGGCTGGTGCGGCTTGCCTTGCTTGCAGGCACGGCCATGGCCGTTGTTGGAGCGGCGCCGGCCGTTGCCCAGGACAGGCAGCCCGTTCAGGCCGCGACACGGCCGGCTTCGGTGCCGCCCGGACCACTGACTGAAGCGCTCAATCGTATTGCGGCTCAAACGGGTTTGCAGATTCTGTTCGATGCGCAGCTGGCCAACGGAAGAACAACGCGCGGTGCGCAAGGCAGCCTGACAGCGCGCCAGGCCCTCTCGGAGGTGCTGTCTGGCACGGGGCTTACCGCCCGATTCACAGGATCGAATGCCGCCACTGTTGTTGAAACGGCAAGGGCAGGCGGGGCATCGCCTCCGGGCGGAGCGATCGAACTCGATCCCATCGACGTGCAGGGACAAAACCCGAATGCTGTGCTCGGCAACTTGCCTGCTCCGTATGCGGGCGGTCAGGTTGCGACCGGCGGCCAGCTTGGCATGCTCGGCAACCGCGACGTGATGGACACGCCATTCAATCAGACGAGCTACACCTCAAAACTGATACAGGATCAGCAAACAAAGTTCATTGCAGACGTTGTTCAAAACGATCCCTCGGTTACCGTCGATGGCGGTTTCGGCGGCCCGTCGGGAGGCGCGGACGGCTTCGTCATTCGCGGATTCGCAGCCGCCAACGGCGATATCCTCTTCAACGGAATGCCTGGCGTTGCGCCAACCTGGTTCAACTCGATGATGTCGGAGTCGATCGAGCGTGTTGAAGTGCTCAAAGGTCCAAGCGCGCTCCTCAATGGTGCAGGTGCACTTGGCAGCGTAGGCGGCGCGATCAATCTCGTGTCGAAGAAAGCGGGGGATGAGCCGCTGCTGCAGATCACGCCGGGCTATGAAATGAACTCGCAGCTTGGCGGGCATGTCGATCTCGGCCGCCGCTTTGGTCCCAACAAGGAGTTCGGCGTCCGCTTCAACGGAGTCTATCGAAAGGGCGACACGGCCATCGATCATCAGTCGCGCGAATCCCGGCTGGCAACGCTTGGCCTCGACTATCGTGGCGAGCGCCTCCGCTTGTCGGCAGATCTCGGCTACCAATACCAAAATCTGAAGGGGCCTCGCCTGGGGTTTTATGTCGACTCCAGAATCCGTGTACCCCGAGCTCCGGATACGCGCACCAATGCCTCTCCCCCCTGGGGTTATGTGACCCCCGAGGTCTTTTACGGCGTTGCGCGGGGCGAGTTCGACATTCTTCCCAACATTACCGCCTTCGCCGCCATCGGCGGCAACCAGAGAAAGCAGCCGAACATTTACGTGGGCCAGTCGATTTCGGAAACGGCGGGCTCGGGCACGCTCGAGGCCACAAGCTGGGAGGAGCAGGCAGACGCCATGGACACGCTTTCGACGGAGTTCGGCGTGCGTGGCACTTTCCAAACAGGACCGATCAAGCATGAGGCAGCGATTGCTTTTGCTGCGCTCGACGTGGATTGGAGGCGCGTTGCCGGAAACTCGTTTTCCGTTCCGCAGTCCAACATCTATAACCCGGTATTCGGGCTGCCACCGCGAGGGCCAAGTCCCGATCCCGACAACGCGAAACCCTTGTGGGATTTCACAAGCTCCGGCACCATCATTGCCGACACGCTTTCCATTCTTGATGAGCGGGTTCAACTCACCGCAGGCGTCCGTTTTCAAGAGATATCATCGACATCATGGAACTTCAGGAATGGCGATAAGAACTCACATTACAAGGGCAACGCGGCTACGCCGATGATCGGACTTGTGGTGAAACCATGGTCCAACGTATCCCTGTACGGCAACTACATCGAAGGACTGCGAGAGGGGCAAATCGCCCCTCAGGACGCCGACAACGAAGGCGAGGTGTTTCCACCTTATTTGACGAGGCAATACGAGGCTGGCGTCAAGGTGGACTTTGGCCCAATCACCACGACCCTTGCCGCCTATCAGATCACGAATCCCAGTGCATACGTCGACCCGGACACGAGAATATTCGGCCTCAACGGTGATCAGCGCAATCGGGGAATCGAATTCAACGTGTTTGGTCAGTTGACGGATACGATACGGCTGCTCGGAGGGGCGACCTATATCGATGCCGTGATGCTGAACACGCTGGAACCCGCGCACGACGGAAATAGAGCGGCTGGTGTGCCCAAGTACCGTTTGGTCGCCGGCGCGGAATGGGATACGCCATTTCTCAAGAGGCTCACATTGACTGGTCGTATCATCTATAACGGTTCTCAGTTCATCGACGCGGCGAACAAGCAGGAAATTCCAGGCTGGACGCGCGTCGATGTCGGCGCCCGTTACACGATCGAACGGGGCAATGGGAAGCCGATCATCATACGTGCCAACATCGAGAACATCTTCGATACTAGGGCCTGGATTGGCAGCACGTATTCCGGCGTCATTACTCCGAACGATCCTCGCACGTTCAAACTGTCGTCCACGTTTGAATTCTGAGCGTGCGACAACGCTGTTTATGAGTGACAGCGTCCGGTGCTGCGCCAAGTGCTCGCTTCGACGAGGTAAGCCGATGGTGGATTGAGCGCCTGCTGGCGGCTGTTTTGAGTGGTTGTATCCTCACGCCGCTTCTGCAGGGCTATTTTCCCGGCTGGGCATAGTCCGAAAAATCGGGCGGTTGGGGTGGGGAAAAAACACTTCTCCAGCGTCTTACCTGATGAGGACCCAGTGATTGGGCACCGAGGAGGGAGACATGGACAGGGGTAGCGTCATAGTATCGCGGGTACGAGCCGTCGTCCGAATGGTTCGGGCCGCCCGCCAATCTATAACGGCAATCCGGCTCGTCGATGCGATCGAGGCGCGCATGGCGGCTGCCTTCCTGCGACCCGGGAAGCGGTGAGGCAGCATGCACGGAGCGTCGTCGTTGCAGGAGATCGGGGCGCGCCGGCGAGGGCGTCGCCGCTGGCTCTGGCTCGTGCTGTTGTGTGCAGTTCTCATCCTGGCCGCGGGGTATGGCGGCTATCGTTTGTCGAACACCAGCCGTCAGACCCTGGTCACGGCTGTGGTTACCCGCGGCGATATCGAGGACGTCGTCACCTCGACTGGAAAGATCCAGCCGCGGGCCTATGTCGATGTCGGGGCGCAGGCGTCCGGGCAGCTCCGCCGCATCCTGGTCCGGGTGGGAGATACGGTGTCGGCCGAGCAGCGGCTGGCGGAGATTGATCCACAGTTGCAAGCGGCGAAAGTTGCAGCCGATCAGGCAGAGCTTGCCCGGCTGCAGGCGACGCTCGCCGAGCAGGAGGCCATGATCGAGTTCAATGAGGTGCAACTGGTGCGCCAGTCGCGGCTTCTGCCGACCAACGCCACCTCACAGTCGAGCTTTGACGAAAGCCGTCGCGACGCGCGGACGGCGCGCGCCAAGGCCGATGCCATCCGGGCGCAGATCCAGCAGATGCAATCGACCTTGCAAGGTGATGAGCTGACGCTCGGCTATACCCGTATCGATGCGCCGATGGCCGGGACCGTCGTCTCGGTTGACGCCCGCGAAGGCCAGACCCTCAATGCGACCTATTCGGCGCCGGTGATCATGCGGATCGCCGATCTTGCGACGATGACGGTGTGGACGCAGGTGTCGGAGGCCGATGTCACGCGTCTGCGTGAGGGGATGGACATCTATTTCACAACGTTGGGCCATGGTGACCGGCGCTGGCGCGCGAAACTTCGGCAGATCCTGCCCGCGCCGCAGAAGCCTGAGTCATCGGCTTCGGCCCAGCCCTCGACAGGGGTGCCGGTGGCCACGACGAACAATGTCGTGCTCTATGTCGCCTTGTTCGATGTCGACAACGCGCAAGGGGATTTGCGCCCGGAAATGACGGCGCAGGTCTCTTTCATCGTCTCGGCGGCCCGGGATGCCCTGCTCATTCCGGTCAGCGCGTTGCAGGTCAGCGCGGACGGAGAACCTCCGTCGGTGCAGATCGAGATCGGACCGCAGCGGTATGAGACCCGGCCGGTCAAGCTGGGAGTCCGCACGCGCTTCACCGCGCAGGTGCTCGAGGGCGTTTCGGAAGGGGAGCGTGTGGTTGTCGGCGCACGGAAGGCCGATGCCGGGTCCCCGCTCGTCGGATTCCGGCTGTGACGTCGGGAAAGCCTGATATCGCCGGGACGCCGCTGATCGAGCTCACCGATGTCCGCAAGACCTACCAGCTGAGCGAAAGTACGGCTGTGGAGGTGCTGCGCGGCGTGTCGTTGCGCATCGATGCCGGTGAGTTTGTCGCGATCATGGGGCAGTCGGGGTCCGGCAAATCCACGCTGATGAACATCATCGGCCTGCTCGACCGGCCGACCAGCGGAGATTATCGCTTCAACGGCCGCGACGTCGGGCAGCTCGACCGGGACGAGCTTGCGGCCTTGCGGCGCCAGGCCTTCGGTTTCGTATTTCAGCAATACAACCTTATCCCGACAATCAATGCGCTTGAGAACGTGGAAATGCCGGCTGCCTATGCCGGGATTCCCGTTGAGCAGCGGCTTGCGCGCGCCAAAGACCTGCTGGCACAACTGGGGCTGGGCGAACGGCTCGAGCATCGTCCGAACCAGCTTTCAGGCGGACAGCAGCAGCGTGTTTCGATCGCGCGGGCCCTGGTCAATGGCGGCCATGTCATCCTCGCCGACGAGCCGACAGGCGCCCTCGATTCTGCGAGCGGTGCTCAGGTCATGTCGTTGCTGACGCAGCTCGCCGATGACGGACATACCGTCATCCTCGTCACCCATGACCGCGATGTTGCGGCGAATGCGCATCGCGTCATCGAAATCAGGGACGGCGTCGTCATCGCTGATCTGAACGAGCGCCAACGGGATGCGGCGGTCTGCACGACCTCTGAGGACACCGGGCAGGCCTCCTTGCATAGAGCCACATCGGCATCGCTGCGATCTGCGACGCTATTCGCTGACATCCGCGAGGCGTTTCGGTCCGGTGGCCGCTCCCTGCTGGCGAGCCCAGTGCGCACCGGCCTGACCCTGCTGGGCATCATCATTGGCGTGGCGTCGGTCATTGCGCTGTTGGCGATCGGGGAGGGGGCGAAGCAATCCGTATTGGCGCAGCTCTCGATCTTCGGCGCCAACCGGCTCTATGTGATCCCCGGTGGCGAGAACAGCCGCGGGCCGGGCGGGCGGCTGCTTGAAGCGGATGTCGATCTCGTGCGTAGCGTGCCGAACGTCTCTGCTGCGATGCCTTACCTGCAGGGGAGCGTGACCGTGCGGTTCGGCAATGTCGACTATCCGACCAGCGCGGCCGCGATCACGATCGACTTTCCGCGCATCCTGAACTGGATGGTCGAAGATGGCGTCTTCTTCACGAAAGAGGACGAGCGGTCGCTTGCGACCGTCGCGGTGATCGGTCAGAAGCTGAAGGAGCGCCTCTTCCCCGATGGATCGGATCCCATTCGCCGGATGGTCTTGATCGACAGTGTCCCGTTCCAGGTGATCGGTGTGCTGTCGAGCAAAGGCGCATTGTCGGGCGACAGCGATGATGACGACATGATCGTCTTTCCCTTCTCCACCGGCAGTTTGCGGGTGTTTGGCAAGCGCGAGCTGTCCTGGATCTCGGTTCTGATCCATGATCTCGCCCGGTCCAAGGAGACTGAAGCGGCCATGACCGCAACGCTCGAGGCCGCGCACCGCACCCGGGATTTCCGGGTCTTCAACAAGGCGGCCAGCATCGAAGCCCAGGACCGCACGCAGAACACGCTGACCCTGCTGCTCGGCTTCACGGCCGCCATATCGCTGTTCGTCGGCGGCATCGGCGTCATGAATGTGATGCTGATGACGGTGAGCGAGCGCACCCGCGAGATCGGTATCCGTATGGCGACGGGCGCCCGGACGACCGACATCCTGCGTCAGTTCCTGACCGAGGCGATGCTGGTGTCCGGCGTGGGCGGTCTCGCCGGGGCCATCATCGGCGTGAGTTGTGGCGTGCTGGCTGCGGTGGTGTTTCAGATGCCGGTGATCTTTTCCGGCTCTGCTATTGTTGCCGCGATCCTGTGTGCAATCCTGACCGGCCTTGTCTTTGGTTTCATGCCGGCGCTTCGCGCCGCGCGCCTGGATCCGGTCGTCGCGCTGGCGCGAGAGTGAGCTGCGCCCGGATGCAGGAGGGCCAAAGCTCACGCGGCGGGATGCGCACCGCCCCTCACCATCGATATGTCAGCTTGCCCGTCACGGTGCGCGTGGCGCCCCACTTGCAGTCATATACACTGAAGCACACGACATATTCGCGGCCAAACAGATTGGTGGCATTGATCGCGAGCTCCGCGCCCTTGAGGCTCGAGACGGCCTGGCCAAGATCATAACGGAGCGCGGCATCGACCAGCGTATAGCTTTCATTCCTGAGCTTGTTGACGTTGTCACCGAAACTGGGCCCGATATATCGGACGCCGCCACCCAGATTCAGACCCGACAAGCGGCCTTGCCTGAAAGTGTAATCCAGCCAGCCGGAGGCCATGTGTTCCGGAGTCAGGACGGGACGCTTGCCAATGAATCGTGGCCTGAGGTCATTCGTGACCTTGACGTCGTTATAAGTATATCCCGCCGTGAGGTTCCAACCCTCCGTCAACGACATCGTTGCCTGAAGCTCGACTCCCCGGGACCGGATTTCCCCGATTTGCTGCGAAGGCTCATTCGGTTTGCGAGGGTATGATATCACATTCTGCTTTCGCAGATCGAAGATCGCGGCCGTGAACAATGCGTTCCAGCCAACCGGCTGATACTTGATGCCGGCTTCGTATTGCTCGCCCGTGGTGGGCTTGAAAGGACCGTTTTCGTTGCCGCCTGTCTGGGGCAGATATGATTGAGTGTAGCTCACATAGGGAGCCAGCCCGAAACTTGTCAGATAAGTGAGGCCGCCGCGATAGGTGAAACGGCTGTCGGTTGACCGGGTCGTGATATGCTCAAGCTCGTCGATGTCCTTGACGGAAACCCAGTCCTGCCGCCCTCCCAGGGTCAGCAGCCAATTCTCACCGATCTTCGCCTGGTCCTGGACATAGAGACCATAGGAATCGCCCGAATACCTGTGCTGATACCACGGCAGCGCCGATGGGAACTGCTGGTTGTAGTTCGGGTTGCGGATATTCAGGCTTGGCGCTGCCCCGTCGGTGAATGCGATCCAGTCGGTCATATTCTGATAGTCGAAGCCCAGCAGCGTTGTGTGGTCCACCGGTCCGGTGCTGAACTTGTATTGAAGCTGATTGTCGACAGCGAAATCGCGCCGCCATTCGTCATTCCCGCTCGTATATCGGTCTATCGTGTTGCCCGTGTTTTCGGGATTGGATTGATACACGCCCAGCATGGTGCTGTTCATATGGCTGTATCGGACGTTCTGGCGGAACGTGAGATCCTTGTTGAAGCTGTGGTTCAGCAGATAGCCGACGGCGTATTGCTCCTGGTCCCATTCCGCCAGGCCGGGCTGTGCCAGGCTGATATGGGTAAGGAATCCGGGATCATTCCTGGATGTCTTCCTGAAAAAGGAATTCTCCTGTCCAACTTTGTCTCTGAGATAGTTGCCAAGGAAGGTGATGGTCGTATCTGTGGTGGGGCGCCAGGTGACCGCCGGCGCCATAAACGTGCGCTTGTCTGGTGCCTTCACTCCGAAATCATAGTCGATCGGTGCATTGGCATCTCTCAACAAGCCGGTCAGACGGTAGAGAAACTGTCCCTGCGGATCGACCGGGCCGCTGAAGTCGAACGCGCCCTGGATGTTCGAATAGTTGCCGCCCTGGATCTGGATTTCGCGCTGCGGCTGGCTGGTCGGCAGTTTCGAGACCCGGTTGACGAGACCACCCGGGTCGCTTTGGCCATAAATCGTCGAGGTGGGACCGCGGAACACGTCATACCGCTCGTAGCCATAGGGCTCGTAGCGGTAGTTCACCGGGCTGACGAGGCCATCCACATAGCTGCCGCCGAACGCGCTCGAAAAGCCGCGGATGTAGAAGAAGGGATTCTGCTGATGCTGCTTGCCGCCGAACGGCTGGGCGAACACGCCCGGCGTGTAGGTCAGTGCCTCGGCATCGGTCTGGACATTGCGCACATCGAGTTCCGCACGGGTGACAACGGAAACCGATTGCGGGACTTCCAGAATCGGTGTGTCCGTCTTGGTGCCGGCCGAGGTTCGGCTTGCGACAAAGCCAACCGTGTCGTCGCCTGCTCCCTGGACTTCGATGGTGTCGAGGGAGATAGCCCCGCCAGGGGCGGTAAAATTGGCGCTCTCCCCGGATGGCCGCTGGATTGTCACCGTGCCGGCGCTGGTGAAGCGATAGCTCAAGCCCGTTCCCGCGAGCAGACGCGCCAGGCCTTCGCTTGCGCTGAGCGAACCGCTCACCGCGGTGGAACGGCCTGAAACAGCCTCCGCGCTCGGCCGGATCACCTGGATGCGCGTCGTGGCGGTGAAATCCGCCAGCGCGGCGAGCAGTGGCTTGGCCGGGATGTTGAACGTGAATGTCTGGACCGAAGGTTGCGGCGCTGTCGCCGGTTGGGCGATTCCATCACCGCTCCATGTGCAAGCAATAAGAAACATGCTCGCGGAAACAATACCCCGTGTCCTGCAGCCCATTCCGTCCGTTGTCATCGAGTCCTGTTCCGTCATCCCCAAGGCCAGAACATCGGCCCCATGGGACAACGGTTCAGCGTGCGGAATCCCGCACAAAAAAATCAGTCGAACGAATATCTTGCCGCGAACCGGTTTCCACGTCGCAGGAAAACGCTCTAGCGATAAACGAGTGTGGCAAAGCCGGGAATGGAGAGCGTCTTGAGGCCCAGCGCAGAATGGAGGGCCTCCAAAACTGCATCGGGATCATCTGCACGAAACACGCCTGAAAGAGTGAGCTGGCGCAGCGATTCATCCCGGATGAGCAGGCGGCCAGGCTGCATCTTTTCCAGTTCCTCGACAACACGCGCAAGCGGCGCGCGATCCAGAATGATCAGGCCGCGACGCCACGCCAATGCCGTATCAGGCTCAATCGGCGCCACAGGGCCCAGCTGTTGGCGCGTCGCCCAGACCTGCTGGCCCGCAGGAACTTCCACATCATCATTGGCCCCGCGCGAGACCGATACCCGGCCGCGCTCCACCGTAACACCGACACGGTCGGTTTCTCTGTCGACTGCGAAGGCGGTGCCGAGCACGGTGGTTGCGATATCGTCCGATGTCACCCTGAAGGGCGACTGTTCGTTGCGCGCCACGTCAAACCAGGCCCGTCCGCGCAGGAGCCCGACAGTCCGGCTGGCACTTCCGATCTGCACCGTGATTGCGGTATCGCCATCCAGGTAGACCTGAGAACCATCCGCCAGGGTGATGCTGCGCCGTTCGCCCGGCCGGGTGGCAAAGTCCGCCTGCGCGCGGTCGATCAGGCCGGCATCGCGCCACAGCAGCCCGGCCACGATGGCGACGAGACAGGCGGCAAGCGCCGCCAGCGGCGCGACCTGCCGCCGGCCTCCGCTCGTCTGCTTCAGTCCTTCGCGATACCAGCCATTTTTTTCGCCGAGAGCCGCTGCCGGTTCGTCCAGGTCGGTCCACAACCGCTTGATTTCATTAAAGGCGTCATGCCGGGCCGGATCCTGCTGCAGCCAGCGTCGAAACGCCTGCCGGTCGGCATCCGTAACGTCCGGCTTCCTGAGGCGCACGAACCAGGCCGCGGCTTCACTGGCCCGCGTGGCCTGTTCAGATGTGTCCGTGGCTTCTGCGCCCATGGCCTTGATCGTCGCTCTCTCGCTGTCGATCGCTGATCCGACAGTAAGACAACGTTTCTAAGGCCGGAATTCCTCAACCGATCTCGCGATTTTTCCGCCAGTCGCGGCAGAAAGTCAAAGCACGGACCAAATCCTTCTCAACCGTGCGGACCGAAATTCCCAGCGCTTTGGCGATCTGGGGGTAGGTCATGCCGTCGAGCCGGTTGAGGAGAAAGACCTGCTGGGTCCGCCTTGGGAGAGATTCCAGTGCAGACATGAGAGCTGCCAGCTCCTGCCGTGCAGCGAAAGCATCATCGAGCGCGACACCCGATTTCGGTTGCTGGGCGGCGCCGGGATCGCCGGCATAAGCATCCTTCACGCGCTGCGACCGCAGGTGATCAATTGCGAGGTTCTGCGCGGTCCGGAACAGCAGACTCCGGTCACCCGGGCCGAGGTTCCGGCCGCTCAGTTTGATAAAAGTGTCCTGCGCAACGTCTTCCGCAACCGCGCGGCTGCCGACAATACGATTGATGAGACGATAAAGCCTTCCCTTCTCGGCAACATAGAGATCGGCGAGATCGTATAATCGGGACGTCATGACCGCAGCTCAGTGCACTCTGGAGATCAATCGCACCCAGAACTCCTGAACCTATTATCGGACCACGATTTCCCTTGCAAATACGATAATTTTTAGCAGCTCTAAAGAATGCTGCCGTGCCTGAGCGCTGCTTTCATCGGTCGATTGCCGACGCGATGTTCAGGTTGTCGAGCCGATCACGCCGTCAACGAGATAGTTCGTGCTCCAAAGCGTCGGATCATAGAGGCCGAGCGGCTTTTCAATGACGACCGTGCCTTTGTTGTCCTTGATGGGACCGACGAAAATCGGTGCGCCGTTCTTGAGCTCGGCCATCGCAGCTGTCGCCGCCTTGCGCGCGGCGTCCGTCGCGCCGGCACCGAAGGCCGTGTTCTGCACCATGTCGCGATCGAACCCGCCCTCATAGAGATTTGGCAGTGGCTGGCCTTTCACGATCATGTCGGTATAGGCCTTGTAGATGGTCACGTATTTGAGCTCCGCCCCGGTGATGAAGCCTTTGGGCGCGAGACTTGCCTGATCCGTATTGTGACCGCAGGACTTCGCGCCGCGGCGCTCCGCCGTCTCGATCACGACTTTCGGGCCATCGACATGGCAAGCGATGACGTCGCAGCCGGCATCGATCAGGGAGTTCGTCGCCTCGGCTTCGCGCACCGGCAGGCTCCATTCACCGGTGAAGATCAGGCGGACTTCCGCTTTGGGGTTCACCTTCCGCACGCCGAGGGTGAAGGCATTGATGGTCCGCAGCACCAGCGCCAGAGGCTTGGCTGCGACGTAGCCGATCTTGTTGGACGTGGTGGAGAGCCCGGCGGCAATCCCGTTCACATAGTGAGCCTGCTCGATGTAACAGAAATAGCCGCCGAGGTTTGCCGGGTGCTTGTCCTTGCTCCATAGCGAGGTTGGATGGCGCAGCTGGACCTTGGGAAACTTCTTCGCCATGTCGATCATGAAGGGATCGAAATAGCCAAACGACGTTCCGAAGATCAGCGAAGCATCGTCGAGGGCAATCATCGACTCGATCGTTTTTGCGACCGCATCGGTTTCCGGCACATTTTCTTCCTCCACGACCTTGATACCGGGCGTGTTCTTGAGCGCCGCCGCGGCGACGGCATGAGACTGGTTCCAGCCGAAATCGTCGCGTGGCCCGACATAGATGAAACCGACCACCGTATCGGCAGCAGAGGCTCGCCTGGCCGAGGCCAGAACGAGCGATGCCGCTGTCGCACTGACAAACCCGCGGCGCGTCATTGAAAGGGTCATGGTCTACTCCTTGAACAGGGTTGTCCCGGCGGCAGGCTGAACGGCGTCACCGGCGGATGCTCCGCCAGTGCTGGTCTTTTTGAGATTGTGATCTGCAGAAGGCTCGCTGCTGGGCGCCTCGCGCTGATAGCGCTGCTCCCACTGGGCGACCGACATGGTCGGCAGATCGAAATAGTCGCGCGTGCGCGCATAGCCATGACCACCCATGCGGCCGATCGCGTCCATCCCGCGCTGGTCGACATATTTGGTCTTTGGATCGACCAGGCCGTCGCGGATGAAAACACCCAGCACCTGTCCAAGGATGATTTCGCGCGAGCGCCCGACCTCCAGGGTGATGTAGCGACGGCATTCCAGCGCGGCCGGAGCCTCTGCGATCCGTGGCGAGACCACGTGGGTGCCGGGTATCGCCGTTAGCTCCGATGTCGCCAGTTCGTTGATGTGCGGCGCGAACGGGACAGCGCAGACGTTCATCGCCTCCATCATCGCGTCATCGACAATGTTGACGGTGAAATGTTCGGTGTGCCGGATGTTCCGGCCGGTGTCCTTGAACGCCATGTCCTCATGGTTCTCGACGCCGATAGCGACGATCGGAGGGTCGGCGGAGAGACAGTTGAAGAAGCTGAACGGCGCTGCGTTCGGCCGTCCCGTTTCATCAACGGTGGTGACGAAGGCGATCGGCCGCGGGATCACGGTGCCGATCATCAGCTTGTAACGCTCGCGGGCGCTCAGCGCGGCAAAGTCGAAATGCATATGGGACGGCGACGTCATCGCTGTTTGGCTCGTTTCGGTTGTTTGACGCTGCGGATGTCGACCGCGGCCCGGCGGACGGTGATGTCGTTGGCGTATCTTGCAAGCACGGCCGACAGGTCCGGTTCTGCGCCACTGGCATCCGCCAGCATCGATCGCTGTTCGACGAGGCCGATATGCGCGTCCATCAATGCGATGGCGCGGGCAGCATCGCGGCGTCGCAGCGCATCAACAATCTCGTGATGCTCGTTGATGGCGCATTCGGATGAATGCGGGCGTCCATACATGGCGAGGATCAGCGAACAGCGCGAGACAAGTTCGCCGAGATAGCGGCGCAACAGCGCATTCTCGGTGAGCTCTGCCAGCGCGATATGGAATTCGCCAGCGAGCCGGATGGACAGGCTTGGATTGTTGAGAGCCTCGGCCGCCGCTTCCTCACGGATATGTCCGTCGAGGACCGCACCGAATTCCGGCTTCCACCGCTCGATCACCAGCCGCACGGCCTCCCGCTCAAGCACGCGGCGCATCGCGAACACATCCTGCGCCTCCTTCAGGGTGGGCTGCGCGACAGTTGCCGAGCGCTTCGGGCGCGTCTCGACCAATCCCTCAGCCTGCAGGCGGGCGAGCGTGGCGCGCACCAGCGTGCGGCTCATGCCGAACTGCGCTCCGATCTCGTCCTCCGGCAGCTTGGTGCCCGGCACCAGCGCCTGTTCGATGATCGCGCGGCGAAGCGCCTGATAGGCGACTTCGGTTCGTGAGGATGACTTGGTCATGTGATGCGGACGCGGGATTCAGCTTTCGTATCGGTATGTTAGAAATCTTGTATCCAAGAATGAAGGAATCCAATCTCAAAATTTGAGCAATTCGCCCTTTTATTAGGCTTCCGTAGCGATCGGGAAGGTCGTAAACCGCTGCAAAAGGCGGGTCATGGCGCTGGGGTCTTGAAATCCGCGGGTCATGTTTCACATACGAAATTGAAGATTATTGTATACGAAATGACGGAGGCAGCATGAGTGACACCAGGCCGGAGGCCACCGTGGTCACGTTGAAGCTCAATCACCAGCAGCTTGAACTCATCGACCGGACGATTGCGCAGGGCGTTGCACCCGATCGGCCATCACTTGTCCGGCGGGCGTTGCGCGAATACGCGGCTGCTCATATGGCGCGAGAGGTGCTGCGATGAAGCCCGCTGTGTTCGAATGGACGCTTGAGCCCGGCACGGGCAAGGCGGTGGAAGTGCGTGCTGGCCAGATCCTGCGGATCGCGCAGGTCGAAGGCGGCCAGTGTGTGGACTTCAACTGTTTCAATCTGCACGACTACAAGGAATTCATGCATTGCGGCCGCACCCGCACGGTGCACGGCTTCCATCCGACCAAGGGAACGTTTCTCTGGTCCGCGCCGCCGCGCGAGCGCGCCATGATGTTCATCCTGGAAGACACCTATGGCCGTAACGATGTGCTGTTCCCGCGTTGCAGCGCCTATGTCTATGAAAGCGCCTACGGTTTCGACGTGCATACCAACTGTCACGACATGCAGGCGGAAGCGCAGCGGGAATATGGGCTGACGCCTGATGATGTGCATGACAGTTTCAATCTCTTCATGTGCACGGAGGTGACCGGTCCGCACAGCGCCACCATGACCCGGCAGAACAGCAAGGCGGGGGACTATGTCGACCTGCTGGCGCTGGTCGACGTGCTGGCGGTGCCGAACGTGTGCGGCGCGGACGTGATGCGCACCAGCAATTTTGGCTTCAAGCCGATCCAGCTCACGGTCTTCGAGGCAACCGAAGCGGAGATGGCGAGTGTTCCACGCACTCCCATTCTCAAAAGTCAGCGCACGCCGAAGGATTTCCGCAATCCGGTCATCAAGGCGGATCGGGCGCTGCGTGCCGATCCCGGCTATGTCCCGCAGTTCCCCAATGTCCCGCTGCGTGTCGAGGAGGTGACCGTGACGCTGTCCGATGAGGAGGCCGCGCTCCTCAAGGCCTCAAAGCTTGATATCTATGGCGATGATGATGCGGCCGCGTTGCGCGACATCCTGTTCACGTGGTGGGAAGAGCATTTTCTCGAAGGCGCGAGCGGAGCGCCGGCGATCGAAACATCTCCCTAGAGCATGACCCGTTCTGACGGAATCGGATCATGCTCTCGATTCCCTTATGTGGTCGCGTTTTCTGAGTCGAACCGGTTTCCACTTCGCCGGAAAACGCTCTGAACTTGCAATGGCCGGGGTGCCTGCGGTGACACCTGAAG
>Ga0180223_1001796_pt1 | contig 14962 bp, 20 predicted proteins | sample eDN5th30CKraftOP_FD_151337 | JGI IMG/M metagenome (GOLD analysis project Ga0180223, IMG submission 151337) | Enriched Organic Plus compost microbial communities from Emeryville, California, USA - eDNA 5th pass 30_C Kraft OP (version 2) (version 2) ...
AGGCGCCGGCAAAGAGCGGCCGCGGCAGCGCCGTGTACCAGCGGCCCTGCTCGGCAACGATCAGCTTGCCCGCCAAGTCGCGCTCGCGAGCCTCGACATCGATCGCGCGCGCCACGAGGTCGGCAGCGATCTTCTCGGACGCGTTCTCGGCCGTGAGCCTGGCCCGATAGGCATCGACCGCGGCCTTGGCGAAGGGCCCGCCGAGAAGATTGCCGAGCCAGCCGAGGATGGTGGTGACCATCGCTTCAATTCCGGTCCAAGGTACGGCGCCGCGCCAACTCGGTGATCAGGCCGATGGCGATGACGTAATACGGCACGTACCGCGGCTGCAGCGCCGACTGTACGGCCTGAGACAAGGTCGGGTCCTGCAGCACCGTTTCCGCCGCCGCCATCAGCAGCCCGGCGCAGGCCACCAGCCGCGCCCACAGGATGGTCGCCGAATTCCGGAACCACGTCCTGATCCTGTTCCACATGTCAGGTTCTCCTGGAAATCGCGTTGAGAATTGAAACGAAGGCATGAAAAAGCCCGCGCGCTGCGGGCTGTTCATTCGTGACTGTCATCGCCGGCGGTGGCGGCGCCGTGGTCTGCTTTGCCATCGTCAGCGCCGCCGCCCTCACCTCGGCGACGCGGCGGCTCCAGCCTTTGCCGAACACCGCCCAGCTCTTCAGCGATTTGAGGAAGCGCAGGCGCTCGTCGCAAATGGCGGCAGCCAGCACCGCCGCATCGGCGCGACTTGCCGCCGCGAGCACTTCGTCAGTCACCTTGTGCGTCGCGTCCGGCAGCTTGAGCAACCGCCGCAGCACCTTGCCAGACCGGCCGATGCCCGAATTCACGCCGTAATCGAACATGGCGTAATCGACGCCGGCTGGCAGATCGTCGCAGCGCTGCGCATCCCAGTAACGCGCGCGATAAATCGCCTTGGCCTGCGCGACCGACATGGCCTTGACATCGTCCGCCGACGCATTGGCCTTCACGTATTTGCGATAGTCAGCGATAGTAATGCCGAACTTGGTAGGCCCGCCGGGATCGGACGGATGATCCGAATAGCCGCCTTCGTGAGCCAGCAAGCGCCGCAGCGCCTCGTCATAGATCGTGCGCGCCATGATCAGCTCCAGTAGAGGTAGAGATCGTGCAGCTCGAAGGCCCTGGCGTTCGCTCCGGCCGCCTTCCACTTCATCGACGTGCCGGAGGGCTGCGCCGACATGTCGAGCTGGTCGCTTTCATAGACTGAAATGGAGTTCGCGGTATACTTCCTATTCATCGTAAAAGCGGTCCAGGTCACGCCGCCGTCACGCGACGCCGAGAAGATCAGATCAGTATTGAGCAGCACCGCATCGATCTCCTTGACGCGCGCCACCAGCCGCGCACTCGCCGGTATGCTGGCAGCCGGAAGCGCCACGGATGTCACGGTGCAATCGTTGGTTCCAGCCAGCACCTCGATACGTGTCACGACATCGAGACGATTGGCCACCGATACATAGCCGGACGGCGCGTTGCTCGCAGCCTCGCCGGCGCCGCCGGCCCTCGAATAGAAAGTGAAATCCGACGACATGCCGGTGTTGCGGCGCAGGTCGCCGCTGGCCACGTCAAGCGCGATGATGACGTCCCTGGTCTCGTCCAGCGCAAAATTCACGACGTCGGACGTGATGCCGCCGCCGCCGGCGATCAAGGTGACACCGGCATTGCCGCCGTTGAATGTCACCTGCGTCCTCGCCGGCGACAATGCAAAATCCCAGGCGTTGCCGGCGGCGGCCTTGTGCCCGATAAGGACGGCCGCCAGAATTAAATTGCTGCCGCTCGATGGCGGCGCCAGCGTGATGCGAACCTTGCCGCCGCTGAAGGTCAGCACATTGGCGGCGATACGGACGCGGATACCGTAACCGCCCCATTCGGGACTGTTTTCGTTGAGCGTCTGCGTCGCGAGACTGTTGTTGACAGCGGCTGTCGGTTTGAGCAGGCCAGCCTCCCCGGTATCGAGATTGATCGCGCCGCCGCCATCGACATGGCTCAGCGTCTCGAAGCTGTCGGCGAAGCGATTGCCGGAAGCGCCGAGAAACTGGGCGGTGTTGAGCGCATCGGCGACGCTCAACGTCAGTTGCGCCAGCGTCAATTCAAGATCGTTGCCGGCGCCGCCCTGCGGGAACGATACCTGCCCGCTCGCCCGGTCGATGACAATGGCGTCGCGCCAGGTCGAACCGTCAGCCGACACTTTGATGCGGAAATTGTCGTCGCCGGTCAGGCCGAGTTCGGCGCGACCGGAGTAATCGGCCTGTAGGAGCAGCGATGCCGTGTTCGCCGCGCTTTCCTTCGACAGCTTGCAGCGGATGTTGCCGTCGCCGCCGTTGGCGACGGCGCGCGCCGAGAACAGTGCATTGTTGAGCTTGGCGCTGAGCGGGTTGACAGAGTCCGCCGTCGTCCCGACACCGACGAGGCTGAGGTTCTGCAGCGCGACGCCCGAAACGATCACCGCTGCCTGCCACGCCGCGCCGTCGAAGGCGAGCAGCACGCCTTCGTCGATCACATAAGCGAGCCAGCCGGGATTGGGCGCACTAAACTGCCAGCCGCCGTCCTGCCATGCCGCGATCTCATGGTCGCGTCCGGCCCAGGCGCCGGTGGCGCCGGCGTCAACGATGTAGCGGTCGCCCTCCACCGGCGAGCCCGGCGGAACCGTCAGGTCGCGATCATTGACTGCGAGTTGCACCAACGTGTCGAGAATGCGCAGCGCCTCGTTATGCGTGACGTGTTTCTGCGCCTGGCCGCCTTCGATGCAAGGCAGGCCGAGATTGGTCGTATCGGTCATTGTCCATCCGTTGTGAGAAGTCAGACCCGTAAGACCGCCTGCGCGGCAAAGCCGCGCCCGACCGTCCCCGACAGTTGCGCAACGCGCACGGTGAGAATCGTTTGCACTGCACCGAAGTCGGCAAGTTCGTCTGCCGCGGCATAGAACACCGTCGGCGTCATGCTCGTCAGCGTCCGCACCACTGCCGCGCCCGACATGATGAAGACTTCGTAGGCTTCGCTGTCTTCGCCGAGCGGCACCTCGCCGCTCCAGCTATCGCCCTCGGTGCGCGTGCGCCTGATCCAGCGCAAGGTCACGCCGGCATCGCCGCGCGTGGCCCGCAGGTGCACCGGCGCCAGCGGCTTGACCGCTGTGTTGCCCGGCGTCACGCCAAGCGCCAGCGCGGTCGCATCCGCCGTATCGCGCCCCGCCGCGACGACGCGCAACTGCATGGTGCGGTCCCGCGCGTCGATGCCGCTGGCGATAGTCACCGCATGGCCATCGAGCAGCACGAAGGGCGCGCCGGCCGCCAGCAGCGGCGTCATCGCCCATTCGCTGCCGGCCTGCCCGCGCAGCAGATTCGACAGTCGGTAGGTGCGTTCGCCAATCAGTTCGGCTTCGGTGAACTGAATCACTTCCCACGCGCCATCGGCATGATGCAGCGCCGCCGCATTGGCGCCGGCCAGCACGGCAAGATCAGAGGCCGACGACAAGGCGCCACCATAGATCTTCACCCGCACGTCGGCGCGGTGCCAGCGCGCCGACGGTCCGGCGGAAAGATCGTCCAGCGTCTCGCCGATGACACAGGGCGCGGTCGCAAGCGCCGCGCGCGTGAAGCTGGCTCCATCGCGCGAGGCCCACACCGCTACCGCGCCAGGCCATGGATCGGCGAACACGGCGAGCCTCGACAGCACCACTGGATTCTCGACATTTAGGGTCGGCAGATCGAGCGCGATCGCATGCGGTGGTCCGACCGGTGCCGGGACCGTCACCAGTTGCCTGACCGGCAGCGACAGCGCCACATTGAACACCTCCGGATTGATCGAGCGTGCCGCGATCGCGCGCGACTCGGCGTCGGCGATTTCCTCGATCTCGATCAGCCGCCGGCGACCATTGACGGACAGGGCCACGACGTCGCCCGGCGTCAGTGCCAAGCGGCTCGGCGGCAGCGCAAAGCTCGCGCGTTGCCCACAGATCCTGCAGCCAGATATTTGCACGCCGCTCGACCTGCTCGCCGCGCCACACCATCGCCAGCTCGGCGTGGGCGTTGCGCCTCGACGTGCCGACCAGCCGCCGCGATGTCGCGGTGGCTCGTTGATAGTCGCTGCCGACTTCGGTGAAGGCGAGCGATACCTGCCGCGGCAGGTCGCTGTCCTGCACCCGCGTCAGCCGCGCCGGCGAGGCATCGTCCGGCAATACCAGATCGTCTTCGGTGAATTCGGCGACCGGCAAGCCGCCGCGCTGGCGAAAGCGCAGCATGCCGTCCTGCTCCACCGCATCGAAGGCGAAAGCCAGCGCCAGCGGATCGAGCATGGCGCGCAGTGCCATTGGCCTGTCGATGGCGTAGCCTTCCGGCCCCTCACCGAGATCGCGTGTGTCGATATTGGTGATGCCGCTGTCGACGCAAAGCGCGCCGACCAGCGCATCGAGCGGCGCGCTGCCGAGACGTCCCGTCAGCCAATGCCCGGTGTTCCAGTTGCCGGCATCGCCCCACACGTCGCCCGCCGCCGGAAACACCGGATAAGGCCGCGCATCCCAGGTCCACAGATAGATCGAGCCCGGCGCGATCATGTGCCCGCCGTAGACGCTCGACACGGGGTTGAGCGCCACATCGCCGAAGGCCGGATCGAATGCGCCCAGCACCGCTTCGAGAAAACGCCGCTGGATGAGGTCGTCGCGCCGGCCATCGGAGAAATACGGCAGCGCGCTCTCGGAGGATTTCGGATCGGGAAACACGTTCGGCGCATTGGCGCCCTTGTCGACCGCCGGACAGCCAAGCTCGGTCAGCCATATCGGTTTCGATTGCGGCAACCAGGCTGTCGGCGTTGGCAGCTCGACGCCGCCGACGCGCTCGTAATGAGCTTGCTGCCAGAAGCTCCAAATGTCTTTCTGCCGGAACACCCAGGGTTTGCCGAGGCCGTCGGTGATCGCGCTGCGCTCCTGCGCGAGACGTGCCGCGTGATCGACGTAGTACCAGTCATAGGCCTCGCCGCCGTTCAGGCTGCGGACGAGGTAATCAGCGCGATAGGGATTGTCGGTAAGCTCGCGGTCGAGCGCATCGGCCTCGTCGCGCCAGTCGGCGAGCGGCGCGTAGTAGTCGATGCCGATGCAGTCGATATTCGGCGAAGCCCACAAGGAATCGAGCGGAAAGCGAACTTCGCTCGCGTTCGCATCGACAACATGCGCACCATATTCAGTCCAGTCGGCGCCGTAGGTCACCTTCGTGCCGCTGCCGACCATCGCCTTCACCTCGGCTGCGAGCGCAACGAGCGCGTTCACCGCCGGATAAACACCGGACGTCGACCGTACGCGCGTCAGCGCTTTCAACTCCGAACCGATGAGGAAGCCATCGACGCCGCCAGCCGCTTGCGCGAGCGCGGCGCAATGCAGGATCATGGTGCGATAGTTCCAGCCATCCGGACCGCCGCTGAAGAAGGCGCTCACCTGGTCGGCCGCCGCCGCGGTGCCGTCCGGCGAACCAGCCACACCGGGCGCCGGTGAACACGTGATACGCCCGCGCCACGGATAGAGCGGCTGCGAGCCTGCGCCGGTGTAGGGATCGGCGCGCGTGTTGCCAGCCGCGATATCCATCATCACGAAGGGATAGAGTGTCACCTTCAGCCCGCGCGCTTTGAGATGCGCGATGAGGTCGCGGACGCTCTGGTCCGACGGCGTGCCGCCGTAAGCCGCCCGGCCCTCGAACTGCGAGACCACATAGGCCAAGCCGCGGTTGACGCCGGCCACCGACCACGTCGCGCCGTCGGTCTGCTTCGCGGCATTGTCGACGCCCGGCCTGATGCGGCACGTGCCGCAGCGCAGGTCGTCGCCGAACCAGGCGACGACGATGGCGACGCTTTCCAGGTTCGGCGCCACCGCCTGCAACTCGTCGAGCGAGGCGACGATGTCGGATGCCGCGAAACTGATATGGCGGTTCTCGGACGCAAATTGGCCCGGTCCCATCATCTGCACTACGGTCGATGGCGCATAGCCGAATTCGGTCGAGCCCGGGACGAGCGTCACGGCGCGTGTCATGGTCTCGAGCTTGCCGATGGCGCGCACCACCTCGAAAGACAACTGCGGAATGCGGTTGCCGAAATCGGCCAGCGGCAGCCGCTCGAACACGACATAAGCGAGCCCGCGATAGGCCGGCGCCTGACCCTCCTTGGCGACGATCAGCGGATCTGGCGCTTGCGTCTCATCGCCGCGATAAACACGCATCGTGAGGCCGGAGAGATCGAGCAGTTTGCCGTCGGCCCAGACACGGCGCACCGCGCTGATCTCTCCCTCGCACAGGCCGAGCGCGATGTTGGCGTGATAGGAATAAGTCGTGGTCGTGGCGTTGACGCGTGAGCCGCCCATGCCCTTGCCACCGCCGCCCGTGGCCTGACTTTCCGTTGTCACGACTTCTTCGAGATTCGTCGCCCAGATCATCTGTCCGGCGAGCCGCGCGCGGCCATAAACGCGCGGGATAGGCGCGCCGTCGGTCGAGGCCATCACCTCGAGATCGGACAAACGCGGCCCGGTGACATTGCGCTCGCGGCCGCCGAACAACGCCTGATCGATGGCACTGCCGGCGAGCGCGCCGGCCAGACGACCGGCAATCGCACCGGCCGAACCGAACACGCGGCCGACGCTCGCGCCGGCAGCTGAGAGCAGAAGTGCGGCCATTAATTCACTCCGGGAAACCGGAAGGCATAGGCGATGCGGCGGCGCCACCATGGTGCCAGCGCGACCTCGGTAACGCAGGCGCCATCATGCGCATGCACCATCAAGTCCGGCGCGCTGACGATCGCCATATGCTTGGCGGCGAGATTGTCGCGCCAGCGAAACAGCAGCACATCGCCCTCGGCGAATTGATCGCAGGCGATCGGCACAAGGTGCCGCGCCGCCGCCTCGGCCAAAGGCTCGCCGCGCGCGGCTTCGGCCCAGTCCGGCGCATAAGGTGGCGCGCGCTCCGGCTCGGTGCCAATGGTATGGCGCCAGACGCCGCGCACCAAGCCAAGACAATCACAGCCGACGCCTTTGAGCGATGCCTGATGGCGATATGGCGTGCCGATCCAGCTTCGCGCCTCGGTGATGATCAATTCGCGCATGAGGGCTCAGCCTTGCAAACTGCTGCCATCGTTCCCCGGCTCACCGGCGACCGGATAGCGCAGCACGAAATCGTTGCCCGGGATGTGCGGGAAGCCGCGGAAGTTGACGATGTTGTTGAAGCGGTCGTGACAGGTGGCGAAGCGCTTGTCGCAGCCCGCCGTCACCGTGAAGGTGTCGCCAGCCACGATCGGATTCGGCATGGCCTGCCACAGTTCGACGCCGCCGCTCACCCGATGCGCCTTTACCTCGATCGACAATCCGGCATTGGCGCCGCTTGTGAAAGTGAGTTTGCCGGCGGTGAACCAGCCATCGGCAAAAGCATCGAGCCCGCTGGCGCTGAAGCTCGACGTCGCCGTCACCGCGGCGACGGTTCCCGCGCCTCTATACCCCGGCGCATCGAGATTGATCTTGCACCTTCCGTCGCCGAGATCGGCGCCGCAGTTCGACGTATAGAGTCGGCCTCGCTCTTCGCCGAGCGCCTGACTCAGCCCCCGCACCTCGGCAACGAAGGCCGTGCCGTCGCGCCGCACTTCGCCGAGCGTGCCCTTGGCGATCATGACGCACAATTCCGGCTCGCTCCAGTCGGTGAACCACAGTTCGACTTCCGCCGCGTCGTACAGACTGGCCGCGAGATCATCTTCGTTGAGCGTGTCGGCGTTGAGCGCGCCCGACAGTTCGGACGAGTCGACCGCGAGACCCTGCTTCTGCGCAACCTCGCTGCCGGTCAAGCCTGTGCCGGCGCGGCAGGTCGTGCCTTCGATGACGACATCTTCATCGTGGTCGGTGAAACCCTGTACCAGCCCGTCGCGCCGGGTGACGATCCAGCAGCGACACAAGGTCGTGACGCCACTGTTAAGCTTCTCTTGGAGCCCTGAAGGTATTGACCGCATAAAAACCTCACTCCGTCATCCCGAGGTGCCAGGTCGCGAAGCGACCGACTACGGTTTAATTTCAATCAGCGGGATCTTCGGAATCGCCCCCGCCGCAAAGGCCGACAGATCGACTTCGAGATAGTCGGTGTCGAAGCGAACCGGCACGTCGAACAGAAAGCCCGCCGTCACCGCCTGCCCTTCCGCAGGGATATGACCGTCGACAAAAGTCAGAAGTCCCGTCGCCGCATCGACGGCGAACGCCGAGCCGCTCTTCTCAACACCCGCCACCGCAACCCTGACACTGTCGGCAACCGGCTTCTCGATCCGCCGCCGATATGGCGCATACGCGCCGCCATAGGTCTTGCTCAGCGCGAAACTCGCCATCGCACCGTTGCCGGTGCCGATCACCTGGTCCAGCGCCGTCACGCTTGCGCCGGGCGCTGCCGAGGAATGGTCGAGCCGGTCGCGCCAACGGAAGCCATACAGCCGGCCGCGGCGCTCCTCGAAGAACGCGATCACCTGCGACAATGCCTGATGCGTCTTGACGCCATAGCCGGCGTCGTAACGGCGACGCGAATGCGCCCAGCGCGCGTTGCGCTCCTCGCGCCCCGAGCCGAGCGTCACGACGTCGGTGCGGCGCTCGGGCCCGCCTGAGCTCTTGAGCGCGATGTCGAGCGGAAACACCACCTCGTGAAATGCAGTCATCTACAGCCCTCTCTGCCCGCGCGCCACCGCGCGCGCGATCTGCCCGGTGACGTAGGCCTCCGAGCGGCGGAAGCTGTCCGCATCCGGCGTCGCGATCTGCACGGTGATGCTGGCCGCCGCATTCGCGCCGCCACCTGCGATGCCGAGCCGCCCGTCGGGGCCCCGCGACAGCGGCATGATCGCCTCCGGCCCGGCTTCACCGGCCAAGCCGAAGCCGCCACTCATTGGAAAGTAACTTGGCGCGCCGATGACGCCGCCGCTGGCGAAGGGCGTGATGGGCGGAAGACGAACCGTTAGAAACAGCAGATCGAAGATCGAGTCCGAACCGGTCTTAAGACATCCACCTTGCGCGGTGCCCACGCCGCAGTTGCAACCACACCCGCTTCCGCCTCCCTCGTCACGGGGATGGCGTCGCGTATCCGGATCGTTCATATCGGGAAGCAGCTCCCGCAACAGACTCTTAAATCCCTTATCGATGACGCCGGTCAGCGGCTTGAACGCCTGGGTAACCGCCATCTTCGACAATTGCGTACCCATCGACTTGAGTACGTCATCGAACTGCTTTCCGCCGACCGTGACCTCGGTGAATGCTTTCGTCATGGCGCTCGCGAAGGAACGCGTGCTGATGCCCAGCGACTCGGTTTTGGTCTTGGCGCGGTCCAATGTCGTCGAATAGTCTTCGGCGGCGAGCCCGGCCTGCAGCGTATCGAGAGTGTCATCGCTCATCGGGATATCTCTTCATCAATGCGGCAAAGCCGGCACGGTCGAGCGGCGCGCGGCGTCCGGTCACGGCCTCGATGGCGCAAGCCAGTTCGCGGGGCGTCATGCGCCAGAACTGATCCGGCGGCAGCTTGAGCACGCCGAGGCCAAAGCCGATGGCCTCGCGCCAGGGGAACGGAGTCACGGTTCGTCGCCGAACGTCGCGGCAATCAGCGCCGCGGCAATGCGCACATAACCTTGCGCACCGCCGTCGACCGCCAAGCGCGCGACCTCGTCATCCGTGATCGCCTCACCGGCGCCGCGCAGTCCGGCGCCGAGAATGCGCGTCAGGTCCAACGCCTTCAGCCGCCCGCTGCCGATGCGCTCGGTCAGCGCGACCAGATCTTCGGCGCCGAACGCGCTCTCCAGCTCGGCCAGCGCGCCGAGCGTCAGCACGAGCGTGCGCCTGACGCCGCCGAGTTCGGCCTCGATCTCGCCGCGGTGTTTGTTCGCCATGGTGTCACGCCGCCGCAAAGGTCACTTCGCCAGCCGACTCCATGGCGACGTCGTAGGTCACCTCGCCATTGTGCTCGCCGGCGAACTCTAGGCTGACGATCTGGAACGTTCCCTGCACGGTGCCGAAATCGGGAATGACGACCTGGTAGTTCTTCACCGCGCCGTCGAAGAAAGTCTGGCGCATCAGCGCATCGGTTGCGGCGTCCTTGAACAGGCCGCGGCCCGACAGCGAGGCGCGCTTGACGCCGGCGCCGTCGAGCAGCTCGCGCCAGCGATTGGCGCTCTCGGCGTGGGTGATGTCGACGGTTTCGGCATTGAAGGCGAGCCTGCGCGTGCGCAGGCCCGCCACGGTCGCGAAACCCGCGCCGTCGGCGATCTTGATGAGCAGGTCCTTGCCTTTCTGGGCGGTCATGGTCTCTCTTCCTTTGTGATGATCACACTGGCTCGGTCACGGCGCGGAAGCGCACCAGCGCGTGATAGGTGCGGCCGTCGGCCTCGCGCCGCACGTCGGCGATCGCAAAGCGCAGATTGACGAGGCGATGATCGCTGAGCGACAGCGGTGCATCGTCGAGCGCCGAGAGCAGCGCGCCGGCAATGACATGCGCCTCCTTGTGGCCGCCCTGCCGCGACCAGGCATGCAGCGTCAGCGTATGCTCGGCGCCGTCGCCGTCGCCGGTCGAGAAGTCGGCGATGCGCGCCTCGCCCAATGTCACGTAAGGAAAGGCCGCGGCGCGCGGCGGCTCGTCATAGACTTTCGGTCCGCCGAGCGCGGCGAGCAGCGCGCCATCGGCGACAAGCGCCGCGCGCACGGCCGCGCGCAGCGCCACGGAAGCTGGCGTTGTCATCTCAGTGTTCCTGGTTTCAGTCCTGCCGCTCTTCGGCATCGATCTCGATAAAGCGGCGGCGGCCGTGTTCGCGCACCGCGACGATGCGATAGATGTGCGTGCCATCAATGAGGCGATGCCGTGTCGTCACGTCGCTGCGAAAGCGAATGACGATACGAAAGCGCAACACAGCCCCAACCCGCTCGGCCTCGCTGTCGCCGCGCATCGACAGCGGCGTGACGCTGGCCCACAAGGTCGTCACCGCGGCGTAATCGCGGGTGACGCCGCCCGCGCCGTCGTCGACCTCGCTCGGCGCCTGCAGGATCAGCCGGCGATCGAGCGCGCCGATGTCGATAGCGCTCATAGCGACAGCATCCGGTAAGGCGCGATCAGCGCCGCCACCGCGGCGGGCGGCGCCACGTCGGCGATGCCGCGATTCTCGTACCAATGCGCCGCCAGCAGCCGCACGGCGTGACGCAGCGGCTCGGGCACGTCGGATGCCACGTCGCCATAGCCGACGCTGACATCGAGCTCGATGCCGGCCGCCGCCCGGCCCGGCTGCGTCAGCGCCCAGGGCGCGAAGACAAGCTGCGAGCCGGCCTTGTCGACAACGAAACTCTGCAGATCGAGCGCGCCGGCGGCGCCGCTATCGTCATAAACGCGCACGGCATCAAGCGCCGCCAGCGGCGCCGGCAACACCTTGAGCCGCCCGTCGGCCGGCCAGGTGTCCAGCACCAGCCGCCATTGCTGCGTGATCAGCACGCGCCGCGTCCGCGCTTCGATGTGAATGCGCGCCGCGGCGATCAGCGCGCCGATCACCTCGTCATCGTCGTCGTGCTCGATACGCAGGAAGGCCTTGGCCTCGGCGAGCGACAACGGCTCGACCGCCGGCGCGGTGAGAAGAATGGAGGGCATGGGTTTCCCTGAAAGGTGATTGACAATCGTCCGCACTCAAGGCTCATGCCTTGCGCATGCGCCTTGCATTTCTTCTGTCCGCCCTGCTGGCGACGCCAGCCTTCGCCATCAGCGGCAATGCGCCGCCGGCGTCGGGCTTTGCCGCGACCTCCATCGTCATGCTGGTCGACAGCCGCGGCGGGCTCTGCACCGGCACGGCGATCGCCCGCGATCTCATCCTCACCGCTGCGCATTGCGTGGCGCGGTCGGCGAACTATCGCGTTCGCCTGAGCAAGGATGGCGGCGTCATCGAGGTCGCATCCACCCGCGCTCACCCGGGCTTCAAGATGACGAACTATGTGGCGAACCGCGCCACCGCCGATGTCGCGCTGGTGAAACTCAAGACGCCCCTGCCCGCATCCATCGTGCCCGCTTCGCTCGGCGGCACGCGCCGCGTCGCCGTTGGCGAGATCATGATCGTCGCTGGCTTCGGCGCGACGCGCGACAACAACGAGCAAGGCGCGGGCGAGCCGCGCATGGCGCCGCTCGTCGTCACCGGCAAGCCCGGCAGTCTGCAGATCCGTTTGCAGGATCCGGAGACGCGCAACGAACGGACCGGCCTCGGCAGCTGCACCGGCGATTCCGGCGGACCTGCTTTCGGCCGCAAAGGCGAGACCGGCGGCGAAGTGATGGGCGTCGTCAGTTGGTCCACGGCGCCGAAGAACGAAGCCGGTTGCGGCGGCCTCACTGGCCTGACGCCGCTGCTCAACTACCGCGCCTGGATCGTCGACACGGCAAAAGCGCTCGGCTCGCCGCTGTCGGCCGAATAAAAAGACACGATGCCGCAGTGTCGCGCCGCCCCGGGCGCGGCTAGGGTGCGCGCCTTAACCGGACCCCAGCCCTTGATCCCGACCGATCTCACCTCGTTTCTCGACCTCATCCGCCAGCATGGCGACGCGGCCTACACCTTCCTGTTCGCCTATGCCGCCTCGCACAGCCTGTTGTTCGGCCTGTTCGCCGGTTACGCGGCCTTCGCCGGCGCGCTGAAGGTTTCGACGCTCATTATCGTGTTCTGGATCGGCAGCTTCCTCGGCGACGTCGTGCGTTTCTATCTCGGCCGCCGCTATGGCCCGCGCCTGTTCAGGTCGTGGCCGCGCATCGAGAAGCTGGTCAACATCGCCGCCCGCCTCACCGACAGGCACGCGATCCTGATGGTGCTGTTCCATCGCTATCCGCACGGCATCCGCGGGGTCGCCGCTTTCGCCTACGGCCTGTCGAACCTCACCTGGCCGACCTTCCTGGCGCTGAACTTCGTCGCCGCCGGCCTATGGAGCATTGCCATGGTCTCTGTCGGCTATGCCTTCGGCTCGGTGTCGGAAAAGCTGATGAACGATGCCTCATCTAGCTTCGGCGTCGTCACGCTCATCATCTTCCTCGGCCTGTCGTGGATCCTGAGCAAGAAACTCGAGAGCGTGGTCGAGGACAGCGCCCAGTCCGCGAACGGCAAGAAGTAACGCTTCGTTAACCATGCGCGCCAACCGCCGCTTAACGCGGCGCGGCTAGCGTGCCGGCATGAGTTCCATCGGCGGCATTTCCCAATCCATGGCAGGCCTGATCGCGGCATCGCAGCAGATGCAGGCGTCCATGGTCAAAATGGCCAACGCCAGCGAAGGCGGCGACATCGCCGCCCTGCTCGCCGATATGGTCACCACACAGGTCTCCTTCGCCGCCAACGCGCAGACGCTGAAGGCGCAGAGCGACGGGCTCGGGCAGTTGCTCGACGTGATGGCATAGGGCGGCGAACGGCGCCCTAGTCGTATCCCGTTCCCGGCCGGCTGTCGGCGTAGTGATAGGTCCGAAAAACCTCGGGAAGGATGTCCCGGTTCAAGCCATCGATGATCTCGTGCTTGCGGATCGTGACGCCCATCAAGGGCCATGACTTTTCCTTACCCACAACATCCACTGCCATCGTGATCGCCCACCCTGGCAGATCGCCAAGCAACGAGCGCAGCTCATGGACTATTGCCGGGCGATACAAATTCAGATTCTGAATTCCAACCTGAATGCGGGCCCAGCCATAATTATCATCATTGATCCAATAATCACCCTCGCCGAAGGCGTTCTTGGTGCCGTATTGAGCCAATGTTTCCGTCACAGCGTGGTGAAGTTGAGTCCAGACTTCTTCCTGCTTTTGGTCTTCATCTTCCATTGTCAGCCCCTATTCGCGACCAATTCTCAACAGAAGAAATCTAAGATGTCTCCTTACTGCCCGTAGATTGAACGATCTAATAGCAGAGTTCTTCGATTTATGAAGCTCCTTTATGAAATCGCGCGCTTGCGCTTCTGTCATTCTTCCGGACTCAATGTTATTCTTGTCAATGTAAGTTTTCAGTTCTTCACGAACCGCTCTATTGTATTGTCGATGTTCATTATCGTACCAATTTGCACTCGGATCGTTCAACGGGCCTGTTCGGGCTTTATCGAATACGCGCCGTGCCTCATCCGAAATCTGCAGTTCTTCTGATACGGCGTTTGGAACGAAGTGGTGGCCTTTTCCTTTATTACTTGCGGTCACGCGGCCCCACTCCTCGGGTTGTCGCGTATTGTTCTGCGCATACTGCGCGCCCGGTTTCCAATCATTGTCCGGTACCGCATCCGAGATGACGCGCGGATCGTTGATCGGCGGCGGCTTGATCGTTGGCTGACTGCCGGGCGAGCGGCTTCCGCCGTCGGCGGTCCACTGCCCGCCGTCGGGATTGCCCGCCGGCACACGCGGCTGATCGGGCCGATACTTGTTCTCATAAAGCGCGAACGGGTGATCGTCCTGGTCGCGCGGCACAAAGCGCCGCCAGTCCGGCCGCACGAACAAATGCGCATTGGGCCGCGTCCAGCGTTCGAGCTGGCGCGTCAGGTAAGCAGTCGACGACATCTGAAAACCACCGGGCTTGCTTCACCTCTCCCCGCGATGCGGGGAGAGGTCGACATTCGAGCGTGTCGGGTGAGGGGCACTGCACGGCCCCTCACCCGGCTCGGACCTGATCGGTCCTCGCCACCCTCTCCCCGCTAAAGCGGGGCGAGGGAAAAACTCAGCTCGCCGCGAACTTCATCACCTTGATGGCGTCGAAGTCCTGGACGCCGCCGCCGACGCGCTTGGTCGTGTAGAACAGCACATAGGGCTTGGCCGAATAGGGATCGCGCAGCACGCTCACCCCGGCGCGATCGACGATCAGATAGCCGCGGCCGAAGTCACCAAAGGCGATCGACAGCGAACCCGCGGCAACGTCCGGCATATCCTCGGCTTCGACCACCGGGAAGGTCATCAGCGAGGCGCGCCCGCCCGCCACCGCCGGGGGCTGCC
>Ga0180223_1001797_pt1 | contig 14953 bp, 21 predicted proteins | sample eDN5th30CKraftOP_FD_151337 | JGI IMG/M metagenome (GOLD analysis project Ga0180223, IMG submission 151337) | Enriched Organic Plus compost microbial communities from Emeryville, California, USA - eDNA 5th pass 30_C Kraft OP (version 2) (version 2) ...
ATGGCGGCGTCGTCGGAGCTGGCGGCGGGGGCGACGGCGCGGTCATGGCGGCTGGCGATGAACTCGGTGACGTTCGCCGGCGAGATCTCGTCTGCGGGCTCCGCAGCGGGCTGGCTGGCGACCGTGAACGAGTAGGTGGTACGACCGAGCCGCTTGCGGGGCGCAGCCTCGACGACCTGCACGTTGCCGTGGTCTTCCTTGATCTGCTTGATCAGGTCCTCGCGGACAGGGCCCTCGTAAGTCAGTTTGGAGTCGCTCGCCATGATGCGTTGAACCTACGACGTGTCACGCGGTTGGTGACAAACGAAATTTCCGCGGTCCGGATGGGCCGCGCGCGGCGCAGGTCAGGCGATCTCGCCGATGAATTCCACGTTGATGCCTGACGGGATCTCCTGGTAGGAGAAAACCGGGGTGGAAGGAGAAGTCGTTGACAACATCTCGCGCAGGTGACGGCGGATCGGGGCGCTGGTCAGCAGCACCGCCTGCAAGCCCATCTGGCTGGCCATGTCGGCCTGCTGGGCGATCCCCGTGACGATCTGCTGCGCGCGTTGGGGGTCGATGCCGAGCACTTCCGCGCCGTCGGGGGTGTGGCGGGTCAGCGCGCCGGTCAGCTCCTGCTCGGCTTGCGGGGTCAGGTTGATCGCCCGCAGGGTGCGGCTCTCGTCCAGGTAGGGGCTGACGAGCATCCGCGCCAGCTGACGGCGGGCGTACTCGGCCAGCAGCTGCGGTTCGCGGTCGCCGGCGCGGGCGCGATCGCCGATCGTTTCGAGGATCGTCGCGAGGTCCTTGATCGGCACCCCTTCGCGCAGCAGCGCCTGCAGCACCCGCTGCACATCGCCGATCGACAGGGCGTCAGGGACGACGTCCTCGACGACGGCGGGGCTGCTGACTTTCAGGGCGTCCAGCAGCTTGCGGGTCTCCTGACGGGACAACAGGTCGGCGACGTGCCGGCGGATCACCTCGGTCAGATGGGTGATGATCACCGACTCGGCGTCGACGACCGTGTAGGAAAGTCCTTCGGCTTCTGTGCGCAGCGACTCGTCGATCCAGATGGCGGGCAGCCCGAACGCCGGCTCGGTGGTGTCGATGCCGCTGACATGACCGAGCGCCTGCCCAGAGTTGATGGCCAGCAGATGGCCGGGAACGACGTGGGCGCGGTCGACTTCGCTGCCGCGGACCATGATCACGTACTCGTGCGTTTCCAGGCTGGGCTCGTCGTGGATGCGCACTTGGGGGATGATCACGCCGAGATCCTCGGCGATCTGGTTGCGGATGCTGCGGATGCGGTTCAGCAGGGTGCCGCCGTGCGCGGCGTCGACGAGGGGGATCAGGTTGATGCCCAGTGCCAGTTCCAGCGGGTTGACCGCGACGACTTCCTGGGCGCGCTGGCTTTCCTCCTGCTCAGCTGACAGCGGCGGCGTGTCCTCCTCGACGGTCTCCAGTTGCGGGGCGCGTTTGGCGAGGGTCCGCCCGAGGAACACCAGCACGGCGCCGAGCAGCAGGAACGGGATCTTCGGCATGCCCGGAAACAGGCCGAAGCCGATCGCGACAGCACCGGCAATCTGCAGCACTTTGGGGTGGCTTGCCACCTGGCTGGTGATGTCGGAGCCCAGATCGCCGGTGGATGCGGCGCGAGTGACGAGGATGCCGGTGGCGACGGAGATCAGCAGGGCGGGGATCTGCGCGGCCAGGCCGTCGCCGATGGTCAGCAGGCTGAAGGTGTGGATGGCGTCGCTGAACGACCGGCCCTGCTGGAGCACGCCGACGGCGATACCGCCGACGAGGTTGATGACGACGATGATGATCGACGCCATCGCGTCGCCTTTGACGAACTTGCTGGCGCCGTCCATCGCCCCGTAGAAGTCGGCTTCGCGAGTGATCTCCTCGCGGCGCTGACGGGCTTGATCTTCGGTGATCTGCCCGGCGTTGAGGTCCGCGTCGATCGCCATCTGCTTGCCGGGCATGGCGTCCAGGGTGAAACGGGCGGCGACTTCGGCGACGCGGCCGGAGCCGTTGGTGACGACGATGAACTGGATGACGACCAGCAGCAGGAACACGACGATGCCGACGATCAAGCTGCCGCCGACGACGAAGTTGCCGAACGCGGTGACCATGTCGCCGGCGTGGCCGTGCAGCAGGATGAGCCGGGTCACGGACACGTTGATGGCCAGGCGCAGCATCGTCGTCAGCAGCAGGATGCTGGGGAACGCGGCCAGATCCAACGCCCGGGGGACGTACATGGTCGCCAGCAGCAGAAGCAGCCCGACGGTGATGTTCGTGGCGATCAGCAGATCGATGATCTGCGGCGGCATCGGGATGATCAGCATGATCACCACGACGACGACCGCCAGAGCGGCGAGCAGATCAGAGTGCTTGGATACGCGGCTCAGAAGGCCTGACACTCTCCGAACCTACGATGCGCCCGCCGCCTGCCGCAGAACCTCCATGCACGCGCCGTGCGCGCGTGCGGATAAGGTGCGGTCATGGCAATGACGCTGAACGACATGAACGCGACGCTGCTGCTGTCCGCGGTCGAGGAGATCGAGTATCACCTGCAGCAGCTGGAAGTGGTCAAGGCGACTCGTAAGGGTGTGAAGGCGACCGTTTCGGGGCTGCGCGCAGCCGGGCCGGCCGGGCTGGATTCAGCGCTCGACGCGCTCGCTGACGGGATCGCACTCGGCGCCGATGAAGATCAGCTGATCCATGATCTGCGTCGGGCGGCGGCCGCGGCGAACCACTTCATGCACCAGCTCGACGCGTCCAAGCTCGACAAGAGCGTGCAGGACCGTATCGTGGAGCTGTGGCCTGGGATCGAGAAGGCCGAGAAGGCGATCCGCGACTACGATTCAACATGACCGTCCGCCTGCTCGCCAACCCTGAGCTGATCGACCGTTGCAAGCACGCCGCTTACGCGTGGGCGCGCGAGAACCAGAACGGCCGCGGCTGGCGGGAGATCATCACCGCCGCGGAGGGCTACACGACGATGGTCCGCAAGGCGATCGTCGCCGGCCGCGCGATCCCCGACCAGCCCAGCGACAGCCAGACAGCCAGAGGCCTCACCGCCACGGACGCCGAGCAGCTCCGCGAGCTGCTGATGGCGAACATCGAAGCGTTCCTGGTCGAGGTCGCCGACGACCTGCGCCGGGTCGCGCCGGTGTTCTCCCCAGCTGCGGCGGAGACCATCGGGCTGTGAGACTGCCGGACCGCGGAATCGGCTCATGAGTCGTAGTTATCTGGACGTGCACATCCTCAGCGAGGAGACGGTTGTGCGCCGGTCACGGGCGGTCTGCACTGGGTATGTGACCGGCCGGGTCGGATCGCCGGTCCCGTACGGGATGGAGCGGGCGGCGGTCAGCTACTCCAACCGGTTCCGCACCGCCCTGATGAACGGCAAGCACGTTCCGGACGAGCCGACCTTCAAGGAGGCGGCCGCCGGCCTCACTCGCGCGGACATCGCTGAGATGAACCGGCTGCTGTTCGTGGTCTTGGACGAGTCGCTTGATGAGATGCTGGCCAAGCTGATGGACGCTGCGGTGCTCTGGTCACCCAAGGCTCTTGACCGGATCGCCGGTCTTCGCGGCGGCATCTAGCCCACCGCGCGCAGGCGTCGGAGGCGCCGATTTTGGTCGGCGCCGATCACGTGATCGGCCGGGCCGATCAGATGCGGCCTTTGCGTTCGTCTCGGCGGCGGAAGACGTAGGCGAGGACCTGGGCGACCGCGGTGAACAGCTCTTCGGGGATCCAGTCGCCGACTTCGGCGCTGGAGTGCAGGGACCGGGCCAGCGGCGGGTTCTCGACGATCTCCACGTCGTGTTCGGTCGCCAGTTCGCGGATCTTCAACGCGATGTGATCCTGGCCTTTGGCGAGGACCTTCGGGGCGGGGGTGCCGGCCTCGTATTTGAGCGCGACCGCGTAATGGGTGGGGTTGGTGATGACGACGTCCGCGTTGGGGACGTCAGCCATCATCCGCCGTTGCGCCGCTTCGCGCTGGCGGCGTTTGATCGCGCCTTTGATCTCGGCGGGCATGTCGGCCTGCTTAGCTTCCTGCTTGACCTCTTCCTTGGTCATCCGCAGATCGCGCATCGTCTGCCAACGTTGGAAGAGGAAGTCGGCGGCGGCCAGCAGCAGGTAGGCGCCTGACACCCACATGCCCAGTTTGAGGGCCAGCGACGCGACGTAGGGGAGGATGTCGGCTGGCGCCATCCCGACGAGGTTGGCCATCTCCGGCCGGCGCGGCCACAGCACCATGTAGGCGACCGCGAAGATGACCGCCATCTTGATCAGCTCCTTGCCGGTCTCGAAGATGCCGCGGGTCCCGAAGACACGTTTGAGTCCGTTGATCGGGTTCAACGCGGAGAAGTTCGGTTTCAGCGCTTCGCTGGCGATGTTGAATCGAGTCTGCATCAGTCCCAGCGCGATCCCGGAGGCGGCGACCGCGAGGACGGGGATGGCGACGATCTTCACTCCGGCGAGCATGTAGTCGGCGATGATCGCCATCAGCGAGCTGACCGACAGGTCCGTTCGTTTGCCGGCGTCCAGCAGGCCCTGGCGCATCAGATCCTTGAGGCCGGACATCATGGTGTTCGACCCGGCGGCGAGCACGGCGAACAGCACGAGCAGGCCGACGGCGATCGGGATCTCCTTGCTCATCGGAAGCTGCCCGCGTTTGCGGGCCTGCTCCAGCCTTTTGGGTGTCGGAGCTTCGGTCTTGTCCTCGCCGGCCACGGTTCAACGTATACCGGCCACCGTCCGCATGTAGGAGCCGGGTACAGGATTCAGCCGTGTTTTAGCCGCCGCCGACGGCGATGCCGAGCATCCGGTTGAGGGTGCGCACGAACAGCGGCACCATCAGCGGCAGGCTGACGATCAGCATGCTGACGCCGACGACGATCTTGATGGGGAACTCCACCTGGAGGATCTGGGTCTGCGGGGCGGCGCGCGCGACGAGGCCGAATGCGATGTCGGTGAGCAGCAGCGCGATGAAGATCGGGGCGATCACTCCGAGACCGACGACGAAGCTGGTGGTGACGACGGTCAGCGCCAGCTGCGCGAAGTCCTCGTAGGGGACGCTGTTGCCGATCGGGAACTTCTCGAAGCTGCGCGCGATCGCCGCCAGCAGCCATTGTTCCCCGCCGACGCTGACGAAGATCATGCCGGCGAGCATCGCGTACAGCTGCTGCAGAAGGCTGGACTGGTTGCCGTAGATCGGGTCGACGACCCCGCCGAAGCTGAACCCGGTCATCAGGTCGAGGATCGCGCCGCCGATCTGCCAGGCGAACACGACGACCGCGGCGGCGAACCCGATCGCGAACCCGATCAGGATCTCCTTGACCATCGCGACGACGATCGCCCCGACTTCCATGCTGGCGAGGTTGTCGGGCTGATCGATCATCGGCATGACGATCAGCGACACGACGATCGCGAAGATCGCCTTGACGCGCATGGGGACTGACCGGCTGGACAGCATCGGCGCGATCATCATCAGCGCGCCGATCCGGCAGAGGACCAGCACGAACGCCAGCACCGACGTCTCTGACGGGATCGGGATCTGCACCCCTGAACCTACGGCGGCGACGACGCCCGCCAAGAGACCGGGCTACTGGCCTTTGACGAGGCTGGGGATGCTGTGGAACAGGTCGGTGGTGTAGGTGACCATGCTGCTGGCCATCCACGGGCCCGCGAGCGCGAGGATCAAGATCACCACGGCGATCTTCGGCACCAGCTGCAACGTCGGCTCGGTCAGCTGGGTGGCCGCCTGGAAGATGCTGATGATCACGCCGACGACGAGACCGGCCAGCAGGAACGGGCCGGCGAGCTTGAGCGCGATCAGCAGCGCGTTGCTGACCAGGTGCATGACGGTATCTGCGTCCACGGGTTGAACCTACGACGCGTCAGCATCTGAGTGCCAGGGGCGGCTCAGCGATGCATGACCGCCAGCAGGCGCGTGTCAGCGATCGCATCCGCAAACAGCGCGTCCAGCTGGGCCTGGGTGAAGTCGGCGTGCATGACGGTGAGGCGAGCGGTGACCGACATGCCCTCCTGAAAGCCGTCGCCAACTTGGATGCTGGTGCGGGCGACCGCGCCGGCGGCGTCGAAGCAGCCGGCGATTCCGGACATGATCTCCTCCGCGTGCCCTTCGACGAACACGGTCGGGTCGTCCTCTGGCGTGATCGCTTCCAGAAGGAAGTCGACGTCGAATTGCAGGTCGACGTCGATGAGCGCCGGCTGGCTGCGCGGGGCGATGATGCCGACGGTCTCATCCAGCTCGAACTCGCCGATGGTCCAATAGCGGACCGAGGCGACCGCGCCCTGCACCAGACCCAACGCCACGTTGCCGTAGTCATGGTCGTCGGACGACAGCAGATCCTGGATGGTCTGAGCGTCCACTTCCAAGGTGACTGGCAGTCCGAGCACCCACTGCTCCGATCCGGGGCCGTTGTCCTCAAACCAGTCCTGAGTAAGCGCGCCGGGCTGCACGCGCACCCCGACGCGCTCCCAGGCGGGAAGCAGCTCCTCGCGGAATGCCTGCCCGACATGCACGGCCGCTTGGGCGAATGTGGCGACGCCGAGAACTTCTTGGGTGACCCGGCCGGTGATCCGGATGAACTGATCGCTCATAAGCTCACCATAGGTGCCGTTCGGGCTGCCGGCAACAGGGGCGTTCAGATCAGGCGTTGGATCTGCGCGCGCATGCCGTCGTACTCGTCCTCTGACAGCGAGCCGGCCTCGTAGAGCCGATCGATCTGAGCCAGACGAGCGGCGATGTCCGCGCTGCCGGTTGCGGGCGGGGACCGGCGCGGCGACGGGAGCGGGTCCGGCTCCGGTTGAGGGGAGGGCGAAATCCCGCGGGGAGGCTGGCGGGCGAGGACGTGCGTGCCGGCGATCAGATCATGCAGCGCGCGCCGGTCAGGTCGCTCCAGGACGGCGACAGCATCCGCGATGAGCCATGGCAGCGCAAGCAGCCACGCGGAACGGCCTACTAGGTAGCGGACGACAGCGACCGAACGTGCTGGGCGTCCACCGCTGACGAGGACGGCGTGAATGCCGAACATGCTGTGACCGATTGTCTGGATGCTGCTCTCCTTGACTGAGAGAGCGCCGAGGACGGCGCCGGCGATCGCGAGAACCGCCACGGAGATCAGCAGCGACAATACGACGGTCAGTCCGTCGCGGAGGAGATGCTCGGCGGGGATGCTGACCGCGGCGACCGCGGCCAGAAGGATGAGAGAGTCGACAGCGGCGGCGCCGGCACGCCGGCCAAGTGGCGCTCGCGCGAGCTGAGCGTCGATGTCGGTCATGGCCTCAGATAACGCTAGGGTTCGGATGCCTCGCAGCTTTCAGCGCGGCGGCGGGCTGGAACGTCGTCTGCTAGCTGGTGTTGAAGCTGTTGACGATCGCCTCGAAGACCAGATGCCAGCCGTCGACAAGCACGAACAGCAGCAGCTTGAACGGCAAGCTGATCAGCGGCGGTGGGAGCATCATCATGCCGACCCCCAACAGCGTTGAGGCGATCACCAGGTCGATGACCAGGAACGGCAGGTAGATGAGGAACCCGATCTGGAAGGCGGTTTTCAGCTCGCTGGTCAGGAACGCGGGGATCAGCACGCGAGTGGGGACGTCCGCGCGGGTCGCCGGCCGTTTCATCTTGGCCATCTTGATGAACAGCGCCAGGTCGCCGGGGCGGGTCTGCTTGAACATGAACGTCCGCAGCGGCTCCTGACCGCGTTCCAGGGCGGTCTGGAAGCTGATCTTCTTGTTCATGTACGGCTCCACCGCGGTGTCCTTGACCTTGATCATCGTCGGGCCCATCACGAACAACGTGAGGAACATGGCGATGCCGACCAGCACCTGGTTCGGCGGCGTGGACGGGGTGCCAAGCGCCTGACGCAGAAACGACAGGACGATCAGGATCCGCGGGAACGCGGTCACGCAGAAGATCAAGCCCGGCAGGATCGACAGCACCCCGAACAGCACGAGCAGTTGCACCGCGGAGGTCGGAGAATCACCGAGGCTGATGCTCGGGCCGTCAGCCTGGTTCTGGGCGCCGGCTGCTGCGGGCAGAGCGAGCAGCAGACCGAGCATCCAGGCGATGCTCAGGACGACACGCCGCTTCACGACTCGCGCTCCAGCTCGCTGATCAGCACCGGCTGCCCCAACGGCTGATCAGCCGGCTGCGGCTTCTGGCCCTTGCGCGCGTACAGGTAAGCGTCCTTGACCTTCGGCAGCATGCCCTGCCACATCTCCGACAGGGTCTGCTTGGGAGCGGACCCGACGCTCTTGGTCAGGCCGTGGCGTTCAGCGTCGGCGAGGCTCATCCGTTCGATGATCTGAATGCCATGCTGCGTGCGTCCGACGACGGCGACGCTGTCGCCGGAGCGGATGGTGTAGACGATCAGGTCCTTGTCGGCGTGGGTGCGCGACAGAACTTCGATCGCCGGGTTGCGACCAGCGGCGTGGGCGCGGCCCTTGAAGGCTTTCATGACCCGGTAGATGACGTAGATGATCAGGACGGTGATCGCAACGCCGACGAGGGTGCGCAGGATCATGCTGCCGCCGTCAAGACTGGTTGTCTTGCCGTCGGAGCTGTCATCGGGAAGGTTCAGCGGGGTCTTGTCCGCATGCTTGGCCAGCGCGGCTGCGGGGAACAGCAGCAGCGTCGCGGCAGCGACAGCGAGCAGGTACAGGTGGCGCAAACGGCCCATCGCAGCGAACATACGACGCGCTGGTAGGTCTGCGGACAAGCCACTTTCAGCAACGTTGCTCTGAGAGCAAGGTTGCCGGGTTCAGATGCCGGCTGGCTAGTCGACGACGACGTCGGTGACTAGCACCCGTTCGACTTCGGCGTCGGTGTCATCGTCGATCTGCTTGCGGATGTCTTTGAGGATGTCCCGGCGCTGTTTGGGGTTCTTGAACTGCTGGGATGAGGCCTCGTTGACGTGGTCGGTGATGATGCTGCGGATCAGCCCGTCCTGCGGGTGGGTGACCGCGTCTCCGCCGCCGTGGCCTTCGCCGCCGGCCGCCGCGGCGATCTCCACCGCGGCTTCGTCCTTGTCGTTGAGCAGCAACGTGACGGTGAACTTCGCCATGTGCCCGTCGTTGAGATTCAGCAGGAACTCCGGCTGCATAGCCAGCAGCACACCGTGCACCTTCTTGGCCGGCTCCGCGGGCTTGGGCTTGAGGAGGAAGAAGTAGGCGCCGCCGCCGATCACCAGAAGAGCGACGATGGGGATCAGGACCTTCTTGAGCATCAGGCGATGACGTCCCCGTAGGAGTCCGGGCGCTGCGCCACGCCGGCGAGAACCGAGCGGCGCCATTCGCGTACCAGCTCGACGATCTGATCGGGGGTCTCCTTGACGTACAGCTCGTGGCCGTTGGTCAGATGCAGGATCGTGTCAGGCTTGGCCTCGATCGTCTGGATCAGGTCGGGGTTCAGAAGGAACTCATGACCTTTGGAGCCGTAGTGGTGCAGCTTCACCATGCTCATCACCGTACGTGCGCGCCGGCGTCGCTTGCAGGCCTTCGCGTCCCCCGCCGCGAAAACCCGCTCTCTGATCGGGACAGGCGGAGCGGGACGTAAAGTCCGGCGCGGAGGGCGGACTAACCATGTTGGCGGATTGACGCTCTTGGCTTACAGATGCGGTTTTCGGCAAGTGACCGCACCGCGACCCGAGAGCGGTCGACGAGCGCCGCCGGCAGGGCGATCGGAATTGGCTTTCCCATCGCGGATTATAGTTCGTCGAAGGCCCGGAAGTAAACGCGGCGTCAGGAGGGGAGACGCAGCGTCAGGGATAAGGTGCGCCTATGAGGATCACAAGTTGGGAGCGGGCGCGTGATGTGTTCTGGCGCCTTCAAGCGGGCTGGGAGCGGGCGACGGAGATCCCGGAGGCGATCAAGGCGCCGTTCTACGCCGCGCAGACGCGCGCGATCGGCCGGTTGCGCGGAATCGACCTGCGCGAGGAGATCGTCTGGGAGACCCCCGACCCTGGCGTGCCGTACATCACCACCCGCGGAGAGGAGCTTGTAGATCACGTCCGCTGGTTCTGGGAATGCTGGAACAACGTCCGGCTTCGCAGCTCCCATGTGAGCGTCCGCCTCGGCCCGATCTGGCTGGACTACGGCTGGTGTTGGCCCTACGAGCGCAAGCCGCGGCTGTGGGCTGGCCGTGACAGCAGCGGAGATCCCCAGGCCTGGCTGGATTTCCGCTCCCGCCGCTACTGGGTCGCCTGGCGCGGCGGCTGGTGGTCCTGATCGTGCATCTTCAGCACCGCGAGGGCTGATAGGCGGGATGCCCGAGGATCAGATAGACCCTGTCGCGCGGGGTGCGGAGCACAAGCCGGGTGTAGAGCCTGACGCGAGCCCCGGACGCGCAGGAGAAATCCCGCGGGCTGCCCAATGCCACCCTTGCACCGGAGCCCCAGGTGGGGCATCCCACGTCGGCTGAGCACACCCGAACCTGGCCGCGCCCGTCGGCGATGTAGCCGCCCCACCCTGACCATCTGACGTGTCGGAACTGAAAGGCGCCGTCCTCGAACCGCACGATGATCTTGTGAGGCCGTATGCGCAGTCGCGCGTCCGCGCCAAGCTCGACGTAGTTGCCGTCCACGCCGCCGATACTGAAATCGAACGTTCCGGAGGCGGGCACCGGAAGTCTCACCGCAGCGCCGCGCGCCACGCCAGCCGCTGCCAGCATGATCGCCAATGCCGCGAACGCCGCCAGGATGCTCGTCCGCCTCACAGCGTCGCCCCGTGGAACATCGTGCGGCCTCGCCAACAACCGAACATCTCCTGCTGCTCGACGCCGCAATGCCACCCCAGCCAGGCCCGGAATCTGAAGTGGGACTCGGCGATGGATCTGCCTTCGACGTAGATCGCGTCTCCTGACGAATACGCGCGAGCGATCTTGCGGACCAGCAAGCGGGGCACACGGCCCTGATCGATGACCATCCGGTGGCCGACCGTTTCTCCGTTGGGGGCCACGGCGCTCACAACCCCGCACGGCCGCCCGGCAGCGGGCGCGGGCGCGGCGGCGGTCGCGGAGAGCCGTAAGCGCGGCGATCGTCGCGGCTACCGCTCCCATCCATTGGTTCACTCCGACCTTGTGCACGCGCGCAGTATCCCTTGCGCGGCCGCTCTCGGCAACGCCAGCCGCTACAGGGTCGTCTGACGCGGCGGCTGGTGGTCCTGAGCGCCGCGCATCCGGTCACGCAGGCGCAGATGCGCGGTCGCCGGATCCCCGGGCAGCCGGTGCGCCGCCCGATGGCAGTAGCGGCACAGCACCACCAGATCCTCCGGCCGCTCCTGGCATAGCCGCTGGTAGGTGATGTGATGGACGTCCAGCTGGTCGGTGTCCTCGCAGCAGAAACAGACCCAGCCTGAGACCTGCAACGCGCGGGAGCGCCGCGCCAGCCAGATCTCCGACCGCAGATACTGCTCGTAGGTGACGAACCCGAACGCGCGCAGCCGCGCGAGCCGCTCATCCACCGTTGCCGCTGATCCCTGCACCGTAGACATGTACCGCACCCGGTGGCGCCGGAGCTGAGGGCCCGGGCTGAGAAACGAGAGGAGGCCGCCCGAAGACGGCCTCCCAGCACGAACAACAATGGCCTGCCGCCTGGCGCAAAAGCGGCGATATGCAGGCAGAAAGCGACTATCGCTTCATGGTGATCAGCGAGTTGATCACCTCGTCGACGGTGGTGATGGTACGCGAGTTGGCCTGGAAGCCGCGCTGGGCTTTGATCATCTCCGCGAACTCGTTGGCCAGGTCGACGTTGCTCATCTCCAGGGCGCGGTTCTGCAGCGTCCCGATGCCGCCGGCGCCGGCGGTGCCGTCAGTCGGCGTGCCGGCCGCGGCGGTCGCCGCCCAGCGGTTGTCGCCGAGGTGCTGCAAGCCGGCATTGTTGGGGAACTTCGCCATGCTGATGTACGCGACGTTGGTGCTGACGCCGGCGTCATCCACGTAGCTGACCAGGCCGTTGGAGTCGATGTTGACGGTCCGGGCGGTCGTGGGGATGTTGATCTTCGTCTGCGTGGTGCCGGGCGTCGGGGGCGGGCCGGCGACAACGTTGTAGCCGACGACGTAGAAGCCGTCCTGGGTGACGAGATCGCCGTTGGAGTCGGTGGTGAAGTTGCCCGCACGGGTGTAGTTGATGTTCGTGAAGCCGGCGGTGTCGGTGACCCGGAAGAACCCGTCGCCCTGAATGGCGACGTCGAACGGGTTGCCGGTGGCGGCGATGCCGCCCTGGCTCATGATGTTGTCGATGCTGCCGGCAGCGGAACCGAGGCCGACCTGCTGTGCGTTGGTGGAGCCGCGGCCGTTGCCGGCGGCGCCAGCGTTCTGGATGACCTGCGAGAGGCTGTCCTCGAAGCTGAACCGGCCGCTCTTGTAGCCGATCGTGTTGACGTTGGCGATGTTGTTGGCGACGACGTCCATCGCCGTCTGGTGGGCGCGTAGTCCGCCGACGGCGGACGAGAAGGAGCGCATCATGGGAGCGTGAGACCTTTCCTTGGGGTGTCTGGGGGTTTGTCCGACCCGCAGTCCGTCGGGTCTGTCAGCTCCGCTCCGTCGGGGCTTTCGTCTTGCCAGCCCCCTCCCAAAGAGGTCCAGCCGGCTGAATTCAACGTGCCAGAACCCTACGTGCCACATCCACTGCGCCTGGCCTTTTCGCGTTCTCGCTCAGGCGGATAGCGTGAACGCATGAGCGACATCCTCAGACCTGCGCGGTTGGAGACCGCCGGTGAGGGCCGGTACGTGGCCGCCGACGGCCGGCTGGTTCTCGCGCGCCGACCGGCCGGGTGGGAGATGCGTGCCTACCACCCCAACGACGCGCGCTGGCTGCAGCAGGTGTCCAGGGCGCAGCGAGACCGCAACGGGATCGTCGTGCGCTTTGACACGATGCGCCAGGCGAGGGTGGCGATCGCCGCCATGCTCCATGACCTGCCGATGCCTCCCCGCGGGACGCTGCGTCACACGCTGCGCCGCCGCAAGGACGGGTCGTTTCAGGCCAGTACCGGAGAGCGGCTGGTCCGCGACGGGGACGGCTGGCGGTTTGTGGCTCGCCCCGGCACGCTGCTGGACCCGCACCTGATGTTCTCGGTGCGGACGGTCAACGAGGCGCGCGCCGCGTTGCGGATCGCCCACATGGAGATGGAGATCATCCCGTTCTGACCGCCCGCCGGTCGTCTGACGGCGCGTGCGGATAGGGTTCCTGACCGTTCCAGCTCAGGCGAGAGCGATGGATACGCCGAACGTCGCGAGCGATCCCTTTCTGCTCAGGAGACACCGGGTGAGATTCACCGCTATGGCAGCCGCCGCCGCGATCGCCGGCCTGCTCGCCGTCGGATGCGGCGACAACACGACCTCTTCGACCGCATCCGAGGCCGCCGCGCAGACGACAGCGGCGCACGCCGAGACCATCGATACCGCCGTCACACCGACCAGCACCGCGGAGGATCCGCCGGGGCCCAAGCCCGGCGACGACGTTCGAGACCGCCTGGAGGATGCCGGCTTCCAGGTGCGCTTCGCTGAACGCGGCTCCGGTAGCCCACGCGCGAGCCGGGCGTTCTCCGTCCCGCTTGGGCGAGGCGCCCAGGTGACGATCTACCTGTACCCCAGCGCCGCGGCCGCCAAAGCGAAGCTGGCCGAGTTCAAGCCGCTGCTGCGCGACATGCCCGATCAGGTCGCTGCGGTCGCCGAAGGTGACCTGCTGCTGGTCGGCACCATCCAGGAGCCGGCGAAGCTGCCGGTAAGCAAGTTCGAGAAGGTCGTGCAGGCGGCCAAGGAATAGCCGCGCTGGGATGGGCTGCGCCGACCCTCTCAAGTTCGGTGCGGCCCGCGCCGGGCCGGCGTCAGATCAGGTAGCGGTCTGGACCTCGGTCGACGGCGCGGATGACGTTCTGGCAGTGACGCCGCGTCCGGCAGCGCGTAGCTGTGCCGTTATGCCACAGGATCCGCCAGGTGCCATCCTCCGATCGCCGCACGATGGCACGGCCGACGCGGTACAGCCCGGTGTGTTCGCGACGCAACTTCGGCCAGGCGGGGAGTGCGGTGGCCGCCGGCGGCTGGCTGAGCGCGGCGGCGGCGTCATACGCGCGCAGAGCGGCGACGCGGCTGGGGAAGCGGGCGTGCAGCAGTTCGTGGCGCGCCAGCCATTCGCGGGTTCGCCGGTCCTGATGCTCGACGTTGAAGCCCCACCACGGACCTGCGACCGACCAAACGCGGATGTCGGTGCCGGCGATGATCCAGCCGTCCATCTCATCAGGACGTTGCAGTCGGGCCATACCGCCACGTTATCACCGTGCCGCCCGACGGAAGCGGCCCGAACGCGGGTCGCCCGCCGGATAACGTGAGGGTATGGCGCCGTCCGCTGTTCGTTTTCGCAAGGTCGGTCCCAGCGCGTGGGCGACAGACGACATGCGCTTTCAGATCTGGTGTCCCTCCGGCGGCGGGTGGACGGTCGCCTCCTACTTCGGGGAGGGTGTGCGATGGCTGGAACGTCTGACCGGATCCGACTACCCGTCGTTCTCCACGCTGCGCGAAGCCAAGCAGACTCTCACAGCGCTGCTGATGGCCGAGCCGGCTCCGGAGCTGCCGATCCGGATCCCGCCGCCGCGCAGGGTCAGCAAGACAGTGTGGGTAATCCGCGACTGGGGGCTGAGGATCGTTCATCTCGACGGCGAATGGCTGTTGCGTTCCGCGATCACAGGGACGAGGCTGACGCCGGAGATGACGGAACCGTGCAGGACGAAAGCCGAGGCGGTCAATCTGGCGACCGCGAGCGTCTTCAACGGTGACTGGGCACTACCAGCAGCCTAAGAGGTCAGATCGCGCCGCGGCAGGTGACCTGCTGTACGTCGAGGGCGTTCGCGAGGCAGGCGCCGATCCGTGACACGCAGCCGTGATGGGTGGCGCCCGCCAACGCTTCGACGTCCACCGTGAGGTGTGTCGGGTTCTCCT
>Ga0180223_1001799_pt1 | contig 14934 bp, 17 predicted proteins | sample eDN5th30CKraftOP_FD_151337 | JGI IMG/M metagenome (GOLD analysis project Ga0180223, IMG submission 151337) | Enriched Organic Plus compost microbial communities from Emeryville, California, USA - eDNA 5th pass 30_C Kraft OP (version 2) (version 2) ...
GCTCGGCGGCAAAGCCGATCATCTCGCGCAGGAGATCGGCGTCGGGGGTCTTCTCCACCAGCGCGCGCAGGTTCATCATGTCGTCGGTCATCGGTGTTCCTTCCGGAAAGGGGTTGGTCTCGCAACCAGACCCTACCGGAAAGCGCCGATGACCGCCGCGCTACCCAGCTACACCACGTCCGGGGACGTCACCTACAGCCATTCACGCGGTGGGATGGTGGCGGGATCACGAAGAACAAAAGGACGAGCCGTTATGGGCTTGTCCTCAGGAAGGACGACCTCCAACCCATTTACCGTTCGAAAAACGGCCTCATCGGCCGCGTTGATGAATATTTCGCCGGCGTCTCTGCCAATCACCACCGCGCTCAAGCGGTCAGCATGAAGAATGCCGCCAAACTCTCTCTGCAGACGCCGCAGCCGCTCTTCTCCGCGGGGCGCATTATCATTCGCTGGTTTCAGCGGAAATATATCCTCACGAAGCTTCTGCGCTGCCTGCGCCACCATACCAGGGTCACGCTTTTGCGGCTCGGCGCCTATATCGCGCGCGATGATAGCTTCGGCGATTGCCTCGTCGTCCGCCGAGCCCGCAATCCGCCCGTGCTGGACCTGGCCGTCGTCGTCCACCCACAACAAGTATGACGTATCGCGGGCGCAGCCGTCGATTCCGTCGACCGACACCGCAACACGTCGTGCGGTCTGATCGTCATCGGGCCATTCGTCAGCGGGAAGGCTTTCGAAAAACTCCGGTGCGGCGCGTTGCCAGTCCGGTGAACCGTCCTCCTTTGCTGGCCCGAGGACGACATTTGTTATGCAATGGCCGTGATCCCACAACCGGTCGCAAAGGCCGAATATGATGGCTTCCCGGTCTCGAGAGGAAATGGGCTTAGGCTGCGGAAAGCTTGTCATTGGCTGTACGGCCTCCCAATGCCGCCATTGCAGCGGCGGTCAGTTCTTTTGCGAAATCCGGTGTGAAGGTTGCGCATCGCTTACCCGCGACACTTGGCGCATACGTAAGGTGGGTACCGTCTGGAGCGCGTAGCAGACGAAGATTGTAAAGGCGAAGCCGTCCCTCAACCTCGACATCGAAGCGCGCTACGCAGGGAAAGCGCTCGGTGTTGGCGTAAGTTGGACACGGCACGATCGAGAGGATTCTCACTGATCCCTCCTATCAAGCCGAATTTTTGGGTGATTCCGATTCGCAGAGCAGCACGGATGCAGAACATTCGCGCTACTGCTTCGGGACTTTTCCGGGAGTTTATGTTGCGGAACAGTCGCTTTGAGCGCCTTTCGTTCCGTTTTCCACCAAGCCGATAACAACCGGCAAGGAATAAACCCCAAGGATATCAAGGAGAAAATGGTCGGAGCGGCGGGATTCGAACCCACGACCCCTTGACCCCCAGTCAAGTGCGCTACCGGGCTGCGCTACGCTCCGAACCGTCGGAACCCCTACAGATTGCGGCCCCGCTAGGCAAGGGCATTTTTCGACGAGCCAACGGAAAAAGGCTGCAGGTCCCGGGAATTGTTACAAAAGAGAACAAGATGGCGCGTCCAGTCATCGGCGAATGCGCCGCCGCCCCTCTGCGCCGCCCACGAGAGCCCCGCCTGCGAGCCGTTCCGCAACTTCTTGCTACGGTTAGCGATAAAAACAAAGTAGCCTTCCAAACTGCATCCAAAACGACCTGTACAGTTCCGCTCGAATTCTAATCGATATATATGCCGCTACGTTAATCACTTTTTCTAAGAATTAATTATCCATATTGGCACCAACACCAGCTTTACTATAACTTTTGGACGGGGTTACTGCGACGTGGGACGAGAAGCATGGGCCAGATCGAGAAGAATGCGCAGGTTGAAGACATCCTGACGGGCGTCGCGCGCACGCTGCATCACTGGCGCCGGCTTGAACGCTCGCTGATCGACGTCCTGTCACGATGCATGGACGCCCGCGACCCGGGCGCGGCGGACATCGTGTGGGAGAACATCACTCCCTTCCCGCAGAAGCTCCGTGCCGTGTCGGACATGCTCAAGCTGCGGATCCACGACGACATGGCGCGGGACCTGTGGACCCAGCTTTCTCGTATGGTTTGCGAACACAGCCGCCTGCGGCTGCAGCTCAGCCAATACCAGATCCAGCGCGTCGATAACGCACCGCGGCTTGTTCTCAAGACCGGGGATGAAAGCGTTATCCAGCTTCCCTCGGCGCGGACCGCGCAGCTTGAGGACTGGGATCCGATCTTGAGCAGCACCCTGGAGGCAGCTCACGCGGCAAGCCTACCAAGTGGCTATACCGCGGTTGAGATTGACGACGTCGCGCAGGTCATCTCCGACCTGGCCGACAACATTTCCTGGTATAGCGACTGGGTGATCGAGTACGGGCACATACCGTCGGACTACGCACCGCCGCCGCCGCCGCTGATTAACGCCATGCTCGGCGAGCTGCAGTCGCAGGCAGCCAGCGGCAACAGCCAGCCCGTCTATCTCACCTGATCGAGCAGGCGCTTGCACTCCAGCAAATCGAACAGCGCTTCCTGAAGCAGCGCGCGGTTGTCGCGCGACAACCGACTGTCGTCGGCGCCGACCGGTCCATCCTCGTCGCCCTTCACAAGGCCAAAGAAACGCCGGCCGGGCTTCACGCGCGGCTGGCCTACCAGCATCTCGCTGTCGAGGCGGGCATGCTCCTGTGCATGCTCTTCCTCCGCAGCTGCCTCTGCCTGGCGCCGTTTGGTGATGACATCAATGGCCGCGACATCACCATTGCCGACGGCGACAAGGAACTGCACGCCGTTCTCGCGCAGCAGCTTCTGCACGCCCTTGATGGTGTAGCCCTGCTCGTAGAGCATGTGGCGGATGCCCTTGATGAGCTCGACATCCTGCGGCCGGTAATAGCGGCGGCCGCCCCCGCGCTTCATCGGCTTGATCTGCGTGAAGCGCGTTTCCCAGAAACGCAGCACATGCTGCGGCAGGTCGAGTTGTTCGGCTACTTCGCTGATCGTGCGGAAAGCGTCCGGGCTCTTGTCCATGGCATCAAGCGCTCCGATTGTACGAATCGTACGATATCACAGCTACTTGGCTGCGGTCATTCAAGCAATGTGCCCGCCCGAAAGCAAAAAGGGCGCTACTTGCGCCCCTTCTTAGCTGCTTCCTGATGCGCCTGGAGTATGCGCTGTTTCAGCACATTCGATGCCTTGAAGGTCATCACCCTGCGCGGCAGGATCGGAACTTCCTCACCGGTCTTCGGATTGCGGCCGACCCGCTCGTTCTTGTCGCGCACCTGGAAGGTGGCGAAGGACGACAGCTTGACCGTCTCTCCACGCACGATCGCCTCGCAAATTTCGTCGAGCACCATCTCGACAAGCTGGGCAGATTCCGTGCGCGACAGGCCGACCTTACGGTACACGGCCTCGGCGAGGTCAGCGCGTGTTACTGTAGTTCCCCCCATCGGGTCGTCCAACCATCTCGAAGTGTTGAAAAAGGCTCAATATTCCGGGACGTTAAGGAATAGACCAGCCGAGGTCAAGCACCCCGCGCCTACAAGTTGCAACGATTCAGGTGGCTGCTGCGCGATTTACCAGCGTAGCAGGACCGCACCCCAGGTGAAGCCACCGCCCATCGCCTCGAGCAGGACGAGGTCGCCCTGCTTGATCCGTCCGTCGGCAACGGCCGTGCCGAGCGCGAGCGGCACCGAGGCCGCGGACGTGTTGCCGTGCTGATCGACGGTGATGACGACCTTCTCCGGGGCAATGCCAAGCTTCTTGGCAGAGGCGTCGATGATGCGGCGGTTGGCCTGGTGCGGGACGAACCAGTCGAGATCATCGGCGGTGATGCCGCCCTTGGCGAAGACGTCTTCGATCACGTCTGTGATCATGCCAACCGCGTGTTTGAAGACCTCACGGCCTTCCATCCGCAGATGCCCCACCGTGCCGGTGGTCGATGGGCCGCCGTCGACGTAGAGCTTTTCCTTGTGGCTGCCGTCCGCGCGCAGGCTGGACGCCAGGACACCGCGGTCGCCGATGCCGCCCTCGCCTTCCTGCAGCTCCAGCACGATCGCGCCAGCGCCGTCGCCGAACAGCACACAGGTGGTCCGGTCCTGCCAGTCGAGGATGCGCGAGAAGGTTTCGGCACCGATGACCAGCGCGCGACGATGGTTGCCGGCGCGCATAAGGGCGTCAGCCGTGGTCACCGCATAGACGAAGCCCGAGCAAACCGCCTGCATGTCGAAGGCAAAGCCGTGGTGCATGCCAAGCCGGTTCTGGATATCGACCGCCGTTGCCGGAAAGGTGTTGTTCGGCGTCGAGGTCGCGAGCACGATCAGGTCGATGTCGTCGGGCGTCAGGCCAGCATTCGCGAGTGCCGCGCGTGCAGCCGCCTCACCGAGCGAGGCCGTCGTCTCGTCCTCTGCCGCAATATGGCGCTGCTTAATGCCGGTGCGCTGGACGATCCACTCATCCGACGTCTCGACCATCGTCTCGAACTCGGCATTCTTCATGATGCGGCGCGGCAGTGCGGTACCTACCCCGCGCACGACTGATCTTAGCATGTCCTACAAATCCTCACTGACGGCGTCGTCGCCTGCCACATCACGCTTGCCGGCACTGCCATGGAACGCCTCGAGGTCGCGCCGGATGGCATCGACCAGCTTGCTTCGTCCCATGTCGTAAGCGAGCTCCACGGCAGCGGCGAAACCTTCGTCGTCTGCCCCGCCATGGCTCTTGACCACGATGCCGTTCAGTCCGAGGAACACGCCGCCATTGGCGCGGCGTACGTCCATCTTTTCCTTGAGGCGCCGGAAGGCATCCCGCGCAAATATGGCGCCGATCTTGGACATCAAGGTGCGCGACATCGCCGCACGCAGATACTGTGCGATCTGCTTGGCGGTGCCTTCTGCCGTTTTGAGGGCAATGTTGCCCGCGAAACCTTCGGTCACGACCACGTCAACCGAGCCCTTGCCGATGTCATCGCCCTCGACGAAGCCGTGGTAGTCCATCGACTTCGGGTTGGCCTCGCGCAGCAAGCGCCCCGCTTCCTTGACCTCTTCCTGGCCCTTGATCTCCTCGACGCCGACATTGAGGAGGCCCACCGACGGTCGCTCGATGCCGAAGATCGACCGCGCCATCGCCGCGCCCAGAATCGCAAAGTCGATCAGCTGGTCGGCATCGGCGCCCATGGTGGCACCGACGTCGAGTACGACGCTTTCACCGCGCACGGTCGGCCAGATAGCCGCGATCGCCGGTCGCTCGATCGAGACCATCGTGCGCAGGCAGAATTTCGACATCGCCATCAGCGCACCGGTGTTACCGGCCGAGACGCAGACGTCGGCATCCCCGTTCTTCACCGCCTCGATCGCCTTCCACATCGACGACTTGTATCGGCCCTGGCGCAGCGCCTGGCTCGGCTTGTCGTCCATGCGGACAGCGATCTCGCAATGGAAAAATTCGCTGGCCTTCTCGACGCGCGGATAGCGCGCGAGCAAGGGCTTCACCGCCTCCTGGCGGCCGAAGATCAGGAAGCGGACATCCGGGCGGCGCTCGGCCACCTTGTCGAGGCCGGGAATGACAACCTCCGGCCCGTGGTCTCCGCCCATGGCGTCAATCGCGATGCGTATCAAGTGCTGGTTCGTCTCGTATCTGGTCCCCGGGCGACGGGGAGACTGGGCAAGTTCGGGCGAAAATAGCGGTTTTGGATCGCCGCACAACCGGATTTAGCAGCGATCCGCTTAAATCAGGACTTCTTCTGGAGTGCTTTCAGCTTCTCGTAAAGGGGACCGCGAGGTGCGTCCTCGTCGTCTTCGACGGACTTCACCTCAGCCCCCGGCTTGCGCGGATAGGGATCGATACCCATCGCGAAGAACTCCTCGGCGAGATGGCCGACATCAACGAAGTCGCCGCTGAACGTTTCAGGACTGTCCTCGCCCTCGGCGTCGAGCAGGATCTCACCCTCGATCGAGCGAACGGGAATGGCGAGCTTCGAGCCTTCCGGCACGTAGAGCCCGCTCACCTCCTCGTCGACGACCTGTTCGACCGGCTCGAGCGTGACAACGCAGTCCTGGACGATGTTGGCGACGACCCGGCCGGCGACCTTGACGCCGCCTTTCTTCCAGGCGGTCACATTGAGCGTCGCCTTTAGCGCATCGACCGAGCGCAGCGCATGCTCCTCGGCGAGCTGCTCGCGCTGCTCCTCATCTGCCTCGATGGTCACTTCCAGCCCGTTCTTCGGCAGGCGGGAAACCTGCACCTTGTGGCTGATGGGGCTGACCTTATCTTCAAACATCCCGCAATTACTCCGCAACGGGGAACTGGATGCGCCCTGCAAGCAGCTCGGCCTCCGGCTGGGAGGCGAGCGACTCGGATGCGCGCTCTATATAGGAAGCCAGATGGCCAACTTGAGGCCATGGCGAATTTCTTTGCGGCATGATGTTGCGCGACAGCGCGGCCATCAGCGCGTCACGGTCCTTCGCCGCCAGCGCGCGGCCATAGGAGTCCGCGCGGCCATAGAACATCTTCGCGAGCTTCTTCATGCGCTTCGGCACACCCGTGTCGCCGATGCCGAGTTCGCGCAACGAATGATCCACGTCCTTGAAGAACTCGTCGGTGATGTCCTGCGCCAGATGGAGAAGCGGGGCGGAGCCGCCGCGCGTGCGCTCGAGGAACAGGAACATGTGGATCGAGATCATCTCGTAGCGGCCGATCGGCGTGTCCGGCACATCCCACTCGGCGTAGAAACGCGGCTGCCGCGCGGATGCCACGATTGCCTCATAGAGCGAGTCCGTGACCTCGCGATTGGAGTTGCGGCGGAAAGCCCGCAGAAACTTGAACATGGCAAATGGCTTCCGGAAGGTTTCGGTGCGCAGCGCGGTTGCATCGCTTTGAAAGCTGGTTTACCGCTTTTGCCGTCCGGTGCAAGCCGTTCACGGAACACGAACTGATGGAGTTATTGGTGCGATCGCGTAACATCAAAGCGGGTGGCGTATTTGCGGTTGCCGGCCTCGCCGTTCTCCTTGCGGGCTGCAATGCAACCAACAGCCTCCAGTTGACGCCCAGCGAGACGCTGACCCACGGCTACGTCATCGACCAGGCGATGATCGACATGGTTCCGGTTGGCTCGAGCCGCGAACAGGTTCTGCTTGCACTTGGCTCGCCTTCCACCACGGCGACCTTCGATAATGAAGTTCTTTATTACATCTCGCAGACCCGCAAGCGCCCGATCGCGTTCATGAATCCCAAGGTCGTCGACCAGCAGGTGCTGGCGATCTACCTGAATAAGGAAGGCCGCGTCGAAAAGGTCGCGCACTACGGCATGCAGGACGGCAAGGTGTTCGACTTCATCTCGCGCACGACGCCGACGGGCGGCAAGGACCAGAGCTTCATCGGCCAGCTCATCACCGGCGTTGCCGGTGGCGCACCGCAATTGCCGAGTGCCGGCCGCTAAAGCAAGCACCGGCCAGATACAGCAAAGGCGCGTCACCGACGCGCCTTTTTTTTGTTGCCTGACGGCCCCTCGCCTATCGCGGCTCGCGCGAAAGCCCCTTGTCCGCAAGCTCGTCGAGATACGCCTGCCAGCGGGCTTCCTTTTCGTGCCCGAGTTCGTGAAAGTAGCCCCAGGTGTAAATGCCGCTGTCGTGGAAATCGCTGAAGGTGATGCGCACTGCGTAGTTGCCCACCGGCTCGATCTTCGTGATCGTGACATCCTTCTTACCGGGGACCGTCACCCGCTGGTCAGGCGAATGCCCCTGTACTTCTGCGGATGGCGACAGAACGCGCAGCAGCTCCGCAGTAAACTCGAAAGGCTGATGGCCGGGAAAGGTGACTGTCAGCAGGCGCCTGTCCTTCGACACGCGCAGCTCGCTCGGGGCACTCATCAAATAACCTCAATACAATGCATACTAGTGTGAACTTAGCCTGCGGCTCGCCGCCTTGCCAGATTGATGCTGCGTGTCACCCTTGAATTAGCTGGCGGATTGTCCGACATTGATTGAAACAGGAGGCGGTGCCGCAAGGTGACAAGCGCACATCGGCGGGCGGAGAATGCGTGATCCAATGACGTTTGGCAGCGGCAACATGATCGATCCGTTCGGGCGGTCGATCACCTATTTGCGTGTCTCTGTGACGGACCGCTGTGATTTCCGCTGCACCTACTGCATGGCGGAAGACATGACCTTCCTGCCGAAGAAAGACTTGCTGACGCTCGAGGAGCTTGAGCGTCTGTGTTCCGTCTTCATTTCCAAGGGTGTGCGTAAGCTGCGCCTCACTGGCGGTGAACCGCTGGTGCGTCGCAATGTGATGCATCTTGTCCGCGACCTTTCCCGCCACCTCAAAACGGGTGAGCTGGAGGAACTGACGCTGACGACAAACGGCTCGCAACTTGCGCGCTTCGCCACCGAACTTGCCGACTGCGGCGTTCGACGCATCAACGTCTCGCTCGACACGCTCGACCCGCAGAAGTTCCGGGAGATCACCCGCTGGGGCGACTTCTCGAAGGTGATGAGCGGCATCGACGCAGCACAGGCTGCCGGCCTCAAGATCAAGATCAACGCGGTCGCGCTCAAGGGCTTCAACGATCAGGAGATCCCGGACATGCTGCGCTGGGCGCATGGCCGCGGCATGGACCTGACCGTGATCGAGACCATGCCGATGGGCGAGATCGACGCCGACCGCACGGATCAGTACCTGCCACTGTCAAAGCTGCGAGCCGACCTTGAGCGTCAGTTCACGCTCACCGACATTCCCTACAAGACTGGCGGCCCTGCCCGCTACGTCGAGGTCAAGGAAACGGGGGGGCGTGTCGGCTTCATCACCCCAATGACGCACAATTTCTGCGAAAGCTGCAACCGCGTTCGTCTCACCTGCACCGGCACCCTCTACATGTGCCTCGGCCAGGAAGACGCAGCCGACCTGAGGGCCGCGCTCCGGGCGTCCGAGGGCGACGAGGCCGTTTCGCGCGCCATCGATGAAGCGATCGGCCGCAAGCCGAAGGGGCATGACTTCGTCATCGACCGGCGTACCCGGAAGCCTTCCGTCTCCCGCCACATGAGCGTTACCGGCGGCTGAACGCGGATGGCCCATTCGTTGGGCCTATCTGTCCGTTGCAGAATGCCAGGAGACGCCCTACTCCTTCCGCGTCTCGGCGTTTTCGGAGCCTGCCTTGCCACTCTCCCCCAATACGCGCAGCGCGATCTTCATGATTGTCGCTATGGCTGGCTTTACGATCAGCGACGCCATTTCGAAATATGTTATCGGTCCCATGAATGTCGGCCAGCTGCTCTTCGTGCGCGGCTGCGCGGCAACGCTGCTCATCGGCCTGCTTACCTGGCACCAGGGCTTCTTCCGAAACTGGAAGCAACTGCTGCACATGAGCGTGCTGTGGCGCGGCATCGGCGAAGTCGGCGCGACCATGACCTTTATGGCGGCGCTGTCGCACATGCCGCTCGCCAACGTCCACGCGATCATGCAGGCTCTGCCGCTGGCCGTGACCATGGGCGCGGCACTGTTCCTGGGCGAAATGGTCGGCTGGCGCCGCTGGCTGGCAATCGCCGCCGGCTTTACCGGCGTGATGATCGTCGTGCGCCCCGGCATGGAGGGCTTTAACGCCTACTCCGTTCTGACGCTTATCTCCGTCTCGTTCTGCGCCGTGCGCGACCTTGCCACCAGCCGCATTCCGCGCGAGGTGCCATCCATGCTGGTTTCGACGCTCACCGCAGCGATCGTCACCATCGCAGGCGCAGTCATTATCGTCCCGCTCGGTGGCTGGCGGCCGATGAGCGGCTTCCACTTCTCGATCATCATGTCGGCAGCGGTCGTGCTGCTGTTCGGCTACCAGTTCCTCATCATGTCGATGCGCGAGGGCAACGTCTCCTTCGTTGCACCCTTCCGCTATACGGCGCTGCTCTGGGCGATCGCACTCGGTTTCATCGTCTTCGGCGATATTCCGGATGCAGTTACTCTAACGGGCGCCGCGATCATCATCGCCTCGGGCATCTACACGCTCTACCGCGAGCGCAAGGTCGGCAAGAAGAAGATGGCGGCCCAGAGCACCGGGCCAAGCATGGCACCTGACGGGCTCTGAAACGCATCGGGGATTGCCCCGGCCGCCATGCCGGAGAATATTTAGCGTATTAACTTTTTCGAATCGGAATGCCATGCCGTCCTTCCCAAACCGGGTCACGCCTCCGCACATCGTGACGTTGACGCTGTCGGCCTCCATCGGCCCGCTGGCGATGAACATGTTCCTCCCGTCGCTTCCGGGAATGGCGCGGTATTTCGCCGCCGATTACTCGGTCATGCAGCTGACGGTAACCCTCTACCTGTTTTCACAGGCCTTCATCCAGCTGTTCATCGGCCCGGCCTCCGACCGCTTCGGCCGCCGGCCGGTAATGCTGTTTTCGCTGATCACCTTCGTCATCGGCACCATCGTCGCGCTGTTTGCGCCGACAATCGAAGTGCTGCTCTTCGCCCGCGTGCTGCAAGCTTTTGCGGCAGGAGGCATGGTGCTGGCCCGTGCCATGGTTCGCGACACGGTCGCCACCAACGAGGCGGCGAGCAAGATTGCTTACATCACCATGGGCATGGCCTTCGTGCCAACTATTACGCCTGTGATCGGCGGGATGCTCGACGTCGCCTATGGCTGGCAGGCTTCCTTCATTACCATGCTTGCCTTTGGCATCCTCAGCATTGTCCTGGTCTGGATAGACCTTGGCGAGACGAACCGGGTGCGTTCCTCCAGCATGGCGGCCCAGTTCCGCAGCTATCCGGAGTTGCTGACGTCGCGCCGCTTCTGGGGTTATTCCGCCACGGCCGCCTTCACGACCGGCACCTTCTTCGCCTTCCTCGGCGGCGGCCCGTTCGTCGCAACAGAAATCCTCGGCCTCGGCCCCGCCGCCTACGGCTTCTATTTCGGCATCATGTCGATGGGCTACATCATCGGCAACTTCCTGTCGGGCCGCTACACCATGCGGCTCGGTGTCGATGTGATGATGCTGAGCGGCAATGCCCTCGCCCTCGTTGCGATGATCGTCTCACTCATCCTCTTCTTCGCCGGATTCGACCACCCGCTGTCGCTGTTCCTGCCCGCAGGGCTCGTCGGCGTCGGCAACGGCCTTGCGCTACCCAGCACCAATGCGGGCATCGTCAGCGTGCGCCCGCATCTTGCCGGTAGCGCGTCGGGCCTCGGCGGCGCGTTGCAGATTGCCGGCGGCGCGGCTCTGTCCGTGATGGCGGGGCTGCTGATCTCGCGCGAAACGGGTCCCTACCCGCTCCTCTGGCTGATGGTGATTTCGTCCTTTGCATCCGTGCTGACTTCCCTGTACGTCAGGAGTGTATCCAGAAGGCAGGAGCACGGTTGAGGCAGGTCGTGGAACAGCGGGTCATCGGCATCTCGGGCTGGAAGAACTCGGGCAAGACGACACTGACGGAGCGGTTGGTCGCGGAGCTCACCGCCCGGGGCCGCAAGGTCTCAACCATCAAGCACGCCCATCACGACGCCGATGTCGACCACGAAGGCACCGACAGTTTTCGCCACCGCGCCGCAGGTGCGAGCGAGGTTCTGCTGGCGACTGGCCGCCGCTGGGCGCTGATGCACGAGCTGCGTGACGAGGGAGAGCCGGCGCTCGAGGAGCTGCTGGTGAAACTCTCGCCCTGCGACATCGTTCTGGTCGAGGGCTTCAAGAAAGACGCGCATCCGAAGATCGAGGTCAGGCGGCTGGAAGCGCGCTTCCGCTCGCCGCTGCCCGCGTCCATGAACATCATCGCCATCGCGGCGGATCATGAGGTCGGGGACGCTACGGTCCCCGTCTTCGACCTGAACGACATTTCTGCGATCGCCGACTTCATCGAAGGGGCGGCTGGACTTGCACGACACGGATAGGAGGAGCGGATGGCAAAGGTTGCGTTTCTTGGATTGGGCGTCATGGGTTATCCGATGGCGCGGCACCTCGCGGAAAAGGGCGGCCATGTGGTGACGGTCTACAACCGCACCAAGGCGAAGGCAGAAAAGTGGGTCGCCGAGAATGGTGGCCACTTCGCCAGAACGCCCGCTGAGGCTGCACGGGACCAGGATTTCGTCTTCGCCTGCGTCGGCAACGACAATGACCTGCGCGAAGTGACGCTCGGCCCGGATGGTGCCTTCAGCACCATGAAGAAGGGCGCGATCTTCATCGACAACACCACCGCCTCGGCCGAAGTGGCGCGAGAGCTCTATGCGGCCGCGAAGGAGCGCGGCTTCGACTTCATCGACGCGCCGGTTTCCGGCGGCCAGGCTGGCGCCGAAAACGGCGTGCTCACCGTCATGTGCGGCGGCGATGAGGATGTCTTCAACCGTGCCCGGCCCGTGATCGACGCGTATGCACGCATGGTCGGCCTGATGGGCCCCGTCGGTTCCGGCCAACTCACCAAGATGGTCAACCAGATCTGCATTGGCGGCTTGCTGCAGGGCCTCGCCGAAGGCATCCACTTCGGCAAGAAGGCGGGCCTCGACATCGAGAAGGTGGTTGAGGTGATCTCGAAAGGCGCAGCGGGCTCGTGGCAGATGGAGAACCGCCACAAGACGATGAACGAGGGCCGCTACGACTTCGGCTTCGCGATCGACTGGATGCGCAAGGACCTCGCGATCTGCCTTGGGGAAGCCGACCGCAACGGCGCCAAGCTCCCGGTCACCGCGCTGATCGACCAGTTCTACAAGGAAGTGCAGGAGATGGGAGGCGGCCGCTGGGACACATCGGCCCTGCTCGCCCGCCTCGAAAAGTAATCAGGCCGAAAGCGCCTGGCAGGTCTTCAGGGCGGCGTCGAAATCGCGCCGCCTGTTTCTTTCGCGCTCCATAGCCTCGGCGTCCTCGCCCCAGTGCTCGGAGGTCCAGCGCTCGTCGAGATGCGCGGCTTCCCACACATCGTCGGCCGAGAACGCGCCGGCTTCAGCCGCCAGCGCCAGCAGCGCCGAGCCGGTGATCGACGTCATGGTGTGGATTGCAGCAAGCCGGAACGGCTCCTCACGCTGCAGCAGCCAGTTGCGTATCGCGTCCAGCGTCTCCGCCGGCTGCTCTACGTGCATGACGCCTTCGGCCAGGTAGAAGCGCGCGCCGAGCGCGGTCTTCGCCCATTCCAGAACCGGATCCCAAGTTTTGCTCTGGCGCTCGACCAGCCGTTCGGGGCCTTCGGCGCGGTAGCAGAGCAGGTCGGACGAGGCGTACTTCACCACGTCTTCCAGCACCGCGCGCATTTCCGGCAGCACGCCGTCGATCGCCGAGTTGGCAAGGCGCAGCACCGGCATGCTGATCGGGACGATGTGCTCATCCTGCGCGGCGAACTCGTCAGCGACCAGCTTTGCCAGCGCCTCGGTGGGAAGCGCGAGCACTGCCCTTCCCGGCGTGCGCACCGGACGGCCGTCGAGCTGGACGGCAAAGCCTTCACCCACCACGGCCACCGCCGCTTCCTTGTAGAACCGCTTCGGGTATTGCGGCTTCAGGCTCGCCTGCGCGCGCTTGATCGGATCCGGATCTTTCGGGTCCGGAATGTCACCGTCAAACAGGCCGCTCATCATTCTTCCTCTGCAGTTGCCTCATCAAAGCCGAGCAGGTTCCAGCTCTGGCGCATGTGCGGCGGCAGCGGCGCGGTGATGTCGATCACGCCCTTGCCATCCGGATGCGGGATAACGATCCGGCGCGCATGCAGATGTAGTCGATTCTGGATTCCGCCCGGAAATTCCCAGTTGGTGTCCGCCTCGAAGTACTTTGGGTCGCCGATTATCGGGCAACCGATATGGGCGGCGTGGACGCGCAGCTGGTGCGTGCGGCCGGTATGCGGCTCCATCTCCAGCCAGGTCAGCGACTGGCCGGCCTGGTCGACGATGCGGTAGTTGGAGACTGCGTGATCGGCCCCGTCCTCGCCATGCTTGGCGATGCGGACACGGTCACCATCCGGAGTCTGTTCCTTGACCAGCCAGGTCGAGATGCGGCCTTCCCGCTTCTTCGGCACGCCCTTAACGAGAGCCCAGTAGGTCTTCTGGGCATCGCGGCCCCGAAACGCCTCAGCAAGCTTCATCGCGGCAAGGCGCGAGCGGGCAACGACCAGCACGCCAGACGTATCGCGGTCGAGACGATGCACCAGGCGCGGCTTTTCGCCCTTCTTGTTGCGGAATGCTTCCAGCATGTCGTCGACATGGCGCACGACGCCCGAGCCGCCCTGCACCGCAAGACCGGATGGCTTGTTGAAAACGAACACGGACGGGTCTTCGTACAGCATCATCTTCCGGAGGACGGAGCCGTCGTCCTGGCTGCGGATGCTCTTTGCCGTAAGCGGCTCGTCGCCCTTCCGGTCGACGCCGAGCGGGGGAACGCGCACGACCTGCCCAGGCTCAAGCCGGGTGTCGGTCTTGGCGCGGCCGCCATCGACGCGGATCTGTCCCGAGCGCAGCAGCTTCTGCAGGTGCCCGAAGCCGAGCCCCGGAAAATGTGTCTTGAACCAGCGATCGAGTCGCATGCCCGCCTCGCCCTGCTCGACGGTAATCTGTTCTACGCCTGCCATGTGGTGCCAACCTTCGTATCAAGCGGGCCAGATAGCATCAGGCGAGCAATTTCGCGAGCCACAAAGCGAAAATGGCCTGTTTGTAGCTGGGGGGCGGCTAATGTGCCTTCATTACAGACCACGCGCTACCCCCTGCCTCCTTTGTCATGCCACGCGGTTCCACGCTCATTTCCGCCCTCGTCATCCTCGGCCTTGAGCCGAGGATCCTGTGTGTTTGCTGAGGTGTAGAATGGTTGCGGGAAGGAGGCCGCTGGCATCCTGGTCGCCTCCGCTTGGGAAAGCAGACCGTGGCATGGCCTGGCCCCTTCCCGCAGTGCTGCTTTGAACCTGAACAGTTGCACGAGGCTGCTTACCCAGACCTCGCACCACAGGAACAGGCCCCATGACCTTACACCCAAACTTCATCGGCTGCGACGTCTCCAAGGAC
>Ga0180223_1001802_pt1 | contig 14913 bp, 27 predicted proteins | sample eDN5th30CKraftOP_FD_151337 | JGI IMG/M metagenome (GOLD analysis project Ga0180223, IMG submission 151337) | Enriched Organic Plus compost microbial communities from Emeryville, California, USA - eDNA 5th pass 30_C Kraft OP (version 2) (version 2) ...
GGCGACAACATCACCGTTGACGTCGAGCTGATCGTTCCGATCGCGATGGAAGAGCGCCTGCGCTTCGCTATCCGTGAAGGCGGCCGCACCGTCGGCGCCGGCATCGTCGCCGCGATCATCGAGTAAGAAGAATAAGGGTCTGTCGCGGGCGTGGCTTCGGCTTCTGCCCGCGCCCGCGGAAGACTTGAAGGAACCGACCAGATGAACGGACAGAATATCCGCATCCGCCTCAAAGCGTTCGACCACCGTGTCCTGGACGCATCGACGCGGGAGATCGTGTCGACGGCTAAGCGCACCGGCGCGAACGTACGCGGGCCCATTCCGCTGCCGACGCGGATCGAGAAATTTACCGTAAACCGCTCGCCGCACATTGACAAAAAGAGCCGGGAGCAGTTTGAGATGCGCACCCACAAGCGACTCCTCGATATTGTGGATCCGACCCCGCAGACTGTCGACGCTCTCATGAAGCTCGACCTGGCCGCTGGCGTCGACGTCGAGATCAAGCTCTAGGGAGCATAACCATGAGCCGGACGGGCGTGTTCGCCCGAATGGCTCCTCTGAAGGAAAGAACTGATGCGTTCAGGTGTTATCGCACAGAAGATCGGGATGACGCGCGTCTACAATGACGCGGGCGAACACGTGCCTGTCACCGTTCTCCGCATGGAGAACTGCCAGGTCGTGGCGCAGCGTACCCAGGAAAAGAACGGCTATACCGCCGTGCAGCTCGGTGTCGGGCTCGCCAAGGTGAAGAACACGTCCAAGGCTCTGCGCGGTCATTTCGCCACTGCCTCGGTCGAGCCGAAGGCGAAGGTCGCGGAATTCCGCGTCTCTCCGGAAAACCTCATCGAGGTTGGCGCCGAGATCACTGCCGATCACTTCGTCGTTGGCCAGAAGGTCGATGTGACGGGTACCTCGATCGGTAAGGGTTTCCAGGGTGTCATGAAGCGCCACAACTTCGGTGGTGGTCGTGCATCCCACGGTAACTCGGTTTCGCACCGCTCGCACGGTTCGACTGGTCAGCGCCAGGACCCGGGTAAGGTGTTCAAGGGCAAGAAGATGGCCGGTCACATGGGTGCTACCCGCGTGACGACCCAGAACCTCGAGGTTGTTTCGACCGACGCAGAGCGCGGCCTGATTCTGGTCCGCGGCGCGGTTCCGGGTTCCAAGGGCGCCTGGATCTATGTGCGTGACGCCGTCAAGGCGACGCTGCCGGAAAATGCGCCGAAGCCGGCGGCGATCCGGACGAATGCAGCCCCGGCGGCTGAGACCGCTCCGGTCACCGAGGGAGCAGAGTAATGGACGTCAAGATTACCACGCTTGCTGGCGACGCAGCTGGCAATATCAAGCTGTCGGAAGAGATCTTCGGTCTTGATCCGCGCGAGGACATCCTGCAGCGCGTCGTTCGCTGGCAGCTGGCCAAGAAGCAGCAGGGCACGCACCAGTCGCAGAGCCGCGCTGACGTTTCCCGCACCGGCGCGAAGATGTACAAGCAGAAGGGTACGGGCCGCGCTCGTCACTCGTCGGCTCGTGCACCGCAGTTCCGCGGCGGTGGCAAGGCTCACGGCCCGGTTGCACGCAGCCACGCTCACGACCTTCCGAAGAAGGTCCGCGCGCTCGGCCTTAAGCACGCTCTGTCGGCCAAGGCCAAGGGTGAGAACCTGATCATCATCGATGATCTGGCTCTGTCCGAGCCGAAGACGAAGGCTCTCGTCGCGAACTTCGCGAAGCTGGGCCTGAGCAACGCACTCGTGATCGGCGGCGCTGAGCTTGACGCAAACTTCAAGCGCGCTGCAGCGAACATTCCGAACATCGATGTCCTGCCGATCCAGGGTATCAACGTCTACGACATTCTGCGTCGCGGCAAGCTCGTCCTCTCGAAGGCAGCTGTCGAGGCTCTGGAGGAGCGGTTCTCAAATGACTGATCTTCGCCACTACGACGTAATCGTCTCCCCGGCGATCACCGAGAAGTCCACCCTGGCTTCGGAAAACAACCAGGTGGTCTTCAACGTGGCCCGCAAGGCTTCGAAGCCGGAGATCAAGGCTGCGGTTGAGGCGCTGTTCGGCGTCAAGGTTACCGCGGTTAACACGCTCGTTCGCAAGGGCAAGGTGAAGCGCTTCCGCGGCACCATTGGCAAGCAGAGCGACGTCAAGAAGGCTGTCGTCACGCTGGCTGAAGGCCAGTCGATCGACGTCACGACCGGACTGTAAGGATCGGAACGATGGCATTGAAACACTTTAATCCGATTACGCCTGGTACTCGCCAGCTCGTAATCGTGGACCGTTCCGGTCTCTACAAGGGTAAGCCGGTCAAGGGTCTGACTGAGGGTCTCGTCAAGAAGGGCGGCCGTAACAACTACGGCCGCGTGACCGCCCGCTTCATCGGTGGTGGTCACAAGCGTTCGTATCGCCTGGTCGACTTCAAGCGTCGCAAGTTCCACGTTTCGGCCACCGTGGAGCGTCTCGAGTACGACCCGAACCGTACGGCGTTCATCGCCCTCATCAAGTATGACGACGGTGAGCTGTCCTACATCCTGGCTCCGCAGCGCCTTGCTGTCGGTGACAAGGTCGTCGCCGGCGAGAACGTCGACGTCAAGCCGGGCAACGCGATGCCGCTGTCGGCTATGCCGGTTGGCACGATCGTTCACAACGTCGAGCTGAAGCCGGGCAAGGGCGGTCAGATCGCCCGTTCGGCTGGCGCATACGCCCAGCTGGTCGGCCGCGACCAGGGCATGGCGATCCTGCGCCTCAACTCGGGTGAGCAGCGCGTCGTCCACGGCTCGTGCCTCGCTACGGTGGGTGCGGTGTCGAACCCGGACCACGCCAACATCAACGACGGTAAGGCCGGCCGCACGCGCTGGCGCGGCAAGCGCCCGCACACCCGCGGTGTTGCTATGAACCCGGTCGACCACCCGCACGGTGGTGGTGAGGGCCGTACCTCGGGTGGCCGTCATCCGGTTACCCCGTGGGGCAAGCCTACGAAGGGCAAGCGTACGCGCTCTAACAAGGCGACCGACAAGTTCATCATGCGCTCGCGCCATCAGCGCAAGAGCTAAGGAAAGGTACAGAACGTGACCCGTTCAGTCTGGAAAGGCCCGTTCGTCGACGGCTACCTCCTCAAGAAGGCAGAGAAGGCGCGCGAAAGCGGGCGTAATGAGGTGATCAAGATCTGGAGCCGTCGCTCCACGATCCTGCCGCAGTTCGTCGGCCTCACCTTTGGCGTCTACAATGGCCAGAAGCACATCCCGGTCTCGGTTTCCGAGGAGATGGTTGGCCACAAGTTCGGTGAGTTCTCGCCTACCCGTACCTACTACGGCCATGGCGCGGACAAGAAGGCGAAGAGGAAGTAACATGGGCAAGGCCAAAGCTCCGCGTAGGCTCGCCGACAACGAAGCGCGCGCCGTCCTGCGCACGATCCGTGTCAGCCCGCAGAAGCTGAACCTGGTTGCCGCGTTGATCCGCGGCAAGAAGGTCAGCACTGCTCTCGCCGACCTCGAATTCTCCCGCAAGCGCATCGCCGGCACCGTCAAGAAGACGCTTGAGTCGGCTATCGCTAACGCCGAAAACAACCACGACCTCGATGTCGACTCCCTCATCGTTGCTGAGGCATATGTCGGCAAGTCGATCGTCATGAAGCGCTTCCATGCCCGCGGTCGCGGTCGTGCAAGCCGGATCGAGAAGCCGTTCTCGCACCTGACGATCGTCGTTCGCGAAGTCGAAGAAGTGGAGGCCGCATAATGGGTCAGAAAATCAATCCGATCGGCCTTCGCCTCGGCATCAACCGTACCTGGGACTCCCGCTGGTACGCGAACACCGGCGAGTACGGGACGCTGCTCCATGAGGATCTGAAGATCCGCAAGTATCTCGAGAAGGAGCTGAAGCAGGCTGCCGTCTCGAAGATCGTGATCGAGCGTCCGCACAAGAAGTGCCGCGTGACCATTCACGCAGCACGCCCGGGCCTGATCATCGGCAAGAAGGGCGCCGACATCGAGAAGCTTCGCAAGAAGCTCACCGAGATGACGAAGTCCGAGACGCACCTCAACATCGTCGAGGTTCGCAAGCCGGAGATCGATGCCAAGCTGATCGCTCAGTCGATCACGCAGCAGCTGGAGCGCCGTGTGGCATTCCGTCGCGCCATGAAGCGTGCTGTCCAGTCGGCTATGCGTCTGGGCGCCGAGGGCATCCGTATCAACTGCTCGGGTCGCCTGGGCGGTGCGGAAATCGCCCGCATGGAGTGGTACCGCGAGGGCCGCGTTCCGCTGCACACCCTGCGTGCGGACGTCGACTACGGCACGGCTGAGGCTCACACCGCTTACGGCACCTGCGGCGTCAAGGTCTGGGTGTTCAAGGGCGAGATCCTCGAGCACGATCCGATGGCTTCGGAGCGTAGGGCTGTCGAGGGCGATCAGCAGCAGGCCGGTGGAAACCGCCGCCGCGAGAACGCCTAAGCATAGGAATTTTGGAGAAGAACGATGCTGCAGCCAAAGCGCACAAAGTTCCGTAAGCAGTTCAAGGGCCGCATTCACGGCGCTGCCAAGGGTGGTACCGACCTGAACTTCGGCGGCTACGGCCTGAAGGCTCTCGAGCCCAACCGCGTTACTGCCCGCGAGATCGAAGCCGCTCGTCGTGCGATCACTCGCCAGATGAAGCGTCAGGGCCGCGTTTGGATCCGGGTTTTCCCGGATCTCCCGGTTACCGCGAAGCCGACCGAAGTCCGCATGGGTAAGGGTAAGGGCTCCGTCGAATACTGGGCAGCGCGCGTCAAGCCAGGCCGCGTGATGTTCGAGATCGATGGTGTGCCGGAAGACGTTGCCCGTGAGGCACTTCGTCTCGGCGCTGCCAAGCTTTCCGTACGCACGCGCTTCGTACAGCGTATTGCAGAATAAGAGGGTCCCGGATATGAAGGCGTCCGATTTGAGGGCGAAGACCCTCGACGAACTGAACGATGAGCTTGCCGCACTGAAGAAGGAGCAGTTCAACCTGCGCTTTCAGAAGGCAACCGGCCAGCTTGAGAAAACCGCACGCGTGAACCAGGTCCGTAAGGACATCGCGCGTATCAAGACGATTGCAGCGGAGAAGTCCGCTGCCAAGAAGGCTTAAGGACGAGGACCATGCCGAAGCGCATCATGCAGGGCACTGTCGTCAGTGACAAGAATGATAAGACGGTCGTCGTCAAGGTCGAGCGCCGCTTCACCCATCCGGTGATGAAGAAGGTTGTCCGTCAGAGCAAGCGCTACAAGGCGCATGACGAGGACAACTCCTGCAAGGTGGGCGACTTCGTCTTCATCCAGGAGTCGGCTCCGATCTCGAAAGACAAGCGTTGGGTTGTGATCCAGAACCAGACGCAGGAACTGGCGGCGAAAGCCGAGTAAGAAAAATTTGGACAGCCGGGCAGGGCGGGAGCCTTGCCCAAAATAAAGAAGAAGGCGGCCAGTCATGATTCAGATGCAAACAAACCTCGACGTCGCGGATAATTCCGGCGCGCGTCGTGTCATGTGCATCAAGGTGCTGGGCGGCTCGAAGCGGAAGTATGCCTCGGTTGGCGACATCATCGTCGTCTCGATCAAGGAAGCAATTCCGCGCGGCCGCGTCAAGAAGGGTGATGTGATGAAGGCGGTCGTGGTTCGCACGGCCAAGGACATCCGCCGTCCTGACGGCAGTGTGATCCGTTTCGACAGCAACGCAGCAGTGCTCGTCGACAACAAGCGGGAGCCGATCGGCACCCGTATCTTCGGGCCGGTTCCGCGCGAGCTCCGCGCGAAGAACCACATGAAGATCATCTCCCTCGCGCCTGAAGTGCTCTAAGGAGGCCGGTGAAATGCAGAAGATTCGCAAGGGCGACAAAGTCGTCGTTCTCGCCGGCAAGGACAAGGGCCGCACCGGTGAGGTTCTGAAGGTTCAGCCGAAGGACCAGAAGGCAATCGTCAGTGGCGTCAACGTGGTTGTGCGCCACCAGCGCCAGACGCAGAACCAGGAAGGTGGTCTGATCCGCAAGGAAGCTCCGATCCACTTGTCCAACATTGCAGTGGTCGACCCGAAGGACGGCAAGACGCCGACCCGCGTCGGCTTCGAGATCCGCGACGGCAAGAAGGTGCGTGTCGCGAAGCGCTCGGGAGAAGTCATCAATGGCTGACCAGAAGTACGAGCCGCGGCTCAAGACCCTGTACCGTGAGCAGATCCGCAAGGCGCTCCAGGATCAGTTCAACTACGCCAACGAGATGCAGATTCCGCGTCTCGACAAGGTCGTGATCAACATGGGCGTCGGCGAGGCCACGGGCGACTCGAAGAAGCCTTCGGTCGCCGCCGAGGACCTGAGCCTGATCGCCGGCCAGAAGGCCGTCGTCACCCGTGCCCGCAACTCGATTGCAGGCTTCAAGGTGCGTGAAGGCATGCCGATCGGCGCGAAGGTCACCCTTCGTTCGGATCGCATGTACGAATTCATTGACCGCCTGGTCACGATCGCGCTGCCGCGCGTTCGCGACTTCCGCGGCCTCAATGCAAAGAGCTTCGATGGTCGTGGCAACTTCGCCATGGGCATCAAGGAGCACATCGTGTTCCCCGAGATCAACTACGACAAGGTCGATCAGGTTTGGGGAATGGACATCATCGTTTGTACGACTGCCAAGACGGACGACGAGGCTCGGGCTCTGCTCAAGGCCTTCAACTTCCCATTCCGGCAGTAACGGCAGCGAACAAAGGAACCTGAAATGGCAAAGACCAGCTCAGTAGAAAAGAACAATCGGCGCCGGAAGCTCGTCGACCAGTATGCTGCCAAGCGTGCAGCGCTGAAGGCGATCATCATGGATCAGTCCAAGCCGATGGAAGAGCGCTTCCGCGCGCAGCTCAAGCTGTCCGCGCTTCCGCGTAACTCGGCGAAGACCCGCATTCGCAATCGTTGCGAAGTCACCGGCCGCCCGCGCGCATTCTACCGCAAGCTCAAGATGAGCCGTGTGGCGCTGCGCGAACTCGGCAACAACGGCCTGATTCCCGGCCTTGTCAAGTCGAGCTGGTAAGGAGGACCAAAGATGTCCCTTAGTGATCCCCTCGGCGATATGCTCACCCGCATTCGCAACGCCTATGGCCGCCGCAAGACCACCGTTACCACGCCGGCTTCGAACCTGCGTGCCCGCGTGCTGGACGTCATGAAGGCCGAAGGCTACATCCGCGACTACGCAATGGTCGACTACGAGAACGGCAAGTCGGAGCTTGAGATCGAACTCAAGTACTACGAAGGCCAGCCGGTGATCCGCGAGATCGCCCGCGTCTCCAAGCCGGGCCGCCGCGTGTATGTTTCGGTCAAGTCTATCCCGTCCGTGGCCAACGGCCTCGGCATCTCGATCCTGTCGACTCCCAAGGGCGTGATGGCTGATCATCAGGCTCGTGAGCAGAATGTCGGCGGCGAGGTGCTGTGCCAGATCTTCTGATCGGCCGGCGGAACAATAGAAGGACGAGGACCGAAACATGTCTCGTATTGGTAAGAAGCCCGTACAGGTGCCCGCCGGCGTGACCGCTACGGTCGACGGCCAGACGGTCACCGCGAAGGGCCCGAAAGGCGAACTGAAGTTCGTCGTCAATGACGAAGTTCTGGTCAAGCTGGATAACGGCGAGATCTCCGTTTCTCCGCGCGACAACTCCAAGGATGCGCGTTCCAAGTGGGGCATGTCCCGTACTCAGATCGCGAACATCCTGACCGGCGTGAAGGACGGCTTCGAGCGTCGCCTCGAGATCAACGGCGTGGGTTACCGCGCCGCCATGCAGGGCAAGAACCTGCAGCTGTCTCTTGGCTTCAGCCACGAAGTCGTCTATGAGGCGCCCGCAGGCATCACGCTCGCGACTCCGAAGCCGACGGAAATCGTCGTCACCGGTATCGACAAGCAGGTTGTCGGCCAGGTTGCGGCTGAGATCCGCAAGTACCGCGGTCCCGAGCCTTACAAGGGCAAGGGCGTGCGTTACGCCGGCGAGCGCATCGTGCGCAAAGACGGCAAGAAGAAGTAATATCAGCGCCACGAGGCGCGGTTGCGGGAGCCCGGCCTATGCCGGGCTACCGCATATGGCCGTCCTCGTTTTACAAGGCAAGGAATACGAATTATGGCTTCCAAGGACTCCATCAAGCGCCGCGCCGCGCGCGTTCGCCGTCAGATCAAGAAGGTCGCCGGCGAGCGTCCGCGTCTGTCCGTGCATCGCTCGTCGAAGCACATCTACGCGCAGATCATCGACGACTCGAAGGGCCATACCCTGGCTGCCGCTTCGACCCTCGACAAGGAACTGCGCGACGCGCTGAAGACCGGCGCTGACGTTGCTGCCGCTGCCGCTGTCGGCAAGCTGGTTGCCGAGCGCGCTGTCAAGGCCGGCGTCAAGGAAGTCGTCTTCGACCGCGGCCCGTTCATCTACCACGGCCGCGTCAAGGCCCTGGCTGATGCTGCCCGCGAAGGCGGTCTGAGCTTCTAATTTCGCTGCTGGGCTTCGGCCCGGCATTTTCACAACCCGTGCTCCGGAAAAGAATAAGGATCAGGACATGGCACAGGATCGTAGGGAAGGTGGCCGCGAACGCAACCGTGACCGCGAAGAGCGTGACGACGGTTTCGTCGATAAGCTCGTCCACATCAACCGCGTCGCCAAGGTGGTGAAGGGCGGCCGTCGTTTCGGCTTTGCTGCTCTCGTCGTCGTTGGCGACCAGAAGGGGCGCGTCGGCTTCGGCCACGGCAAGGCACGTGAGGTGCCGGAGGCAATCCGCAAGGCAACCGAGGCTGCCAAGCGCGATCTGATCTTCGTCCCGCTGCGTGGCGGCCGTACGCTGCACCACGACGTTCAGGGCCGTCACGGCGCAGGCCGCGTCCTGCTGCGTACTGCCAAGCCCGGTACCGGTATCATCGCCGGTGGCCCGATGCGCGCTGTCTTCGAGACGCTCGGCATTCAGGACGTCGTCGCCAAGTCGATGGGTTCGTCGAACCCGTACAACATGGTTCGCGCCACGTTCGACGCGCTGAAGAACCAGCTGCATCCGAAGGATGTCGCTGCACAGCGCGGCATCAAGTACTCGGTCCTGCAGTCGCGCCGCGGCACTGCCGTGTCGGCTGACGAATAAGGAGAGACGCGATCATGGCAAACAAGCAGGGCAAAACCCTCGTTGTGGAGCAGATCGGCAGCCCCATCCGCCGTCCGGTGGAACAGCGCGCTACGCTGATCGGCCTGGGTCTTAACAAGATGCACCGTCGTTCGACGCTGGAGGACACTCCGGCTGTTCGCGGCATGATTTCGAAGGTGCGCCACCTCGTCCGTATCGTGGACGAGGCGTAAAGCGCTGGAGCGACTGATATGAAACTGAACGAACTGCGTACTGTCGAGGGTTCGACCAAGGCGCGCAAGCGCGTCGGCCGCGGCATCGGCTCCGGCTCCGGCAAGACCGGCGGCCGTGGCGTCAAGGGTCAGAAGTCGCGCTCGGGCGTTTCCGTGAACGGTTTCGAGGGTGGCCAGATGCCGCTGTACCGGCGTCTGCCGAAGCGCGGCTTCAAGAACCCGTCGGCGAAGGACTTCAACGAAGTCACGCTCGGCCGCGTTCAGGCTGCGATCGACGCTGGCAAGCTCGACCCGAAGGAAACCATCACCGCTGAGGCTCTGGTCAAGGCTGGTGTTCTTCGTCGCGTCAAGGATGGCGTCCGCGTCATCGGCGGCGGCGAGCTCAAGGCAAAGGTTGCCTTCGAGGTTGCTGGTGCCTCCAAGCCGGCCATCGAACAGGTCGAAAAGGCCGGTGGTTCGGTGAAGCTGCCGGAAGTGGCTGCTGCCGAGTAAATCGGTTTAGTCAGGCGGCGGTTTGTCCCTGCACATGGTCGATCGAAAAGTGACGATCTGGCCTGTGCATGTGCAAACCGCCGCTTGCATCTTTTCCGGCCGGAGCCTATCTCGTGGCTTCGGCAACACAGGGCCGCGCCGCTTAGCGGGCCTCGCTGTGTGACGTTACGGAGATAGTTTATGGCATCGGCAGCGGAACAGCTTGCTTCCAACCTGAATTTTGCGGCCTTTGCCAAGGCCGAAGACTTGAAGAAGCGCATCTGGTTTACTCTCGGCGCGCTGCTCGTCTACCGGCTCGGCACCTACATTCCCATGCCGGGTATCAATCCGCAGGCTTTCGCGCAGGCGTTCCAGCAGCAGTCGGGCGGCGTGCTCGGCATGTTCAACATGTTCGCCGGCGGCGCCGTCGAGCGCATGGCCATCTTCGCGCTCGGCATCATGCCCTACATTTCTGCCTCAATTATTGTTCAGCTGATGACGTCGGTCGTGCCGGCGCTCGAGCAGTTGAAGAAGGAAGGCGAGCAGGGCCGCAAGATCATCAACCAGTACACCCGCTACGGCACGGTCCTCCTGGCAGTCGTTCAGGCTTACGGCATTTCCGTCGGCCTTGAGTCGGGCAACCAGATCGTTACCGATCCGGGCTGGTTCTTCCGCCTGACCGCTGTCATCACGCTGGTCGGCGGCACCATGTTCCTGATGTGGCTCGGCGAGCAGATCACCGCGCGCGGCATCGGTAACGGCATTTCGCTCATCATCTTCTCGGGCATCGTCGCAGGCCTTCCGTCGGCCCTCGGCGGCACCCTCGAGCTTGGCCGTACCGGCGCGTTGTCGACCGGCATCATTCTCGCCATCCTGGTTCTGGCGGTCGTGCTGGTCGCGATCATCGTCTTCTTCGAGCGTGCGCAGCGCCGCCTTCTGATCCAGTATCCGAAGCGTCAGGTCGGCAACCGCATGTTCCAGGGCGATACTTCGCACCTGCCGCTCAAGCTCAATACGTCTGGCGTCATCCCGGCGATCTTCGCGTCATCGCTGCTGCTGCTGCCGGCGACGCTTGCAGGCTTCGCCGACACGACGACGCTGCCGACCTGGGCTAGCTCCATTCTCGCTGCGCTTGGTCACGGCCAGCCGCTCTACATGCTGCTGTATGCCGGCCTGATTGCGTTCTTCGCGTTCTTCTACACGGCGATCGTCTTCAATCCGAAGGACACCGCCGAGCAGCTCAAGAAGCACTCTGGCTTCATCCCGGGCTACCGTCCGGGCGAGCGCACCGCGGAATACATCGATTACGTGCTCACCCGCATCACGCTGATCGGTGCTGTGTATCTTGTGTTTGTCTGCCTCATACCCGAGTTTCTGATTTCTGCGACGGGTGTCCCGTTCTACCTCGGTGGAACGTCGCTCCTGATCGTGGTCAATGTGACGCTGGACACCGTGTCACAGATTCAGGGCCATCTGATCGCGCATCAGTATGAGGGGCTGATCAAGAAGTCGAAGCTTCGCGGAGGAAAGAGGGGACGATGAGACTTATTCTTCTCGGGCCGCCCGGTGCTGGTAAGGGCACGCAGGCGCAGCGGCTTGTTGCAAAGTACGGAATTCCGCAGCTCTCCACCGGCGACATGCTGCGCGCGGCCGTGGCAAACGGCACCGAAATTGGCAAGCGCGCCAAGGCGGTGATGGATGCAGGCGAGCTGGTTTCGGACGAGATCGTCAACGCGATCGTCGCCGAGCGAATCGACCAGCCGGACTGCGCCGGGGGCTTCATCCTCGACGGATATCCGCGCACGCTCGCCCAGGCCGATGCCGTTTCGGACATGCTTGCCGAGCGCGGCATGCTTCTCGATGCGGTGATCGAGTTGGTCGTTGACGACAAGGCTCTGGTTGGTCGCATCATCAACCGCGCCGAGGAAGCCAAGGCTGCCGGTCAGCCGGTCCGCAAGGACGACAACCCCGAAGTGTTCGAGGAGCGTCTGCGCGAGTACTACAAGAAGACCGCGCCGCTGATCGGCTACTACTATGCGAACGACCAGCTGCGGCAGGTCGACGGCATGGCGCCGATCGATGAGGTGACGAAACAGATCGAGGCGCTTCTGCCCCGGTAAATCTTTGCGGCACACGATGTGCCGCAAAGAGTTGACTTCCGCTGTGTTCCGGAATACAGCGGCGCGACTTCCATTCAGGCGTAGAATTGGCGGTCCTTCGGGCCGCTCGTCGGTTTTGAAGCAGAGAATGCCCGCAAGGGCCGGCCTCCACCGGACGCGGGAAAACGAAACCGCCGTCGTGATCCCCAGGACACGCCGGCCCAAATGGAGAATGACATGGCTCGTATAGCCGGCGTTAATATCCCGACCAACAAGCGCGTCATCATCGCGCTGCAGTACATCCACGGCATTGGCGCAAAGTTCGCCGCCGAGATCGTCGAGAAGGTCGGTATTCCGCTCGACCGTCGCGTCAACCAGCTGACCGACGCTGAAGTACTCGCGATTCGCGAGACGATCGACCGCGACTACCAGGTCGAGGGCGATCTGCGTCGTGAAGTTGCGATGAACATCAAGCGCCTGATGGACCTCGGCTGCTACCGCGGCCTGCGTCACCGCCGTTCGCTGCCGGTTCGTGGTCAGCGCACGCACACCAACGCCCGCACCCGCAAGGGCCCGGCGAAGGCTATCGCAGGCAAGAAGAAGTAATAAGACACGGATTTTGGCCAGTGGCCGGCTGATGCCGACTGCCGCTGGCCAAGGTGTAGCCGCTGGTACTACGGCGGCGTTGATATCAAACGGAAGGACCATTCATGGCCAAGGAAGTAGCGCGCATTCGCCGTCGCGAGCGCAAGAACATCTCGACGGGCGTTGCGCACGTCAATTCGACCTTCAACAACACCATGATCACCATCACCGACGCGCAGGGCAACGCGATTGCCTGGTCGTCGGCCGGTGCTCAGGGCTTCAAGGGTTCGCGTAAGTCGACCCCGTTCGCGGCTCAGGTTGCTGCTGAGGACGTTGCCCGCAAGGCGCAGGAACATGGCATGCGCACCCTCGAAGTCGAGGTTTGCGGCCCGGGCTCGGGTCGTGAGTCGGCCCTGCGTGCGCTGCAGGCTGCAGGCTTCACGATCACCTCGATCCGTGACGTCACGCCGATCCCGCACAACGGCTGCCGTCCGCGCAAGAAGCGCCGCGTCTGAGCATTTCACCTACCCGATGAGCTCCTTCGGGCGCTCCTCTCGAGGTTTCCACTGATGCCCGGCACGATTGGATGGTGTCGGGGAATGGAAGGAAGACCTGAATGATTCAGAAAAACTGGCAGGAACTCATCAAGCCGAACAAGATCGAGTTCACGACAAAGGGCAATACCGTGACCACTCTGGTTGCGGAGCCGCTTGAGCGTGGCTACGGCCTTACGCTTGGCAACGCGCTTCGCCGCGTCCTCCTGTCGTCCCTGCGCGGCGCAGCCGTGACCGCAGTTCAGATCGACGGCGTTCTCCACGAGTTCTCGTCGATCAACGGTGTTCGTGAAGACGTCACCGACATCGTCCTCAACATCAAGGAAATCGCTATCCGCATGGAAGGCGAGGGCCCGAAGCGCATGGTCGTGCGCAAGCAGGGTCCTGGTGTTGTGACGGCTGGTGACATCCAGACCGTGGGCGACGTCGAGATCCTCAATCCGGATCACGTCCTGTGCACCCTCGACGAGGGCGCAGAGATCCGCATGGAGTTCACGGTCGACACCGGTAAGGGCTACGTCCCTGCTGAGCGCAACCGCGCCGAAGATGCTCCGATCGGCCTCATCCCGGTCGATAGCCTCTACTCGCCGGTCAAGAAGGTTTCGTACAAGGTTGAGAACACCCGTGAGGGCCAGGTTCTCGACTACGACAAGCTGACGATGACCATCGAGACCAACGGCGCCGTGTCCGGTGAGGACGCAGTGGCTTTCGCTGCTCGCATCCTGCAGGACCAGCTCAGCCTGTTCGTCAACTTCGAAGAGCCGCAGAAGGAAGTCGCTTCCGAGCAGGTTACCGAACTCGCGTTCAACCCTGCGCTGCTCAAGAAGGTGGACGAGCTCGAACTGTCGGTTCGCTCGGCAAACTGCCTCAAGAACGACAACATCGTTTACATCGGCGACCTGATCCAGAAGACGGAAGCCGAGATGCTTCGCACGCCGAATTTCGGCCGCAAGTCGCTGAACGAGATCAAGGAAGTCCTCGCTGCCATGGGCCTGCACCTCGGTATGGAAGTGCCGGACTGGCCGCCGGAAAACATCGAAGATCTCGCAAAGCGTTACGAAGACCAATACTGAGGCATAAGCCTCTAAGAGAAGGAGTAGGCCAATGCGCCACGGAAAATCCGGTCGCCGTCTCGGCCGCACTGTCAGCCACCGCAAGGCGCTGTTCTCGAACATGGCTGCCTCGCTGATCGAGCACGAGCAGATCACCACCACCCTGCCGAAGGCGAAGGAACTTCGCCCGATCGTTGAGAAGCTTGTCACTCTCGGCAAGCGCGGCGATCTGCACGCTCGCCGTCAGGCTGCCGCTGCCATCGGTTCGGAAGCAGCTGCGAAGCGTCTGTTCGACGTCATCGCCCCGCGTTACGCCACCCGCAACGGCGGCTACCTGCGCATCATGAAGGCGGGCTTCCGCTTCGGCGATAACGCACCGATGGCTGTCATCGAGTTCGTTGACCGCGACACCTCGGCCAAGGGCGCTGCCGACCGCGCACGCGTCGAGGCTGAGCAGGCTGAGGAAGAAGCAGCGGCATAAGCCGCTGTCTCATCCGAGACTTTTGGGGAAGGGGCCTTCGGGCCCCTTCTTTCGTTTTGGGAGAAGGGGCGGACATTTTTGTGAAGTGGCGGCGCGCGGTCTGTGGGTGGGCAGGCAGGTAGGCGGAAAGCTTGGTTTTTCAGCGCCGATTATCGCACAGGTGTTCAGGCATGGATCCTCGGGTCGAGCCCGAGGATGACGATGTTGGAACGTCCGTGTCTCTGTGAAAAGGCGGCAAGCCCGCTTCAGGTGAGAACGGCGGTGGAAAACTAGACCACGGTAGCGGCGGGATTGTCTCGCTGCGGGCGGCGCAAAAGTCGTCCACTTTTTCCCTTTTCTGCGTGGCGCAGGGAGGGACGAGGGATCTACACCGTGGA
>Ga0180223_1001804_pt1 | contig 14908 bp, 17 predicted proteins | sample eDN5th30CKraftOP_FD_151337 | JGI IMG/M metagenome (GOLD analysis project Ga0180223, IMG submission 151337) | Enriched Organic Plus compost microbial communities from Emeryville, California, USA - eDNA 5th pass 30_C Kraft OP (version 2) (version 2) ...
GGTCAAGGATGTGGATGGGCAGAAGGCGATGGACCTGATGCAAAAGCCCGGATCGACCATCGTCAACAGCCGCGACGTGACCACCGGGGAAACCGCGCTGCATCTGGTCGTCGCCCGGCGCGACAATACGTGGCTGAGCTTCCTGCTGTCGAAAGACGCCAATCCCAACCTGACCGACAATCAGGGCAACACCCCCCTGATGGACGCCGTACAGGCCCGATTCGAGGAAGGCGTGCGGACCTTGCTGTCGTTCGGGGCGCAGGTCGACAAGACCAACAGCAGCGGCGAAACGCCCCTGATCCGCGCGGTGCAGTTGCGCGATGTGGCGCTGGTCCGCCTGCTGGTGGCGCAGGGCGCCAATCCCGACCGGCGCGATACGCTGGCGGGCATGTCGGCGCGGGACTATGCCAAGCGCGACGGCCGCACGCCGGGTTTGGTCGAAGCACTCGACAGCGCCAAGCCCAAGAGCACGGCGCCCAGCGGGCCGGTGCAGGGACCGGTGTTCCGCTAAGGCCAAATCGCCATTCAGTTCTAGCGGGCTGCGAAAGGCGAATGGCCCTAGCCGTTACCAGCCGATCTCCGCTGCATGGTCGGGATCGGCCAGCGCCGTCAGCCGCCGCGCGGCGCGGCGGGCGAAACGCAGTGTTTCCGCCTTGCGCCGCGCCGCCGCCAGCGCCTCTATCGGGGCGGGGCGGAGCAGTTCGGCATCATATTGATCGGCGACGATGAGGCCGGTGCGCGACGGCCACAGCGCCTCGCTATCGAACAGCGACAGGTCGAAGCCCGACGGCACGGCCCAATAGAAACGGTCGCAATAGTCGAAATAATCCGGCCATTTCATGTCGCCCAACAGATCGGCGCGGCTGCACTTGATCTCGACGATGGTGATGCGTCCGGCCCCATCGAGCGCCATGATGTCGGCGCGGCGCCCATTGGGCAGCGGCACTTCCAATATGCCGCTCATGTCATGGCGGAAGAAAAGACGCAGCGTCCCGCGCGCCACGGCCAGCGCCGTGCCGTCGGTCAGCGGAGAACAGCTGTCATTGGCGGCCATGTCGTTCATGCCCGATCTTTAGAACAAGTCATGAACATATGAAAAGGCCGATTCGGAACGCTTCGTCCCGAATCGGCCATGCATCTTCGTGCTGAAAGGATTCAGCGGTAGAAAATATGATTGTCGATCGACGCCAGCTTCGCCTTGCCCCAGCCCGGCGAAACGCGGCGGGCGTGGAAGAAGAGCGCACCTTCCGCCTTGCTGTCCCAGCTATCTTCCATCGCGATCTGGGCGATCGCCACGGCTTCGCGCCAGCTTTCGCTCGCCTCGGGGATCGCGGGCATGGAGCCGCCACGCACAAAGCTGAACTGGCTGGGCTGATAGACGACGCCGCACAGACTGTTGGCGAAGCGACCCGATTTGGCGCGATTGATGACGACGCGCGCAACGGCCAGCTGGCCTTCCAGGCTTTCGCCCTTGGATTCGAAATAGACGGCCCCGGCCAGACACTTCATGTCGCCTTCCAGGGCTTCCGCCGGGCCATGGGCGTCGACCAAAGCGGCCAGGCTGTAGCCCTTGGAGGAACCATCGGTGGAATAGGGTGTTGTATCGGAAGCCAGCGGCTGCGCGATTTCGCGCGGTGCGGCAAAGATGACGGCGGGCTTCTGCCCAGCCGAAGGCGCTGTATTCAGCGCGGAGTCCATGGGAAGAGTTCCGGTGGACGAGATAGCCTCACTGGCGGAGGACATATCGGAAGCCGTGACCGCCGCGGCGGTGGACAAGGCAAACGCCGCAATGATCGCGGCCTTCAGACGAAAACTCATTACATCTCAAAAACGTGCGGTTATTGGCCTGAAACGTCCGTTTAAACCCGATATTCTGAGACGTCCGGCCGCCCCCCGTCTGCGTGTTTACCCTGTTCGTCCCCCCTGGACGGCCACGGCAACCTGCGCGTTCAACAAGCGTCGGGGGCCTGTGCCCGCGCGCACAAGGTTAGTCAATCATGAACAGATCGTTTCAGCGGCGAATCGTTCCGCATCCGCGATATCAAGTTCGATTATCCACAGATCGGGGTCAGACCGACGGCGGCGCTCAATATATTGTGCGAGCGCTTCCCATCCCTCGTCCGGCGCGGGACCGCAGGCAGCGAATCGATAGCCACCGGCATAGTCGGGCACCCGTTCGAAAAGGCCGTTTTCCTGCCCTTTTTCCAATGCCTGGATCAGGATAACGCCGCTGGTTGCATCCCCCTTCACCAGCACGGTGGCAAAGCCGCCCGCCGCCGCCGCCCGCCGCACCAGCACGCCGACCAGCAGCGCGCTTGTAAGCCGGTCAACCGGCATAGCCGGGCAGGGAGGAGAGCGGATATTGCGAGCGCATGAAGGTGCCCGTGCCCCGGCCCACTTCCTCACCATCGGAATCGACGAGGCTGGCTTCCGCGACATAGACGCGGCGCTTGCCGCTGATCCAGCGGCCTTCGGCCCGGATGCGGCCGGGATGGATGGGACGCGTGAACAGCAGGTTGAACGCCGTGGTCAGCAGGAAACGATCGCTGACCAGACTGTTGGCGGCATAGAAGGCCGCATCGTCCAGCATCTTGAAATAGACGGTGCCATGAACAGCGCCCGCCGCATGGAATTGTCCTTCGTCGACATCGAATTCGATGATCGACCGTCCCGCTTCGAGGATTTGCAGATCAGACCGGAACATCCGGTTGATCGGCGCCGAACGATAGAGATTCTCCAACGCGCGGAAATGCGCGGCTTCGCCGCTCGCGCCGGGCATCGACTCAGGCTGCGTCACGCGCCTCGCCACCGGCCAGCAGGGCGTAGAGCGCCTCCGCCGATCCCGCGCCGCGCAAACGCGTCACCTGACCGTCATCGCGCAGATAGCGCGACACCCGCGCCAGCGTCTTCAAATGCTCCGCGCCGCTGTCGACGGGCGAGAGCAGTGCAAAGACGACGTCGACCGGCGCATCGTCCACCGCCTCGAACGCCACCGGCGGGTCGACCAATACGACTATGCCGCACATCTTCTGCAGATTCGCGATCTTCGCATGGGGAATGGCCACGCCGCCGCCAAAGCCGGTCGATCCCAGCTTTTCACGCTCAAACAGGGCTTCGGCCACATGCTCCGCGTCCAGGCCATAAGCATCCGCCGCCAGCACCGCGATCTTCTGAAACAACTGTTTCTTGCCGTTCGCCGTCAGACCCGTTGCGAGCGCCTTGGGCGAAAGGATGTCGTTGAAATGAACCATGTCCAATCCGGAACCACCGGGCCGCGCTTCAACCATGTGGGAAATATGCACGAACCGGATCAGTAAAGTCCGGCCCCATAGGGCGCATGGCGGACCAGGTCAACCTGCGCCCCGAGACGGGGCCGGATCATTCAGGAGTCAGCCGCGCGGCTCGACCCAGCCGATCGTGCCGTCCTGACGGCGATAGACCATGTTATAGGCCGCCGTTCCCGCATTGAGAAACAGCAGCGCGTTGGTATTACGCAAGTCCAGCATCATCACCGCGTCCGACACGCTGGCTTCGGGGATGTCGACCCGCGTTTCTGCCACGATCAGCGGTGCTTCGGCCGGTTCCTCCTCATCCTTCACCGAAGCGAAGATGGTGTAGCCCGCACCGTCCAGACCATCCAATCCATTCACCCGCTCCGCTTCGGCGGCGGCGGCCTGGGCATGCCGGTCCTTCAACCGGCGCAGATAGCGGCGCAATTGCTTTTCGATCCGCTCCGCCGCCTGATCGAAGGCAGGATGCGCTTCCTGCGCCTCGCCCGAACCCTTCAGGATCAGGCCGGTCATGACATGGCAGACAATATCGCAGTGGAAGGCGCCATGCGGCGCGGGACGGAATGTCACATGGGCCGAAAGGGTGCGGGAAAAATACTTCTCGGCCACCGCTTCGAGCCGGGTCGTGACATGCTGCTTGAGCGCGTCGCCCGTATCGACCTGATGCCCGGAAACCCGAATGTCCATATGCCTTCTCCTTATTCTTGCCGGGTCGCGGGACGAGCGGCCCGGTTGGCGTGAAACGAAGGAACAGGCCCGGTCAGGCCGCCTCCGCCTCATCGAGCCAGAGCGGCTTATCCAACGTTGCAATGAACGCAGCATGCCGTTCCAGCTCCTCCGCGCTTGCCTGAAAGACGCGCGCGGGACGTACTGGGCGAACGGCGGCATTTTCCGCCAGTTCCGCCCGGATAGTGTCTTTCGCTTCCTCCTGTGCAAGACCAAGGCCGATCTGACGGCCCCCGGTCAGTTCGATGTAAAGCTGGGCCAGCAATTCCGCGTCGAGCAGCGCGCCATGCTTGATGCGATGGCTGCGGTCGATGCCGTAGCGAGTGCAGAGCGCATCCAGGCTGTGCTTGGCGCCGGGGTGAAGCTGCCGTGCGATGGCGACCGTGTCGATCATGCGGTCCATCGACACTTCCGCCCGCCCGCACAGGCGCAGTTCATGGTTGAGGAAGCCGAAATCGAAGCGCGCATTATGCGCGACCAGATGGCTGTCTTCCAGAAAGGCGAGCAGTTCCTCAACCCCGCTTGCAAAGAGTGGCTTGTCCGACAGAAAAATATCGGAAAGGCCGTGCACGGCCTCAGCCGCCGCGGGCATGGCACGTTGCGGGTTGTAATAAGCGTGGAAGGTGCGGCCGCTGGGCACCCGGTTCAGGAGTTCTATACATCCGATCTCGACCAGCCGATCGCCTGATGCGGGGTCGAATCCTGTGGTTTCGGTATCGAAAATGATTTCGCGCATCGCCCTCTTAACCGAATCTGCGTCCATCACTATCTGCCTGTCTTCGCGCCAAGGCAAGCGACCAGACGCCTGACCTGTGCCCTGGTGTCGGCAAATGTGGTGCCGGTATGGATGATATGGTCCGCCCGCAGCCTTTTTTCCACGTCGGGCGTCTGCAAATGCAGGATTTTCCGGAATTTCGCCACCGTCATGCCGGGCCGGGCGAGCACGCGCCTGCGCTGCTTCCATGCCGGCGCGGTGACGACGATCACGCCATGGAGCCTGCGGTCCCAACCTTTTTCGAACAGCAGCGGGATATCCAGCACGACAAAAGCGCGAGAGCGATTTTCGCGCAGGAAGCGAATCCTTTCTTCCTGCACCGCCGGATGGACGATCGCCTCCAGCGCCTTCAATGCCTGGGGATGACCGAACACCGCTGCGCCCAGCTTCGCCCGGTCCACGCCCATGGGGCCGGTGGCGCCGGGAAAGCGCGCCTCGATCGCGGGGAGGAGCTTGCCGCCCGGTCCTTGCAGGCGGTGCACCTCCGCGTCGGCGTCGAAGACCGGCACGCCCTCGCGCCGCAGCATGGCGGCGACGGCGGACTTGCCCATGCCGATGGAGCCGGTGAGGCCGTAGACCTTCATGAATCGCCTATCAATCCGCCGCGAGCAGCAGGGCGCGCAGTTCCTCGTCCCTCTCTCGCGGGGCCTGCGCGTCGAAAAAAATGTCGAAGGCCAGGGCCGCCTGCCCGATCAGCATTTCAAGGCCGTCCAGAGTCTTGAGGCCCCGCGCCCGCGCGGCTTTCAGCAAGTCCGTCTCCAGCGGCGCATAGACGATGTCATAGACGGTCGCGCTGTCCGGCAGGGGCGCAAGATCCAGTTCCAGCGGCGGCTGCCCCACCATGCCGAGCGGGCTGCTGTTCACCAGAAGATCGGCAGGAGGGAGAGGACGGTCCATACCGATCACCCCGCCCTTGATCCCGGCGCGGTCGAGCAGCGCCTGCCCTTTGGCCGGATCGCGCACCATGATAGCGATGTCTGTCACACCCAGACTGGCCAGCGCGAACAGGATCGCCCGCGCCGCGCCGCCCGCGCCGACGAGGACGGCGCTCTGCCCCTTCCACTTGTCGCGCAGCAAGGGCTGGAGGAATCCGCCCGCATCGGTATTAGTGCCGACCAGCGGCCCACCGGTTTCACAGGCGATGGTGTTCATCGCCCCGATCCGCTCCCGCACGCCGCCCGGATCGTCGGTATAGTCCATCACCGCGATCTTGTGCGGGATGGTGACGTTGCACCCCAGCCAGTCCGGGTCGGCCCGCCGCTCCAGGAAATAGGCGGCGAGGCCGTCGGGCTTCACATGGGTCTTGCGATATTCCGCCTCAATCTCCAGCGATTGCAGCCAGAAATTATGGATGAGCGGCGATTTGCTGTGCGCGATCGGATCGCCGATCACTTCGGCATAGGGGAGCTTGTCGGTCATGCCGCCAGAACGCCCCGCACGCGCAGAAAGTCAAGCAGAGGGAGCAGGGGCAGGCCCTGAATCGCGAACTGGCTCCCCTCCACCTTCGCGAAAAGCTGCGCGCCCGGTCCTTCGATCCGGTAGCAGCCGACGCACCAGCGACATTCCTCCCAATCGGCATCGAGATAGGACTGGATGAAAGGCTCGGATAAAGGCCGCACCGTCATCCGCACCCGCTCGACATGCCGCCAGATCGGCTCGCCATTGAGCACGATCACCGCCGCGCTGTGGAGATGATGCACCCGGCCCGACAGCAGCTTCAATATCCGCTCGGCATCGGCGCGGTCGACCGCCTTGTCGATCATCGCGCCATCATCGAGGCTCAGCGTCTGGTCGCAGCCCAGCACCAGCGCGCCCGGCACCCGCCGCGACACGCGCAGCGCCTTCAACTCCGCCAGCGCATCGGCCAGCGCCCGCGCATCCAGGCCATCGGCGCGTAGCGCTTCCTTCGCCGCATCCTCGTCCACACCCGGAGACAGCGCCTCGAACGGCACTTGCGCGGCGGTGAGGAGCGCCCTTCGGCTTGCGCTTTGCGATGCCAGCACGATCATGCGTCGCTTCCTCCCTCAGCCAGCAGGCGGTCGTTGAACAGGTTGATGATGGCGGCGGCCGCTTCCTCGATGGAGCGGCGGCTCATGTCGATCACCGGCCAGCCATTGTCCGCGAACATGCGCCGGGCGAAGGATAGCTCCTCCTGAACCTTTTCCAGATCGACATAGGACGTCTCCGGTGCCTGATTCAGGGAAAGCAGACGATTGCGGCGGATCTGCACCAGCCGTTCGGGGCTGACGGTCAATCCCACGACCATCGGATGCCGCAGCGAATAGAGGCTGCGCGGCGGCGGGGATTCAGGAACCAATGGGATATTGGCTGTCTTGTAACCGCGATTGGCGAGATAGATGGACGTCGGCGTCTTGGACGCGCGCGACACACCCGCCAGCACGATGTCGGCTTCCTCCCAATTTTCATGCCCCACGCCGTCATCATGGGCGATAGTGAACTGGATCGCCTCGATCCGGGCGAAATAGGCTTCGTCCAATATATGCTTGCGCCCTGGCCGGTTGCGCGTTTCCTGCCCCAATATGTTCGAAAGCGCGTCCGTCACGGTATCAAGCGCCGCGACATGGGGCAGACCCAGCGCCCGGCAGCGCGTTTCCAGCCTCCGCCTGAGCTGATGATTGTTAAGCGTGAAGAGGACGAGACCCGGATTGGCCGCAATATCCTCCATGATCCGGTCGAGATGGACGTCCGACCGCACCATCGGCCAGAAATGACGGATCGCCTCCACATTCTCGAACAGGCCGATGGCTGCCTTGGCGATGTTTTCCAGCGTTTCCCCGGTGGAATCCGACAAAAGATGCAGATGGATGCGCGTCATGGCATATCTCTGTGGATGTCCTGTGGATAAAGCAAGGGACACTATGGGGATGAAATCGCCTCTCCGTATCGCTCCCCGATAGCCGGATAGTTATGCACAGCCCTTCAACAGATCCGATTTTTCATCCACAGCCTGTGGATAATGGGGATAAGATCGCTGACTCGGATGGGAAAGCATGTCCCCATGGAGTCAAGCTGTTGGCAAAACCGGGCATAGCGCATAAACCCCGCTGCCAACCGCCCATCTATCTCCATCATCCTTTCAGACTCTATATATAAAGAGAATATATGTCCGGTCTCCAAGTCGTGCCCAAGCCCTTGCTGGCGGTCCTTAAAGGGGAGCGTCAAAGCGTCCCGCCCATGTGGCTCATGCGCCAGGCAGGCCGTTATCTGCCCGAATATCGCGCCTTGCGCGCGGAGAAGGGCGGTTTCCTGGAACTGGTCTATGATAGCAGCGCGGCGGCGGAGGTCACAATCCAGCCTTTGCGCCGCTTTGGCTTCGACGGGGCGATCCTGTTTTCCGACATTTTGATCGTGCCCTATGCCATGGGGCAGGACCTCTGGTTCGAAGCGGGGGAAGGACCGCGGCTTGCGCCGATCCTCGCCGAAACGGACCTTGAGGCATTGAAACCCGATTTCGGGCGTTTCGAAGCGGTCTACGAGACTGTGCGGCAGGTGAAGGCGGCGCTGGACCCTGCGGTGACATTCCTTGGCTTTGCAGGCAGTCCCTGGACCATTGCGACCTATATGGTGGCGGGGCAGGGCAGCAAGGATCAGGGCGCGGCGCGGCGTCTGGCTTATGGCGATCCGGCGCGTTTCGGGGCGATCATCGACGCCATCGTAGAGGCCACCGTCGACTATCTCGACGGCCAGATCCGGGCAGGGGTGGAAGCGGTGCAGCTTTTCGATAGCTGGGCCGGCAGCCTTGCCCCGCTTCAATTCGAACGCTGGGTGATAGAGCCCAATGCCCGCATCGTGGAGAAGGTGAAGGCGCTGCACCCGGACGTGCCGGTGATCGGCTTTCCCAAGGGCGCGGGCGCGAAGCTCGCCGATTATGCGCGCGGCACGGGCGTCGATGCGGTCGGCATCGATGAGACGGTCGATCCCCATTGGGCCGACCGCGCCTTGCCGGACGGACTGCCGGTGCAGGGCAATCTCGATCCGCTCGCCCTGATGGCGGGGGGCAAGGCGGTGGAGCAGGCGGTCGACACTATCCGCGCCGCCTTCGCGAACCGTCCGCATATCATGAACCTGGGCCATGGCATTTTACCCGACACGCCCATTGACCATGTCGCGGCGCTGATTAGCTATGTGCGCGAAAGGGAGACTGCCTGATGGCCTATCTTGGCGCCGCCTATCTCTGGGTGAAGGCCGCCCATCTGATCTTCGTCATCTTCCTGATGGCGGGCCTGTTCATGATGCCGCGATTCTTCGTCTATCACCAGCAATGCGCGGTGGGATCGGACGAGGACCACAAATGGATCGACCGGGAACGGCGATTGCTCAAGATCATCCTCAATCCCTCGCTGCTCCTTGTCTGGATATTCGGGTTGATGCTGATGGTGGAGATCGGCGCCTGGCATTTCGGCTGGTTTCACCTGAAACTGCTCTTCGTGCTGGGCCTGTCGGGCTATCATGGCTGGATCGCGGGCTATGCGAAGAAGCTGGCGCGGGGCGAACGGCCCATGACCGAAAAGCGGCTCCGCCTGATGAATGAAATTCCGGGTGTCGCCGCCGCAGTGATCGTGATCGCGGTGATCGTGAAACCGTTCTGAACGAACGGATTCTAGTGGAAGAACAGCCAGAGCAGGAGAATGATGGGAATAGGCACGCCGATGAGCCAAAGTAGAATGCCTTTTCCCATGTCGCGCTCCTTTCATCAGTTCATCGAAACAACGGCCAGCCCGTGTCGCAAGTTCCATTGGTGAATGGAAATGGTTCAGGGGGTAAGCGGCGGGTTCGATGAAGGATTACCTGCTGTCGGGCAGGCATTATTCCGCCATCGCTGCTCTGCGCGTCCTGCTTGATTGGCGAAGCCTGCGCGGTTCTAGGCTGGGTCGACCGCAATATTGTCGATCAGGCGCGTGCCGCCCATCTTTGCCGCGCCCAGCAGGCGGGCCGGGCGGTCCAGCACTGTCATCGGTTCCAGCGTCGCCGCGTCGCACAGCGTTACATAATCGATCGGGTCGAAACCGTGGTTCGCCAGCATGGCGATGGCCTTGGCGAGCGCGGAGTCCACGCTTGCGCCCTTTTCCATCTGTCGCTTCGCTTCGCCCAGCGCGCGCGGGAGAGCCAGTGCCTGCTTGCGTTCTTCTTCGGTCAGATAGGTGTTGCGGGACGAGAGGGCGAGGCCGTCCTCGGCCCGCTGCGTCGGCAGGCCCACGATCTCGACAGGCAGGTTGAGGTCGATCACCATTTGGCGGATCACGGCGAGCTGCTGGTAATCCTTTTCCCCGAACAGCGCGACATCGGGCTGGACCTGATTGAAGAGCTTGGTAACGACCGTCGCCACCCCGTCGAAATGGCCGGGCCGGGCCGCGCCATCCAGCCCCTCCGTCACGCCCGAAAGGGAGATGTTGGTCGAAAAGCCTGCCGGATACATGACATCGACCGTGGGCGCCCACAATATGTCCACGCCCGCTTCCTGCAACATATGCGCGTCGGTGGCTTCCCGCCGGGGATAGGCGTCCAGGTCCTCGTTCGGCCCGAACTGCTTCGGATTGACGAAGATCGATACGACGACATGCTTCGCCCGCCGCCGGCCTTCCTCCACCAACGCCATATGCCCGTCATGCAGCGCGCCCATGGTCGGCACCAGGGCGACAGATTTTCCGTCGCGCCGCAGCGCCAGAATCGCGGCGCGGAGGGCAGGAAGGTCACGCAGGGTTTGCACGGGAAGAAAGGCTCCGATAAGGGCAGGGGTCAGGGGCAGATCATGCTAAGGCATGGCCGCGCACGACGGTCAAGAATCAAAGCGACAATCAACGGGGTTATCAAGGTCCGATGGCGAACGCCCAAACGCATCTCATCGTCTTTGCCAATGAAAAGGGCGGGACCGGCAAGTCGACCACGGCGGTCCATACCGCCATTGCGCTGACAGCGCTGGGCCACAGGGTCGGCATGATCGACCTCGACCCGCGCCAGCGCACCGTCACGCGCTATCTGGAGAATCGCGGCGAAACAGCCCGGCGGCGCGGGATTGATCTGCCCACACCCGACTATGCGGTGTTGAAGGGCGACACCATCGAGGCGCTGGAGGAGGAATCCGCCGCCATCGCGCAGGGCAAGGATTTCCTGATCGTCGACACGCCCGGCCGCGACGACGCCTTCGCCCGGCACATGGCAGCGCGGGCGAATACGCTGGTCACGCCGATGAACGATAGCTTCGTCGATTTCGACCTGATCGGGCAGGTGGACGCCGAAACCTTCAAGGTGCGCCGCCTGTCCTTCTATTCCGAACTGATTTTCGAGGCGCGCAAGTCCCGCGCCAAGGCGGACGGCGTGTCGATCGACTGGGTGGTGCTACGCAACCGCGTCCAGCATCACGACGCCCGCAACAAGAAACGCGTGGGCGACGCTCTCATGGAACTGTCCCGCCGCGTCGGATTCCGCGTGATTCCCGGCCTTTCGGAGCGCGTGATCTTCCGCGAACTGTTCCCCTCCGGCCTCACCCTGCTCGACAAGGGGCATCTGGGCGAGCTGGGCGTCAGCCACATCGCCGCGCGGCAGGAACTGCGCGAAATGGTGTCGGGCCTTGCGCTTCCCGAACGGTCGGACGCGCTGTCGATGGACCTGATCGGCGCGGCCTGATGGGCTGGCTGGCGATTGCGCTGATCGCCCTTGCGGGCTGGCTCATCTGGACGGGGCGGTTGCAACGCATGACGGTGAAGGACGGCATGGCGCTCGGCGCGGCGCTGGTCGGCGCAGTGATGGCGGCCAAGGGCAAGCCAGTGGCTGGCCTGCCATTGCTGGTCGGATCGGCGCTGTTTTTCCTTGCCCGCAGCCGGAAGGGCAGGGCGCAAGGCAGGCCTCCGGTCGTTCCGGCCACCGCCGAAGGGCTTGCGCGGGCAAGAGCCCTGCTGGGCTTGCCGCCGGAAGCTGATGCAAAGGCGGTCAAGGCCGCCCATCGCCGCCTGATCGCATCGGTTCATCCCGATCACGGCGGCACCGAAGCCTTGGCGGCCGAGATCAATGCGGCCCGCGACCTGTTGCTCCGACACCTCAAGAGCGGACCAGGTCAGGCTTGACCCGGACCAAGCGGACGGGGACGGTCTTTCCATGACTCACAGTTTTCATCCCACGCTGCTGCGCGAATATGACATGCGCGGTATCGTCGGCGAAACGCTGGGAGAGAAGGACGCCTATGCCGTAGGGCGCACATTTGGCACGCTGGTCGGGCGCGCGGGCGGATCAGCGGTCACGGTCGGCCGGGACGGGCGGCTGAGCTCCCCGATACTCGAAACCGCGCTGGTCCGGGGATTGACCGATAGCGGCGTCGACGTGCTCCGCATCGGCCTTGGCCCCACCCCAATGCTCTATCATGCCGAAGCGGAGCGGGATGTCATGGGCGGCATCCAGATAACCGGCAGCCATAATCCCCGCGATCACAATGGCTTCAAGCTGGTATTTCAGCATCGCCCCTTTTTTGGCGAGGATATCCAGAAACTGGGCGCGATGGCTGCCGCGGGCGACTGGACCGAAGGCGCGGGCAGGGTTGAAACGGTCGACCTGCTCGACGCCTATGTCGCCCGGCTGATGCAGGGCTTTGACGGGCGCGCCTTCCGCATCGGCTGGGACACCGGCAATGGCGCAGCCGGTCCCGCCGTGGAGAAGCTGACGCAGCTCCTGCCCGGTGAGCATCATCTGCTCTTCACCGAAGTAGACGGCAATTTTCCCCATCATCATCCCGATCCGACCGAAGACCGGAATCTGGCGGACCTGCGGGCGCTTGTCCGCGACAACAAGCTCGATTTCGGAGTGGCTTTCGACGGCGACGGCGACCGCATCGGCGTGGTGGATGGTGAAGGGCGGGCGATTGGGGGCGATCAGCTTCTTTCCATCTTTGCCGAGGATGTGCTCAAGGATCGTCCGGGCGCCACCATCATCGCCGATGTAAAGGCCAGCCAGGCCCTGTTCGATCGCATAGAGGCGCTGGGCGGGGCTGCGCTGATGTGGAAGACGGGACACAGTCTGATAAAGTCCAAAATGAAGGAAACAGGCAGTCCGCTCGCGGGAGAGATGACCGGCCATGTTTTTTTCGCGGACGATTATTATGGTTTCGACGATGGTCTTTATGCCGCCGTCCGGCTCATCCGCACCGTCACCCGTCTGGATCGGAGCGTGACGGACCTGCGCGACGCGATGCCTGAGATGGCGAACACGCCGGAACTTCGCTTCCCGGTGGTGGAAAGCCGGAAATTCGCCGTCGTGGATGAAGTGCTGGACCGTCTGCGCGCGGCGGGAGCTGAGGTGGATGATACCGACGGCGCACGGGTCCGCACGGCTGACGGGTGGTGGTTGCTGCGCGCGTCTAATACACAGGATGCGTTAGTGGCCCGCGCTGAGGCGAAAGATGCCGATGCGTTGGCCCGGCTGGTCGCTTCGCTTGATTCCCAGCTGGCCGAATCAGGGGTGATTCGCGCCTGAATGGGAAGCTGAAAGCCCCTTGCTGCGAAAATGAGCTGAATATCGGATAGTTTGCGCTTCCGTCTTTCCGTTACGGAAATCGGTATATTTTCTTACGGTTGCATAAAACGCAATCCATTCCGCTTTCTTCGCAATTGTGAAGAACTGTGCTGCGCTGCACAAGGAACAGGCCTTTCAGGCATCCTCTCCTAAAACTTTACAAGCCGTCCTTCGGGGCGGCTTTTTTTTGCCCTTTCGGTTTTCTCGCGGCAGGCGCCCTTGCCGTAGCGTCCATGTCGGCCCGTCCCGACTTCCATGGGCGGATCATGTGATGAAGCGCGTCCGCCAGCACTGGAAATTAACCATAAGGCTGCTATTCGCCCGCTTAAGCCTCCGTCTTGAAAAGGCGGGCCAAGGAAGAACCAAGCTGTTCCTAGTGGAGGATGCCATGTTCCGAAACCATCGCGCCCTGACCATGATGCTGTTTTCCAGCGTGTTTGCCTTGCCGGTCCCGGCCTTTGCCGGCGGATTTTACCTTCAGGAACAATCGCCCAAGGAAACAGGGCGCGCTTTGTCCGGTGGCGCGGCGGCGGCGGACGATCCGTCGATCGTCTATTTCAACCCGGCCGCGATGACGAACCTGCCCGGTATCCAGACGTCGGTGGGCGGCGTGGCGCTGATGGCTTCGGCGCACCAGACCAATCGCGGATCGTCCCGCACGGTTCCCGGCCTGCCCATTTCGGTGCCTGTCACTGGCCCATCGGGGGGCAATCCGTTCGACAAGGTGATTCCGATCCCCAGCTTCTATGCGACCGCTCAAGTCACCGATCGCCTCTGGCTGGGTCTGGGCGTCAACGCGCCTTTCGGCCTGAAACTGGACTATGACGATGGGTTCTTCGGGCGGTACGACTCCCTCTACACCAACCTCAAAACCTATAATATCCAGCCCTCCCTCGCCTATAAGCTGAATGATAATTTCTCGGTCGGCGGCGGCGTCGACGTGCAATATGTGAAGGTCACGCTGACCAACGCCCTGCCGCAGCTTTCGCCGCTGTTGGTGGATGGCGAAGCGCGGGTGAAAGGCGACGACTGGACCGTCGGCTGGAATGCGGGCCTGTTCTACACCAATGGCGACACCCATGTGGGCGTGCATTACCGCTCCGGCATCCAGCATCATCTGCAAGGCACGCAGACCGTCAGCGGATTGCAGGGGTTGCTGGCCGGTTCCAACGGCGAAGTCAGCGCGGCCGCGCCGCTCGACCTGCCCGACATCGTCACGGTCAGCATGATGCACAAGCTGACGCCCCGGATTCGCGCCATGATCACCGCGCGCTGGTATAACTGGTCGGTGTTCAAGGGCATCGCGATCACCTCGCCCGCCGGCACCAACGTCAAGGAACTGCATTACAAGGACAGCTACAGCGTCGGCGTGGGCGGCGAATATGACGTCAGCCCGGCGCTGACGCTGCGGGCGGGCACCATGTTCGACCGCACGCCGACCAATCCGCAATATCTGACCACCCGCGTGCCGGACGGCGACCGCGTATGGCTGACCGGCGGGGCGACTTGGAACATTTCCCCGGCCTTCGCGCTGAACCTCAGCTACGCGCATACCTTCGTGGAAAAGGCGAACATCATCCGCCCGGACATCTCCTAT
>Ga0180223_1001809_pt1 | contig 14859 bp, 20 predicted proteins | sample eDN5th30CKraftOP_FD_151337 | JGI IMG/M metagenome (GOLD analysis project Ga0180223, IMG submission 151337) | Enriched Organic Plus compost microbial communities from Emeryville, California, USA - eDNA 5th pass 30_C Kraft OP (version 2) (version 2) ...
TCCGAGAAATCGTCACGCAGGCATGAGACCACCGCTCGGGCTACGCCCTCCCGGCGGTCTCATGCCTGCGCCGCAAGTGGCCGACTTTTACGCCGCCCATTGGCCTGATTTTGCTCCGCCGTTGACAACCCAAAGGGCGGTGAAGAAGTCACGCCTGAAATCGATCCGCAACGCCCGTTCGTGTTCATGTCGCTTGGAACGCTGCAGGGGCACCGGATCTCTCTGTTCAAAGCGGTGGCGCGCGCGTGCCGTCAGCTAGATGCGCAGCTTCTCGTCGCTCACTGCGGATGCCTCAACGCGGCGCAGGCAGCCAGCATCGATGCGACGTGGGTCACGGATTTCGTGCCTCAGCGCGAGGTGCTTGCCCGCGCAGACATATGCGTCACTCACGGCGGTCAGAACACGGTGCTCGATGCTCTGGGGGCTGGAACACCGGTACTGGTCATACCCATTGCCTTCGACCAGCCAGGTATTGCGTCGCGCGTCGTTCATCACCACGCCGGCCTGAAACTCTCCTTGCGCTTTCTGACCGCCAGAAAGGCGGGGCGGGCCCTCAAAACCCTCCTTGAAGACCGGTCCTACAGCCGAAGCGCCCGCTCTCTTGGGACGCAGCTACAATCTGACGGCCTTGCACTCGCCTGCGCGCAGATCGAGCGGCTGCTTACCCCGCATGTGCGTGATGAGGAGCGGCAGCACGAACAACAGTAAGGCGAGGATGAGAAAGTAGCTGCGGCACTCAGCTACGGTGCTCATTTTGCGCTTCGGTGCGCTGCTCAGCATGTCGGTAGCAGACCACTTCGAGCACGATCTCGACATGATGGCTTCGGACGCAAGGATCGCTCACCTGTCACGCGGCGGCGGAAAGCTTCTTCAGGTCCCTACCCATTGGCTCTTAGCGTGTGGAAAATTTCCCCCGGAAAGGCCTCCTGGGACCACTTGTGCGGGTGAGGGCGATTTGCTACATGCCCGTTGCCGGTCGCAACCGGCCCCTGTCATGATGCGGTCGTGGCGGAATTGGTAGACGCGCAGCGTTGAGGTCGCTGTGGGGCAACCCGTGGAAGTTCGAGTCTTCTCGACCGCACCATTCTCTCCCGAAAGCCTGTTGCTCCAGTTGCTTGGCCGTCGAGCGGGCCACAGCACGACCATTCTCAATATGCGGCTTAGCTCCTGTCGTGCCGGCAGGAGGGTCCGATCTAGGCCCGGCTTCAGCAGGCAGGTTTGGCCGTCGTGGCTCTGGTGGTTGCCAGCGCTATCGCGCGACTGTGACCACAACCGAGCGCCCGACGCCGCCGCGCCCATAAATCTCGACCAGAACGACGGCGCCGCCACGCATCACGTCGCGCGCGGCCTGACGCGAAATTGAGCCAGATCGCAGCATGCTTTCGAAGGCAGCGCGGTTGTTGGCGTCGTGAAAGAAGCTGTCGCCCTCATCCAGCCGATCGCGGATCCGAAACCGGTGATAGTTGGCGCGGTCCTGGCGCAGTACCTGCCATGGCTGGCTGAGCCGGGCGCCACTCGAGTTGATCAGATCGCGCGGGCCGATTTCGGCGATGTATTGCTCGATCAGCACATCGCCCCTCGGAGCGGACTGGATGATGGATTGTGCCCCGGACGTGGCGGGCAGGGCGGCCAGCGCAACCAGTCCTGTGACCGTACCTCGAATGAATTTCCTCACCATGCCAGGCAGCATCGATCATCCTCCCGCTCGCTGCATTCCCCGGTTCTTTATAACCAGCGGCAAAGGGCGAGTCGCGCCCGGGCACCGCGAAGAACGGCAAAACGCAAAACGGCGGGCCGAAGCCCGCCGCAATTAAAATCCTTAGTCGGCCGCCGGCGCGCCGGCGCAGAGCTTGTTGCCGATTGGATCGCGCAGATAGGCGAGAAAGAGCTTGCGCGGGCCGACCTGGCGCACGCCCGGAGGGTTTTCGCAGGTGGTGCCGCCGTTAGCGATGCCCGCCGCGTGCCAGGCTTCGACCAGTTCCGGGCTCGCCATCTTGAAGCCGATGGTGCCGCCATTGGCATGGGTAGCCGGCTCGCCGTTGATCGGCTTGGTCACCAGGAAGCGCATGCCGTCTTTGGAATAGACGACACGGCCCTTCGGATCGATCTGTCCGGCCTCGCCGCCGGCTGCAAGGAAAATTGCGTCATAAAAGGCCTTTGAAGCCTCAATGTCGTTCGCGCCGACCACGATGTGGCTGAACATTCATGCCCCTCCTCAGTGAGTGTGTTGCCGCCAAGGAGCTAGACTGATTCCGGAGAGCCGCCAAGGCAAACCGGAGCAGCCGCGCGGTGCTTCCCGATCATGTGAACTGAAACCTCGCGGGAGCCGGCGCGTTGCTCGTGGCTGGCCTGCAACATCATCTTGCTATCCTTTGGAGAGATAAGGCAGATGGGTTCCGCACGGCTCCGCTCCGGGTTAAACGGCATAGTCACGAACTGAAAGGCGGGAGGCGCTTTTGGAAAATCCGCAAGACCGGCCTCCTGAATTCGAAGTCCGCGATTCCGTTATGGAGGGCGGAATCTACGACGAATCCGGCGTGCTGCGGCCCGAGTTCCTAAACCGGGTGACGACGGCGATCGCCGAGGGCGACACCGAGACGCTCAAGCAGAACGTTGGCGAGCTTCACCAGTCGGAGGTCGGCGACCTTCTCGAGACGCTTTCGCCCGACCAGCGCCTCGCGCTTGTTGAGCTCATGGGCGCGGACTTCGACTTCTCGGCGCTGACCGAGGTCGACGAGGCCATTCGTCTCGACATCGTCGAGAACCTGCCGAACGAGCAGATCGCCCAGGCCGTCCAGGAACTGGATTCGGACGACGCGGTCTACATCCTTGAGGACCTCGACCAGGAAGACCAGGACGAGATTCTCGCGCAGCTGCCGTTCACCGAACGGATCAGGCTGCGCCGGTCGCTGGACTATCCGGAAGATTCGGCCGGCCGCCGCATGCAGACCGAATTTGTCGCCGTGCCGCCGTTCTGGACGGTCGGTCAGACGATCGACTACATGCGCGAGGACAGCAATCTGCCGGAATCGTTCAGCCAGATTTTTGTCATCGACCCGACCTTCCGCCTGCTTGGGACAGTCGATCTCGATCGCATCCTGCGCACCAAGCGCGCGGTGAAGATCGAGGAGATCATGCACGAGACGCGCCACGCCATTCCGGCCACCATGGATCAGGAAGAGGCGGCGCACGAATTCGAGCAGTACGATCTTCTCTCAGCCGCCGTCGTCGACGAGAACGACCGCCTCGTCGGCGTGCTGACCATCGATGACGTCGTCGACGTCATCCAGGAAGAGGCCGAGGAAGACCTGATGCGCCTTGGCGGCGTCGGCGATGAAGAGCTGTCGGACTCGGTGCTGGCGACCTCGCGCTCGCGCATTCCCTGGCTGATGGTGAACCTGTTCATGGCCTTCCTCGCCGCTTCGGTGATCGGCCTGTTCGACGGAACGATCCAGCAGATCGTGGCGCTCGCGGTGCTGATGCCGATCGTGGCTGGCATGGGCGGCAATGCCGGATCACAGACCATGACGGTCACCGTGCGCGCGCTCGCCACCAGGGACCTCGACATCTACAACGCTGGCCGAATCATCCGCCGCGAGATCGGGGTGGGGCTGATCAATGGCATCATCTTCGCCACCCTGATCGGCATCGTCGCCGGCTTCTGGTTCTCGGACCCCAACCTCGGCGGCATCATCGCCGTTGCGATGGTGATCAACCTTCTGGTCGCCGCGCTGGCCGGCATTCTGGTTCCGCTGCTGCTCGACAAGGCAGGGGCGGATCCTGCTGTTTCGTCGGCGGTTTTCGTGACCACCATTACTGACGTCGTGGGCTTCTTCGCCTTCCTCGGCCTTGCGACCTGGTGGTTCGGTCTCCTCTAGGTGCACTCCTCCAAGAGGGGAGTTTGACTTTTACGTAAGTGCCGTGGCAAACATGCGCGAGCGGCAGGACAAGCGAAATGCGTGAATATTACACCATCACCGAGCTGACACGGGAATTCGACGTATCGACGCGGACCCTTCGCTTCTACGAGGACGAGGGGCTCATTTCGCCGATAAGACGCGGACGGACCCGTCTGTTCCGTCCGTCCGACCGTCATCTGATTCGTCAGATCCTTCGCGGCAAGCGTCTCGGGTTCTCGATCGCGGAGATCCGCGAGATCATCCAGATGTACAAGGAGCCACCGGGCGAGGTGGGCCAGCTCAAGCTGATGATCCGCAAGATCGAGGAAAAGCGCGAGGAACTGCGCCAGAAGCGGCGAGACCTTGAGGAGACTCTCGCAGAGCTCGACAACGCGGAGGAAAGCTGCGTTGAGCGGCTGGTCGAGCTTGGCGTGACCACCTGACCGGACAGGCAGTCCTCATAAAGCTGGCACAAGGCTTCGGGTATCGCAGGTCGCACTGAGCCGTGTTATCTGCGAACCAATGAACGCAGCCGCCTCCGCCTCTCCTGACACGCACTCGACACGCATCCGCTGGTTCTTCAGCGGCGTGTCCGCGGCGGTATCGATTCCCGGCCTTATCCTCATCAGCGCGTTTGTCGGCTTTGCGGGCCTCGCCCGCGAGGCAGGCATCACGCTGCCGCAGGCCGTGTTCATGACCGGCCTCGTTTGGGCGCTGCCTGCCAAGGTGGTGCTGATCGGCGCCATCATGTCGGGCGCGTCGCTGCCCGCAGCCGCCCTTGCCGTCAGCCTGTCGTCGGTCCGCCTCACCCCGATGGTTGTGGCGCTGATGCCAGAGCTGCGCAGCGAGCGCGGCCGGCCGATCGTGCTCTACCTGTTGTCGCACTTCGTGGCGGTGACTTCGTGGGTCATCGCGATGGAGAAGGTGCGCGAGGTCCCGCGCGAGATGCGCACCTCCTGGTACGCCGGCCTTGGCGGATCGCTTGTCCTGGGCAACATGGTGGTCGTCGCGTTGGTCTATGCCGTCGCCGGCAGCTTGCCGCCGATCCTGTCAGCCGCGTTGCTGCTTTTAACGCCGATCTATTTCCTGACTTCGCTCTGGGGATCGGCGCGCGAAGCTGCGAGCCACTACGCAATGATCTTCGGGATCGTGCTTGGCCCCGTATTCCACCTTTTCATGCCGGGGGGCGATCTGATGGCTGCCGGGTTCATCGGCGGAATCGGCGCCTATGTCCTTTACCGGTTGCGCAAGGGGCAGGGCGCCTGATGACCTTTACCGCATTTGACAGTTGGTGGTGGCCCTACCTGTTCATCCTGATTGCCGGCTCGCTTGCGACCGACATCTGGCGCTTTCTCGGCGTCTATCTCGGCGGGCGGATCAGGGACGATTCGGAGGCGCTCGTCTTCGTGCGCGCTCTGGCAACGGCACTGGTGGCCGCCGTCATCGGCAACCTTATCGTGTTTCCGTCGGGAGCTCTGGCTGCCGCGCCGCTCTTGTTGCGGCTTGTCTCGGTGCTGGTGGGTTTTGCTGCTTACCTGAGATTCGGCAAATTGGTGATCGTGGGGATCATGGTGGCGGAGGCCGTGCTGATCGGCGGCCTCTACCTGATCGGCTTCGAAGCCTAGCCGTTACTCGACGAGGGCAGCGCGGATCTTCTCGGCATTTGCCGCCAGCACGCCCTGGTCTTCCATCTGGCCGGTGTGCGGCTTGAGTGCGACACCCTCGAAGCGCGGAATGACGTGGACATGGAGGTGGAATACCACCTGCCCCCCGGCGCTCTCGTTGAACTGCTGAACCGTCACGCCATCAGCAGAGAATGCCTTTTTGACGGCACGTGCGAGCTTCTGTGTGGTCTTCGCAACGGCAGCAAGGCTGGCTTCCTCGACGTCGAGGATGTTGCGGGCCGGCTGCTTCGGCAGCACGAGGCAGTGGCCGTCGCCGCGCGGCATGATGTCCATGATCGCGATGGTGTCGTCGTCTTCATAGAGCTTGTGGGATGGCAGCTCGCCGCGCAGGATCTTGGCAAAGACGTTGGTCGGATCGTAGGCAGGTGTCGTCATCGAAGCCTCTGGTTCGCTCGGTTGGTATGTTATCAGGGGAATAGGATATTGGCGCGCCCGGTCAACTGTCAGGATGCGGCTTCGGGGTCCTTGCGGAACGGCGTTGCGTCCTCCAGCCACTCGCCCACCTGTTCCACCTCTCGTCGTTCCTGCTCGAGGTAGTCGGCGACCGCCCGGCGGAAGCCGGGATGAGCGATGTAGTGCGCCGAATGGGTCGTTACCGGCCGGTAGCCGCGCGCGAGTTTGTGTTGGCCCTGCGCGCCGGCCTCCACGACGCGCAGTTTTCGCGAAATCGCGAACTCGATCGCCTGATGGTAGCAGACCTCGAAGTGTAGGAATGGATGGTCCTCGATGCAGCCCCAGTTGCGGCCGTACAGTGTGTCCGAGCCAATGAAGTTGATGGCGCCGGCAATGTAGCGGCCATTGCGGCGGGCCATGACGAGCAGGATGTCGTCCGCCATCCGCTCGCCGATCAGCGAGAAGAACTGCCGGTTTAGGTAAGGCCGGCCCCACTTGCGGCTGCCGGTGTCCATGTAAAAGGCGAAGAAATCGTCCCACACCGCTTCGGTGAGGTCGCTGCCCGTAAGCCACTCGATGGTGATGCCGGCGCTCAGGGCCTCGCGGCGCTCGCGCTTCAGCGCCTTGCGCTTGCGAGAAGCAAGGGTGGCGAGGAAATCGTCGTAGCAACCAAAGCTTTCGTTGAAGAAGTGAAACTGCTGGTCGATGCGATGGAGGAAGCCTGCTTCCGTCAGCGCGGTCATGTCGTCGCCCTGGGCGAAGGTGACGTGGACCGACGAGGTGCCGAGCGTGTCGTTCAGCGCCTTGAGGCCGTTGGCGAGCGCGGCCCGAACAGCATTTCCGTCGAACCCCTCGCGGACCAGCAGGCGAGGGCCAGTTGCCGGCGTGAAGGGAACAGATACCTGCAGCTTCGGATAATAGTTGCCGCCGGCACGCTCGAAGGCATCGGCCCAGCCGTGGTCGAAGACGTACTCGCCCTGGCTGTGGCTCTTGGCATAGCAGGGCACTGCCCCCACTAGCGTTCCGTCAGGCGCTTCGAGCCGCAGGTGCCGAGGGGCCCAGCCAGTTCGTGCCGTCGCGCAACCGCTTTCTTCGACAACTCTCAGAAAGTCATACGAAATGAACGGATTATAGAGCGAAATTGCACTGGTAGAAGAAGTGCCGGCGAGCAGATGCCACTCTTCGGGGCGGAAATCGTGCATCCCTGTGACCGCACGCAGGACGAAGTCGCCGGCACCTGCTTCTGAAACACTGCGATCGCTCGTGGCCATGACGCATAGATACGCCCCTGAAGGAGCGATGCAAGTGCGGCCTAGGCCTCGTAGCCCTCGAAGGTGACCTGATCCGCGTACCTGGCGGTCGTGTCGCGCGCCTGCTGGTCCCGAACCGTCCAAGTGATGACCGGCAAGGCGAGCTTTTCCCGCACGAAGCTGATGAACGGATTAGGCAGGTCCGAAACGCTGAACGAGACGAACGAGATCGGATGCGCCAGCATCGAGAAGTGGAGTTCGAGGTCGCGGCTGCCCTTGCCCTCGGCCGTCAGGCCGCCCGGAATGCCAGGCGCGTCTTCGGCGAAGCGGCGCACCAGCCAGTGGTCGAACGACATGATCGCGGCCTGGCCCTGATAGCCGGAGAGCACGGAAGCCACCGCCTTGACGAGGCCGTTGTCCTTGCCCTCGATGCCCTTGAGCTCGATCACCAGCGGCACGCGGCCGTCGATGACCTCGAGCAGTTCGCGCAGGGTCGGCGCATGGTCGTCAGTGCCGCCGATCTTCATCGCCGCCATCTCGGCGGCCGTCTTTTCGTAGATGAACCCGTTTTGGCCGGTCAGGCGCTCGAGTTCCGAGTCGTGGAACACGACCGGCACTCCGTCGGACGAGAGGTGGACGTCGCACTCGATCGCATAATTGCGCTCGATTGCTGCGCGCGCCGCCGAGAGGGTGTTCTCCCAGCGGGTCTTGTTCATGTCATGATAGCCGCGATGGGCAATCGGCCTCTGCGTCAGCCACGAAATGTCGGTCATGTCCTGATGTCCGTCTGGGCGGGGTACTGTTACTTGAGCTCGACGATCGCCTCGATCTCGACCGGGGCGTTGAGCGGAAGGACTGCAACACCGACAGCCGACCGGGCATGCTTGCCGCGCTCGCCGAGAACCTCGGCGAGGAAATCGGAAGCACCGTTGGCGACAAGGTGCTGCTCGGTAAAGTCAGGCGACGAGGCGACGAACACGGTGATCTTCACGAGGCTGGCGATCTTCTCAAGGTCGCCGGTCGCAGCCTGGATCTGGGCGAGGATGTTGATCGCGCAGGCGCGCGCAGCAGCCTTGCCAGCCTCGGTGTCGAGATCACGGCCGAGAAGGCCCGTCGAGATCAGCTTGCCGTCGACCAGCGGCAGCTGACCCGCGGTGAGAAGCAGGTTGCCGCTCTGTGCAAACGGGACATAATTGGCGGCAGGGGCAGCTGCAGCAGGAATGGTGACGCCAAGATCGGCCAGCCGTTTTTGGATTGTGTCGCTCATGCTCTCTTCCCTATGCTTGCGCGCAGGCGCGGGTCAGGCGCTGTGATGCCCCGCTTCTGCCACGAATAGCCTTTCTGTTAAATACCAGTTTGCGGCATCGCCGCGTCGGGGAGATTACATATGCGCGCCGCGTGCCTTGCCTTGCCGTTCGTCCTGTCCGCTGCGCTACCTGCCCAGGCAGGCCCGCTTCTGCCCCACCGAGCGGTCTACGACCTTGCGCTTGAGAACGCCTCGGATCGTTCCGGCATTACTGGAATCGCGGGGCGCATGGTCTATGAGTTCAACGGCTCGGAGTGTGACGGCTACACGGTCAAGTTCCGATTCGTGACGCAGATCGACACGCCCGACATAACGCGTATCACCGACCAGCAGACGACGACGTTCGAGGACGGTGACGGCAAGACCTTCAACTTTGTCACCCGCTCCTTCGTCGACTCGGTCATGGACAAGGAAGTGAAGGGTTCGGCGAAGACCGAAGGCAGCGAGACGGTCGTGTCGCTCGAAAAGCCGGAGAAGCAGGAATTTGCGCTCGAGAAGACTCAGTTCCCGACGCAGCATCTCCTCGAATTGCTCGACAACGCCCGCAAGGGCGAGACCTTCTACGAGACGACGCTGTTTGACGGTTCGGAAGATGCCGACCGGATCATGACGACCACTGTCATTATCGGCAAGGGTTCAACGCCAGCTGCGAATGATCCGGAACGTAAGGCGATCAAGACGCTCGCCGATGATGAGTTCTGGCCGGTCGACATCGCCTATTTCGACCTCAAGGGCGATCAGGGCGAGGAGATCCCGACCTACCGGATCAGCTTCAAGCTGCACGAGAGCGGCATTACCCGCGACCTCGTCATGGACTACGGCGACTTCTCCATGACCGGCACGCTGGTCGATCTCGCCCTGTTCGAGCCGGCAAAGGACTGCGCCCAGTAACGGCTGCCCATGGCTGTCTATGTCGATGATGCGATCTGGAACTTTGCCGGTCGCAAGTGGTGCCACCTGATGGCCGATTCGGAAGAGGAGCTGCATCGCTTCGCGGCACGGCTCGGCGTGCATCGCTCCTCCTATCAGGGGCCGCCGAAGACGGCAGCGCCTCACTACGACATCACGGGATTCGAGCGGGACCGCGCCATCCGCATGGGCGCGCTGGCGGTGAGCCGGGCAGAAATTCTTGCGGTGTATCGCCGGGTGAGGCGGCCTGGCGAAAAACTACGCCGTCAGCTTGTCTAGCCGGACGGTTGCCTTTTCTCTTCGTCGCCTATATATGCGCGACCATTCCACACGCGGACTTGGTTTCATCCGGGAGAAATCCGGCTGCGACCGCCGGTGGCGCGGAGCTCCGCTTCTCGTCATGTCCGTGGAGGCTAACCGGAAAGGAAAAAGAAAATGGCACTGCCTGATTTCAGCATGCGCCAGCTCCTTGAAGCTGGTGTTCACTTCGGCCACCAGACCCATCGCTGGAACCCGAAGATGGCTCCGTACATCTTCGGCGCTCGTAACAACATCCACATCATCGACCTTTCGCAGACCGTGCCGCTGCTGCACCAGGCTCTCAAGGTCGTTTCGGATACCGTTGCTCGCGGCGGTCGCGTTCTGTTCGTCGGCACCAAGCGTCAGGCTTCGGACATCGTTGCTGAGTCTGCTGCCCGTTCGGCTCAGTACTACGTCAACTCGCGTTGGCTCGGCGGCATGCTGACCAACTGGAAGACGATCTCGAACTCGATCCAGCGCCTGCGCAAGCTCGACGAGCTGCTCGCTGGCGAAGCCCTCGGCTTCACCAAGAAGGAGCGCCTGAACCTCGAGCGCGAGCGTGAGAAGCTGAGCAAGGCTCTCGGCGGTATCAAGGACATGGGCTCGACCCCGGACCTGATGTTCGTGATCGACACCAACAAGGAAGCTATCGCCATCCAGGAAGCCAAGCGCCTTGGCATCCCGGTCGTCGCGATCGTCGACTCGAACTGCGATCCGGACAAGGTCGACTACCCGATCCCGGGCAACGACGACGCCGCACGCGCTATCCAGCTCTACTGCGACCTGGTTTCCCGCGCTGCGATCGACGGTATCGCTCGTCAGCAGGGTGCTCTGGGCATGGACCTCGGCGCTTCGGAAGACGCTCCGGTTGAGCCGACGCTCGAAGCAGACGGCAACGACGCGTAATCCCGTTGGCCGCTTCGTGCGGCTGCAGACTTGAACTTCGGGCAGGCGCACCTGGAAATCCATGGTGCGCCGCGCTCTTTTGAAAATACCGGATTTGAAGAGGCGACAATGAGCATTTCTGCTGCACAGGTCAAACAACTGCGCGAGATGACCGGCGCGGGCATGATGGACTGCAAGGCTGCGCTGGCCGAGACCAACGGCGACCTCGAGGCCGCTGTCGACTGGCTGCGCGCCAAGGGCATTGCCAAGGCCGACAAGAAGGCCGGCCGTACCGCTGCTGAGGGCCTGGTTGCCGTCGCTGCCGACGACAACGGCGCCGTCGTCGTCGAGGTGAACTCCGAGACCGACTTCGTTGCCCGCAACGACGCCTTCCAGGACATGGTCCGCAAGATCGCCACGGTTGCTCTCGGCACCGACGGCTCGGTCGAGGCTGTTGCCGCTGCTGGCTATGCAGAGGGCAAGTCGGTTGCCGACACCATCAAGGACGCCATCGGCACCATCGGCGAGAACATGAACCTGCGCCGCTCGGCCAAGCTGACCGGCACGGTCGCGACCTATATCCACAACGCGGTTTCTGACGGCCTCGGCAAGCTCGGCGTTCTCGTTGCTATCGAGACTTCGGGCAATGCTGACGCTGCCCGAGCTTTCGGCCGTCAGGTCGCGATGCACGTTGCTGCTACCAGCCCGCTCGCTCTGACCGCTGAAGAGGTCGATCCGGCCGCCGTTGCCCGCGAGAAGGAAATCTTCTCGACCCAGGCTCGCGAGTCCGGCAAGCCGGAGAACATCATCGAGAAGATGGTCGAAGGCCGCATGCGCAAGTTCTACGAGGAAGTCGTGCTGCTGAAGCAGGCTTTCGTCATGAACCCGGACGTTACCGTCGAGCAGGCCCTGAAGGAAGCCGAGAAGGAAATCGGCGCTCCGGCGAAGATCACCGGCTTCGTCCGCTTCGCTCTCGGCGAGGGCATCGAGAAGGAAGAGACCGACTTCGCTGCCGAGGTTGCAGCTGCGGTCAAGAGCTAATCGTTCTTCCCAGCCATTCACTGGTAACGACAGGGCGCCGCGTGACATCGCGGCGCCCTTCGTGTATCGGGGCACCGCATTCATGAATTTGCCGAGGGAGCCCATGCCGAACACGCCAAAATATCGTCGCGTCCTTCTGAAGGCTTCGGGCGAGGCCCTCATGGGCAATCAGGGATTTGGCATCGATGTCGAGGTGGCAGATCGTATTGCCGCCGACATCAAGGAAGCCCGCGAGATGGGCGTCGAGGTGGGCGTCGTCATCGGCGGTGGCAACATCTTCCGGGGCGTGGCGGTTGCCTCGAAGGGCGGTGACCGCGTGACGGGCGACCACATGGGCATGCTGGCGACGGTTATCAATTCGCTCGCCCTGCGCACCTCGCTCATCAAGGCCGGCGTCGACGCGGTCGTGCTTTCCGCCATCGCCATGCCTGAGCTCTGCGAGAGCTTTTCGCAGCGCCAGGCGACCGCCTACATGAATGCGGGCAAGGTCGTCATCTTTGCAGGCGGTACCGGCAACCCGTTCTTCACGACCGACTCCGCCGCGGCCCTGCGAGCTGCAGAAATCGGCGCTGACGCGCTGTTCAAGGGCACCCAGGTTGATGGCGTCTACTCGGCCGATCCCAAGAAGGACCCGAACGCGACGCGGTACGACAAAATCACGCACGAGCAGGTCATCCGCGAGGGCCTTGCGGTCATGGATACGGCGGCGATTGCGCTTGCGCGTGAGAACAACATTCCGATAATCGTCTACTCGATTCATGAAAAGGGCGGGCTCGGCGCGGTCCTGCGTGGCGAAGGCCGTTGTACGGTCGTCAGCGACACGTAACGAAGCCAGCTCCTAGATTTCCCACAATCAGCGCCGACTATAAGGCAGCGGAGGATTACCGATGACCAACGGAGTCGATTTCAACGACATTCAGCGTCGCATGGACGGCGCCGTCAACGCTTTCAAGCATGACCTTGCCTCGCTGCGCACTGGGCGCGCCTCGGCAAACCTGCTCGATCCGATCCAGGTTCAGGCCTACGGCTCGACCATGCCGATCTCCCAGGTGGGTACGGTCAGCGTTCCGGAGCCGCGAATGATCTCGGTATCCGTCTGGGACAAGCAGCTGGTGGGTGCGGTCGATCGCGCCATCCGCGAGTCGAACCTCGGCTTCAACCCGATTGTTGACGGCACGACCCTGCGCATTCCTCTGCCGGAGCTCAACGAGCAGCGCCGCAAGGAGCTCGTGAAGATCGCTCATCAGTACGCTGAGAACGCGCGTGTCGCCGCTCGCCACGTACGCCGCGACGGCATCGACGCCTCGAAGAAGGCGGAGAAGGATGGTGTCATCAGTCAGGATGATGCCCGCGTTCAGTCGGACCGTATCCAAAAGATTACGGATGACACGATCGCACTGATCGATAAGCTGCTCGCCGAGAAGGAAGCAGAGATCATGCAGGTCTAGGCCTCGCGGCCTGACGCCTGGTCTGCTTCTCGGGGGAAAGGAACCGGGATTTGAAACCCGCGCACATCGCGATCATCATGGACGGCAACGGCCGGTGGGCGAAAACTCGCGGCCTGCCGCGCATTGCGGGGCACAGGGCCGGCGTCGAGGCGCTGCGCCAGACCGTCCGGACGGCAGGTGACCTTGGGATTCCGTGGCTTACCGTCTACGCATTTTCCTCCGAAAACTGGTCGCGGCCGCAGTCGGAGATCAGCGATCTCCTCGGCCTGCTGAAGACCTTCATCCGCCGCGATCTCGCGGAGCTGCACAAGGCTGGTGTCCGTGTGCGGATGATCGGCGCCCGCGAAGGGCTCGCAAAGGACATCCGCCTCCTCATCGAGGAGGCCGAGAGCCTGACGGCGGGCAACACGTCGCTCAACCTGGTGATTGCCTTCAACTATGGCAGCCGCGACGAGATCGTCCGGGCGACGCGTTCGATTGCCGAGGCAGTTGCTGCAGGCTCGATGCGTCCGGAAGATATCACCCAGGAAAGCTTCGCAAAATTCCTCGACACGCACTTCGTGCCGGATCCGGATCTCATCATCCGCACCAGCGGCGAGCTGCGCCTGTCGAACTTCCTGCTCTGGCAGGGGGCCTACAGCGAGCTGGTCTTTCTGCCGTGCTACTGGCCGGACTTTGGCAAGGCCGAGTTGCTGGAAGCCATCAAAAGCTTTGAGGCGAGGGAGCGGCGCTTTGGCGGCGTGACGCCGGCACGGGACGTCGCCCTATGACGGCGGCGGGCGGTCGCAGCAATTTGCAGCTTCGCATGATGTCGGCAATCGTGCTTGCGATCGTCGTGCTTGCTCTGACCTGGGCTGGCGGCTTCTGGTATCGGCTGCTGTCGGCCGTCATCGGCGCGGCGGTTCTCTACGAATGGACCAGCATGGTGCTGTCAAAGGAGCAAGCGGTACACCGCGTCCTCCTAGGGCTCCTGTTCCTGCCCGTGCTTGCGCTTCTCGTCATCGGCTATTCGATCCTGCCGACGCTGATCGTCCTCGCGGCGGTTTTCGTCGTCGCGCTGATCTACGGCGTGGCGACGAAGTCGGGCCTTCGGCCGTCGCTCGGCGTTCTCTATGCCGGCATCAGCGCCGTTTCGCTCGCTGCCCTGCGCAACGACGATTCGTCCGGCCTTGCGGTCACGATCTTCCTGTTTGCGGTGGTGTGGGCGACTGACATTGCCGCCTATTTCGTCGGCCGGAAGTTTGGCGGGCCGAAGCTCGCGCCTTCCATATCGCCCGGCAAGACCTGGAGCGGCGCCATCGGCGGCACGCTGGGTGCTGTCGTTGCGGGCCTCATCGTCGCGTGGTCCTATGGCACCAGCTGGAACGTCGTGGCGCTGTTTGTCCTCATCCTGGTGCTGTCCGCGATCTCGCAGATCGGCGACCTGTTCGAATCGTCCATCAAGCGGCGCTACGGGGTGAAGGACTCGAGTCAGCTCATTCCGGGTCACGGCGGGGTAATGGACCGTGTCGACGGGCTGGTAGCGGCAGCGGCCGCACTGTTCATCCTCGGTGCGGTCTTCGTGTCACCGGATTTCCCCGCTCATTTCCTGTTCGCCCGGTGACCGCAGCGATACGGTCCACTATGGTCAGCTTCGGACACGGATTTGCCCGTATTGATCCTGTATCTGGGCGAAGGAACAAGAGCGGGCAGGAACCGAAGTGAACGACATCCTGGGCACATTCTTCAGCCTCGACAACATCA
>Ga0180223_1001812_pt1 | contig 14842 bp, 12 predicted proteins | sample eDN5th30CKraftOP_FD_151337 | JGI IMG/M metagenome (GOLD analysis project Ga0180223, IMG submission 151337) | Enriched Organic Plus compost microbial communities from Emeryville, California, USA - eDNA 5th pass 30_C Kraft OP (version 2) (version 2) ...
CCGCGTGCCGCATGATGTCCCAGTCGCTGGAAGAACCCATGATGATGCCCACCAGCGGGCTGTCCGGGGTATTCGTGTCGGAAGGGGCGGTCATGGGGCGTTGGCCTTGCTGAAGAAAAATAGGACGCAGGCGGGGAGCCGTGCTAGGACGTCAGGCGCGACAGCGCCTCGCGGTATTTGGCGGCGGTTTTTTCCAGCACCTCGGCGGGCAGCCGCGGCGCGGGCGGGGTCTTGTCCCAGGGCTGGGTTTCAAGCCAGTCGCGCACGAACTGCTTGTCGAACGACGGCGGGCTGGTGCCCTCGGCGTACTGGTCGGCGGGCCAGAATCGGGACGAGTCGGGTGTCAGCACTTCGTCCATCAGATGCAGCCGGCCGGCGTCGTCCAGGCCGAACTCGAACTTGGTGTCGGCGATGATAATGCCTTTTTCGGCCGCGTAGGCCGACGCCTGCGCGTACAGTTCCAGCGTGACGCGGCGGATCTCGTCGGCCAGCGGCTGGCCGACCTCGCGCACGACGTGGGCGAAGTCGACGTTTTCGTCGTGCGAGCCGAACTCGGCCTTGGCGGCCGGCGTGAAAATGGGCTCGGGCAGGCGGCTGGCCTGTTTCAGGCCGGCGGGCAGCGCGATGCCGCACACGGCGCCGCAGGACTGGTAGTCCTTCCAGCCGGACCCGATGAGATAGCCGCGCGCCACGGCCTCGACCAGGATGGGCTTGAGGCGCTTGACCACCACCGCCCGGCCGGCCACCTGGCCGCGCTCGGCCGGGGCCACCACGTCCTCGGGCGCGATGCCGGTGGAATGGTTGGGCACGATGTGGGCGAGCTTCTTGAGCCAGAATTCGGTAAGCTCGGTCAGCACCTGGCCTTTGCCGGGGATGGGGTCGTCCAGGATGACGTCGAAGGCGGATATGCGGTCCGAGGCGACGATGAGCAGCTTGTCGTCGCCCACGGCGTACATGTCGCGCACCTTGCCGCGCGCCAGCAGGGGCAGTGACTCGATATGCGACTGGTGCAGCGCCTGCATTTACTGCACCACCTGCGCCAGCTTGCCGGAGGCATAGCGCTGGGCCATTTCGTCCAGCGGCACGGCCTTGATCTTGCCCGCGTTGCCCGCGGTGCCGAACTGCCGGTAGCGCTGCAGGCAGATTTCCTTGGCGGCCTGGCGGGCAGGCTTGAGGTATTCGCGGGGGTCGAACTTGGAGGGGTTCTCGGCCATGAAGCGGCGGATGGCGCCCGTCATGGCAAGGCGGATGTCGGTGTCGATGTTGACCTTGCGCACGCCGAACTTGATGGCTTCCTGGATTTCTTCGACGGGCACGCCGTAGGTTTCCTTCATGTCGCCGCCGAACTGGCGGATCTCGGCCAGCAGTTCCTGGGGCACGCTGGAGCTGCCGTGCATGACCAGGTGGGTGTTGGGCAGGCGCTGGTGGATTTCCTTGATGCGCGAGATGGACAGGATGTCGCCCGTGGGCTTGCGCGAGAACTTGTAGGCGCCGTGGCTGGTGCCGATGGCGATGGCCAGGGCGTCCAGCTGGGTGCGGCGCACGAAGTCGGCGGCCTGCTCGGGGTCGGTCAGCAGTTGCTCCATGGTCATGGTGCCTTCGGCGCCGTGGCCGTCTTCCTTGTCGCCCTTCATGGTTTCAAGCGAGCCCAGGCAGCCCAGTTCGCCCTCGACCGTGATGCCCAGTTTGTGGGCCATGTCCACCACGCGCTTGGTGACGTCCACGTTGTAGTCGTAGTCGGCGATGGTCTTGCCGTCTTCCTTCAGGGAGCCGTCCATCATGACGCTGGAGAAGCCCAGGCCAATGGCGCCCTGACAGATGGAGGGCGACTGGCCGTGGTCCTGGTGCATGACGACGGGCAGGTGCGGATAGCTGTCGACGGCGGCCTGGATGAGCTGCTTCAGGAAGCCTTCGCCCGCATACTTGCGCGCGCCCGCCGAGGCCTGCATGATGACCGGGCTTTCGGTTTCGTCGGCGGCCTCCATGATGGCCTGCACCTGCTCGAGATTGTTGACGTTGAACGCCGGAATGCCATAGCCGTTCTCGGCGGCGTGATCAAGCAGCTGGCGCATGGAAACTAGGGCCATGACAGGACCTCCAAATCAATAATAATGGGGATAGGCGCATTTTACCCGAATGTACGCACCGGCTTTTGTCTGCCGGCAACGGGGCATTTCAGAGGACAGGCGGCGCGCCGCCGCCCATCGCCGCCTGTCCGCGCCGCCATTGCGCAAGCCCCCCCGCCTTGTACGAGGCGGGGCTGCCCGGCACCGGCGCAACCGCCCCTTCCAGTGCCAACAGGCCCTGACACAAGAAAGAAAGGCCAGGCTACCGGGCGCCGCGCAAGGCCGACTTGGGCCGGAACGCCTTGACCACTTTTTCCTGCGTCTCGACGTAAGGCCCGCCGATCAGGTCGATGCAATACGGCACCGCCGCGAAGATGCCGGGCACCAGCGTCTTGCCGTCGGCGTCCTTCAGGCCTTCCAGGGTTTCCCTGATGGCCTTGGGCTGGCCCGGCAGGTTGATGATGAGGGCCGCATGGCCGCCGGTCTCGCGGATCACGGCGACCTGCCGCGACAGAATGGCCGTTGGCACGAATTTCAGGCTGATCTGGCGCATCTGCTCGCCAAAGCCCGGCATTTCCCGGGTGCCCACGGCCAGCGTCGCCTCGGGGGTCACGTCGCGCCGGGCCGGGCCCGTGCCGCCGGTGGTCAGCACCAGGTCGCAGCCGGCTTGGTCCACCAGCTCGACCAGCGCCTGCGAGATCTGCTCGCGCTCGTCCGGGATGAGCCGCGCCGCGAACTGGGCCGGCCGCACCAGGGCTTCGTCCAGCCAGGACTGCAAAGAGGGAATGCCCTGGTCTTCGTACGTGCCTTGCGAGGCACGGTCGGACACCGACACCAGGCCCACGAGCAGTTCATCGGGATGGCGGCGAACCAGGCGGGAAGTCCCGGACATGGCGTCTCCTTGAAAAAAAACTACGGCTTGCAAGCCGTTCGGATTCATCAGGCACTGGGCACCCTTAGAGGGTGCTTTTTGCAGGGATGCCGGGCCTTGGGGCGGCCCGGCGGCAAGTAATTAATTATCGGCGCGCTGCTGCAGGATGTCGACGGCGGGCAGGGTTTTGCCTTCCAGGAATTCCAGGAAGGCGCCGCCGCCGGTGGAGATATAGCCCACGCTGTCCGCGATGCGGTATTTCGCGATGGCCGCCAGGGTGTCGCCGCCGCCGGCGATGGAGAAGGCCGGCGAATCGGCGATGGCCCGCGCCACGACTTCGGTGCCGCGGCCGAAGGCATCGAATTCGAACACGCCGACGGGGCCATTCCAGACGATGGTGCCGGCCTGGCCCAGTATCTGCGCCAGCTGCCCGGCCGTTTCGGGCCCGATGTCCAGGATGAGGTCATCGTCCTGGACGTCCTGGGCGCGCTTGACGGCGGCCTGGTCTTCAGCGCCGAATTCCTTGGCGCACACCACGTCCACCGGAATGGGCACGCCGGCGCCCCGCCTGGCCATCAGTTCGATCACGGCCTGGGCCTGGCCGACCTGGTCGGGCTCGGCCAGCGACTTGCCTATGGGCAGGCCCTTGGCCAGCATGAAGGTATTGGCGATGCCGCCGCCCACGACCAGTTGGTCCACCTTGTCGGCCAGCGACTGCAGGATGGACAGCTTGGTCGACACCTTGGAGCCGCCCACAATGGCCACCAGAGGCCTCTTGGGCTGCTGCAGCGCGCGGCCCAGCGCGTCCAGCTCGGCCTCGAGCAGCGGTCCGGCACAGGCGATGGGCGCGAAGCGTGCGATGCCGTGGGTGGTGGCCTCGGCGCGGTGGGCCGTGCCGAAGGCGTCATTGACGTAGACATCGCACAGCCCGGCCATCTTGCGCGACAGGGTTTCGTCGTTTTTCTTTTCGCCGACGTTGCAGCGGCAGTTTTCCAGCAGCACCACCTGGCCCGGGTCCACCTGCACGCCGTCCACCCAGTCTTTGGCCAGGTCGACAGGCTGGCCCAGCAGCGCCGACAGGCGCGCGGCCACGGGCGCCAGCGTGTCGCCCGGCCCCGCCTTGCCTTCGGCGGGCCGCCCCAGGTGCGAAGCCACCATGACGGCCGCGCCCGCGTCCAGCGCCATGCGGATGGCGGGAATGGAGGCGCGGATGCGCGTGTCCTCGGTGATGTCGCCGGCGTCGTTGAACGGCACGTTGAGGTCGGAGCGGATGAAAACACGCTTGCCGGACAATGCGTCGGTCTTGGCCAGCGCGGAAAGAGTCTTGATGGATGCCATGGAGAATATCGGACCGGAAAACAGGGAAAGCGGACGGACCAAGGGCGGGGTCCCCCCCGCCCTTGTCCAAGGAATGCCAGGCTACTTGGCCGTCATCAGCGCGACGGTGGTGTCCAGCATGCGGTTGGAGAAACCCCATTCGTTGTCGTACCAGGATCCCACCTTGACCAGCGTGCCCGAAACCTTGGTCAGGCCTTCGTCCACCGTGCTGGAGGCCGTGGTGTGATTGAAGTCCACCGACACCAGCGGCTCATTGCAGTAGTCCAGGATGCCCTTGAGCGGGCCTTCGGCCGCGGCGGCCTTGAGGATGCCGTTGACTTCGTCCACGGAAGTCTCGCGCGAGGCCACGAACGACAGGTCCACCAGGGAAACGTTGATGGTGGGCACGCGGATGGCGTAGCCGTCCAGCTTGCCGTTGAGCTCGGGCAGCACCAGGCCCACGGCGGACGCGGCGCCCGTCTTGGTGGGGATCATGCTGGACGTGGCCGAACGCGCGCGGCGCAGGTCGCTGTGATAGACGTCGGTCAGCACTTGGTCGTTGGTGTAGGCGTGGATGGTGGTCATCAGGCCGGTGACCACGCCCAGCTTCTGGTGCAGCGGCTGGACCAGCGGCGCCAGGCAGTTGGTGGTGCACGACGCGTTGGAAATGACGGTGTCACCGGACTTGAGCACATTGTGGTTGACGCCGTACACAATGGTGGCGTCCACGTCTTTGCCGCCGGGGGCAGAGATAATGACTTTCTTGGCGCCGCCCTTGATGTGGGCGCCGGCTTTTTCCTTGGTGGTGAAGAAACCCGTGCATTCGAGCACGACGTCCACCTTGAGGTCGCCCCAGGGCAGTTCGGCCGGATTGCGGTTGGCCAGCACGCGGATGCGGTCGCCATTGACGACCATGTCGTCGCCGTCCACCTCGACCGTGCCGGGGAAGCGGCCGTGCGCCGTGTCGTAGCGCGTCAGGTGCGCATTGGTGGCGGGGTCGCCCAGGTCGTTGATGGCCACGATCTCGATATCGTGCTTTTTGCCGCCTTCGTAGTGGGCGCGCAGAATATTGCGCCCGATACGCCCGTAACCGTTGATCGCTACGCGAATTGCCATGGTTGATCTCCTGTTTATAGAACCTGTTCGACGGCTGCCGCGACGTGCTCGACGGTCAGGCCAAAATGCTTGAATAGAACGCCCGCGGGGGCCGACTCGCCATAGGTGTCCAGCCCGACGACCGCGCCATCCAGCCCGACGTATTTGTACCAGCCGGCCGTGACGCCGGCCTCGACGGCCACGCGCGGCAGCCCCTTGGGCAGCACGCCGTCGCGCCATTGCGCGTCCTGGGCGTCGAAGACCTGCGTGCAGGGCATGGAAACCACGCGCACCGGAATGCCGCGTCCCGCCAGCTGCTGCTGCGCCCCCAGGGCCAGCGCGACCTCGGAGCCGGTGGCGATGATGACGGCGCGCGCATCGGCGGCGTCGCTGAGCACATAGCCGCCGCGCGCGATGGCCCGCAGCGTGTCCGCGTCGCGGTCCACGAAAGGCAGGTTCTGGCGCGACAGCAGCAAGGCCGAGGGGCCGCCCTGCTTCACGTCCATGCCCAGGCTGGCGGGGCGCTGCACGGCCTGCTGCCACGCCACCGCGGTTTCGGTGGTGTCGCAGGGGCGCCACACATGCAGGTTGGGGATAAGGCGCAGGCTGGCCGCGTGCTCGACGGACTGGTGGGTGGGGCCGTCTTCGCCCAGGCCGATGGAATCGTGCGTGAATACGTGAACGACGCGCTGCTTCATCAGCGCGGCCATGCGCACTGCATTGCGGGAGTAGTCGGAGAAGGTCAGGAAGGTGCCGCCGAAAGGCAGGTAGCCGCCGTGCAGGGCGATGCCGTTCATGATGGCGGCCATGCCGAATTCGCGCACGCCGTAGTTGATGTGGCGGCCGAACTGCAGGCCGTCCTGGCCGGCGCGCACGGGCGCCACGCCCTTCCAGTCGGTGAAATTGGAGCCGGTCAGGTCGGCGGAGCCGCCCAGCAGCTCGGGCAGCAGCTCGGCGAAGGCGGCGATGGCGTATTGCGAGGCCTTGCGGCTGGCGACGGTTTCGGCCTTGCCGGCGGTGGCCTGGACGAAAGCGGCGGCCTTTTCGGCGAAGCCTTCGGGCAGCCGGCCGGCCAGCCGGCGCTGCAGCTCGGCGGCCTCGGCGGGATAGGCCTTGGCATAGGCATCGAAGCTTTTCTGCCATTCGGCCTGCCACAGCTGGCCCTTGATGCGACCGTCCCAGCGCTGGTAGACGTGGTCGGGCACCTCGAAGGGCTGGTGCGGCCAGTTCAGGGCTGCGCGCGTGGCCACGATTTCGTCCGCGCCCAGCGGCGCGCCGTGCACCTTCTCGGTGCCGGCCATGGTGGGCGCGCCCTTGCCGATGACGGTGCGGCAGCAGATGAGCGTGGGCCCCTTGTTTTGCGCGGCCCAGCCTTTGGCCTGCTCGATGGCCTGGTCGACCTGAGCCACGCTGTGGCCGTCGACGCCGCGCAGGACATTCCAGCCGTAGCCTTCGAAGCGGCGCGCCGTATCGTCGGCGAACCAGTGTTCCACCTTACCGTCGATGGAGATGCCGTTGTCGTCATAGAAGACGATCAGCTTGGACAGCCTGAGGGTGCCCGCCAGCGAGCAGGCCTCGTGCGAGATGCCTTCCATCAGGCAGCCGTCGCCCACGAAGGCGTAGGTGAAATGGTCGACGACCTGGTGGCCTTCGCGGTTGAACTCGCGCGCCAGCAGCGCCTCGGCCAGGGCCATGCCGACCGCGTTGGCCAGCCCCTGCCCCAGCGGGCCGGTGGTGGTCTCGACGCCGGGGGTGATGCCGACTTCCGGATGGCCGGGCGTGCGCGAATGCAGCTGGCGGAAATTCTGCAGCTCCTCGATGGGCAGGTCGTAGCCGGTAAGGTGCAGCAGCGAGTAGATGAGCATGGAGCCGTGGCCGTTGGACAGCACGAAGCGGTCGCGGTTGGCCCAGGCCGGGTCGGCCGGATTGTGCCGCAGATGCCTGGACCACAATGCCTCGGCGATGTCGGCCATGCCCATGGGCGCGCCGGGATGGCCGGAGTTGGCGCGCTGGACCGCGTCCATGGAAAGCGCGCGGATGGCATTGGCCAAGGAGGAATCTTGGACGGGCGAAGGGCTCATTGCAAACTCACAAAGGGGATACGCGGCCTGCGGGCGGCCCGTTTCCGGCAAGGGATAACAAAGCTTTAGATTTTACCACCCCGCAGGCGCCCGGCGCCCCGCCTCGCCTGGCGCCGGGCAAAAGCCGTAAACTGATGCCCTGCCGCCTTTATTGCCGCGCTTCGGGACAACGAAGCGGCGCAATAATCCGGCAACCCGCCCAACAACCCGACCCGGCAATCCTTTGCCTCGCGACCTCCATGGCCCTGCCGCGATTCTTCTGCGAAACGCCCTTGCGGGCGCACCACACCCTGGAACTGCCCGACGCCCTGGCCCACCATGCCCTGCGCGTGCTGCGCCTGAAGCACGGTGCCCGGGTGCTGCTGTTCGACGGCCAGGGCGGGCAATACGAAGCCACCCTGCTGGCGGACGGCGCCAAGGCCTTGGCGCAAACCGGCGCGCACCAGGCGATGGAGGCCGAACTGCCCGGCCGCATCATTCTGGCCCAGGGCATCGCCTCGGGCGACAAAATGGACTGGATCGTCGAAAAAGCGGTGGAACTGGGCGCGCACCGCCTGGCGCCCATCGCCGCCCGGCGCAGCGTGCTGCAGCTGAGCGGCGAGCGACTGGCCAAACGGCGGCGGCACTGGCAGCGCATCGCGCAATCGGCCAGCGAGCAGTGCGGCCGCAATCGCCTCATGGAGGTGGACGAGCCGCGCACGCTGGACGCCTGGCTGGCCGCCGGCGAAGCCCGGGGGCTGGTCCTGCTGTGCCATCCCGAGGCGGCGCTGGGGCTGGACGAGGCGCTGGCGCGGGACGACGCCCGCGACATTACCCTGCTGGTGGGCCCCGAAGGCGGCTGGTCCCCCGACGAACTGGCGCTGGCCGACCGGCACGGCGCCGTGCGGGCCCGGTTCGGACCCCGGGTATTGCGCACGGAAACGGCCGGCCTGGCCCTGATGGCCGCCGTCAGCGCCCTGCGCGGCTGGAACTGAAAAAGGAAACGGCCCCGCTTGCGGCGGGGCCATGGATTGCATGAAAACGGGCCGGGCTGACGGCGGCCGCGCCGCCGGCTTACTCCCCCGCCTCGCGCGAGCCGGAATACGGCGTGGGCGCCACGCCCGGCTCGGGGTCGGGATGCTTGCCGGCATGCTGCACCGCATACGAGAACACGCGCGCATTGTTCCTGGCGAATTCGGCGGCGTCGGCGCATACCGCGATGATGGCCTTGGCGTCCTCGGCAAGCGCCGGGTCGCCGGAATGCAGGTTGTGGAACCACAGGAACAGGCCTGTCTTCTGGTCCAGGACAGTATCACAGAGGCAATCGTAAAGCGCGTCCAGGTTGCCGCCGAAGTATTCCGGGAAGTCCACCGCCTTGACCACGGCGCGCAGCACGGCCGAACGGCTGCGGGCGCGGTCGCAGTCGACCACGTGCGCCGTCAGGCCCAGGGCCCTGGCGTGCTCCAGAAGGTCATCCTGCGACGCAGCGGAAGCGTCGATCAGACCGCCCTTCTGAAGCTTTTTTCGCAATGTCTGCGCCTGGGTCATTGTGGCGTCTCCTTGAAAAACGCTTTGACTTCCTCAACACGATCCATGCTGTCGGCCCGCCCAAGGCGGACGAGTTCCCCGGTGTAGCCGGACTCGAACAGCAAATACGAGACCAGCGCCCCGCCGGCGGAAGCTCCGGAACCCGACGATACACCGAGAACACGAAAAAGTGTACGCACCGAGCGCGGCATTTGATGCAAATATTCCATTGCGATGTTGTCCAGCGACTTGCTGGGGGTGATGGCCAGCATGCTGACTTTTTTGAGCGGCTGCCTTTGTAACGCATCGGCGGGCAGTAAGGCAAGCATATCGTTGATGCGCTCCAGCCTTTCAACGTCCACCGACAGGCCGTCCAGGAAAATGCTGGACAGGGCCTGGCCGCCGATCTGGGCCAGCGAGGGGTAGCTCGAATCCACCTTGCGCTCTTCCGCGTGGATGTCGTCGCGGTGGCCCGTGCCGACGGCCAGTATCCTGCTGGCGCCCAGGTGGATGGCCGGGCTCAGCGGCGCCAGCTGGCGCATGGAGCCGTCGCCGCACCATTCGGTCTTGCCCCCCACCAGGATGGCCTGGGCGGGAAAGACGAAGGGGATGGCGCTGGAAGCCATCAGGTGGTCCACCCCCACGGTGCAGGGCACGGCGCGGCGCAGGCTGCGGGTCCAGGATTCGATGGCCTTGTTGGACTGGTAGAAGGTCAGGTGCTCGCCGCTGATGTAGGCCGTGGCGGTCACGGCCAGCGCCGTCAGATCGCCCTGCCGCATATTGCGGCGCAGGTGGTCGAAATTCAGCGTCTGGCTCAACAGTCCGCCCAGCGGCTGGTTGTCCAGCAGGGAGCTGGGCGTCTTGCCGCGCAGTTCGGGCAGCATCCAGCCCATGGTCAGCATGGCCAGCCAGCGCAGCCCGGTGCCCACCAGCCCCGCCGAATCGGCCCGGTACACCTGCTCGGTGCGCAGATGCTGCCACAGGAAGCGCAGGCGGTCCATCGCCAGGTGCGGATCGTTGGCGCGGCAGGCCAGGGCGGCGGCGTTGATGGCGCCGGCCGAGGTGCCGCAGATGATGGGAAAGGGGTTGCGAAAGCCGGGCGTGTGCCCGGGATCGAGGATTTCGAGTATTCCGGACAGGACCCCGACTTGATAGGCGGCGCGCGCGCCGCCGCCCATCAGCACCAGGCCTGTCTGATCCCGGCCGGAATCCGTGGCCATGCCGCTACGACTGACGCGCCGTATTGGCTTCCACCACGGTCAATGCCGCCATGTTGACAATGCGCCGCACAGTGGAACTGGACGTCAGGATGTTGATGGGCGCGTTGACCCCCAGCAGGAAGGGGCCCACCGCCACGTTGCCGCCCGCGGCCGTCTTGAGCAGGTTGTAGGCGATGTTGCCCGAATCCACGTTGGGGCAGATGAGCAGATTGGCCGAGCCCTTCAGCGTGGTGCCGGGCAGGATGCGCTGGCGCAGGGCCTCGTCCAGCGCGCAATCGCCGTGCATTTCGCCGTCCACCTCCAGGTCGGGATCGCGCTGGCGCACGAGCTCGAGCGCCTCGCGCATCTTGGCGCCCGAGGCCGAACTGCCTGTGCCGAAGTTCGAGCGCGACAGCAGCGCCGCCTTGGGCTCGATGTTCAGGCGGCGCATTTCGGCGGCGGCGGCCAGGGTGATCTCGGCCACCTGCTCGGCCGACGGGTCGTCATTGACGTGCGTGTCGGCCAGCGCGATGGTGCGTTCGGACAGCAGCAGGATGTTCATGGCCGCGTAGGTGCGCGCGCCCGGCGCCTTGCCGATGACTTCGTCGATGAAGCGCAGGTGGTCCGCAAAAGCCCCCACGGTGCCGCACACCATGCCGTCGGCGTCGCCCAGGTGGATCATCATGGCCCCGATCAGGGTCAGGCGGCGGCGCATTTCCACGCGCGCCATTTCCTTGCTGACGCCGCGCCGGCACATCAATTCCCAGTAGGTGGTCCAGTAGCGGTGGAAGCGCGGGTCGTATTCGGTATTGGTGACCTCGACGTCCTGGCCCAGCTTCAGGCGCAGGCCGAACTTCTTGATGCGGGCCTGCAGCACCTCGGGGCGGCCGATGAGAATGGGCCTGGCCAGTTTCTCGTCGACCACGATCTGCACGGCGCGCAACACCCGCTCTTCCTCGCCTTCGCTGAACACGATGCGGGCCTTGCCGCCTTCGCGCACCATGCTCTTGGCGGTGGAGAACAGCGGCTTCATGAAAGAGCCCGAGCGGTACATGAACTGCTGCAGCTGGTCGGCGTAGCTGTCGAAGTCGGCGATGGGCCGCGTGGCCACGCCGTCTTCCATGGCGGCCCTGGCCACCGCCGGCGCCACACGCACGATGAGGCGCGGATCGAACGGCTTGGGGATCAGGTATTCGGGCCCGAACGCGACGTTGTAGGTGCCGTAGGCGGCCGCCACGACGTCGTTCTGCTCTTCCTGGGCCAGTTGCGAGATGGCCTCGACGGCGGCCTTTTCCATGCCGCGCGTAATGGTGGTCGCGCCCACGTCCAGCGCGCCGCGGAAGATGTAGGGAAAGCACAGGACATTGTTGACCTGGTTGGGGTAGTCGGACCGCCCTGTGGCCATGACGACGTCGTCGCGCACCGCGTGCGCGTCTTCGGGGAGGATCTCGGGGGTGGGGTTGGCCAGCGCCAGCACGACCGGGCGCGCCGCCATGCGGGCGACCATCCCGGGCTTGAGCACGCCGCCCGCCGACAGGCCCAGGAACACGTCCGCCCCCTCGATGATGTCCGACAGCGTGCGCGCGTCGGTGTCCTGCGCAAAGCGTTCTTTGTCCGGGTCCATGAGCGTCTTGCGCCCCTTGTACACCACGCCCTCGATATCAGAGACCCAGATGTTGGCCAGGGGCAGGCCGAAATCCAGCAGAAGGTCCAGGCAGGCCAGCGCGGCGGCGCCCGCCCCGGACACCACCAGCTTGACCTTGGTGATGTCTTTCTCGACGACTTTCAGGGCGCTGATGAATGCCGAGGCGACACAGATGGCGGTGCCGTGCTGGTCATCGTGGAACACGGGGATCTGCATGCGCTCGCGCAGCTTGCGCTCGACGGTGAAGCACTCGGGCGCCTTGATGTCCTCGAGGTTGATGCCGCCGAAGGTGGGCTCCAGCCCGGCGATGATGTCGACCAGCTTGTCGGGGTCGGTTTCATTGATCTCGATGTCGAAGACGTCGATGCCGGCGAATTTCTTGAACAGGACCGCCTTGCCCTCCATGACGGGCTTGGAGGCCAGGGCTCCGATGTTGCCCAGGCCAAGCACGGCCGTGCCGTTGGTGATGACGCCGACCAGGTTGCCGCGTCCCGTGAAGCGGAAAGCGTTCGCGGCGTCGGAGACGATTTCTTCGCAAGCGGCCGCCACGCCCGGGGAGTACGCCAGCGCCAGGTCGCGCTGGTTGGAAAGCTGTTTGGTGGGCGTTACCGCGATTTTCCCCGGACGGCCCTGTTCGTGGTATTCCAGGGCCGCTTTCCGAAAATTTTCTTCCATGATGTCTTTTCAAGCTGGGTGAGTGGGAGATGATCATTCTAGCGCTAGCGGACGTCCGGCATGCCGGACGCGAGAAAAACGGGGGGGCGCCAGCGCCCTGTCTGCCGGTTCAGGCATGCGGCATCGGCCAGACGGCACACTATAAATCCTGTCCGGGGTTGGGAAACACCCCCCCCGGATCGAAGGCGGCCTTTACGCCGGCGTCAAGCCCGGCCGCCAGGCGCAAGGCCTCGCCGCCGCCGGCGGCCGGCCGGCTGGAATAGGCGGCCTCCCAGGAGTCGGGCCGCGGGCCCGGGGGGCGCTGCTCGAACACCAGCCATTCGGCCCAGGCCAGGTCGCCGCCGTGGCCCAGCAGCAGGTGCGACAAGTTGACGTCCTGCCCCTCGCCCGGCAACAGGGCGTCCAGCCGATAGCGCGCCGGCCAGCGCGCCAGGGCGCGGCAGGCCTGCGCCTGGGGTCCCGATGCCAGCTGGAACAGCGCCGGCACCAGTTTTTGCAGCGCCAGGCTGTCCAGCGGCAGGCGGGCGTCGGGCCCGAAGGGGCCCAGGGTGGCGGTGGTGCCATCGGCAAGCAGCACGGCTGCGTGCAGCAGCCCGCTATGGCGGGTTTCGCCGGGCCGCCAGGCGCACAGGCTGCGGTCGGCCAGCCAGGCGGCGGCGGTCAGGTAGGCCGGCTGGTCCGCGAACTGCGTCAGGCCCGCCTGGCAAAGCTCGCCCAGCAGGCAGCCCGGCTGCACGAACCACCGCCCCTCGTGGCCGGGCAGCGGCTGGCAGCCCGCCAGGCTGGCGCCCAGCTCGACCCACAGCACGGAACGCCCGTCAGGGGTGCCGGCCCGGTCCAGGCCGTCCAGCGCCAGCACCACGCCGTATTCCGCGCACAGGGCGCGGGCGCGCCGCACATCCGTGGCGTCCGCCGGCGTCAGGCGGGCGCTGCCCACGCCCTGGTAAAGCCCGAAATCCAGCAATTCGCCCGATATGCCGCGGCGCAGGCGGCCGCAGAACTGCCGCCAGGGGCTTTGCGCCGGGCGGCGTCCCGTCAGAAAGGCCCGCCGTGAAGGAGACGTCGTCATGCTTTCCGCCGGGCGGCGCAAACGGCGCCGATTCCGCCGCGGCGACGCTCTACAATTGTCTTTTTTACCGAGAACACCGTCTTATGCCCCACCTTGCCAAGCGCACTGATCAAGTGATGCCATTCTACGCCGTAGAATTGTTCAAACAAGCCAGCGCGCTGAATGCGCAAGGCAAGGACATCATCAGCCTGGGCATAGGCGAGCCCGACTTCACGGCGCCCGCCCAGGTGGTCGAAACCCTGAACCGCGCCGCCGGCGCGGGCCTTGGCGGCTATACACCGCCGGCCGGGCTGGGGCCCCTGCGCGAGGCCATCGCGCTGTACTACCGGGACCATTTCTCGGCCCATGTCGATGCGGGCCGCGTCGTCGTCACATCCGGCGCCTCGGGCGCCCTGCTGCTGGCCAGCATGGCCCTGGTCAACCCCGGCGACGAAGTCCTGATGCCCGATCCCTCTTATCCGGCCAACCAGAACTTCGTCATGGGCGCGGGCGGCGTGCCCAGGCTCATCCCCTCGTCGGCGCAGCAGCGCTTCCAGCTGTCGGCCGAGGACGTGCGCCGCCATTGGAGCCCGGCCACGCGCGGCGTGCTGATCGCCTCGCCCAGCAACCCCACCGGCACCACCATCGCGCCCCAGGCGCTGCGGGAGCTGGTCGCCGAAGTGCGGCAGCGGGACGGCTTCATCATCATGGACGAAATCTACCTGGGCCTGTACTACGGCGACGCGCCGCGCAGCGCGCTGGCCCTGGACGACGACATCATCGTCATCAACAGCTTCTCCAAGTACTTCCACATGACGGGCTGGCGGCTGGGATGGCTGATCGTGCCCCAGCCCATGGTGGCCGCCATCGAGAAGCTGGCGGCCAGCCTGGCCATCTGCGCTCCCACCCTGGCCCAGCACGCGGCGCTGACCTGCTTCGAGCCCGAGGTGATGCGCGTCTACGAAAACCGGCGCCTGTCGTTCAAGCAGCGGCGCGACTACCTGCTGCCCCAGCTGGAGCGCCTGGGCCTGCGCGTGCCGGTGGCCCCCGACGGGGCCTTCTACATCTACACGGACATCAGCCGGCACAGCAGCGACAGCGACGAGTTCTCCCATCGCCTGCTGCACGAGGCCGGCGTGGCGGCCGTGCCGGGCCGCGACTTCGGGCCCGCGCACGCCAGGCGCAGCCTGCGCCTGTCCTATGCCACGGGGCTGGACCGCCTGCAAGAGGCGGTGGAGCGCATCGAACGCTTTCTGGGCTGAAGCCGGCGGCCGGGCAAGGCCGGTGCGGGCGGGCGCCGCCGCCACCCGCCACTCAGGCGGACCTCAGCGCGCCGGGC